>JACCDR012603885.1_pt1 | contig 29530 bp, 15 predicted proteins | sample 7446431 | NCBI WGS metagenome assembly JACCDR01 (sample SAMN15323443, study PRJNA562643) | freshwater metagenome | isolation source: river surface water | place: USA:Blue River Watershed | collected 2017-08-17
ATGTAATCAAAAATGTAGCCTTGATGCTTGGCGGTGCTTTTTCTGCTCCGACACTCATGGCGATGAACCATTGGGAAAATGCCACCCAAGCCCACGTCAGCGGAACAGCCTTTAGCCTGAGTTCGTCGCAACGTACCATTGTGGCCGAAATAGCGGAGTTGATTCTTCCCAAAACCGATACGCCCGGGGCTAAAGACGTAGGTGTACCTGCTTTCATCGAAATGATGATGAAAGATTGCTATGCACAAGCCGAACAACAGAGCTTTATGGAAGGATTGGTATTGATAGAGCAGACCAAGTTTTTAGAACTCAACGAAAGCGAGCGGAAAGGTGTACTCAAATATTTGGAACAAGAAACCAAGGCAGAAATGGTAGCACGCCAAATGAAACAAACCAAAATGGGCGATAACGACGACCACGAGGACATCAAAAAAGTACCCAAAGGATTACCCTTCTGGCGACTCATCAAAGAACTAACGCTTTTGGGCTATTTTACGTCTGAAGAAGGAATTAAGGCTTCTTTTGAATATGTGCAAATTCCGGGCAAACTTGAAAATATCAAGCTCCAGCCCAACCAAAAAGCGTATGCTTACTGAGTACAACTTTAACAGATAAACACTTGAAAATAATGTATTTGAATATAAAAGCTACCAAAAATAATACCTTCGATGCCATTGTTGTGGGCTCGGGCATGACAGGAGGGTTTGCCGCAAAAGAACTTACCGAAAAAGGGCTAACGGTTTTGATGATTGAGCGTGGGCGTGAAATAAAGCATCCACAAGATTATGACACAGCCATGAAACAACCGTGGGAAATTGAGCATAGAGGCAAAATTACGGCACATTCGGCAGAAGAACATTGGGCCAATAAACGTTTTGGAAATTTGGTTAACGAAGAAGCCGGCTCGTTTTTTACCGACGACAAAGCGAATCCATACATAGAAAAACGTCCTTTCGATTGGATTCGAGCTTATCATACAGGCGGTAAATCAATGCACTGGGGACGGCAGTCTTATCGTTTCAATAAGCAAGATTTTGAAGCCAACGCCAAAGAAGGTATTGGTATCGACTGGCCTATTCGCTACGAAGATTTAGCACCTTGGTACACCTATGTAGAAAAATTTGTTGGCGTAAGTGGACAAAAAGAAGGCTTAGATGTACTGCCAGATGGCGATTTTTTACCTGCTATGCCTTTGTTTGCACCCGAATTACACTTCAAACAAAAAATGCTCGAAAAATTCAACCGCCCAGTTACGGTGGGGCGTGTTGCCAACCTGTCGCAGCCCCAAGCATGGCATACCAAGCTGGGTAGAGGTTCTTGCCAATACCGCAATAAATGCGTGCGTGGGTGTCCGTATGGAGCGTATTATAGTTCACTTTCAGGGGCGATTCCTGCGGCCAATCTGACCAAGCGTTTGACCATGTTGCATGATAGCATTGTAGCCGAAATTATTTACGACGAGCAGCGGCAAAAAGCTACAGGCGTTCGGGTTATCAACCAGCAAACCAAGCAAGTAGAAGAATATTTTGCCAAAATCATCTTTTTGAATGCAGGAGCGATGAATACCGCCGCTTTGCTGCTCAATTCAAAATCAAACCGTTTTCAACATGGCCTAGGCAACGACAGCGACCAAGTAGGCCGTAATATCATGGACCATCATTTGGGCGTAGGAGCAACCGCAAGCATTGAAGGTTTCTTAGACGACTACGTATATGGCCAACGCCCCAATGCTTTGTATATTCCTCGTTTTCGTAACTGGGGCAATGACAAACAAGCCTATTTGCGTGGGTTTGGCTACCAAGGCGGAGCAAGCCGTGAAGGCTGGAACAGAGGTGTAAATGCAGATGGTTTTGGAGGTGATTTTAAACAAAACTTAACCAAACCTGGACAATGGACTATCGGCTTTGGTGGTTTTGGCGAAGTACTGCCCAACTCCGCCAACCGGATGTACCTCGACCCCAACAGAAAAGACCAATGGGGCATTCCGATGATTGTGTTTGATGCTGCTTTCGGCGAAAATGAAATCGCTATGCGTAAAGATATGATGACCGCCGCTATGGAAATGATGGATGCGGCAGGTTTCAAAAACATTACAGGCTATAACCGTCCAGAGGTGCATTTGGGATTAGGTATTCACGAAATGGGAACAGCACGCATGGGCCGTGACCCTAAAACATCGGTGTTGAACGCTTTCAATCAAGTACACGACTGTAAAAATGTATTCGTGACCGATGGGGCTGCCATGACTTCTTCGTCCTGTGTCAATCCGTCGATTACTTATATGGCACTCACAGCAAGAGCAGCAGATTATGCCGTAAAAGCCTTGAAAAAAAGAGAGTTATAGACTTAAAAATTATATCAAAACGGTTGGAAGTGGACTTGTAGCTTAAACCGCTTCGATGCTTGCGCTGAAACAACCAAAGTTTGAAGCTTCCGTGCTAGTGTAAAATAAAATTTGGTTCAACAGTTGAACCAAATTTTATTTTTATATATTTACTTCCGATAATATTTATTTATCGGAAGTAATGAAAAACGAAATTCTTATACAATCAAATGCCTCTTTACAAGAGCTTGAAGATAAAACACAAGCTTATTTTCGTAAAGGGCTGACTGGAGCAAGCAATACCGAACGAGCCTATCAAGCCGACGTGCGATTATTTCAAACTTGGTGCGATACACAAGCCTTACAGGCTAGGCCATGTGCCAAAGAAACCTTGGCATTGTACCTCTCGTCGTTGGCAGACAATTGTAAATGGGCAACCATACAACGAAAAGTAGCTGCCCTTCGCAAATGGCATCAACTGGCAGGCTATGAATTAGCCAATCAGAGTTTTGAAGTAAAGATGATTTTAGAAGGCATTAAACGAAGCATTGGCATAAAACAAAAACAAGCTCCAGCGTATAGTTTGGCTCAATTCAAACAAATTATCAAATCGCTTGATAACAACGACCTTGTAGCACTTCGGAATAAAAGCTTGCTATTAATTGGTTTTACAGGTGCGTTTCGTCGGTCGGAATTGGTTAATTTAGACCTAGCAGACCTTAGTTTTACGGAGAATGGTCTAGTCATCAGCAATAAAATTTCAAAGACAAACCAATACGGCAACGATGAAGAAAAAGCCATTTTCTATAGCCCAGACCCCGATTTATGTCCCGTTAGGACCTTGAAGAAATGGATAGACAGTAGTTTAGTTGATGAAGCCGTGTGGGTACGCATTCGTAAAAATGCCCAATTGACCAATCAAAGATTGAGTGATAAATCGGTTAATAATATTTTTCAGCATTATTTTGGCACAGATTACTCTGCCCACTCCATGCGGGCTTCATTTATTACCATAGCCAAAATTAATGGTGCCGATGACTCAGAAATCATGCGGCAAACCAAGCATAAAACCAATAGCATGATTCAGCGTTACACACGCATAAATGACATCAAGTTGCACAACGCCGCTCTTAAATTAGGGCTGTAAATGGGCTTTGGCTACAGTGAACGCTTTGCTGTTCTTTATTAATTTTAGACATATTTTCAACTAAACAACCTTTAAGATAAAATGTATTTCTTTTTCAATTCGAGGCCTGTGGAGTTTAAAGAGGTGGCTGTTATTAATTACCATCGTATTGCCAACTTGAAATGTGACCCGTGGAATATTGGCGTAGAACCAGCAAATTTCGCATCACAGTTAGCTGTTTTGGCTAAGTATAACGTGGTATCGTTGCATGATTTGAAACTGGCATTTAATAAGAAGATAAAGCTCAAACCCAATACTTTAGCACTTACATTTGACGATGCCTATCAGGATAATTTCAATTTAGCGGCACCAATGTTAAAAAAAGCAAAGCTGCCTGCAACTTTTTTCTGCACAAATTTAACAGGGCAAAAAAAAGAGTTTTGGTGGGATGTATTAACCCGAATTATATTTGAAACTCCTGTATTGCCCCATGAGTTGTGTTTACATATTCCTCAGCCATACACTTGGTACATTAAACCCCACAGCAATCACCCAGACGCTTTATCGTTACAAGATTTCTTTTATCAGCTTTACAATGTTATTATCAAATACTATCATGAAAAAGAAAGATTACTCGACGATTTAAGAACTTGGTCGGGAAATTACAGCAACGATGAAAGCAATTTGACCATGTCAACTACTCAAATGGAACAAATGTGCTCGGATGAACTTTTTACAGCAGGCATTCATACCGTATCACATCCTTATTTGCCTTACCTTACTTATGAGCAGCAGTTGAACGAATTTCAGCAAAACGCCCATTTTATCAGGGAAGTTACAGGCGTTCAACCTTGCTCCATTGCCTATCCACATGGAGGGTACAATCAGGAAACGTTAAAGGCCGTTAAAAAAATGAAGCTGGAGATTGGCTTTACAACCCGGCATGAGGCTTTATCAGGACAAGTAAATAAATGGGAAGTGCCACGAATAAATGCTTGGAACTGCAATGGCGTTGAATTTGAACAGAAGTTGAATGAAATATTCTCCCAAAACATCTGACATTATCTAATTACAGAAGAGAATTTGAATGAGGAAGCAGCAAAGCGATATGTTACTGCTTCGTTAAAGCGTGGATATGCTTTAGAAAACAGAACGTAACTGCTCTTTTACCCAAGATGAGTCCATTAAATCCACAGTATTTGGCCAAAAGCAGCGTATTTTTCAAAAAATCACCGCATTTGTTGAGAAGTTTAACGGTGTAGTTGGACAAATTTAGGATAATCTCACGCATGGCATGAATAAGAAAATAGAGAAATATTTACTTTCATGCCACGAGCGATGTTTATTAGAACAGGGCGTTTTATTACTTATCAAGGCTTGGTATAGCTTTGTATCAGGAGTGCTTTACCGAGTAATCCCGACGGTTCTAAATTGCGTCCTTCTAGTCGATAAGGGGCTGTTGTAAAACTGAATCGTTGTGCTTCGGGCAAACGACGGTCGCCTATCAAACGATTAGCCCAAGTATTGCTTACTTCTATGACTAAGTTATTTTTGCCTTGTTGTAAGGCATCTGTAATATCAACCCTATACGGAGCCGTCCATGTTATACCACAATCTTTTCCATTAAGCTTTATATGAGCCATGTTGGCAACTTCTCCAGTGTAGAGAAAATAACGTTTATTTTTTTGTACTATCTTCTCAAAAGAAAGCGTCATCTGATACGTAGCCGTACCAGCATAGTATTTAACCAACGTATCGCTATGCAAACGCCAATCTTGTCCCATAGCAAATGTTTGGACTTTTGCTGGGCCTCTGCGAGTTGTATCAAAACTTACTTGCCAAGGTTGTTGTAGCTCTTGTTCTGTTTGCCATACGCCAATAGCACTTTTCTTTGACAACGCCTTCGATGCTATCACAAATACCGACGCAAAAGCTGGCAAGTTGATTTCTAGTTCGGTGCGTCCCTTTTTTACAATAGCGTCAACAGGCATAAGTTCGTCTGTTACGGCATCATATAGCTGCACATTGGTCGTATTGATGCGTAAAGAAACTTGCAATTTCCGACTGTATGCTTGTTGATTTGCTACAAAGTATAGGTCTTTTGTTGCTGTCTTTCGGTGTGTCCAAGCAAGGTCATTGACGATTTCATGAGTAGAATCTCTTGCTATAAAATCGGGGGCTATTCCTAATACACTCAAGGAGTTGGCAAGATAAGGGGCTTTAATAACACGTCCTTTGCCTACTTTTTTAACATATATCGTAACAGAATCAACTTTTTGTCTTTCATATTTTCCATCCCATAATTGGGTCAAATAACGTTTCCATGAACTATCTGTTTTTTTAGTAAAAGAATATTGGGGCTTAGTCGAAAGTAACAGCGTAGCTCCTTGCTTTACTAATTTTCCTAGCGTCTGAACAGTCGTAGGATGAATCGCTGCAGCGTTAGGATTGCTGGCAGATTTTCCAGTTAGCACCAATAAACTATAGAGATTTGAAGACGTAAACTGCACTTTATTTGTTTGTACTTTTGCCAAAGACCAAAGGGCATCTGCGGTAAAGGAATCGTATTGATAGCCGTGCAGAGCATCTACCCATTGAGCAGGGTCGGTTATATTAGCGGCATTGGTTACACCCACAGGCATTTGTCGCATAGGCAATCCTTCGTTTGCCAGTCGTTTCTGTTCTTGTATCACACGCTTCTTTCCTATCAATCCATCTAATGTTCCGAGTAGTTTTTCTGGCAATAAAGCTCTTCGAGGTATATCATCACCTGTAAATACGGCTATATCGGTAACAGGATGCCCTTGTTGTAACAACACTTGACAACGTTCGGTATAGGCTACCCAAGCTTTGGCAGGTTTCCACCAAGTTTGGTCACGTTGAAAATACAATCCAACGCCATCGAGCGTCATACCGGGTTGTCGGTCAAGCCAAGGATTATGCGTAAATACATGGTAAACCAATTTATTAATTCCCAAGGCGTAATTACGGTCTTGCAATGGCTTCAACATGGCTGGGTGTTCGTTCCACATCATTCTCACAGTAGTAAAGCCTTCTGCCTGCACTATATTTTTACCATAAATATGGGCTGCCGAAATGGCATCAAGCATATCGTTGGGCTTATCGTGTGTAGGGCTATTTAACCAAAATTCTCCCATAGGCAAATCAACCAGTCGATAATGAGCCAAGCCGTCACTTACCATGGTTGGGGCAATACTTTCAGCAGAAAATGATAATCCTTTTGCTCGTGTTATGTTGGCTAATGTTCCGTAAAATTTCTCAACGACTAATTCCGTTATTGTTTGACGCATATCATACAATACCTGCTCTGTACTACGACGACTTTCAATAGGTATGCCCATAGAAACCAATAAATACGGCCGCAGTTCATAGCCTCGTTTAGCTTTAAACAACGTTTCAAACTGAGGAGTCCAATTTTGGCTACCACATTCCCAACTATCTACATGGAAAACCTTTAATACTTCTTTGCTCCATGTTTCTCCCAATTGGCGTTGGGCTTCGCCAAACCAGTGTTCAAATTGTAGTTTCACAGCTTCGGGATTAAACTTATCGCATTCAAGCCCTTTTGCTCCGCCACCCGTAGCATTGGTATGCCCTGTAGAAGTGTGTCCTATGCGTACAATTATCCAATCGCCCACAGGTGCGTTCCACTGCAAATGTCCTGCTTTATCGACAAAACCCGAAAGGTCTATGATTTTTTCTACAGGAATACACAGGCTATCAGGCAATTGCAAAGAATCACTTTGCGGACTAATACGCCAAATTTCTCCTGTTTTGCTTTCGTAATGTTGGATACGAGGTTCGGCAGATAAATGTAAGTTGAGTAACTTTAAGCTCTGTTTCCATTTGGCTGCGTCTAAATCTTCGGCACCAGGTTCAGAGCCTTTTTTATCATATACCAATCTAAAATAACGTGCCGTTGTAGCAGGGATTGTATGCGTTACGTCGGAGTCTGTATCTTGCCAACCATGCCGAGGAGCAACCAAACGAGTGATAGTACGAAACACAAGACCATCATTGCTTGCCTGTACCCACAAGCGATGTGCTTGATAATTGTTGCCTCCTGTTTTTATTTCGATTGTTCTACAAGTGAAAGGTTTATCAAAACTATATTGAATCCACGTGCTATCATCGGTTTTAAAGCTTACCTTATTACCTTCTTTAATTAATGCCTGTGCGTCAAGTCCAGCTTTACTCGTCGTGATAGTTGGTGTAATGCTACGGGTTGATGCTTGCCAATGAGCAGGACTTGGATAAGCCAACACAGCAATGTCTTGGTAATAATTTTCTTTGGTAGCAGGTTGGGGCAGCGTCATTGCTACGCTACGCCCACCTTGTATAAAGGTTTTGCTTGAAACAAGCTTTTGCATGGATTGTTCTGGCGTAATCCAAGGGCCACCTGCCAAGGCAAAACCATCACTTACGTGCATTCCCATTGTCAAATGTAATCGCTTGGCTTCTTGCATAGCAAACCTAAACATCTCCCACCATTCGGGTGTTAGCTGATTTACACTTGGCTGAAACACCGGCGGATTGGTAGGACCTTTGATAGGCATTAAATACGCCCCTCCTATGCCTGCTTCTTTCATTGCTTCTAAATCGGCGGTAATACCTGCTTTAGAAACAGCCCCTTGCATCCAATACCAAAATACCCACGGTTTGGCTTCTTGTTTTTGTTGTGCAGTCAATGAAAAAAGTTGCTCTAAATGTTTGCTTTGGGCTTTTGCAAACAGAGGAAAATAGCATAGTAAAACAAGAACAAAAAGCTTTTTAGACATGGGTAATACGTATGAATGCTGAATTGTGAGTGCTAATTTTTGAATATAAAATATTCTTTTTCAGAAACTTATATTTAATTATGAATGCTCATCAAACTTTTATTTCTTACTTTCCAACACAAGCGTTTGTGGCAATAAACCTTCGGCAGTTGCTGTTAGTTGAATGGTTCCAGCTTGTTCGGTTGTTCGTACAATGGCTAAACATAAGCCATTATAAGCATGACGGTAAGGCATTTTGAAAGATTCCATACTTGCTTGATAACCATTATCAACGCCTGCCAACGTAGCCGCACCTGTTACCTGAAAATTAATAAGATGATTGGCTTCTGGCACAAGGTTTCCTTGTTCATCGGTTACTTTAACGGTGACAAAGGCTAAATCTTCGCCATCTGCATTCAATATTTTTTTGTCAGTTTCCAAAACAACCTGGTAGGCTTTCCCTGCCGTTTGAATGGTTTTAGTCAATACAACTTGCCCTGCTTTTCTCGAAACCGCTTTTAATGTACCTGCTTGAAAAGGCACTTTCCAAGCTACGTGTATGGCATCTTTTTCTTTTTTACGAATGCCTAAAGATTGTTCATTTAGCAATAACTCTACTTCGTCAGCTTCGTTGTAATAGCACCATACATCTACGGTTTGTCCTTTTGTCCAATTCCAATGAGGAAATAAATGTAAAACAGGTTTATTTGTCCATTCGCTTTGATACATATAATACACATCTTTAGGAAATCCCGCCAAGTCGATGATACCAAAATATGAGCTACGAGCAGGCCAAGGATACGGATGCGGTTCGCCTAAATAATCAAAGCCACTCCACACAAACAAGCCCGCAATAAATGGCGATTTTTTTACGGCTTTCCATGCTTCTTCGTGTGTTGTTCCCCAATAAGCGGCTACGTTGTCATAAGCCGTTACAGCAAAGGCCGCATTTCCTTCTACCAAAGGACTTTTGGCTGTTTTGGGCCATAACTGAATACTATCTTTGGGCATATCGTAACGCCCACGAGTAGCCAATGCAGATGCCGTTTCTGTTGCCAATAGTACTTGTTGCGGAAAACGTTGGGGCAACAAAGCATAATCTTCATGCTTATAATTAAAACCTAATAAGTCTAAGGCTTTTGACTGATAGATAAAGTTTTTGTTAGGCTCATTTTCTGTTAATGCCGAAATGACAGGTCTGGTATTATCCCATTTTTTAACAATCTGTGCCAACTCTTTGGCAATCGTAGTGCCTGTGCTATCAAATTGTTCTCTTATTTCATTGCCAATACTCCAAACAAAAATAGACGGATGGTTGCGGTCACGTTTGACCATTGCCTCAAGGTCTTGTTGGTGCCATTGCTCCCAAAAAAGCCCATAATCTTTTTTTGATTTTTTCTTTTTCCACATATCAAAAGCCTCGTCCATGACAATAAAACCCATTTTATCACATAAATCCAATAATTCGGGTGCAGGCGGATTATGCGACATCCTGATAGCATTACAGCCCATTTGTTTTAAAAGTGTTAATTGGCGTTCTATAGCACGCACATTAACTGCCGCTCCCAAAGCTCCTAAATCATGGTGATTGCACACGCCTAAAATTTTAGTGGGTTGTTCATTGAGAATAAAACCTTTTTGGGCATCAAAGCGAAAACTTCGTATGCCAAAAGAAGTTTGATACACATCAAGTAGTTGTTTTGCTTGCCAGACTTCTGTTTTTAGGCTGTACAAATAAGGTTGTGCCAATGTCCACAGCAAAGGATTAGCAACTGTGATGTTTTGCGTCACTAGCGTACCCGTATCGGGGAGAACCAAATGGCTTTCTATTCTTTTTACTTCTTGATTTTGAGCATCGTATAAAATAGAACGTAAGATGACGGCTTGCGATTGATGGCTGGTGTTGTTGAGTTGGGTCTGAATTTTTACGGAAGCCTGTTGGGTATTTACTTTAGGCGTTGTGATGTATGTACCCCAATGGTCAACTGCTATGGCTTCGGTATAAACCAAGCGAACATAGCGGTAAATACCCGAACCCGAATACCAACGAGAATTAGGTTGCTGACTATTATCAACCCTTACAGCAATGACATTATCTTCGCCCAAACGAATCCACTGACTAATCTCATATCGAAAGGAGTTGTAACCAAAAGGACGTTTTCCGACCGAATGCCCATTAATCCATACCTCACTATCACGGTAAACGCCATCAAATTCAAGATAAATTTGTTTATTTTTATATTGATAAGGAATCGTCAGGTGCTTGCGATACCATCCAATACCCGTAGGTAACGCTCCTCCTTGCGTAGTAGTCAGATGATTTTCGGCAAATACTCCTTCAATACTCCAATCATGCGGAAGGTTCAGTTTTCGCCATTGGGCATCGTCAAAAGTTGAGGCAGCCGCTTGTTTATCATCTCCTAAAAAAAAAAGCCAATCTTTGTGTAAGGCTTGTATGATGCGAGCCGACGATTGTGCTTGCAAGGGTAAGCAACTACATAAAAGGGCAAAGGCTAATAAACACTTTTTAAGCATATCTTATCAAAAATAAAAGTAAACATAGCTTACGAATGAGTTGCAGTTCTTCGTAATCTTAGCATACAAAAGTACAGGCTTATTTTTCCTATTTTTTGTAATATTTTCACATAAGATTATACCATTTTGTCTTGTCCTTCTTATCCTTATTCAAAGCACGATGTATAAGTAGATATGTGTATGAATAGTGGTAAATATCATATTATTGTAAGGTTCTGTAGGGGTCAATGATTGTTAATATACTACAAAAAATCTTTCTATTCACAAAAGTATCTTTCTTATAGAAAAGAAAAAAACGGTTCTGCTAACATTTGTTTTAGCAAAATCATTCTTGAAATAGTACAAAGACAAAATCCTATAATTTATTGAGAAAATTGTATATCATGGCTTTTATGAATCCTTGTAATTTTGACTCACTGTAGGAACTTATCAAAACGAACTTCCACACAAATCCATTTAAAAGGTACATTCTGTAAGTACTTCTAGCAATAACATGAAAAAAATACTTTTATCCTTGTATGTCTTAGTAGGCTTGTTGGCAGGACAATTCAACGCCAAAGGACAATACCCTACCATTCCAGAAAATATTCAAAAAGCCAGTGATTCATTACTAAAAGAAACGTGGAGATTATCTGACATTGCTTGGCAAAAAGCATGGCCCATTATTCAATATGATGCCAAACATGGCAAGCCTTATATTCCTTGGGCAGGTCGCCCGATTGATTTACCTCAAGCCGACATTCCTGCGTTTCCTGGTGCAGAGGGAGGTGGTGCGTATTCTTTTGGTGGTCGTGGCGGCAAAGTAATTGTTGTCACTAACCTTGAAGATAGCGGGCCAGGCTCGTTCAGAGAAGCCTGCGAGCAAGGTGGAGCGAGAATTGTTGTGTTTAACGTAGCGGGCATTATCCGATTGAAGCGTCCTTTAATCATCAGAGCACCGTACATTACCATTGCAGGGCAAACCGCCCCCGGCGACGGTGTATGTATTGCAGGCGAATCGGTTTGGATTAATACGCACGATGTAGTAGTTCGTTATATGCGTTTCAGAAGAGGCGAAACCAATGTTGGACGTAGAGATGACTCCATTGGAGGCAATCCTATTGGAAATATTATGATAGACCACGTTTCGGCAAGTTGGGGCTTAGATGAAAACATGTCGATGTATCGTCACATGTACAACGATAGTACAGGCAAAATTGAAGATAAATTACCGACGGTTAATATTACGATTCAAAACTCTATTTTTTCAGAAGCTTTAGACACCTGGAACCACGCATTTGGGAGTACACTTGGAGGCGAAAATTGTACATTTATGCGTAACCTTTGGGCCGATAACGCAGGGCGTAACCCTTCGATTGGTTGGTATGGCATTTTCAATTTTACCAATAACGTAGTATTCAACTGGGTGCACCGCTCTATTGATGGTGGCGACTACCGTGCAATGTACAATATTATCAATAACTATTTTAAACCTGGCCCACTTACGCCTAAAGATTCGCCTATCGGTTATCGTATTTTAAAACCTGAATCAGGTAGAAGTAAACTCAAATATCTTACCTTCGGTAGAGCGTATGTAAGTGGTAATATTATGGAAGGAAACGACCGTATCACTAAGAACAACTGGGACGGTGGCGTACAGGTAGAAAACCTTCCTAACGCAGGGCAATACCTTGATTCTATTCGTTGGGCAAAACCTTTGCCTATGCCCAAGCTCAGTATTTTACCCACAGAAAAAGCCTACAGTTATGTTTTGACAAATGCAGGAGCAAACCTACCTAAAAGAGATGCCGTTGATACCCGTGTAATTGCACAAGTTAAAACAGGAAAGATTGCTTATAAAGAAGATGTACAACTCCCTACATCGCAATTTAAACACCGTCGTTTACCAATAGATTCGTACAAAAATGGCATCATCACCGACATCAATCAAGTAGGTGGCTATCCTGTGTATCAAGGTACACCTTACAAAGACAGCGACAACGACGGAATGCCAGATACGTGGGAAACAACGCATGGATTAAATCCTAAAGATGCAACAGATGCTAGTAAAGACCGTGACAAAGATGGCTATACCAATATAGAAGAATTTTTGAATAGCGTAGTTGATATTAAAGCCGTAAAGCCCTTATAAATTTTGTTTTGCTCAAAGCAGATGCTTAGAAAATTCCATTTATTACTTGCTTTTTTATTGGTGACAGGGTTTGCGATGGCTCAACAAAAGCCTCGCAAACCCCTTCCACCCATCTATGTTGATGCCACAGGAAAACTGGCTTATACACCCGACACGCAGGGCAATCGTATTCCAGATTTTTCTTATTGTGGCTATATGGCAGGGGCATTGCCCTTGCCTATTGGTACGATACAAGTGGTAGTACCATGCCAGAAAGGCGATGCTACCGCTCGCATTCAAGCAGCGTTAGATTATGTAGCAACCTTACCAACAGATGCCACAGGGATTAGAGGAGTTGTACTACTCGAAAAAGGAACTTATAACGTAGAGAGAAGTCTTTTTGTCCGTAACTCAGGCGTAATCCTCAGAGGAGCAGGTATGACAGACAATGGGACAAAGCTGGTAGCATCGCCTGATAATCGTGACACATTCATTTATGTAAAAGGAAAATATGACCGCATAGTTTCTACACCTTTTTCTATCACTTCTTCGTATGTGCCAGTAAATGCACAAGCTTTTGACGTAGCACCCAACCATACCTTTAAAATAGGTGATAAAATCATTATTCGTCGCCCTTCAACCCAAGCATGGATTGATACGCTAGGCACAAATCATTTTGGCGGTGGAGTCACAGCCCTTGGATGGAAACCGAACCAAAGAGAACTTTTTTGGGATAGAACCATCACCAACATAGAAGAGAATCGCATCAGTATTGATGCCCCAATTACAACGGCATTAGATGCACATTTTGGCGGTGGGACTGTTGCTTCTTACCAATGGACTGGCAGAATCCAACAAGTAGGCATTGAGAACTTATCGTTAATCGCAACTTATCACACCCAAAACCCCAAAGACGAAGACCATCGTTGGGTAGGAATAAGCCTCGAAAATGTACAAGATGCTTGGGTAAGACAAGTAACCTTTAAGCATTTTGCTTCTTCGGCGGTATTTGTGCAAGCTACAGCCAAAAGAGTTACGGTAGAAGATTGTATTTCGACCGAACCTATTTCAGAAATTGGAGGACAACGCCGTTTAACCTTTTTTACTACAGGACAACAAACGCTTTTCCAACGCTTATATGCCGAGCAAGGCTACCACGATTTTGCGGTAGGCTATTGTGCCGCAGGGCCTAATGCCTTTGTCCAATGCGAAGCCTCACAAGCTTATAGCTACAGTGGTGCAATTGATAGCTGGGCTTCGGGCGTATTGTTTGATATTGTAAACATAGACGGCAATGCTTTGCGATTTGCCAATATAGGGCAAGACGGACAAGGAGCGGGCTGGACAGCCGCCAACAGTGTTTTTTGGCAATGTGCAGCCGCAAGGGTAGAGTGCTTTCGACCACCTACGGCACAAAACTGGGCTTTCGGTACGTGGGCACAATTTGCCGGTGATGGCTATTGGGATATGTCCAATGAGCATATTAAACCCCGTAGTTTGTATTACGCCCAATTGACCGACAGGCTAGGCACGCTTCCCAACAACCGTATGTATTTGATGCCCACCGAAACAGAGGCATCGAGTAGTCCTAAAGTAGAAGTAGCCTTGGCGCTCACACAAGCGTCTATTAGCCCTGCTGCAACCTTACAAGGCTATATCCTAGAAGCTGCTCAAAGAACATCTTTACCAACCACAGCACCAGTCAAAAGTATTGACAAAATTGGACTGCCTAGCCCAAAAACGCTTATCAAACAAGCTCCGTTACAAGTAGTAAACGGATGGCTCACCCGTGATAAAACTATCCAAACGGGGCGTAGGCAAGAAGTTCCTTGGTGGTCGGGTAGTGCCAGACCTTATGCCCTTGCCCAAGCCAAGCCACATATTACACGCTTTGTTCCAGGCCAAACAGGCTGGGGACTTACAGACGACCTCGACAGTCTAACCGATTGGATGCAAGCCAATCATGTCAGTGTTTTAGACCATAATTATGGCCTTTGGTACGACAGAAGACGTGACGACCATGAGAGAATCAGACGCATGGATGGCGAAGTGTGGCCTCCATTTTATGAATTGCCTTTTGCCAGAAGTGGAAAAGAAAGTGCATGGGATGGTTTGAGTAAATACGATTTAACGCAGTATAATCGCTGGTATTGGCTACGGTTAAAACAATTTGCGAACCTAGCCGACCAAAAATCTCTGGTGTTGTTTCATCAAAATTATTTCCAACACAACATCATCGAAGCAGGGGCACATTATGCCGATTTCCCTTGGCGACCAGCCAATAACATCAACCAAACGGGCTTTCCCGAACCCGTTCCTTATGCAGGCGATAAGCGTATTTTTATGGCAGAACAGTTTTATGATATACAACATCCTGTCAGAAGAAAGATTCATGAAGCCTATATTAGACAATGCCTCGACAACTTTATCGACAATAGCGGTGTAGTGCAATTAATTAGTGCCGAATACACAGGTCCTCTTCATTTTGTACAATTTTGGCTAGATGTCATAAAAGCCTGGGAAAAAGAAAAAGGGAAAAATGTATTAGTTGCACTAAGTACAACCAAAGATGTACAAGATGCCATTTTAGCTGACAAAGAAAGACGCAACGTTGTAGATATTATAGATATTCGTTATTGGCATTACCAAGCCGATGGTAAAACTTACGAACCTAAAGGCGGACAAAATCTTGCCCCTAGACAACACGCCCGTTTGCTCAATCCGAAACGCTCATCGTTTGAACAGGTTTATCGGGCTGTCTATGAATACCGCAAGCAATATCCAGCAAAAGCTGTTATATACAATGCCGATAGTTTCGATACCCAAGGCTGGGCTATATTGATGGCTGGAGGCTCTTTAGCCAATATTACCCAACAAATTCCTTCTTCTTTACTACAACAAGTATCAGGAATGATACCCTTGGCAAGTACCGAAACAGGGCAATATACATTGGCTTCGGTCGGTAAGTCTTATCTTATTTATCAAGAACAACGCAGCACTATTCAGCTAGATTTAAGTAACGACCAAGGTACTTTTCTCTTAACATGGATTAATCCTAAAGATGGTAAATCGTTACAAAACAGCACATTAATACAAGGAGGACAAAAAACAACTATCCCTGTGCCAAGTTCAGAAGCAAACGTGGCATGGCTACAAAAACAATAAAGTTATGTTAAAAAAATTAGGCTTACTCATCGGTTTATTGGGTATTATTTTTGCAAATCATGCCCAATTACCGTCATTAAAAGTTTCGGCTAATCATCGTTATTTGTGTACAGCAGACAACAAACCCTTCTTTTGGTTAGGCGATACGGGCTGGCTTTTATTTACTAAACTTACCAGAGAAGAAGCCGTTCAATACCTTGATGACCGTCGCCAAAAAGGATTTAATGTCATACAAGTTATGGGGCTACATACGTTGCAAGCGGTGAATTTATACGGAGATTCGGCGTTAGTCAACCACAACATTGCTCGACCACTTACCACCACAGGCAACCGTCCGGATGTTGCCCAAGAATATGATTTTTGGGACCACATCGACTATGTAATTGACCAAGCCGCCGCCAGAGGTATCTACATTGCCTTTGTACCGATGTGGGGAGGCAATGTAAAAAACAAGGCTGTTACGCCACAACGTGCCCAATTGTATGCTACTTTCTTGGCCAAACGTTTTGCTACAAAAAGTAATATTATTTGGTTGAATGGAGGTGATATAAAAGGAAGCGAAGGCTTGGCTATATGGCAGATTTTCGGGAAAACTATTCGTAAAATCGACTCAAAACATTTGATGACATATCACCCTCGTGGGCGTACATCTTCGTCGGAGTGGTTTCATCAACAACCTTGGTTAGATTTCAATATGGTGCAATCAGGTCATAGAACGTATGCCCAAGATACCTCTAAAAACGAGCAGTGGCATTATGGCGAAGACAACTGGCGGTACATTCAAGCCGATTACCAACGTAAACCTGTCAAACCTGTTATCGACGGAGAACCATCTTATGAAGGGATTCCACATGGTTTGCATGACGAAAAACAACCTCGCTGGACAGCCGACGAAGTACGACGCTATGGTTATTGGTCGGTATTTGCAGGAGCTTTTGGTTATACTTATGGGCAAAATGCTGTGATGCAAATGCACCGCCAAAAAGGAGAAGAAACCTCTTTCGGCCCTTTAGAATTTTGGCAGGAAGGAATGAAAGCAACGGGCTCATTTCAAATGCAATACCTCAAAAATTTATTTTTATCAAAACCATTTTTTGAACGTACTCCTGCACAATCAATTATCCTTGGTCAAGGAGAACGCTATGATTATGTAGTGGCTACAGCAGGCAAATCGTATGCCTTTATTTATACTTACACAGGCCGTAATTTTAGTCTTAAAATGGGACAGATACAAGGCAAGCAAGTCAAAGCATCGTGGTATAATCCTCGTAACGGAACTTACACCGCTCTTGGGTCTTTCGCTAATACGGGCGTTCAAGCATTCGACCCACCTGCCGAGCCTCAAGCTGGAAACGACTGGGTATTGGTATTAGAAAGTCAGCTTTAAGACTTGTGAAAGTTAATTTGATAATTCATGGCATGAATCAGTTCTTACATTACTGATAATACACAAGTTGCTTTAAGTCATGCCATGAATGTTGTACTTGAGTAAAAATATTTAGTAAAACCGTTTTTACGTACCTCATTTTGCATGAACCCTTCTTATTATTTGGCTTTTTATGGAGATGATTTTACAGGCTCGACAGATGCTTTAGCTTTTTTGGAAGAAGCGGGCATTAAAACCGTACTATTTTTTGAACCACCTACACTGGAGATTTTACAAAAATATCCTCATATACAAGCCTTTGGCGTAGCTGGTATGACCAGGGCTATGCCTCCAGCACAAATGCGTGAGCAATTGAGTAAAGACTTTGCTCAACTTGGTCGATTACCTATCAGACACATACATTACAAGGTTTGTTCGACTTTCGACTCTGCTCCGCATATTGGCAATATTGGCGTAGCTATCGAAACAGGACTAGCCATTTTTCAGAATCGCTTTGTACCCATTGTTGTCACAGCTCCAGCCTTGGGCAGGTATGTTTTGTTTGGTAATCTTTTTGCACGCATGGGCATCGGAAGCCAAAGCGAAATGTATCGCCTCGACCGCCATCCATCCATGCAAAAGCATCCTACTACGCCAGCCGATGAAGCAGATTTACGTCTTCATTTAGGCAAACAAACCTCACTACCTATTGGCTTGTTGGATATTCTTCAGGTTGCTCAACCTTTAACTATTCTTCAAGAAAAAATCAATCAACGCATTGATAATCAGGAGAAAATTATTTTTATAGATGCTTTACATGAAGATAATTTAACACATATTGGGGGCTTTTTGGAACAACAAATTGAGCCAGACAAACCTTTCTTTTCAGTAGGTTCGTCTGGTGTAGAAGTAGCTCTTAGTAATCATTGGAAAAGTAAAGAGCTATTTTCAAAGCCAAGTTATTGGGCTATGCGTACTGCGGTAGATACGTTGTTGGTCATTTCTGGAAGCTGTTCTCCTGTAACGAGCAAACAAATTACTTGGGCTTGTAACAACGGTTTTGAGCGTATTTCGCTCGATACCGAGTTGCTTCAAAATGAGGAAGTCTATTGGCAACCTTATGTACAACAAGCCATTGCACGCATCCAACAAGGCAAAAGCGTGATTATTCACAGTAGCCCAACAACAGCAACCGTCACAAAAGCCATTCCAGCCTATTTGATTGGTCATATTCTTGGAACAATTGCCCAGAAGGTCATTCAAAACACGGGTATCAAGCGACTCCTCATTGCTGGCGGCGATACCTCTAGTTATGCAGCCAGAGCATTAGGTATTGAAGCCATTGAAATGCTTCATCCGCTTTTTGCTGGAGCACCGCTTTGTAGGGCGATTTCTTCAGATGAAGCCATCAATGGCTTAGAAGTCAATGTCAAAGGTGGACAAGTTGGAAGCGAAAACTATTTTGGTATTGTGGCACAAGGCAGTAGCCATAAGTAATTAATTATCAAGAAATAATGCAAAATTGTGCATTAGTGAATTGTGAGTTACCGAATTAATCTTTTTATTTTCAAGTACTTACACCCTAAATTAGTTATGTATAATTTTTATCAAAATAAATTCTAAGTATCTGAAAAACCAACTCGCTAACTCACAACTCACGCAATAACTTACAAACAATTTACTACTTTACAAAAAATGAAAAGATTAGCCCTTATCCATACCTCAGCCACCTTAATACCTGTCTTTCAAGAACTTTGTCAAAAGCATTTGCCCGACGTTCAGGTATTCAATATTGTGGATGATTTTTTAGTAAAAAATATCATTGCCCACGGAAGCCTTACGCCCAGCATTGCCCGACAAGTGGTAAGCTATGTACAATCGGCACAACTAGGTGGAGCCGACCAAGTGTTAGTGACGTGTTCGTCAATTGGTCCAGCCGTAGAGCAAGCGGCAGCCTTGGCAGACATTCCTGTATTGCGTGTAGATGAACCCATGGCGGATAAAGCTGTACGTTTAGGAACAAAAATTGGCGTTATCGCAACCTTATCTTCTACCTTAAATCCTACCGCCGATTTGGTACAAAGAAGAGCCGATAAAATACAAAAATCGGTAGAAATCCAAGCTGTTTTGTGCGAAGGGGCGTTTGATGCCCTGATGCGTGGCGAAGCTCATATTCACGATGCCAAAGTAGCCGAAGCCCTGAGCCTATTGAGCAAGCAGGTAGAGGTAATTGTACTGGCTCAGGCTTCTATGGCTCGTGTGGTACAACACCTTCCTGAGTCAGACAAGCAAATTCCGATTTTGGCCAGTCCAAGTATTGCCATTGAATACCTTCAATCGCTCTAACACCAATGTATGTAACCCTCTTAATCTGAAACGTACCCATGAAAATACTCTCCAAGATTTGTTTATATGCCATCATTCCTTGTGTAGCTGCTGCGATAATCTTCTTTTTTCAAGCCAATGCTACACTTTTATCTTTTGCTGTACTCTTGTCTTGTATGTGCCTAGCCATCGGCATTCGCTCGGTAAAAGCCTTACAAAACTATCAATATACGGCTTGGATTATCGTAGCAGTATGTGCAGGAATGCTGTTTCCACAAGCATTCAAACAATGGGGAAGCGTCGATTTACGCAACAAATGGCTTATTCTTGGCATTATACAATTGGTCATGTTTGGCATGGGAACGCACATTCGGCTCAAAGATTTTGCAGGCTTGGCAAGTACAGGCAAAGGAGTCTTGATTGGTCTTTTCTGTCATTTTACGGTGATGCCCATGATGGGCTGGATTTTAACCCAAATATTTACGTTTGATGCAGAAATTGCGGCAGGTATTATTCTCATTGGCTCATGTTCATCGGGCTTGGCTTCAAACGTGATGGTGTACCTGGCTCGTGCCAACTTGGTTTTATCGGTTGTTGTAACGGCAATGGCAACGCTTGCCGCACCCTTTTTAACACCTTTGTTGATGAAGCTCTTGGCAGGCACCCTTATTCATATCGAATTTATGAATATGATGTTTGAAATTATCAAAATCGTCTTAATTCCTATTGGAGCAGCTTTATTAGCCGATTTCTTAAAAACAGCCAGCACAGCACAACGACAAAAAATCTTACTTTCGGCTATTGTTGCCCTTGTAATAATTGGGTTGTTGCTTGGTTATTGCTTGCCTTGGGCAAAAACATACAACAACAAGCCACTCCTTGATTGCCTTGAGATTGCTTGTTTTTTGTTGGGAGCTTGGGTATTTGGGACTTTCTATTTTTTCTTACAAAAAAACATTCCTACACTCGAAAAGATTATGCCTTTACTCTCGATGTTTGGCATTATCTATTTTACAACTGTCACCACAGCAGCAGGAAGAGATAATTTACTGAAAGTAGGACTGCTTCTTTTTGTCGTATCGGTCATTCATAATGCCGCAGGTTATTTCTTTGGTTATTGGTTGGCTCGTTTGTTTGGCTTAGATAAACCTTCGGCTCGTACCATTGCTTTTGAAGTAGGTTTACAAAATGGCGGTATGGCTTCGGGCTTGGCAGGAACAATGGGAAAACTCGGAACGGTGGGCTTACCAGCGGCAGTGTTCAGCCCGTGGATGAATATTTCTGGCTCTATTTTAGCAAATTATTGGCGTAAAAAAAGTGAATAATGCTCAATTACAACGCTCATCTTTTGAATATTTTATTATGAAAAATATTATTCTAGCTTTCGTTATCATATACTTTGCTGTACATAATACTAGCATAGCTCAAAAAAATGTAGCACCAGAACGAATGGAAGCCATTTACCAACGTGTAAAAACGCCTCACAAATATGGCTTGGTGATTAGTCCCAAAGACAATACAGAAAAAATGGATTGTCCGACGATTTTCAAAAAAGGAAAACGTTGGTACATGACTTATCTTACCTTCGGCGGAAGAGGTTACGAAACTTGGCTTGCCAGTAGCAAAGACCTTTTACATTGGGAAAAACTCGGTAAAATCATGTCATTTACCGATAGTACTACTTGGGATGCCAACCAAAAAGCAGGCTACTTAGCACTCTTAGAAACCCAATGGGGTGGCAAATATCGCATCAAAAAATACCAAGGCAAATACTGGCTTTCGTATTTCGGTGGCAAAAGTACAGGCTACGAAGCAGGCGATTTGTCGATTGGCATTGCCCACACCAAACAAACGCCTACACAAGTACACGAATGGACACGCCTTGCTGAACCAGTGCTTACTGCCAAGGATACAGATGTACGCTGGTGGGAAAACCGTAAGCTATTCAAAAGCAGCATTATAGAAGACAAAAACAGACTTACAGGACATCGTTTTGTGATGTACTACAATGCCAACGGCGACTCGGCACTCAACAACAAAAAAACTCGTTGGTACGAACGCATCGGCATGGCAGTGTCAGACGATATGCTTCATTGGCAACGCTACATCAAAGAGCCAATTGTCCAGCATCCTGTGGGCATTACAGGCGACCCTATCATTCAGAAAATAGATGATGTGTATGTCATGTTTTACTTTGGTGCTTTTTGGCAAGACCGCAAAGGGGCTTTCAATCGCTTTGCGGCTTCTTACGATTTAGTGCATTGGACAGACTGGACAGGCGACAACTTGGTACAGTCGTCGGAAGGATATGATAATTTGTATGCCCACAAATCTTTTGTCATCCAACACAAAGGCATTGTGTATCATTTTTATTGTGCCGTTAACCAATACGACCAACGAGGAATTGCCGTAGCAACCTCCAAAGATTTAGGAAAAAGTACCGTTTCATTCGTTGAGCCAAACAAGGTAGAAGAGAAAAAATAAGGTCGCTTATCTAAGACAAAATTGTATAATACATTGAGAAAATGATACAAATAAGCACCTAGCAACTCCCCTATCTTTGTGTTTCCAATATTATCTATTTTAGACACAGTAGGAAGTATCAATGGTTATGAAGTCTTGGCGTAATTTGTTTGTAGGCGTATTTTTTCTCCTTTTTTTTGGATTTTGTTCGGTTAGTTTTGGACAAATATCCGAAGTATGGGTTGCTCCTACTGGCAACGACCAAGCAGCAGGAAGTAAACAAGAACCCCTTGGAAGCCTCTCAATGGCTTTACGAAAAGTGCGTGAACTACGCCGACTCAAGCAACATAAGCCACAAGAGGCTGTACATATTTATCTTAAAGGAGGAAATTACTTTTTGCCCGAACCGATTCGGATAAAGCCCGAAGATTCAGGCACAAGCCAATCGCCAACGATTGTTTCTAATGCCCCCAATGAAGAAGTTATTTTGAGCGGTGGTATGCTCATTTCCAATTGGCAACTGCTCAAAGAACCCTTGGCAGGTCTTTCACCCAAAGCAAAAGGCAAAGTATGGGTTGCAGATGTACCCAACCTTGGAGATAAAACCTTGCTTTTTCGTCAACTTTGGGTGAATAATCGAAAGGCTATTAGGGCAAAAAACACAAGCAATGGACAAATGTTTCGGATTTTAGCTTGGGATAAAAAACAAGAAATTTGCTGGATTCCGAAACCTCAAGGCTTAAATAATAGCAATATTCAAGGAACAGAAATGCTCATTCATCAGTGGTGGGAAATTGCCAATTTACGTATTAAATCTATCAACATCCAAGGCGATAGTGCCGCTTTACATTTTTACCAACCCGAAAGTAAATTACAAAGCGAACATCCTTGGCCTGCTCCTTGGATTTCTAAAGAAACGGGCAATTCTGCCTTTTATCTTTGTAATAACATCGCATTTTTGGACGAAGCAGGCGAATGGTTTTATGATACCAATACCCAAAAGCTTTATTACATTCCTCGACTGGGCGAAAATATCACGCAAGCAAAGGTAGTTGTTCCTGTATTAGAAAACCTGTTGCGTATAGAAGGAACAGAAGAGCGAAAGGTCAAAAATATTCATTTTCGTAACCTACAATTTCAACATAGCTCGTGGTTGAGACCTTCGCAAGTGGGGCATGTGCCTCATCAAGCAGGAATGCCCATGACAGAGGCCTATAAACTCAAAATCCCTGGCACGCCTGAGAAAAAAAGCCTCGAAAACCAAGCTTGGATTACTCGACCAGCCGCCGCCGTACAAGTAACTTTTGCAGAAAACACCAGTTTTGAAGGATGTCGTTTCGAACATTTGGCTGCTACGGGTTTAGATTATTACAAAGGACTCACACAACATAGCATCGAAGGTAATGTATTTAAAGACATAGGTGGCACAGCCTTATTGGTAGGAGAATTTTCGGACGATGCCACAGAAATACACTTGCCCTATCAACCTGAAAATGAAAGCGTTTTAGTAAAAAATATCACAATTAAAAATAATTTAATCAGCGATGCTACCAACGAAGATTGGGGCAGTGTAGGCATTGGGGCAGGCTATGTACAAGACGTAAGTATCGAGCACAACGAAGTAAATCAGGTAAATTATTCAGGCATCAGTCTTGGTTGGGGGTGGACACCCACCGTAAATGTGATGAAAAATAACCGCATTATTGCCAATAAAATTCATCATTATGGCAAGCAAATGTACGATGTGGCAGGCATTTATACCTTATCGGCACAACCCAATACTTGGATTACACACAACTATATCGACAGCATTTACAAAGCGCCTTACGCCCACATTCCAAGCCATTGGTTTTACCTTTACACCGATGAAGGCTCGTCCTTTATGACCATTCAGCATAATTGGACACCATCCACTAAGTTTTTACAAAATGCCAATGGGCCAAACAATCGCTGGGAAAACAATGGGCCAATGGTTGCCGATAGCATCAAACAACAAGCGGGCTTAACGCCTGCTTTCCAACACCTGTTGGCATACAACACCCCTAACGATACCTTGGTGACAATCAACAAGGAAAAACCTGTAGGATTTGAACTTATTTTTCCAGATAAAAATATTCCTTTGACCCAAATAAAAGCCTTTGTAGCCAAATACCAATTGCCTGCCAATGGCTTGTATCAATGGCAAAACAGGGTGGTATTTTTTGGGAAAGTTCAAGACGTATTTGTGATGCGAGAAAGATTCAAGCAGCAATTTCCACAAGCCAAGCTACAAACGTATGACGATTATTTCTATGAATTTAATAGAAGTAATTGTGGTGAAAAAATACAAGAATCACAAGCCGTAAAACATATCATCCTGACGGCCAACTTGGTAGCTAATCCTCAAAAGCAACAAGCTTACCTTGATTTTCATGCCAAGCAGTTGAAAGAATGGCCAGAAGTAGCACAAGGGTTTTGTAAGGCTGATTTTCAACAATTATTAATTTATAAAAATGGCCGACAGTTGCTGTTAATCATTAGTATTCCAGCAAACGAAACCCTCGACCACCTCAACCCTCGTACTACCGAAAATAACCCTAAAATGGTAGCGTGGAATAACCAAATGAAACAGTTTCAAGAAGGCATCGAAGGAACTAAACCCGACGAAACGTGGGTGTTTTTCGAGCCTATTCCTTAATATTTTTTTTATGCAAAGAATCGCCATTTTAGGACTTGGCGAAGGCAGAAGTACCATGTCGGCCGCCTTAGCAAGTCCTCATTTAGACCTAGTACGTATTTGTGACCTCAAGTTGGAATTGTGTCAACAACGTGCTAAAGAATTTGATTTTCAAGCTTATACCACCAATTACCAAGAGGTTTTAGACGACCCAACCATTGATATTATAGCCATTTATACACCCGACAAATTTCATGCACAGCATGTAAAGTTGGCACTCGAACATGGCAAGCACGTGGTTTGTACCAAGCCTTTTATCGACAACCTTGCCGATGCTCAAATGCTATTGAATTTGAGTGAACAAACAGGCAAAAAAGTATTTGTAGGACAAAGCTCACGTTTTTTTGAGCCGATGCGTAAACAACGAGCCGATTACGAAAAAGGACTTATCGGCGACCTCATCACCATCGAAGGCTATTATCATGCCGACCACCGCTGGTTTTTAGCTAAAGGTTGGTCGCTCGAAAATGCGTTTAAATGGCTTTATGGAGGTTTGAGCCATCCAGTAGATTTTATTCGTTGGTACTTGCCCAACATCGAAGAAGTAATGGGCTACGGCATGTTGAGCGAAAACGGAAGAAAAGGAGGACTCAAAAATGCCGACACTATGCACTTCATCTACAAGGCTACCGATGGGCGTATTGCAAGGGTAAGTGGTTGTTATACAGGCCCTGTACAACCCGTAGTGCGAGATAGCGAAATGAGTTGTATTCTTCGTGGAACAGAAGGCTGTAGCCAAGCCGATTACATGGATTTACGTTATGCTATCACCACCAATACAGGCGAAGAAATTGTACAAACGTGGGAGCATAAACTCAAACATTATTTCAGATTTGAAGGAAAAAGTCATCATGCAGGCGAATACCAAAACTATTTAGAATACTTCGTTTCATGTATCGAAAATAATCAAACGGCTTATCCCGACATCAGAGAAGGCATTGGTACGGTAGCTTTATTGCAAGCGATGGACAAGTCACTTGAAACGGGTTCTCCTGTAAAAGTGGCTTCTTTATTGGCAGAATATGGCTTAACGCAATAACTCACAGAAAAAATAACAAACTGATTTTCAGCAAATAACCATTTTAATTAACTTATTTTTTATTTAAAATTCATGTTGGGACTAAAAAAACATCCACTTTGGGTCATCTTCTTACTGATACCTTTGCTTTTGTCGTTTCGACAAGAAGCACCTAAGATGTATGTCGAAAGATTGCGTTGTGAATTTTTAGAAAACCCTCTTGGACTCAACGAAACACACCCTCGTTTTAGCTGGCAGCTCATCAGCTCTACGAGAGGAACATACCAAACAGCCTACCAAATATTAGTTGCTTCATCTGCCGAAAAGTTGGCCCAAAACCAAGCCGATTTATGGGATTCGGGAAAACAACAAAGCGATGCCACACTCAATATTCGCTACCAAGGAAAAGCCCTCAAAAGCCATACACAAGGCTTTTGGAAAGTAAAAATATGGAGTACCAATGGCGAAACACCTTGGTCGGATGTGGCTCATTTTGGCATTGGCTTACGGCATTACGTCGATTGGAAAGGGCGTTGGATTGGACTCGATCATGCTTCTGCTTGGGACAACGAAGGACAATTTTCGAGGTTATCGGCACGCTATTTTCGTAAAAATGTCACCGTAAAAAAAGACCTCAAACAAGCAACGGCCTATATCATAGGTTTGGGTTTGTATGAGTTGTATGTAAATGGTCAAAAAATTGGCAATCAGGTACTTGCTCCTGTTCCAACCGACTATACACAAGGGGTAAAATACAATGCTTTCGACGTAACATCATCTTTGCAACAAGGCAATAATACCCTTGGCACTATTCTGGGCAATGGTCGCTTTTATACCATGCGGCAAGACTACAAGCCTTATAAGATAAAGACATTTGGGTATCCTAAAATGTTGTTAAACCTTATCTTAACCTACAAAGATGGCAGCCGAGAAACAATCGTTACAGACGAATCGTGGAAAGTTACTGCCGACGGGCCTATTCGGAGCAACAACGAATACGATGGAGAAGAATACGATGCCACCAAAGAACTCACAGGCTGGAATACACCTCAGTATGATGATTCGTCTTGGCAAAAAGTTGATTTAGTACAAGAGCCTGGCGGTAATTACGAAGCCCAAACCACCGCCAATATGCAAATCATGCAGCAAATCAAACCCCTACAAATAAAGCCGCTTAACAAGAGCTTTATTCTTGATATGGGACAAAACATGGCGGGTTGGCTAAAGATAAAAGTCAGAGGAGCAAAAGGCACAAAAGTAACCCTCCAATTTGCCGAAAGCTTACAAGCCGATGGTTCGCTTTACACCAAAAATTTGCGTGATGCCCAAGCAACAGACGTGTATCACTGCAAAGGCGAAGGCACAGAAGAATGGCAACCTCGCTTTGTTTACCACGGCTTTCGATACGTAGCCATCACCGGACTTTCTTATACGCCTGCTTTAGAAGACTTTGAAGGGCAGGTTGTGTATGACAATATGCGTTCGACGGGCTATTTTAAGACAGCCTCCGAAACGCTCAACCAGCTTCATCGCAATGCTTATTGGGGTATTTTGAGCAATTACAAAGGAATGCCCGTCGATTGTCCACAACGCAACGAACGCCAGCCTTGGCTTGGTGACCGATGTGCTGGAGCTTATGGCGAAAGCTTTTTGTTTGATAACCAAACGCTTTATGCCAAATGGCTCGACGACATCCAACAAGCCCAAAAAGCTGATGGCAGCATTCCTGATGTAGCACCCAATTTTTGGCGATATTATGGCGATAATGTAACGTGGCCAGCTACCTATTTTACCGTAGCAGATATGTTGGTTGAGCAATACAATGATAAAGCTGTCATCGAAAAACATTATGCTTCGATGAAGAAATGGATGCTTTACATGGCTGAGAAATATACCGAGAACGGCATTATTACAAAAGACAAATACGGCGATTGGTGCGTACCACCAGAGTCGAAAGAGTTGATTCATGCCAAAGATACCAGTCGCATTACAGACGGTAAATTATTGGCTACCGCTACTTATATTCGCTTATTGCAGTTGATGCAAAAGTTTGCTTCTATACAAAACCAAGCTTCTGACATTCAATACTTTAAAAAGGAAGAAGAAGCATTAAAAGAAGCTTTTAATCGCTATTTTTTAAAAAATCAACATCATTATGGCAACAACACCGTTACGGCAAATTTATTACCCTTAGTGTATAACATTGCACCAAGCCAAAGCCGCCAAGCCATTGCCGAAAGTATGTTCAAACAAATTCTTGAAAAAAACCAAGGGCATATCAGCACGGGCGTTATTGGCACACAATGGATTATGCGAGGCTTATCGTCGCTTGGGCGTGCTGATATAGCCTATCAACTTGCCACCAATCGAGCTTACCCGAGTTGGGGTTATATGCTCGAAAACGGAGCGACAACCATTTGGGAATTATGGAATGGCAACACGGCAAACCCAGAAATGAATTCCGCCAATCACGTGATGCTTTTAGGAGATGTAATGATTTGGTTTTATGAAAACATTGGAGGCATTCGCTCTGAAAGTGAAGCTTTTAAGAAAATCATATTCAAACCTGATTTTACCGAAAAACTCGCATGGGCAGACGTACAGTACGCAGCCACTAGAGGAAATATTGTATCAAAATGGAAAAAGCAACAAGGCTCGCTGGCTTGGCAAATTGAACTACCAGCCAATACCACAGGGCGTGTATTTTTTCCGACAAATAACCCTAAAAACATCAAAGAAAATGGCATTTCTCTTGATCAAGTGAAGGGCATTAAAATCATCGGCATCGAAGCCAATCAAGTTGTAATAGAAGTAGTCGCAGGACAGTATGAGTTTAAGATTAATTGATAACATGAAACACATCCTTTGTTTTTGTGTAATATGCCTGAGTGTCAGCTATACACTCCAAGCACAGCAATGGAAAAAAGGTTTACTTTACGACGAATTTGTTGTAGAGAATCCGCCCTTTCCCGAAAGTCATGCCGCAACCATCGCCGAAACGCCCGAAGGCTTGGTGTCGGCATGGTTTGGCGGAACAAAAGAACGCAACCCTGATGTATGTATTTGGGTAAGTCGCAGAGATAAAAATGGCTGGTCGGCACCCGAAAATGTCGCCAACGGTATCGTAAACGACACGTTACGTTATGCCTGTTGGAATCCTGTACTTTTTCAAATACCCCAAGGAAAGCTTTTACTTTTTTATAAAGTGGGGGCAAGTCCAAGCAAATGGAAAGGCTTTCTAAAAACATCTACCGACGGCGGACGCACATGGTCGGCAGCACAGGCATTACCCGAAGGCTTTATTGGGCCAGTTAAAAACAAACCTGTATTACTCAGCAATGGTTTGCTGTACTGCCCAAGTAGTACCGAAGGAGAAAAAGGCTGGCGTTTGCATTTTGAAGTAAGTGCTGATTCCGGAAAAACTTGGAAAATGATTGGCCCTTATGGTGGCAGTAAAACCCTGAACGCCATACAGCCCAGTATTTTAGACCACGGCAAAGGCGTTTTGCAGGCATTGGCACGTAGCCGAAACCGAGCCATTGTAGAAAGCTGGTCGTATGATAATGGTGCAACTTGGACAGACTTAGCCAAGACCAATTTGCCCA
>JACCDR010458820.1_pt1 | contig 29525 bp, 47 predicted proteins | sample 7446431 | NCBI WGS metagenome assembly JACCDR01 (sample SAMN15323443, study PRJNA562643) | freshwater metagenome | isolation source: river surface water | place: USA:Blue River Watershed | collected 2017-08-17
GTCGAACTTCAGCGCCTCCCACAAGTCCTCATAGGGCGTCTGCCAGGGCAGATGCGAACTGACGCCGATCTCGACGTCCTGCTGTGGCCGGGGCTGCACTCCGTTGAGGTTCGTCTTGCTGGCGGCCCCGCCCGCACGGCGGCGACGCTCATCGTCATCGGAGCCGGTCGTGGTTCGGGCAGGCGCAGTCATGCGTGTTCTATCGGTATGCTCACCGGCGCTGGAGACCATCAAGGAACGGAACAGACGTGGGAAAAGCGAAGAACTGGCCCGAGCCGATCGCCGCCATGAGCCCACACGAGATCGTCAACAACTGCCGTCAGATGCGCGAACAGGGCCTGATCCCACGGCCGCGAAAGGACGACCGGACATGAGTCACTACTTCGACCGGAACGGCTGTCCGATCTCTCTGCGCGAGTGGGCACGGAAGTTTGAGGACATCGAGGGCCGGACCATTGCCCGCGACCGGCTACCGGACGGCTCGGAGCTAGTGACGATGTGGCTCGGCCTGGTGGACGGAACGATCGACGGGGCGCGGTTGTTCGGTACCGCCGTGCGCGGCAGCAGCATCGAAGAACTGGACACGTACGACTCGGAGGACGAGGCGCTCGACGGGCATCGTCGGCATCTAGCTGAACGGGCTGAGCGACAGGTCCGTCCAGATTCCTCGCAGACTGCCGACCCCAAACGGTAGCTCCACAGACTGGCCTGTCTCGAAACGTGAGGGCTCGAAGTACCGGCGCTCCCCCACTGCCTCCTCCCGGCCACCCAACTTGACCGCGTTCCTGGCCGCGCAAGCGACCGCGTCCGCCTCATCCTTGGAACCGTCCGCCGGATGATCCACACGGCCGTTCGGCATCCGCGACAAGCTGAGCAGCTCGTCGCGGAGCAGGAAGTTCTCGTCCTTGGTGTCCGGGACAATGAGCCGAGGGATGTCGATGCGACCCTCATACATGAGGTCGCGCAGGTTGCGCCAGGGCTCCTCCGACAGATCCGTAGACAGCTTTTCCGTCTTGATTCCCTTGGCTTCCAGGATCTGCATCGAGTCAGTGCTCTGAAAACTGTCGAACGTGAACAGGCGGATATTGAAGCCGCGCCGGATCAGCTCGAAACACAACTGCCGCGCCCAGCGGATCTGAATCTCGCGCGGCGGATCGGTCGACGGATCGGACTCATAGTTGATGACGAAGTCGATCTTGACCTTCGGACGGACCTCCCGGACGGTGTACGGAGCCCCGTCTTCGTCGGCTGTCACCGCCTCGTGCTCGATGTAGTCGACGACGTGCGCCATCGCCAGCCCGGCACGGTCGCCGGAGACAGCAAGATCCGCGTGCATGGTGTACACCGCGCCGCTCACCGGGAACAAGGCGTCGCTGAACCCGTACCGAGGCTCCCAGATCCACCGATCACTGTCCGCCTGCCGCACCAGGCCGTAGTTGACCGTCAGGGGCAGCTGCGGCATTCTCACAAAGCTGGCGTCCACCGCCTGAATATTGCGGAAGTACGGGTTGATCGCCCGCGCCGGACGGCATTCGTACTTCGCCCGCGCCATGACCGGGTCTTCCCGATAGTCCTCCGCGAACGCCTCCCGGCCCGGCACACGAGGATTGACCTCCCACGTTGCCATCGGCCCGGACACGTAGTGCCGGGATTGGGCTCCACGCTCGTTGAAGTCCTCCCGGGCCTCGTCGGTCAGCTGCTGAATCTTCGACCCGAGGTAACGCGGGTACGAGATCCGGACATTCTTGAAGACCTCGGGGAACCGGGTGGACGCCGACGTGCGGATCATGTTCAGGATGCCCTCGGCGCTCTTGGTAGGCTCCCGCGCCGACGCTCCCCTACGAACAGTCATCTCCTTCTTCGACTTGAACGCATCGATCTCGTCGGCGATCGCCAGCAGAAGATTCAGACCCTCCTGACTCTCGGCATCGGAGTGTCCAGAGATCGACTCGATGTTCTTGTCGTACGAGATGACGTTCTGCTTCGGCACGCACTTGTCGGCGAACCAGCCCTTCTTCACCGCCCGCACGATAGGCATGAAGAATGCTTGCTGCGCCTGACCAGAGCTGGACGCCACGTTCAGCAGATGAATGGTGTCCTGTTCCGGCATGCCGTAATAGCCCTGAGGACTGTCCAGGCAGAGCAGAAGATAGGCAACCCGCATAGAAGCGATGCGGCAGATATGGTCCTTCCCGCTGCCCTTGCCCCATTGCAGAGTGGCGAAGTTGGTCATCCTCAGCGGCTGAGACCAGTACTTCTCCTCGCGCCACACCGCTGACGAGCTGGCAACATGCAGCCGTCCCGCCTGCCTACCACTCTCGAATTCCTGAGCGAGCATCGGATACAAGCTCGGATAGTAGATGCGCTCGATGTGCCGGACGGCGTCGTACTGCACCGCCGACAGCGGCGGGTTACCCAGGAACTGCTTGTCCTGGACGAACACGCTGAGCGGAACGGGCTCCTCACACAAGATCGCCGACAGCGGCGACTCGGCGTCCTCGATCGCACTGGCCGCACGCAACAGCTCGACCGACAGGTCCCAGGAGGGAGTCTTCTTCTTCCGTGGCGGCACTACAGACCCACAACCTGAAGCAGCACCGTCGTGGCCGTCGTGGTGGCTTCCAGTCCCTCCACGGTGCCGCCGAGGAGGATGCCGGTGGTCGCCGACTCGAAGACCTGAACAACGACAGTGGATGCGGTGACCGACCGGACCAACGCGAAACACGCCGACGCTGCGGAAGCGGTGTTGCGGACGGCGGTCGCCTGTGCGAAATAGACGGTGGTGAAGGTGCCCACAGGAATGCCGAAGGTGATACCCCCGGACGTGTTAGTGGTTCCGCTGGTGGTGAACAGTTTGAGGGCGACATGCCCGGTGACATACGGTGCACCGTCGAACTGCGCCCGCGATGCGTGGCGGGTAGGCATCAGCCCAGTACCACCGCGCGGATTGCTCCTGCGGCAAAAGAGACGTCGGCGTTGATGGTGGCAGTGGTGTTGCTGGCGGCGGTCCAGTCGAGCTGAATGACGCGGTTGTCGGAGGTGGTACGGGTGAACACGCCGATGTCAGCGGTGCCGAGGTTGTGCGTCAGGGTGTAGCCGGTCCCGGCGGTCAGCGCGGGCAGCGTCTCCACGTACCGGCCGATGGAGCCCAGCTGACTGCGCGCGGCGGCAGCCGTTGTCGCGCCGGTGCCACCGTTGGCTACCGAGACCGGCGCATCGAGCGAGAAGCTGGTGCCCGACAGCACAAGGCCATTACCGGCGGTGTAGGTCTGCCCGCCGGTCTGGAAGACGACCCAGGTCTGCGTCCAGGTACCCGGAGCACCCGAGGCGGTAGCCGTCTGGATGTACTGGTATCCGGCGCGGCTGCCTTCCGCCACCGCAACCATGGAGCCGTCGAAGACCTCACCGGCCGCGTCGGCGTCGGACGTCCTGGTGGCGGCGGTGCCGGAACCGTTCCAGACATACAGACCGTTCTCGGTCCCGGTGTTCTGCGACGGCGCGAGGAAGCGGTTTCCGGCGGCCATCGTGACGCCGTCGATAGTGGTGCCCGGTGCGGAGAGATTCACGTTTGCGGTGGCGACGACACGCACCGGGTCCTTGACGCTGATCCCGGCCCGCGAATTGTCGACGTACGCCTTGTTCGCCGCATCGGCGTTGCCGACCGGGTTGGCGAGGTTGCTCAGTCGCTGACCGTTGAGATCGACACTCGTGGTGGGCGCAGCCAGCTGGTCGAGACGGCTGGTGCGGACCTGCGTATCGAAGTCACTGATCGTAGCGGCCAGCTGCGTGCCGGTGTGGTTCGCCCGGCTGAGCGGATTGACGGCCAGCTTCGACAAGGCGATATTCGCCGTGGGGCTGATCAGGCTGTCAGTGATGTACCCGGCCGGAATGCTGGTGCCATTGGCGGCGATCCACTGAGTTCCGTCGTGCCAGCGCAGTACCGCCGGGGTGACACTGGTGTCCGTCCACAGCTGACCCGACTGCGGATTTGCCGGAGGAACGGCACCGACATGCGGGCGGACATTGAGCAGAGGGATCGACAGGAAGTCCTGAGTGCTTCCGTACTTCATGGCGCAGCGACCCCTATGCCTTCAATCGAGCCGTCCCTGAAAAGGGCACCTCGAACGTCACGATGATGGTGTTCCTATCGGGTGCCTGGATGTCGCCGGTGATTTCCTCGTGGTTCTCGTCGTAGAGCGTCACGACCGGGACGACACCCAAGTTGTGGTTGATCACCCAAATCAGTGCCGGGTCGGCGAAATGCTGATCGAACACCGGGGCGAACGGCCCCATCGGGCCTTCCGGTCCCTCAGGCCCTCGTGGACCGATCGGACCAGCAGTAACCACCTGGACAACCTGAACAGGCGGCTCGTCGATGACCGTCAGAGCCCGCTGCCCATCATGGATCTCCACGACAGCCGCCGGCTCAGCGACAATCTCCGCCACAGCGGCAGGAGCACCATGAATCTCGACGAGAACCTGATCCGGCCCCACCACACTCAGATCAGACATACGTGGACCTGCCGGGATCGGTCACCACGTGGAACCGCCCCCGCAGGAAACGGATGACCGTGCCCGAGGTGTCGATCAGGTCCAAGCTGTACGCCAGCACCCCGGGCTTGAGAGCAGCGGTGATCGTAGGAGAGATCGACGCGATCACCTGACCTGCCGCCGTCAGCGCGACGCCTCCATTGGCCGTGGTCAGCGTCAGCACCGAATCACGCCCGTTGACCGCTCCGATCTCCATGGACCCGGACCAGTCAGTGAAGTCCACAGCCGCCACACCATCCGGCAACCACCGGAACTCGCGGCGGAAAGTGGTGCCGCTGTAGGCGACCAGTTCCAGGTCGAGCGGCAACGTCTGAGCCGCCGCCATGATCAGCCCCCGTGCGCCTTCAGAACCCGCTCCAACGCGGACCGGCCCGCAACCGGAGCGGACAGCACCTGCTCCAACGCCGTGCGCGGCTGACGGCTCAGCAGCACCCTGTCGACGTCGCTGACGCTCGCCAGCAGCTGGCGCAGCTCCGAGTTCGTCGGCTGGGTCCCGAAGGCTTGCTCCTGCTGCTCGGTGTCGATCACCACGTACTCGGTCTTGACAGCGACCGGGTCACCAAAGGTGACCGCGCCGTCGTCGTCCACCTCGTAGGTGACCTTGAACAGCTCATCCGAGCCCTCGGCCTCCACGATCAGGAAGGTCGACCACATCTCCCGGATGTAGGAGTACGGCGGAGCATCGGCATAGGAAGCGTGCGGGTTCATCGCCTGCCACTTGCTACGCCACTCCGAGGTCTGCTTCTTCCATGCCCGGCGCACCGAGTCCACGTTGAAGCTGGACGTGAACATGAGAATCTCGCCCTGCGCGGTCGCCTTGACCTTGCGGGCCTTGTTCTTGGCCTTCAGCTTCTCCCATTGCGCAAGCGCGGACGCGGCCTTGGCGCGGGTGTCGGCATCGACGTCATCGGCCCCGGCCGCCCACTTCTTGACCCTGCTCACCGCGATGGCGATGGCCTGACTGGTGGTCTTGCCGGACCGCTTGATGGCACGAGCGATCCGGCAGATGTACTCCGGCAAGCCTCCACTGTGCTCAACCCAATTCTTCCCGGATGACTCGTCCAGCGAGCAACCGGCGAACTCCACGATGAGATCAAGCTCATCGCGGGAAAAGACGACTCTGTCGCTGGTCGTAGCCACCCGGACTCCTTGGCGCTGAAGGCTTGCTCGTTACTTACGGTCCTGGTCCTTCTTGCGGTCGCGGTCCAGCTCTTTCTTCTCACCGTCGTTCGGGTCGTCGCGCAGCCGATCGGCCTTCTCCTTGGCCTTCTCGGCGTCCTCGGTGCGCTTGAGCTTCTCCCCCGGGTAGAGGTTGTCGCTCATGACCTCGATCCACTCCTTCTCGCCGGTGCGCTCGTTCTCGCGCTCGACGAGCTTGGCGATGGTGGTGTCGAAGAACACCGGCTCGCCGGTCTCGGCGACCTGCTTCTCGGGGTCGTACTCAGCCTTGTGCTCCGGCTCGGCAGACGCCGACTGGGCCTGGCTCTGCGGTCCGGAACTGCGCCCATGCTGCTCGGCCTGCTCCTGCTGGGTGCGTCCAGCGTTCGCAGCGCCGTCTTTTTCCCTCGCCATTTCTTGAATCTCCTCAGATCTTGACGGACTCGAACGCAGTCGCCATGTTCACGAGCAGGTCGCTGCGCGTCTTGGGGTCGGTTACCGACCCGTTCACGGTCTGGACGATGAGCTGCTGGATGTCGCGCAGCAGCTTTTGGCGGTCCACGCCGGTGAGGGTGTCTGCTTTGCTGAGCATGCGGTTGAATTCCTGGGTCATGGACAGCCAGAAAGTGTTGTAGTCCTTCTGGGCGGCGGCGGTCTGGAAGCCGCCGTGCTGTCCGTTCTCCCGGGCGCGCAGGAAGATGTAGTTGTTCGCGATCCGCTCGATGAGCAGCTGCTGCACCGTGTTCATGGGGAGGTCTCGGGCCTCGGTGCGCATGCGGTGAACAATGACCTCGTAAAGATTGCGCAGGTTCTGGTCTTCCACCGTGTCAGGCAGGTGGAATGCGGGGTCCAGGTCATCGAGACGGGCCATGCTGTTTCTATCGGTTGTCACTGTGTGGCGCGTAGCCAGCCGTGAGCGGGCTCTCCGACCAGGTCGATGCGGTACCCGAATCCTGTGAGGAGGTTCGCGCAGTCTTGGTAAAGATACTTGGAATGGTATTGCAGCAGAATGTCGGGCCGGATCATCGATAACGTTTTGCGGGATCCGAATAGGATCAGCTGCTCGTTCCCGGCGGCGTTGATTCTGATGAAGTCGGGAGCCGGGGTTTCGAGGTCTTCGATGAGGTAGTCGACGGTGTGGCAGGCGACGCGACGGTGCAAAGTGGCACGGCTGCGGGTCAGGTATTTGCTCATCAGCCTGCCGGTGTCCGGGTTGACGGCCAGGTCGATGGCGGTGTCCGTGTCGGCCACCGCGCACGGAATCCAGCGGTATTCATAGCCGTATAGATCTTGCAGGTCGTCCCAGCAGTTCTCATCCGGCTCGAATGCGAAGGTCATGTCGAAGCGGCTGGTGAGCTGGTCATAGGCGTCGCCGGTGCCAGCTCCGATGTCCCAGGCAGTGGTGCCGGTGAAACCGTCGAACAGGCTCATGCGCGCTGGATCATCTCGGAGAAGCTGATCCGGCTGGGTTCGGCGACAGGGCTCTCCCGGACGAGGATGTCGGCGAGCAGCGCGATGCTCATGTCGAGCAGGGCTCGGGTGTCCTGGGTGTTACTGGTGCTGGCTTGCCAGAGCACGCGCATGGCCGTGACCAGGGCGGTGCGGTCGAGGACCAGGGCCAGGTGCTGACAGGCGGCCAGGGCGGTGCCGGTGCGGGTGATGTCCGCGCCCAGGTGCAGCATCAGAGCGTCGCGCAGGCAGCGCAGAAGGCCGTTGTGGATGTCTTCCGGGTTGGCGATGCGGGTCAGCGCGTTCTCTGCTGTGGTGAGGGCGTCCCGCAGTTTGCCCTTGGTGAGGGCGTAGAGGATCGCCGGGGCGGGATCGTGGTACCCGATGAGCCGGTGATATTGCTCGACGGTGGTCAGATCGATGGTGGCGATCTGGTCGAGGCGCATGAGAGCGTCGCGCATTGCCCCGTCGGCTTCCTCGGCGATGAGTCTGAGCAGTGGCTCTTCGACGGTGATGCCTTCGGCCTGGGCGACGTGCTGAAGGCGGTCGGTGATGTCGGCGATGGACAGACGGCGGAAGTCGAAGATCATGCACCGGCTGGCGACGGTGTCAGGGATCCGCCGCGATTCGGTGGTGACCAGGACGAACACCGTTGCTGCCGGGGGTTCTTCGATGAGTTTGAGGACGGCGTTGAATCCGGCGGCGCTGATGGACTGAGCCTCGTCCCAGACCACGACACGGATGCGGCCGGTGCCGCCGTGGTGCAGGACTTGCTGGCGCAAAGTGCGGATGTCTTCGACCAGGCCGTTGCTGGCGGCGTCGATTTCGAGCAGATCGAGGCTGGAGCCGCTGAAGATGGCGATGCAGGACGGGCAGCTACCGCAGGGCGGAATCTCTTCGGCGCGCAGGACAGTGTGCTCTCGCTTGGCGCAGTTGAGGCCAGCGGCGAGGATACGGGCTGTGGTGGTTTTGCCGGTGCCCCGGCTGCCGCGTAGCAGCACCGCACTGGGGACGCGGCCGGTGGCGAGCATCTGCTGAAGGATGACTTGGACGTGGCGCTGACCAACAAGATCGGTAAAACGCTGGGGCCGGTATTTCAAGGCGAGCGACACAGCCGGGCTCCTTTTCGGGCAGACAGAACTACGCCGCTCAGGTGGTGCTTGAACGGCGTAGTCGCGGTGTTGTTCAGTCGGTGATGATTTCTGCGGCGGTTTCGGCAGCGTCCTTCTTGCCGGGTGCCGGAATAGTGCGCTGAGAGATAATGCAGGCTTCGCCGTTGTCGCGGATCAGCTTGCTCATGTCCTCGCGGCTGATCTTGCAGTTGCCGTTGTCGCCCCAGGTCGGTCCCCACGAATTGCGGATGACGTAGTGCCCGGAGCGGATGTTGATGCCGATGATCAGGCAGCAGTGCCCGCCCATCTTCTCGCCGGTGGGACGGATGAACCCTTTGCTGTCAGGTTCGAACATTCCCTCGTACCAGTCGACGCCGATGATGGCGGGGCCGAGGTAGCCGACGCCCAGGGCCAGCTCGTTCTCGCTGGTGGCCCAGCGGTACTCCTTGTAGTAGCCGAGGTCGGCGGCGGCTTTCACGCCATAGAGGACACTGGTGCCTTCGTAGGCGGGACTGGCTCCGGGGTAAGAACCTCCGGGCCAGGGGTCACCCTCTTGGGCGACCCAGTAGATCTTCTCCCGGGCGAACGTGGCGTCCACTCGCCGTACGGGCACCGGGTAGAACATCAGCTCGTGAGTGACACCGAAACCCACACAGTTATGCACGCCGACTCCGTCAGCGACGTAACTGTGATCACCTTCGACTTCGAGGTTATAGACGTGTCCGTTGTAGTCCTCCTGTGTGACCTGACAGACACGTCGCCAGACGGCTGCGACGTCCTGACTGGCGCTGCGGTTGCTGCCGCCTCCAATTCCGAACCCGAAGTCGTATCTGGTTTGTCGGGTCTGAGCGTGCCGGTTCTGGCTCGGAGCGGATTGCCGGAGGACAGGCTGAAGGCCCAGCGCTGACGCGATTCCGTGCATATCCAGGCCCAAACGACGCGACACTGTAGTGGCGGTGCGCTCCGTACGGCGGCGATGACCGTCTCCATCAAGCCACCCGCTGAGGACCGCCTGACGGAAGCTTGCTGGTCCCGAAGTCACATGGGCGCTCAGATGCTTGTCGCCGTGCTTGGTAGTGCCGGGTACCAGGCTCTCGAATAGCAGACGCCACGCCTTGCCATAGATATTCACATTTATTGCATTGTTGGCGCGACGAAGCTGAACGCGCGCCTGAACGTCGAACGAGGTTTTGATCAGTGCGATGGTCTCCGCCACGAGTGTGCTCTCCTCGTGAGCACCAAAGGTGAAGACGACCTTGTTGACCGTGGTGTGACCCTCTGCGGCATACAGCCCCAGGAGCCGACCGAGGGAGGGCGTGCGAGCAAGCAATTCCGGCAGCGGAGCTACCTCAGAGAGCACACCTCCGGTGTTAACCACGCCACTGACGACGCCGCGAAATGCGGAGAGGTTCACCAACTCACGAGGACGGATCGGCTCGTCGTTCTCGGCGGCCCACCGAGTGATAGCCACCGTGTCCCCCTCAACAAGATCCTCAGCCGCGACGTACCCACGCTGGGTGAGAACAGGGTGTTCCGGGGTGCAGCGGAGAGGAAGGTGACCCTCGATCTTGACGTTGACGAGCCCCCGGTTGGCCGGTCGGACCATGAGCTGGGTCACCGTTCCAGTGCGACCCTCCGCTGTGACCACCCTGTCAAGGAGACGAATGTCCTCGATTGGGCGGTGCGTGCCATCGGCGAGAGTGATCAACATGCCAGTAGGAAAACATGCGCCTTCGCGGCCCTGGTTCAGGACTTCGGTGCCTGGTGGGGTGGACCACCGTTTGCTGATCAGCTTCTGCTGCTCGGCGTTGAGGGCGGACTGCACCGGGAAGTCGAGCGAGCGCCGGTCGAACATGGCGATGCGGTCGAGACGGCGGTCTTTGGTGCTGCTGCCGTCACGCAGGGTCTGATCCATCGCGTCGTCTCCCGATGCTGAGTGTCAGCGGTACTGGCCCGCCGCTGGATCGCTGCGAGGCCGTCAACGCATTCGTCATCGGCTGGGATGCGGCACGGCGGACGTCCTCGGGTATTCCTACCGAGCAGGCTCCGTCTGGATTCACGGCGATGGTGTCCAGACGGGTGAATCCGAATGCGTAGCCGCAGGCGAGGCATTCCATGTAGGTGTGGTCGCCGTCCTGCTCGGGTTCGGCGCGGCCTCGGCAGCCGGGGTCGGCGCAGGGAACGCTCTCGGCGCTGTTAATGCCCATAGTTCTCGGGGTCGGTGGTGCGGATGCCGTCCTGGTGGTCGGGCTGAATGAGGGAGTAGACGTCGTCGTCGGGGTCCAGGGGTTCGGTCATCTCCTCGGGGGAGGTGTTGCCGGGGTCGCGGTCGTCCAGAGCGACGGGTTCGTCTCGGTCGTATTCGCGGATGTCGTCGCCCGGGGTGGCTCGGCTTTTGTCATCACAGTCGTTTTCCATGGTGGCTCCTTTAGGGGGTGCGCAGGGTTCGTACCTGGAAGAAGTCCGCGAGGTCTGGTTCGTTCGCCATGATGAGGCGGGCGTACCGGCTGCGGAAGTGGTCGTTGAGTTTGAAGCCGTATTCGTCGGCTGTGGTGCGCATCATGCGGTTCCATCGGAAGGCTGACCAGATCAGCTCGATGCCGAGTTTGGTGTATCCGCGTTCGTGGAGTTTGCGGGCCATGTCGACGAGTTCGGTGTAGACGCTGGGGTTGTTCTCGTGGAATTCGCGGAATCGTTGTTCGATGCTGCGCTGATCCGCCAGCGGGGACGCAGTCCGGGCTCGGCATGAGTGGATTGCGGGCCAGACGTATTTCTGGCACTTCTCACATTTTGTCCGGCCGTCACCGGGGTCTGTGAAGGGCTGCCCGATGTGTGTCATGCAGAGATCATCTCCATGGTTTCATCTTTGCAACGTGGACACTGTTCGGGGTCGTAGATCTGGTCGAGCAGGTTGACCGGGATCTGTCGTCCGCAGCTGCGGCATGCGGGACGCAGGAAGTCCTGCTGGTGCGGGTTGGTCGCGATGAAGCAGTCGATGCGTCGTGCGGGATGTTTGGCGTAGGGAAGCCAGGATGCTTTGCCGAGGAGCGCGGCGACGATCTGGTAGGGGTTGGGTCGGCCCCGGATGAGCATGTGGAGGTTGAGGGTGTGCTCGTGTCGGGTGCTCCATAGGGAGTCGACGTGATCTTTGGCGTTGACCAGTTCGGAGTTGGGGGCGAAGTACCCGCCTTCGACTTTCAGGCGCAGGTCGATGCGGGGTTGTTCGTACCACCAGGTGAGCCGGTGCAGCAGCAGGTCGAGGTCGACGTCGACTTCGATCTGGTAGAGCACGAGGTCGACGTCGTTGCGGATGTTGACTGCTTGGACGGGATGGCGACGCCAATCGAGGTAGGAGAGGGTCAGCCGCCCGTCGAGCTGATCGTTCACGACGCCGAGGAAGGCGCTGATCTGCTCGTCGGTGACTTGCCGGGTGAAGGCCAGCTCGACGTAGTCGGTGCCTGCTGCCCAGTCGCGGTATTTGGCCTCGTCCGAGGCGAAGCGGATGGATCGTTTGGCGATGCCGTGGTCCCAGTTCAGGATGTCTTGGGCGCGGAACGCGGCCCGGCGCAGGGCGAAGCGCCAGTGGTCGTTGCCGACGAACCGCCACGCTTCGGGTTTGTCGATGCGGGCTCGGATGCGTGTGGTCTGCGAGTGCTGGTCGACGGTAGTGATGGTGGACAAGTCGATGTCGGTGTCCTGGTCGGCGGCTCGAATGTAGCCGGTTCGGAATTTGAGGTCGGTGTAGTCGCAGGTTCCGCAGGTTTTCCCCATGCACTTGGTGTCGCAGCGGGCGATCCATTCGTTGCCGCCGTAGTCGCTGTCGAAGTGCAGGTCGTAGGTGTGGCTGTCGGTCTGCTCGGCGAATTCGCGCATTTGGAGGTACGTCTGCCAGAGCAGTTCGGTGCTGATGCCCTGGTCGACGAATTCCCAGCCGAACATGTCCGCTTTTTCACGTTCGTCGAAGCAGTCGGCGTAGCCGTTGTGGAAGCCGCGCTGGATCAGCTTCTCCTCGATGGTGTCCTTGAAGGTGCGAGGCACTCCGCCCCAGCAGGCTTGGTCGGCGTCGAGCATGGCATCGACGAGGGCTTCTCCGACGTCTCGGCTGGCGCGGTGGCAGAGCTGGAAGAAGGCCATCTTGTTCAGCTCGCCTTTGGAGCCCAGCTTGAAGTCGATCTTGAGGTCGCGAAGCTCTTCCCAGACGTCGCCGAGGATGCGGCTGGGTGGTTGTGGCGCGAACCATTGAAAGGGCGTGTTGGCCTCGATCATCAGGGGTGTCCAGGAGAACTGGATGCGCACCGTGGGCTGGTTCATGGATTCGCGGATGTCGGCGAGGTCTTTGGCGAGTTTCAGGATGCGGTAGACGTCGCCTTCGTCCTCGCCGGGCAGGTTGCTGATCATGAAGAGCTTGAACTTGCGCAGCCCGGCTCGGATGCCGCGAGTGACGGCTTCTTTGATGTCTTCGTCGGAGGTTCCTTTTCCGACCAGGTCTCGCATGCGCTGGCTGTTGCCCTCGACGCCCAGGGTGACCGCGTCCATGCCGCCGTGGACCTGGAGCAGGATGAAGGTGTTGTCGGCGATGAAGTCGTCGACCCGCATGCTGGCGGCGTCCACTTCGTCAGAGACTTTCGCCAGCAGTTCGGCGATGAGGCGACGGCGCTGGGTGTGCATGGGCAGGTCGGGCATGAAGGGTGCCATGCGGGTCGAGCCCATGTTTTTCTGAAGGTTTCTGGCGTAGTCCACGACGTACTCGACGGAGCGTTGCCGGTAGGGCTTCTGCCGGAATGTGAGGGAGCAGAAGCTGCACCATGCTGGGCAGCCGCGTCCTACTTCGAGGTCGCCGGAGCCCATGGCGGGATCAGCGTAGAGCAGGGGTGGGTTGTCCAGGGGTGCGATGGCGTCGAGGTTTTTGACGTGGCGTTTGCGCAGGGGAAGGCGCATGCCGTCGAGCAGGGAGTGGTACCCGATGACCTGTTTGCTGGGGTGAGGTAGTCCTTTGTCGAGGTAGTCGTAGGTGACGCCTACGAATCGCGGGAAGTAGAGGAAGTTGAACTCCCTTGCGAGTTGCTCGTAGCACCCGAGACGGTCAGTATCCCAACGACCAAGATGCTTAAAACTTGCGATACGCTGCGTAACGATTCCGATGCCAGGGTTTCCAGGTTCGTCTTCAGCTTCTCCGAGAAACCAGCAGTCGACGATGGGGGCGAGTACTTCTGGGGCTCCATAGGAGAGTCCTCCGACCATGATCATGGGGCTGGTGTTGGCGTCACGGTCTTTCCAGCGGGGGGCGATGCCGGACATGGCGAGCATTTTGATGAACGACATGGACAGCACGGGGTAGCTGATGCTGGTGGCGACTACGTCGAAGTCGCTGATCTGGTGTTTGGTTTCGATGCCGAACACCGGGATGTGGTTCTTTTCCAGCAGCCGTAGGTCGCCGGGGGTGGCGGGCAGGTAGAAGCGGTCGCACAGGAAATCGGGGCCGTGGTCGTGGATGGACTTGTATACCGCTGGGATGGACTGGTTGCCTGCGGCGGCTTCATAGGGCCATGAGGCGAGCAGGCACCAGCGAACAGCGGCGGTGTCCCAGTCACGGCGGGCGGTGTTGGGTTCGTCGCCGAGGTACTGCACACCAAGATCGAAACGATGCAGGTTCTCGTCGAGAAAAGCCTGAATCTGTCTCGGGGTCCTAGTCATGCTGTACGTTGCCGTCAGCACTGCTCCACCACACGGTGGCCGGAGCTGCCTGTGTGGGGCCGGGGGTCTTCGTCGGTGCCGGTGCGACGGGATAATGCTTCAGCGCGACGACAGACCATTCTCCCTCGATCGGCCACGACGCAAGTTCCTGCTTGGCGGCCTCGGAGCAGGCAGTGCTGGGATAGGGACCCCAGATGCCGAGCAGCTCCCGGTCGTCAGGATCGGTGAGAGTGACGACGTAGGCAGCGGGGTCGATCATCGAAGGCTCCTTGCAGCGCGCGGGCGGGTGTGAGGGGTCCATCCGGTCAGCCCGAGGCGGCTGCGCTCGCCTCTGGCGGCGGGGGTGCAGACATGGTGTGCGGGGTCGTCGATCCGGATGGTGGTGATGAGCCGCTGATAGTGGTCCATCTCGTGCTGGAGGTTGAACGTCTCTTCATCGGGGCTGCCGAGGTCGCAGCGGACGACGGAGATCATGTGCGCCTGGTCGTTGGGCAGGGTCTTGAGTTCGTGGTCACGCAGGTACGGCAGGTGCCATTGGCCGAGGGTGAGGGTCTCTGATTTGGACTCTCGGATGGCTTTGCGGATGGCGGCGGCGGCCTCGGTGAGTTCGGCGCGCACCAGAGGATCTGTCTGGTAGGTGACTTTGCTGCGCCGGTCGATGAAGCTGTCCCAGCTGGAGGAGGACACGACCAGAGTCTGTGGCAGGAAGGGTTCCAGCAGCCGGTTGATGACGCTGCGGTGGACACCGACGTCGACCATGGCGTGAGCGGATTCGATGGCGCGGCGGCGGGCGTAGTCCCAGATCTGCCGGGCATGTCCGGCCTTGCTCACGTGCAGAGGCGGGCTGCACGCGGCGCTGACGGTGTTGCTGGGCCAGTAGCTGGGGCTGACGTCGTTGTCCTCGGCGAGGGTGATGTTCTCGGCCACGGACTGATCGAGCAGCGGCTGGACAGTGATCCGAACTTCGCGGTGCAGAGCAAGATCTGCCATCGCCCAGCGGTGCATGGTGACTTCGACGGTGACGAGCCGGTCGCCGGTGAGGGCGTTGGTCGAGTCTGCGATGACGCGGGCGGACGGGGCGAAGGTGGTCACATTGTCATGTACCGCGTCGACCTGGCGCGGTTTCGACATCATCACCCGGACGAGGGAGACGAGAACGGGAAATGCCCCGAGCCGGGGCTGAGTCCGGTAGTCGGGGCATCCCTGAGTGACGAGGCACTGCCTCGTGTGTAAGGCAACAGGACAGTCCCAGAGGGCTCTGATCTGCTTCTGACAGGCTAGGACCGCGATGAGGGCGGACGGTATCCCCCGTCAGAGTGCTTTGTGGTGGGTGACGCCGTTGCGTAGCTCGAAGGCGTAGACGTGGGTCGCGACTTCGCCGAAGGCGGGGTCATGGGTGACCATCACGATCTGCACGCCGGTCTTGCTGACGAGGTCTCTGAGGAACTCGGTAAGCCGGGGTACGTACTCCGCGCTGACGTGGGCGAACGTCTCGTCGAGAAACAGGACCGTATCCTGCTTGTGGCTGCTGAGCAGCAGGATCACGAGCCGCAGGAGGAACCCGACGGTGGCCGCGAGGCCGCCTCCGCGAGCGTCCATGACGTCGGTGTCAACCACGGTCCCGTCGGCCATGGTGGATCGGACAACAAAGTCCACCACAGAGGTCTTGGCACGGATGCCAGGGACCAGGTGAAAGGTAAGCTCGTCGCCGAAGATCGTCTGAAGTCCCTGGGTGACCAGACGTTCGATGGCGCGCTGGGCGGCATCCTGACGTTCCTCTCCGATGGCGGTCAGCACGTGAGCTGCGCGTTCATGCAGGTCGGCCGTAGTGCTCAGGGCCGTGATCTCGGCTTGCAGAGCGTGGGCTCTGGTGGTGAGCAGGCTGACCTCAGCCCGTTCGAGGTCGAGGCGGCGGCGCACGTCGGTGAGGCGACGCGTCAGGTCGTTCATTCGACCAGCTCCAGCACGATGACGTTGCAGACAAGACACCGCAGTCTGACGAAGGGCTCGTCATAGATCTCGGCGGTGTCCTCGTCGATGTAGGTCCACAGCTCGGCCACGAGGTGGTGACCCTGATGGGGGCTGAGACCATCGTTGGCGTCACTGGCAGCAGATCCTTTGAGGTGCGCGATCATTGGCCGACCCAATCCGAGATCATCTGGTGAACGACTCCGGTGCTGCCGGTGGTGGGGTGCCGCAGCATGAGCGGGCTGCGGCGGGTGCGGGAGTCCTCGCCCAGGCGGAACTCGCAGGTGATGTCCCCGTAGGTCGCGATCATGTCGGTGAGGAACTTGTGGTTGACCACGAGCGTGCGTTCTGCGCCTCTCCAGTGGCAGTCGATGGTTTCTCCGGCGGTGTTGCCGAACTTGTCTTTGGCGGTGATGGTGAGCTTGTGGTGCTCCAGAGACAGCGCGATGGCGGATGATTCCGGGTCCGCGTTGATACGGACGCGCCGGATGGCGCTGGTCAGTTCATTGCGATCGACGTCGAGCTGGTATCTGTTCTCCAGCGCGGGCCGCAACATTGTGGATTCCATGTCGGGGAATTGCGCGTAGAGCTTGCTGACGATGAAGATGTCGGTGCCGAACTTGAAGATGAGTTTGTGCTCAGATTGGCCGACCTGGATCGTTTCGAGGTCGGTGGTCTTGAGTAGTCGCAGCAGGTCGTCAACGGCCCCGATGGGGATGCGCAGGTTGATGGGGAAGTCGTTGATGACGATCTGCTGGATGCGGGAGCCGTCGCAGGCGGTGAGTCGCCCGTTCTGGATGTCGATGATGTTGAGGTTGGCGCGGCTGGGGTCGCGGCTGGCCGCGTAGCGGACGGCGCGGATTGCCTCGGAGAAGTCGTCGAGCTTGACCGTGACCAGTTCGGCGTCGGTGATGACGGGCAGTTGCGGATAGTCCCAGCCGCCTTGCAGCTGGAGTGTCCACAAGGCCCGGCCGATGCGGATGACTGCTGTGGTGTTCTTGACCTCGATCAGGACGTCGCCGCCGTCTTCAGCGGACCTGATGATCTCCAGCAGCTTCTTCGCGGGAAAGACCGCTGTGCCGGGCTGACGGACGCCGACCAGTGGCGTGGAGGCGATCAGCGTCATCTCCAGATCCGTCGCTACCACGCGCAGTTGATTGGCGTCGGCTTGAATCTGGAAGCACTTCAGAACCGGCATGACGTCGCGGGTGGGAACGACGGTGATGGCCCGTTCGAGCAGCGCCTGGAGGACGAACTTCTTGATGGTGATTTTGAGGATCAGGGCGCTGATCTGCGATGGCTGCGCGGTGTCGTCGCCGGAGAGGATAGCGCTGACGAGGTCGGACATCAGGCACCGGCCTCGTCGAGGATCGCGGTGATGCGCTCGGCGATGTGGGCCAGGTCGTCGTGCATCTGCTTGAGCTTCGCGGCGGCTTCCTGGGTGGTCTTGACGTCGAACTCACGTTCCAGCTGGGTGCGCGCAGCGGAGGCCGTTTGCTCGGCGCTCTCGCGGATGGCTTCAGCGCGGATGCGCTCGCGCTGGGCTGCGTCGATGCGAGTTTGCAGGTCGGTGATCATGTTGTCGAGGTTCATGGGGTTTCTCCTGCTGCCTGCCGCAAGCCAGCGGCGAGATCTCCAAAAGCATCGATGCGGTTGTTGCTGTAGCGATCGCAGGCGTGCCTGACCTCGCAGAAACCGCACTTGCTGGTTTCCTGAGTGCATTCACGTTCTTCGCGCCACACGTCGTGTGCATAAGAAACGATCCGTGCCCGCATAGCGGTACGGGCGGCGTCGCTGACCTCGAAGGCCATCAGTCGTTCGGTGCACATGGGCTGGATGAGTCCCACGAATCGGCTCTTGTTGCCGGTGGCGGTGAGAACGGCCAGGTCGTAGAAGACGAGCTGACCTATTACCTTGCGCCAGTAGCTGTCGTCGGCCGTGCCTTTGAGGTCCCAGATGACCGGGCCGCCGTTGTCGACGATGAGGTCCATCTCTCCGGTGAGGACGATCTCTTGCATGTCGCGGGTGACGGCGTTGGGGATCATCATGGAGACCTTGAACCACTGGCCGTGCTGGTACTGGTACGGGAGGACGTGCTCATCCAGGATGGGCACCAGCCGGGTGACCAGTTCCGTGCAGAACTCGCGGACCTCGTGACGGTCGGCGGCGTTGCGCCAGCGGACCATGTTGCCCTTGTCCCGCTCGACGTTTTCCAGTTCGTCCATCGTGGCTGTCACCAGGCCGCGATGGTCGCCGACGCGGATCAGCGGGTTGTCCAGCAGGTCTCGCATGATGTGGTCCACGACCATGCCGTGAAAGAAGTTTCGGATGTTGGTCGTCTTCTGACGGCGTCCCTGCCGGATCAGCCAGGATCTCTGATGGCACTCGTCATGGGTACGAATCGACGACCAGGAAACTCGCAGAGGCTTGGTCATGTGCAGCCGTTCCCGAGGATCACCCACGAGGCTGCGAGCACGGCGGTGGTGATCAGCCAGAAGACGACGAACACGACGGCCAGGACGCGGCACGGGGTCACTGCTCAGCCCCGTGCAACAGGGTCTCGATGACCTTGGTCAGGGCCTCGTCCTCGTGGGTGCGCCGGACGTGGTCGAGGACGGTGTCGATGCTGGTGATGTCCAGCCGGGTGGATTGGACTGATTCAAGGAAGCCGGAGAGGTTGAGCGCCTCGGCCTTCTTGGCGTTGGCCTCCACGACCCGGAAGACCTCGTGCCCTGGTTTGGCGGGCAGCTCGTGATGGCGGATCTCGCCGGTCTCGGCGTCCCAGATGGCGACCGAGGGGATTCGGGACAGGTTGGCCTCGGTCAGACTTCCCCGGCTCAGCGCCCCGCAGTTGGAGAACGTGACGCCATTCACCTGATAGACGCCGTGGGATTCGTGGACGTGGCCGTAGTGGACGGTGCCGCTGTTTCCCATGGCTTCTGCCCACAGGTGGGCGTCGAAGTACTCGTACTTCAGCTCCCTGCCCGGCGGATAGAGCGGGGCGTGGGTGATGACGAGGTGGTGGTCGGCGAACGGGGCTACCCGGTAGCTGGCGAGGGCGGCGTTGACGCTGGCCCGGTCAAAGGTCATCTGCCAGGGGACGCCGAAGATGGGTTCGAACTCGTGCCAGCCGTCCAGCATCTCGATGGCTCCGGAGGCGAGCACGACGCCCAGCGGCTGGGATTCGTGCAGGGAGGCGACCCGGTCGTGCGAGAGATCGTGGTTCCCGGCGACAGCGAAGACGGGCACGAGTGCCTGCCTGGCCCAGTCGATGAGGCGCATCACGGTGGAGTGGCTGGTCCTGGCCGGGGTCTTGTGGTGGAAGACGTCCCCGGCCAGGACGATCATCGCCTCCATGCCCTGCGCCAGGCGGGCAGCTTCGTCGAGAAGATCGAACAGGTCGTCGAGATAGGAGTCGGTGCACGATGCCGGTGCGCGGTCACTGAGGTGGATGTCGTTGATCAGAACGAAATATCTCACTCCGTCCTTACGCGGAACGCAGAGTCTGCGTCCGCTGCCGTGACCGCCTGGCCGCAGGTCGGGCAGATCTTGGCCTCGGTGAGCCGGCTCTGGCGCTCGCGCTCACAGGTCATCACGGTGGACTCCGCCGCCGTGATGACCTTCTTCTGCTCCCCGATGACGGTTTCCGCCTGGACGATCTGCCGTAGCAACAGGATCAACGACTGGTAGCGGCCGTAGCGATCCAGCACGGGCGTGATGTCCGGGACGTCGGGGACGTTGTTGACCTCGCTGGCCGCCTGCTCGGCTTGCTGCACGGCAGCGACTGCTCTGATCAGCCGGTCTCTGGCAGCTTGCAGCTCGATGACCTGCTCGTGCAGCTGCTCGGCCTGCTGCATGGCGGTGATCCTGGCCCGCAGGCCCTGGAAGGTGGCGAGCTTGGCCGTGACCTGTTCCAGGTCACTCTGGCGGACTTTGAGCTTGCTGGAGGCGGCCAGGCGGATCTTGTTGGCCTGCCGGACGGCCTCGAAGATCGCGGTGACGTTGGTCAGCGCGCCGAGGGTGCGGGCGACGCTGGCTCCGGTGTCGTCGAGCAGGAAGGGCCGGTCGAACTGGGAGGCGAAGTTGACACTGGCCCCGTTGGACGGGACAGGCTGGATGCGCAGGGCTTGAGTCACCTGATCGGGGACAGCCCCAGCGAGCTTGGTGAACGTGACTTCGTTTCCCGCGCTGGCGATCCTGTAAGCGCTGAGGGTCTCGCTGCGCTCCAATGTGATCTTGGCGGTGTCTGTGATGCCGGTGATTGCCAGCTGTTTCTGGCCGCGCGTGATGACGCCGGAGCCCCGCACATTCGACGCCAGCGCTCGGCAGGCGCGCATCAGTGCGCTCTTGCCGGAGCTGGAGGGGCCGACGATCACGGTGAATGAGCCGAGGTCCAGGTCCACCTTCGTGAGGCTCTGAAAGTTACGAATCTCCAGGCGGGTAAGGATGAGGTTCTCCCGGGGTGTCGAGGTCGGGTATGTGGTCCTGGCCGATGGCGTAGGACGCGAGCAGGTTTCTGGACCTGGCGTACAGGTAGATCTGCTTGAGGCTGCGCTGTGGGTGGTCCTGGCACCAGAGACAGCCACCTTGCAGGCAGACGGCGTCGGGGCTGGGCCAGCAGATCCGGCGGCGTTTCACCGCCATAACACCAGGTGCCAGAAGTCGGCGGGGGTGCTTACGTACTCGGCGAGGCGTCCGGCCTCGCCGGGGTCGGCAGGCTGACGGTCGATGCGGCTCGCGCGCTCCGGAGAAGCGGTGGGCAGCTTGAGGTTGGTGGTCAGCCAGAAGCGCAACGTGTCCTGTTTGATGAACCGGGCGATGGTGTCGCCGTCGCGGTTGCGAACCAGCCAGATGTATTCACGTTTCATCCCACGACCGCCCTGGCCCAGATGCCTTTGTCGAACCGATTCTGAAGGTCCGGCAAGTCGAGGTCCGGGTGCACATCCTTGACGGCGAGCAGGGCTTGCAGGAGGAACACGACGTCCGCGCGGTGCCGGTCCACTTCAGCTTGTGTGTGGCACAGGCCCAGCAGTAGCGAGGTGATCTCCTTGTCCAGGACGGCGTTTTCCGCGTAGAGCCCGGCGAGTTCAGTCATTGGTGCTCTGACTCTCGACCGGCGGCTCACCGCGTCCGGTGCAGTCCTCGGGCGGCCAGACATTCTTCTTGCCCGAGCCGTGGCGGTGCATCATCCCGTCGCGGCGCAGCTTCTTCAGCGCGAAGCAGACCGGGCAGGTGCCCTCCCGCCGGACGGACAGGTCGGCCATCAGTCGGCCCCGATGGGCTGGACCGTGCCGGGTTCGGCTTTCCTGCCCCACCCCCGGCAGAACCCGTCCGGCCGCCCGTTTTCCTCCGGCCCGATGCCAGGCCAGTGCCGAAACAGCGTCTCGTCCATCATGAGCGCCCCCAGATAGCCACAGACGGGGCACTTTCCTTTGTGGGTTGCCTTCATGTTCCTTCGCGTTCCTCTAGCCCAGAAGCTCTTCTGAGGTCCCTTACATCTGAGGCCAGAGTCGAATCCTGGGCTTTCAGGGCCTCCATGAGGTCTGCGAGTGCTTCGACGATGGCGTTGAGCTTCTTCTGCACTGCCCTGTCGGCCCTGTATTGGGTGTTCTGTAGCAAAGCGACGAGTAAGAACGTGATGATCGTGGTTGCGGTATTGATGATCAGTTGCCAGGTGTCCACGTTGTTGATGAGGAAAAAGGACGGCACCCAGATGATCACCATCAAGAAGCAGCTGAAGAAGAACCAGGCGCGGGCGACGGTGTCAGCTGCTGCCGTCGCGAGACGATCGAACCAGCTCAGTGGCGAATTCATAGGTGTAGCCTTCCCCGGAAACCGCACGTCGATGACGTTCCATCAGTTCGTCGACCACATTCGCACCTTGGCGGCGCAGAACCGCGATACGCGCTTTCATGTCGGCGGTTGCCTCGGGGCCTCGGCCCAGGTTCTCAGGGTTATACATGCTTTTCTCTAGCGGCATGCAGAAGCTCGGTGCCTTCCTAAGCACACCGAGCTTCCCGATTGCAATTGGCCGACCTCGGCCGGACCGCCGTCAGAGCTGTGCGACCAGCCAGGTCAATCCCGTGAGGACCGCAGCTGTCCCGGCGATCTTCTTGACGTCCGCCATGCCGATCGGCTCACGGGGCTGATCGACGCTGGCGTACGCCTTCCAGGCCGCTGCGGCGTACCCTCCACTGACCAGGGAGAGGGTGACGTACTTGAGCGCGGCGCGCTTCTTGGTCACGGTGGAGCCTTTCACAGAAGAAACGACAACAAGTAACAGAGCAGAGCGCTGAACACGCACACAAACCCGATGGTGATGACGTTGCGCTGGAACCGTTCCCGTCCCGGTGCGTTGAAGGGAATGAAGAACGAGCTGAACAACGTGACCACCGCCACCAGAGCGAAGATGAAACTCAGGAACCGCAGCGCGAAGTTCACGCCTTATTTATCGACGGGAGTGCCAGCGCTCCAGAACTGGCACTCCCGCAGGCCGTCTGCGTCAAAGGACAGCTTGTTCCTCTTCGGGAGGAAAACAGGACGGACGGCGCGACCGTGGCGGGAGTCGGATTTGAACCGACGACCTGTTGGTTATGAGCCAACCGAGCTACCGAACTGCTCCATCCCGCTGTGCTGGCGAGGACCGGCTGCTGACACCCGACCTCGCCATTGCCTAGCTTAACGGGCGTGGGATCCGGCAGTTACGGGGCTGCGGTAGAAAATCCCGATCACCGTGACGGTGCCGATCCACAGCACGGTCCCGGTGATGAACCAGCTCCAGGACGCGTGCGCGTTGCCCTCAGCGGCACAGTAGATCCCGAACATGTGCATGCCCAGCCCGGTCACGGAGAAGAACGCGCAGACAGCCTGCGCCCACCACTGCCCACCTTGGAGAAGTCCGGCCAGTCCGGATCGGATGAGTCGCGCTCCGGGGCGTTGCCAAAAGTCAGTGCGATGACGAGGCCGATAACCGCGTGGACGGCGGCTAGCCCAACGAGCCCCAGCCACAGGTACATAAGGGCTTGCAGTTGGTACAGCGCTGCTGTGGTAGCGGCGCGGTGAGTCCAGAACATCGACCACAGCGACCTCACCGACTTCCCGCCGGACCGCAGTGCGATCCGTGGATGCCGTCCGGTCTACAGCCAGGCGGCTGCTGGGGCGGATGAAGCTGCTCCAGGATGAGGCGATCCGGGTGCTCCTCAACGTACTGGAGAATGTCGAGCCACGTCTCCCAGCGGGCCTGGTCGTGCGACCACCAGACGGAGTCCGGGCGGTCGTACAAGCCCGGGTGGCCCTCGGTGTCGTCTCGGTGCCAGATCCGCCCGGCGAGGTGGTGCTGCGCATACCGCGCCCGGACGTAGGACCCGGACGGCGGCTCGGTCAGCAGCACCCCCAGGGCCGGATCGCCCGTGCTCCCTTGATCTTCATGACGTACTCCACCCGGCGCAGCGGATTGCTCGGGCACCGGCGGCAGGCCGCCACTCCGAATCGGATCGTCACCGCGCCCGCCAGGCGCAGGTGCCCGCATGTGAGGTGGACAGGCCACAGTCTTCCCCGCTTCATCCTTGATCTCTACAGGAAGCGCGCCGGTTTGTTTCATGGATCCGGGACCCCTTAGCCCAATCGTCCGGAGATCTCCTCCGGCACCATTCCCGGCGCGCTCATGACACGACGACCTTTGTTTCATGGGTCCAACACCGTCCGGAGATCTCCTCCGGCACCATTCGCCCGTCGCTATGTGTCCAACGCAGTCGACGCAGCGCGGTTACGGCGGACACGGTGTCCGTCATACGCAATCGAGGCCGTGCTGAACAATGACCTCGTGGACATGCTGAAGCTGACCTTCGAGATGGTCGATCCGCGCCTGGCGATGAACCACTGGTTCTTCAACGGCTCGTTCTTCACGGTGGACCCGCGCACGCTGCCCGACCAGCACTGGTCTCCGGTCAGCACGCAGTCCGAGCCGACCGAGCAGTCCCGTGCCTCCATGCTCGACCAGTACCAGCAGCTGCGGGAGTGGGAGATCGGCGGGACCGAGCCGATCCGCAACGTGCGCATCTTCTCCGCCCCAGAACCTCAATGGACTGAGCTTTCGGAAGAAGAATTGCTCAGCCTAATCCGGCCTGAAGCGTGACAACTCTTTCCAATGACGATCGAAAGATCGCTGTTCCCTGCGCATGTTCAGGTGCGCAGAATAAAAGCAGACGAAAACCATCAGGGCATTGACGGCACCCAGCAGCAGCACGTCCAGCTCGCGGCTCGTCATCGCCCACATGGCCGAGACCAGGTTGATCAGCGCAGTCGCGCTGCTGAGCATCCGCGCCCGCCGCGCCTTCTTCCACATCGCAATGTGCTCCGAGATTGTCACTCCACCTGTCCCCCAGCCACCAACTGACCATGCGCCCGGCCCCAGTACGGGTTGGGCCGCTCCTCGTTCCAATCCGGATCACACAGCTCGCAGCAGCACCAGCAGGAAGACACCCAGTCAGGGTCCTTCAGCTTCGCCCAGACCGCGAAAGGATGCGGACCCCGGCGCTTGACCGCCTTACGCAACGGGCCGTGATCCGTGTCGTGCCAGCGCTGAGCCCGATCCCGCTCCAGCTGACGGCTCACCGCTGACCGGCCCGCCCATCCGGCACACCCAGCCCCCGGCAGTACTCCTCGAACGTGACAGCAAGCCAGTCGCAGACAGACAGCCCATGACCGGCAGACGAGTAATGCCAGACATCGACGGCAGCCTCGCAGAACCCCCGCGCCCACAGCTGGCGGGAGATGTCACGCAGGAAGACGTCATCCTCAGTCAGCATGACCACCCTGCACATACGCCCAGATCTGCGTCAGCACCTTGACCTCCGGGATGGGCGGATGCTCCTGACCGGCAACCGCCCACATATGCACGCATCGGCAGCCCCGCGACGGGCACACGATCACCCCACCGTCGTGAATGTCCTCACCCAGCTTCACCAGGCGATGCCGCAAGAACTGGTGAGGACACTGATCACAGCCCTGCTCCATACCGGGATCAGTCATCCGGCACCGTCCACGCCACCAAGAACAACGCCGCCGGGATCAGCAGAGCCCACAGCGGCAAGGACGCCTCCGGCAGGATGATCAGGATCAGCGAAGCCATCAGCACCCCGGCGAACATGCCGATCAGCGTCAACCCGGCCCAGCCCACCGTCCGGTAGAGCCGGACAATCAGCTGACCCATGACCGCTTCAGCCGCCGCTTGGCACCCAGCTGACGCCTCACCGCCCAGGGCACACCCTTCGCCTGATTTCCCAGGTACTTGCCCTTCGCCCGAGCACACATCCAGCAGTGCCCCTTCCAGCTCTTGCGCTTGTGCTTGGTCACCATCACCCCTGAAGAAGGCAGAACGCGGGCCGGTCAGGACCCGTCGCTGAACATGGTCCAGCCCGTCAGCGACGAGTCGAACCACTGCCCGCACGCCGGGCACTGATGAGTCCCGGTAGGCGGCTCCACCATGTCCTGCACGGACAGTGACGCCGTCCGGTCCAGGAACTGGCCCTCGAAGATCTCGCCGCAACGAGGGCACTCGACGTTCTCCGTGAAGCACAGGAGAGGATCGGAATCATCCGAATCAAAAGATCTTGGCAAAGGAACCCTCTCGAACTCCTCCGGATGAACCGAACGAGGAGCTGAGCCCTCCGGGCTGGGGAACTCGGTTAGTTCGCTTAGTTCGCCTTAGTTCACCCGGGACACTTAATACAACGTTAGTTACCACTATCTCTGCTCCCGGTTACAGAACTATGGGAATCGATGAAACCACACTCTGTAGAAACTACTCACGGAGTGCGATCAGTTCATCCAGCGATCTTTGGATCTTGCTTTCGCTCGGATCAAGCTCTCCAGCTGCGAAAACTGCCCCGCGAGGAAGTTCTCCATCCCGGTCTGAAAGCGGTCCAGCGAAGCATCAATGACCTCACCCAGCAGCGCGCGGATTTCGCTTTCAGCGAAAAGCGCCATCTCGTCCTTGCCTTTGGACTCAGCCTCTGATCTGAGAGTGCGGTGCCAGTCCAGATGAGCCGCCTCGTCGACCATCAGCAAGCTGCACTCCCGGCAGGCTGTGAACCGCTCCAGAAACTCAGCCTCGGTGACGCCGAGTGACGGCGCATCCTCCTCGACCGGCTCGTGATCGTCGAGCACTCCGGCATACTCCGGGACCAGATCGTCGTCCGCGATGGGCTCGCTTTCCTCCACCGTCTCCGGGGCCTGAGAAGCCGCTGGAGGCGCTGACTGCTCGGGACCGGCCGGTGCCAGTGCCTCGGCCTCCTCAGCGCGCATACGGGGCTGTCCGCAGCGGAAGCACGCTGTCCCGTTGTCCTGGAACTGCCCGCAGTCGCGACAGACCCAGTGGGTGAAGCGCAGGTAGATGTCCTGTGCCTGCGCCGGACCGGCGTTCCCGGCCTGCTGGTCGACCTCAGAGGGCTCAGCGGGCTCCGCCGGTACCTCAGGGACCTCGGGCACTTCCTGCTCCTCCTGGGCCTTCTCAGGCTCAGCAGCGGCCGGTCCAGCCTCCGGATCAGCGATCTCCACGTCCACCCCGTAGACCTTGATCCCGGGCTTCATCCTGATCTGCTTGTTCGGCCCGGTCCCGGAGTACATCAGCCCCCGGTTCTTCCAGCTGGTGATCACGATCTGAGCGCACTGCTTCGCGCCGTAATAAATGCGCTCATCCTCAGTCGCCTCCGTGTCGTAATACGGGTCGCCTTTTGCCTTTCTCGCATAGGCGATTCGCTCATCATATTTCCGAAGCGCACGTCCCGGAGGAATAGAAGCCATAATACGATCACGAATCTCTTCGTAATCATGCCACTTTCCATCAGCCAAGAGTTTGAACAACATGATGGTGTCGTCACTTGGCGGCGTCGCCACGCTCACTCCTCCGTCTCCCCCACCCGGCGCAGCCAGCGCGGGTCGTCACAGAAATCGGGAGCCCAGTCCTGCATGTAGTTGCAGGAAGGGCAGAACAACCCCGGCACCCGCACCACGAGCGTGCGCTCAGCATGCGGCGTCGGGCAGGTCAGCTCCTGGAACACTCCGGAACGCTGGTAGGCGTCGATCCGCCGCACCTGTTCGGGCGTGAATGGGGCTTTCGCCATCGCTTTAGTCCGCCTCCAAGTGGTCGAGCTTCTCCATCGCGACCTGGATCTCCAAGATCGCGTCCTCGGCCTCACGCAGCCGCTTGCGGATCACGTCCCGGTCGTGCGGCGTGACGATCTGGTTGACCAGCGCCGCCGGGTCACACTTGAGCACCAGCCCGATCCCGGCCACCAAGCTGTTCTTCGGGCTGCTGACGCCCTTCTTCATCGCCTTCTTGGTCGCCTGCTCCAGCTCGTGCGCCTTGGTGGCCGTCTCGATCACCTTCAGCTGGTCAGCTTCCGACCGGCACGACTTGATCTCCCTGATCAAATTCTTGGTGCTCTCGTGGTTGAGCCGCTTGCTCGCGACCAGTCGCCCGGCCGCCAGGAAGACCGGATCCGACCGCAGCACGTTCAGATCCTTCTTGTGGGTCTGGCTCAGCTCCGCGAAGCCGTAAATCCCCAACTTGCGCGCCCGGCCGTCCGCCTCGGCGGCGCTGCGCGCGTTCTTGAGCTGGAGCAGCGTCACCCCGGCCGCTTCCGCCGCGTCGGCGTCGCTGTGCCCGCGCTGAGTCAGCGACTGCGCCTGCCGGATCCGCCATTCCACCGGCGGCGTGTTGCCGTGCGCCGAGTTCGCCTCGACCGTCAGCAACTGAATGAGATCCCCATCCGTGGTCGGATCAATGATGATCCCCAGAATGTGATCCTTCTTCGCCCGGCCAGCGGCTTCGTGCCGGTTGTTGCCATCCACCACGACCAGCTTGTTGCCGTACTGGTAGAGCACGATCGGCGGGAACGGGCGGCCCTGCTTCATGAACTGCGTGAAGCGATCCACCGAGTCCTGCACGATCGGATCCCGCCGGGCCTGGTTCTGCCGAGACCTCTTCGTGTCGATCAAGGCCATCGGAATCAGCGCGGCAGGCGCATACTTCACGCCCCGGCGCTGCAACCACGCCTCAACCGTGACCGCCGACGCCTCTTCCTCAGAGACAGCGGTTTCCGTCTGCTCGTCGATCCTTCGGCTCTGCTTGCGAAGCCAATCCGTGGCGTTCGTCTGTTCCAGACGTGGGCTCACATTTTCCCCCTGAGCTGCAACTTCTCTCCAATTTCCTGCGAAGGGCCTGGCTTCACGAACTGGCCCAACGAGGCTTCTTACATGGAGGTGACGCAGCGTAAGTTGCGGTTACTTAGAGACACAGCACACAACAAAGCCCCTCCAGCGGAGATCAACAAGAAGCTGACCTGCGCCGAAGGGGCTTTGGGCAAGAGATACTAGTTGTTCTATCTACACGCGAGGATCACTCTTTCGGGTGAGTGCTTGGCTGTAGCTTCGACAGGTTGGGTCGATCCGTATATAGATTCCGGGCCAACTCCGAGATGTTCACCTGCGAGTGTGGTGATCCCGGGCGCAGCTTCTTGATCCGCGCGATCCCTTCGAACGTCACTTTCAACGAATGGCGAGCTTGAGCAGCTAGCGCTCGCCCGGCTTCCCGCTGAACGAAGGCGGTCGCGATCTTGCGCGTCCAGGAATCGGTGCTGTCCCTGATTACGGAGCTGCCGTATTCCAGTTCCCGGGCCAATTTGTTGCACGCCTCCACGTAATAGCCGTGGGCGGGCAATACGTCCTCACAGGCTTCAACTTCGACTGCCCCGTTTTGCCGAGTCCGCACGATGTACCAATCATGGCCCCGCAGGAGCATGACAACGTCGAGTTTCCAGCCCGTCATCCATCGAACTTCTCCTGCTATAGCGAACCCGAGCAGCGCCCGCTGGGCATCCGCTGCCGATTCCTCGCCGCTGGCATAAGGCCCCAGAACCCGAGTGATCCTCAAATCCTCATCGAACTCTTCGTCGTTGAGTTCCTCGACGTCCAGACCATTATCCGCCAAAAAGTCCTTCAGCTCTTCACTCAGGCGGTCCACGGCACCCTCTTGCCTCTGAAACTCTCCGAGAACGAGCACGATTTGACCGTTCACCACCCGTGCCTCAACGAAAGTTGAGCCTAGGCGGTACGAATGCGAGGGATGCAGAAAACTATCCAGATATTTCTGGCCGTGAACCTCCTCTTTGCCTTCGGTTACCGTGATGAACGCTCCACTCGTTGTTTCTGGGTCAGCAAAGAGCCCTCGCGCCCTTTCCGCGAGGTCATCGTCAGCGTCCGTGCCCGAGAGCTGGGCAAGAGGCAGTAATGGCCTGAGAGAGGGCACGGGATGCTCCATTCGTCTGTTGGTGTGTAGAACCTACACACCTCCACCCGAGGCCGCGTCACCCTTCCAGTTAGGACCGACTGAACTTGGGATCGGCGACCCCGGAGAGCGGCGTGTTCCCGGTTAGATCTCGAATGTCTGAACCGTTTGCCTCAACTTCTCTTGAGCTATATCGATGTCGAGATATAGCTCTGTCATCCGGACGTCTTTGTGGCCGAGGAAGGTCTGAACGACGCGGATATCATTGCATTGATCCCTAAGGATGTTTGCGGCGGTGCGGCGTA
>JACCDR010621122.1_pt1 | contig 29493 bp, 46 predicted proteins | sample 7446431 | NCBI WGS metagenome assembly JACCDR01 (sample SAMN15323443, study PRJNA562643) | freshwater metagenome | isolation source: river surface water | place: USA:Blue River Watershed | collected 2017-08-17
CGATGCGCGACTGGCGAAGTGGATGTCCATGACGTTGGACGAACAGCGCCCCCACCACGAGCGCTTTGCCAACACGGCCTGGTACTACATGGCGGCTAACCGCGCGCCAAGCGTCGAGCTGCGTTCGGTGTTTGATACGTTCAAATCGTGGATGAAGCGCGTTTACAGCAGCGTGTCGGCGTACTTGGCGCAGCACCCCGAGATCGGCGAAGTGCCTGACGAAGTGCGCGGCTTCTTCGACCGGATGTTCGCGTCCTCCGAACAGATACTCGAAGCGGAAGCAGTGAACAACATGAAGCCGCTCTTTCTTGACGCGCAGACTGCGGGTATGACCGAGGGGCAGTTCGCCGAGTACAAAGACATGTATGTTAAGGCGCTCAACGAGGCAGACGCCTCGCTGACGTCGCGCTCCCTGCGCAACATGAAGTGGCTCTCCAACGCCAAGGGCAAGATGCTCAAGGAACTGCAAGCCGAAGCGGAAAGCAAGCGCAAGGCTGTACGCAATGAAGTCACCGACGAGGTGATGAACGAACCCGTCAATCGTGCGCGCCAATACCTCAAGCGGGGGATGCTTGACGGCGAAGCGGTGGAAGGTGCGCACAAGCTCTACATCCCCGAGGTCGAAGCGATATACAAAGACAACCCTGCCATCGGCTCTATCCTCGAGAAGCTGGGCTACGGCAAGTACGGGATGCTGGCCAACGAGAACGGCATCCACCCCGACCAGGTGGCCGAGATGTTCGGCTTCGATTCTGGCCGCTCGCTCATTGACTCACTGGTCAGCGCAGAAGACCCACGCGAGAAGATTGCAGCGCTCACCGACCAGCGGATGCTCGAGCGCTACGGCGACCTGAACGACCCGGACGCGATGGAGCGCGCCGCTGAGGAAGCCATCCACAACGAGGCACGCATCAAGTTTGTAGCCACCGAGCTGGCTGCCTTGCAGAACGCGATGGGCAACCTGAACGACCTGAACCGCGCGGCCAAGACCGCAGCACAAAGCGCGCTCGGCCAGGTGAAGGTCAAGGAGATGAACCCGAACCGGTACATCGCCGCTGCTGCCCGTGCATCACGCGAGGCGGAGAAAGCCATGAAGAAAGGCGACCGCAATGCTGCGGTGGCTGCCAAGCGCAAACAACTATTCAACCTCGCGCTCGCCCGCGAGACGATGCAGGCCAAAGCCTCGACGGAGAAAGCGCTGCGCGACTTCCGCAAGCTATTCCGCTCCGACAAGCAGATGGCGAAATATTACGACATGAAGCTGGTGTCAGCCGCCCGTGCGGTGCTCGGCGCCTACGGTATCGGCGGCAAGGTGAACGCCGTGCAGGCATTGGCTGACCTGAAGAAGGTGGCCGAGTACGACCCCGAAATGTACGCCCAGATCGAGCCGGTGGTGAACATTGCGCTGCAAGGCGCGGGTGAATACAAGGAGCTGCCATACAGCGAGTTCCGCGCGATGCTCGACGGTGTGGCGCAGATCGCCCACGCTGCGCGTCGTACCAAGCAAGTGCGCATCGACGGCCAGCTCGTTGACAAGAAGCTGGTGGTGGACGCGCTGCGCGACCGCATCAAAGAAGGTGGAGTGCCCGACATCGCCCCTGGTGAGATTGAAGCCGTGACCGATGCCCAGCGCACCCGCTGGACGATACAAGGCATCGTCGCGTCGGGTCGCCGCGTTGAGTCGTGGGTGGACGCGATGGATGGCACCAACGCGAACGGAGCGTTCCGCAAATACATCTGGCAACCGGTGAGCGAGGCGGTTACACAGTACCGCACCGCGAAGAACCGCGTGCTGGGCGAGTATGTACGTTTGCTGCGCGAGCGGCAGAAAGACTTTAACCAGTCAAAAATTCCCGCCGCCGAGCTGGGCTACACCTTCGCCAACAAGAACGAGCTGCTGGGCGCAATGCTGCACATCGGCAATGCGAGCAACCTGCGCAAGCTGTTGCTTGGCCGTGGGTGGGGTGAGGAGAAGCTCAACGCGCTTGGCGAGAAGTATCTCGACGACAGCCGCTTCAAAGCGTTCTTGAAGCGCGCCATGGACGAGAAGACACTGGTGAAGGAGGACTTCGACTTCCTGCAAGCCACATGGGACTTGATGGAGTCCATCAAAGGCGACGCGCAGAAAGCGCACTATGACCTCTACGGCTACTACTTCAACGAGATTACCGCCGACAAGATCGTGACCCCGTTTGGTGAGTACCGCGGCGGCTACGTCCCCGCGGCGGCTGATAAAGAACTCTCGCAGGACGCAGCAACAAAACAAGAAGCGTCTGCTCTCGAGGAGGGCTTCAACTACATGATGCCGTCCACCGATACCGGGTTCACCAAAGGCCGCGTGGAGTACAACCGCCCGCTGGTTCTCGACCTGCGGCTGGTGGCATCACACATCGACCAGGCGCTCCGGTTTACTTACGTCCAGCCCGCTGTGCGCGACAGCCTGCGCATCATGCGAGCAAGCGGCTTCGCCAACACGCTCAACCGCGTGAACCCCGCAATCATCAACGACATGCTCATGCCGTGGTTGCACCGTGCTGCCACGCAAATGGGCACTGAACCGTTCAAGGGTATCGCGGGCAAAGCCACGGGTCGCTTCCTACGTGCTCTGCGCTCACGCACCGGTATGGTCACGATGACGGCTAACTTCGTCAACGCCTTCCAGCAAGTCACCGGTCTGACCATGGCGGCAGTGAAGGTCAAGCCGCGCCACCTCAAGGTTGCGCTGTTCAACTACATGCGTAGCCCGACAGAGACGGCCGACACCATCAAGGCACTGTCCCCGTGGATGGCGACCCGTCTTGACAACCAGGCGTTCGAGCTCAACAAGTCCATTGATGAGATGTTGAACGACCCGACTGTGTGGGAGAAAGCACGTAACGCGTCCAGCAAGCACGCGTACTTCGCGCAGCGGGCGTTGCAGAACATGGTGGACATCGTGGTGTGGCAAGGCGCGTACAACGAGGCGCTGGCCACCATGACGGAGAAGGACGCCATCAGGCAGGCCGACTCTGCGGTGCGTCTCACACAGGGCAGCATGTCGCCAGAGGATATGTCGCGCTTCGAGAGCGGCAACGCGTTCTACCAACTGTTCACGCAGTTCTACAGCTACTTCAACATGCAGGCCAACCTGCTCACCACCGAGTTCAAAAAAGCCTACAAGGACATGGGCGCGAATAAGGGACGGATGGCCTACGTGTACATGATGGGCTTCATGCTGCCTGCTGTGCTTGCCGACGCCATCGTGCGCACGTTCGGCTGGGACTGGGACGACGAGGACGATGACGGCTATCTGGACGAGCTGATGTCTTGGCTGTTCGGCTCGCAACTGCGCACCGGTGTGGCGATGTTCCCCTTTGTTGGCAACGTGGCGAACTCGGTTATCAACCGGTTCAACAGTCAGCCCTTCGACGACCGCGTTAGCACCAGCCCGTCGGTATCAACACTCGAAAGCGCAGTGCGCGCGCCGTTCTCCATCTACAAGGCAGTGGAAGGCGACGGCAAAACAAGCAAGGCGGTAGGCGACACCTTGACCCTGCTCACGCTTACCACGGGGCTACCGTTCTCGGCGGTGAGCCGCCCGGTTAAATATGGCCTTGACATGGCGGAAGGCGAGGTTCAGCCTGCAAGCGCGGCTGACGCAGCACGCGGTCTTATTTCCGGTAAGGGGCGCGAAGAAGAACGCAAATAGGGTACGCATAACGCGCGCATTGCAGTGCATTATGACAAGGTACGGAGGACTGCCCTGTCATGACAATTAGCACTGAGATACGCGTTGCTGGGCCATATACAGGCACAGGAGCGGTTACTGAATACCCGTTCGAGTTTAAGGTGTTCACTTCTGCTGACGTACTGGTCGTGCAGACCGACACCGACGGGGTTGAGTCCACGCTGGAAGAAACCACAGACTACGGGGTGACGCTGAACCCTGACCAGGACGACGACCCTGGCGGCACAGTGACGCTGAATAGCGCGCTGGTCTTAAATTACCTACTTACGATCACCAGCCAGGTTGCCGACACACAGGAAGTCGAACTCACCAACAACGGCGGGTTCTACCCGCGCGTTATCAACGACGCGCTGGACAAGCTGGTCATCCTCATCCAGCAAGTAAAGAACCTCACCACGCGCTCGCTCAAGTTTCCTTTGTCGGACGGCGAAGCGCTGAACACCGAGCTGCCCACCGCAGCGGTGCGGGCCAATAAGGTGCTAGCGTTCGACACGAACGGCGAAGCCGCTGTGTCCAACATGACGCTGGCGCAGCTCGAAGCCCCCTCAAGTGCTGCCGCTGATGCGCAGGCCGCACGGGTCGCGGCGGAAGCCGCGCAGGCAGCTACCGAAGCGGTCGCTGCCGCGTACACCGATGCTCGCCCCGTTGACCGGTTTAACGGTACAGGAGCGCAGACCGCGTTCACCCTGTCCAGCGCACCCGGCAGCGAGAACAACACTTGGGTGTTCATCAGCGGGGTGTATCAACAAAAAGATACCTACTCAGTGAGCGGCACCACGCTCACGTTCTCCGTCGCCCCACCATCGGGTACAGGTAACGTTGAGGTCGTGTACGGCACGATATTGCCTATAGGCACGCCTAGCGATAGCACCGTAACGGGGGCGAAGTTAGTAGCGGGCGGCATGACCTCGGCGCAACTCGCCGCAGCGCTTACAGACGAGACAGGCTCGGGCAGCGTCGCTTTTTCCGCGTCGCCTGCGTTTACCGGAACCGCCAATTTCGAAAACGTTGGGCTGTCTGGGCTGATGAACTTGTCAGCGGGTACGGCGGGGCAAGTAAAGTTCCCCGCGGCGATGAACGCCAGCGCTGACGCAAACACGCTAGACGATTATGAAGAAGGAACGTTCACGCCCACTATCACGTTCGGCGGTGGTTCAACGGGCATAACGTACAGCTTGCAGGCTGGCGAGTACACAAAGATTGGCGACCGTGTGTTTTTCAGCGCCACTGTGCATCTAACCAGTAAAGGCAGCAGCACCGGGCAGGCGCTCATCAACGGGTTGCCTTTCACGTCCTCCAATGCGGGCTCTGCCAACACTGCCTGCGCGGTACGCGGTGACGTATTCGCAGCGGGGGTCAACGCATTGATGGCGCAGATAACCAACGGCGCCACAACCGTCCTGATCTTGTCTTTCGCCGCTGGCGGGTCGTCAGGGCTTACGGACACCAGCTACAACAACACGACACAAATCCGCATCAGCGGGCACTACAGAACCTAAGGGGATGGTATGGAAAAACAGACAGTACTCAAACGCGTAGAGATTAACTCGGACGGCAGTGTAGGCGTGTTGCTCTACAAACAAGTGGTTGACGGTGAGACCGTGCTATTCAGCGACCCGCACCGCTTTGTTGTTGGCGCAGGCGAAGACGCTAACCAAGTTATCGCAACCGTGAGCGCCCACCTGGTTGACCACCTCGGCTACCCAGCCATCTCGGAAAGTGATGCGGCCAAGATCGCTAACTTTGCTGGCCAAGCAATCTTGTAGCGCAGTGGGGCAGGGATGGCGCAAGTTGAGCTATGGCAACAAGAAGCGATAAAGCTAGGCGGCGAGTCGTTGGTTCAGGTCATCACGGACACCCGCGAAGACCAGCAGAAAATATTGCGCAGGCTTGATGACATGGACACCCGCCATAAAACCGCCGACGATGCGATCACCAAGTTAAATAGCGCTATCGCCAACTCCGACTACGAGGGGCACCGCCGATTTCACGAGGCGATGATTGAACGCAACCGCGAGCTGCGCAGCCTGCGCATAGCGGTGCAAGAGAAGACTATCTCCGGGCTTATCTGGTCAGCGATGGTTCTGGTTGCGCTGGCGGTGTGGAACGCAATTACGACAAAAGCGCAGGGAGGCTGACATGCTTACTACCTTACTCGGCACCTTCCTCGGCGGGCTTTTCCGCTTCGCTCCTGAAGTTCTCAAATGGTTTGAGCGCAAGGATGAACGCAAGCACGAGCTGGAGATGTTCGACCGCCAGCTCGAGGCAGACAAGCTGCGCGGGCAACTTGCCATTGAACAGACCAACGCAGCTATCGGCGCGGCAGAAGTTCAGGCCATCATCGAGGCCACCAAAGCACAGAGCGTGCAGACCGGTATCAAGTGGGTAGACGCGGTTAACTCCCTGATGCGCCCGCTTATTACATTCTGGTGGGTCATCATCCTCTACACCGCCGCGCTCGCAGCGCAGTACGTGGCGCTACTCAACCAAGGGTTTGGTGGGTTGGATGCCATCTTGAAACTGTGGGGCGCTGACGAGAAAGCAATCGTTGCCAGCATCATAAGCTTCTGGTTCGTGGATAGATCGTTGCGCAAGGGGTTTGGCAAATGAACCTCGAACCCTTGCACGCGCTGATACGCGAGTTCGAGGGGCTGAGGTTGAAGCCATACTTGTGCCCCGCAGGGGTGCCAACGATAGGGTACGGCGCCACGCGCTACCCCTACGGTAAGAAGGTGGAGCTGACTGACGCGCCGATAACCGCGGAGGACGCGGAGAGTTTGTTGGTGTTCGACGCCGAGCAATACGCGGTAGCGGCCTTGAAGGCATCCCCGGTTTTGGGGTTGCCCTGGAACCACCAGCGGCTCTGCGCCGTGGCTGACTTCTGCTACAACTTGGGCACCACGCGGTACAAAGCGAGCACGCTCAAGAAGCGCGTTGACGCGGGGGACTGGGAAGGCGCGCAGCGCGAGCTGGGCAAATGGGTTTTTGGCGGCGGTAAGAAGCTGCCGGGGTTAATCAAAAGGCGAGCCGCTGAGGCTGCGCTGTTAGAGGAGGGTAGATAGATGTAATGGCGTTGACGAAAGTACCAACGGTTATGGTGGACACCGGGGGAGTGGTTCAGGTTGTGAACACGCAGACAGGGGCTTTGCTTACAGGGTCTACGACGATACCAAACGACGACACCATCCCGCAAAACACCGAGGGTAACGAGTTCATGACCCTCGCTATTACCCCCAAGGCAGCGACCAACAAGCTCAAGATTGAGGTCGTCGTCAACCTGGCGGTGGCCACTACAGGCAACTTGATTGCCGCGCTGTTTCAAGACAGCACCGCTAACGCGCTGGCCGCCGTTGCGACTTACACCGCTACCAGCAACGGCAATTTTCAACTCACGTTCACGCACTACATGACGGCGGGTACGACCAGCGCCACCACCTTTAAGGTGCGCGCAGGTTGCAACAACGCGGGCACGGTGACATTCAACGGCGCCATCGGTGCGCGCCTGTACGGCGGCGTGATGGCTTCGAGCATCACCATCACCGAGATTGCTGTCTAGGCTGTACCTTTACCGAACCCCGTGGCTAGTTAAAACAGCCGCTTATGGGAGAACCCCGACGCACGGTGAGGTACAGCCCACCGTGCGTATCGGTTTGATTCTGCGAAGATTATGGGTGGTTAGGCTCCCTGCCTACGAACCAAGGGGTCGGGCGTTCGAATCGCTCCGGGCGCGCCAATATTCAACGAGTTAGACGAGATCAAACCCTAGCTGTGTACCTTCAGGTGGGGGCTGTACCTTTGCGGCGCCGCTTGTCTCGTCAACAAACTTTTTCAGCTTGCGGTGCGCTTCCTGCACCGCGGCTTCGGGAGTGGTGCCCCAACCGTTGATGTGTTCCCACTGTAATTGGTCGTCTGTCATTGACGGTTTGGCCGTTAGGGTGCAATGGCACTGGTGTGTGATTATCGGCGAGCCGTTCTTCCGCATCGCCTTGCGCCTGAAGTCATCGACGCGTCTAAAGGACAACAGGCAACTCGGGCTGCGGCTACCCGGTAGCGATTCGATGTACGCAACAAGCTCGTTCCATTCTTTGTATCCGTTTGTCATAGTTCTCCTTGCAGTTGGTGTTGTAGTTTTACCGGCTGTCTGTCACCGCGCCGTAGAGGGCAGCGCCCGCAGATGCCAACATGAACAGCGACCCAACGGCGCCCCACCCGATGACAAGGAGCAGCACACTAACCGCGAGCAGCCCTATGCCTATTACTGTTGCCTGACTCATTGCACACAAAGCGGTTTATCGCCCTCCCGTGGCAGGACATCGCCCTGCTTGATGGTGGAGAACGAGATGGCGTACACCTTGCCCTCACCTAACACCACCAGGTTGTCTGCCCACACGTAGGAGCGGTAGCCCACTCGCACGGTGCAAAGTGTTCGTGTCTTAGACATGGAGTGCGCACTCCTTACTGCCTGGGAACGTAACGATGGCGCCGTTTGGCAAATACACAACGACCTCGCGCTCGCTACCGTGGTCTCGCGCGTGGGTTAAATGAACCTTGCGCACCTTCACCTTGACCGGCTCGCCCCTTGGCGTCAGGACGTACACAACGTCCCCTTTTCGGCAGTCTGATAACTTCATCTTAGCGGCCTCACTCGTTCGGGTTTTCGACGATAGACGCGCTGTGTGGTACGCGCGTCCGCGTGCGCCAGTAGCGCTCTAGCATGTTCCAACGACTCGGCGTCGCTTGCGCACTTCCCGCGCAGGTCGTGTGCGGTGAAGTGTTCCTTGACATTCGTTTCTTTAACCACGCGCGCCATGAACCGTTGCCACATGGACTTCCAGCCGGGGGCGTTGTGCTCGTCGTTGACGTAGCACTTGCCTTCTCGGGTGCAGAATACCCAGGGGGCAATATCAACCGGGCGAGCAGCTTTCGCGCTAGTGATGGCAGATCGGAGCTCTGCACTCCATTCATAAACGATACGTTTTTGTGTCTTAGAGGTATGTACATGTAGACCGTCATCGCGCACATCCGACACTCGAATTCGTAGCAGATCAATTCCGCGTAGACCGGTGAGGAGCTTGAGGCGGATATATGCTTGTACTGCAAGGACACTGCCCCTCTTACGCACACAGGGCAATGCCAGACATTCAATGACTTCCCAGTCTTCGACGTATCGTTCTCGTGGTGGTTCTCCGGCAAGGCGTACTTCTCCTTTGAATGGGTGTTTATCCATATAGCCCCACTCCACCGCCTTAGTGAACGCGTGGCTCAGAACTTCTATCTCCCGATGCGCCGCGATCTTGTGTTCGCGCTTATCAACATACTGATACACATGCCGCGGTTTAAGCGTACCCAGCGGCATGGCGCCGAACACGGCGCGGAGTTTTGGCAAGGCAAAGCGGTTGCTCTCCCTGGTCTTCGGTGACTTCTTAGCTGGCACGACTTCCAGTGCGTAGCGGTCGAGCAATTGGCCGATGGTCTTTGTGCCATCCACCGCGCTTACGCGCTCGGCATACGCCTTGTACGCCTCCGGTAGCGTCTTGCCCAGTCGGTAAAGCTGCTTGCCTTCCCACAGCTCCTCGAGCCCACGCGGCACGTTGTAGTAGTACGCACCGTGTAGCTTCCGCCAGCGGGCGGGCAGTCCTTTGTTCTCAGCTTTGCGTGGCTTAGGCACGGTCGCCTCCTGCTGTGTATTGGAAATGCTCACGCTCCAACTCACTAAGCTCGCTAAGGAGGCTCTGCGTGGCGGCGACGTGTTTGTGCAGGCGAGAGATAGCGTCCGCGTACCTAGCCGCAAAGTCTTCAGGAAGCTCCCATATGGCGGAGGACGGGGGCGTCGGCGCGTGCGTCCTTCCTTCGAGCAAATTGTAGAAATCGTGGGCGTTCACAACCCGCGCTCCTCAAACTCGGCGCGCTGTTGCTCCTTGCGTGTCAGAAATTTTCCGTCGTTTTTCATATAGCCCTCCAATCTGGTTCGTGTTCCTCCTTTATAGCATTTGCTACAGACCCGTCAAGCCGTTTTTCTATATGGCTGCGAAGCACGGCAGCCGAGCCGTCGGGGCGCACCTCGAACGCGATGCGCATGGCCGCGAGTGCCCTGCGCTGCGCCCGCTTGGTGCGCTTGCCAGTGAGTGCTGTGAGCTCGGCGGGGGAGAGGAACATATCAGGCATCCCCAAGCAGGCGGTTGATGTACCAGCGGGCTTTGCGCAAATCTTCCTGCCCGCCTTTGCGCTTCCACCGCCACAGGTACTTGATAGCGTTCGCCGTGCACACGGCCTCGATACCGGTCAGTCCCTCGGTGGCTGCCTCGAGCGCGTCGATGCACTCCACCTTCCCAGCGGTGTAGTGCGCGGGGTGGTTCACCTTGTCCGCTTCGGGCGGGGGAAATAGCGGCTCAAACTTCTTTGTCATGCTATTGCCTTTCTATGCTTCATTGCTTCCATCAGAATATCTTGCACCTCGCGCTTGCTCTCACGGCGTGCCATCACCAGCTCGTCCACAGTGTCACGGGCGACAATGTGATGAATAAACACAGGCCGGTCATGACCCGCCTGCATTTGTCGTGTGGGGCCGATTCGCTCGATGATCTGCGTGTAGTTTTCGAGGTTCCAATCGTGTCCAAAGAAGGCGAGGATGTTGGTGACGTTTTGCAGCCCGTCGATGCCGTGGCCGATGCTCCCGGGGTGGCCGATGCCGACGGGTGCCCTCCCTTCTTTGAAGCGTCGTAGCCCCTCAGCAGTTGCCAAGTCCACAGCGGAGGGAAACCGAGACAACAGGCGTTCCCTATCACTTCTAAAGTGGTACGCAACCATGACAGGCATACCCGCAGCTTCCTCGATAATGTCTTCCAAAGCTTGTATTTTTTCATCGTGTACCTCCACCCATTTCTCTGCATCCTCACCGACGTAGGCCGCGCCATTGGCGAGTTGCAGACATTTCATTGTTCTGCTCGCGGCGTTGAACGCCTCGACCTCGTGGCCTTCGAGTTCCATAAACATCTGCCGCTCCATCTCGCGGTACTTCACGCGCGCCTTGGGTGGCAGATCGACGTATATTGTGTTGACGATAGGCTCGCGCAGGTCGAACCAGTCCTTCGCGTTGAGCGAGAGGCAGAGGTCGGAGAGCTTGCCTTGTATCTCGCCCTGCGCGTGCGGTAGCGGCTGGATGCTGTAGTCGTCAAAGGACTTCTGGAACCAGCGCTGGCGGAAGGCGTCGAACGTGCGGCCTAAGCGCACGCCTGCGTCTAAGAACCACGACTGACCCCACAGATCGGCCAGCCCGTTCGGCGACGGTGTGCCGGTTAGCTCCACAAAGCGGGTGACTTTCGTATGCGCCACGCGGGCCAGAGCGCGAGCGCGCTTGGTGCCTTGACTCAGGCGAAAGCCTTTGAGCTTGGTGGACTCGTCGGCGATGACCGTCTTGAACGGCCACGCGTCGCCGAGGTACTCCTGCAACCACGGCAGGTTCTCGTAGTTGATGGTGTAGATAGCGGCGAGCTTGGTCAGCGCCAGCTTGCGCTCGTCCTCGCTACCGGTGACAGGCATCACACGCAGATGTTTGAACTCCTCCCACTTGGCCACCTCGTCAGGCCATGTGGTCTGCGCCACGCGCAGCGGCGCGATGACCAGCGCGGGGTACACATCCTCGACCAGCGAGAGCAGGTCAAGCGCCATGAGCGTGGCAGAAGTCTTACCCAAACCCATACCTGCCCACACGCCACATCGCGGGGTGTTGATGATGTGGTCAACGATAAGGTGCTGGTAAGGGCGTGGGGTGAGCTTACGCATCGAGCCTCGCTTCCTCCCATAAGCCAACTGCGGGGGCCGGGGGTGTATTGTTCGTAAACCAAACGTACATCTTCGCTGCCCACAACCAACGAAAACTTTTCGTTCGGTTCGATACGCGTATCGCATACGGAGGGGAGAAGGCCACCGCCCATAAGGTTACATGCACATGGTAAGGTTCTTTCCGCATCACTCCTCACAATCTCGTTTATTAAGCAAATACTGCATGACATCTGCGAGCGCGTGGAGCCCGTTGAGCCTGTGTTCAGCGATGCGCTCGACAACTTCTTGCGCGGGTACGCCCTTCCCGATAGGCGCGTACATGCGCGCGCATTCTATGCATTGCTCAAGGGTTAGAACGGTATAGGTACTGCCCGACATCACTCCTCACTTCTTGCTACAAACATCAGGCACATCACCAGAACACCCAGCAGCGCGCCACCTACAAAACACAGAACCTCAAGCATTGCCTTCGACTCCATCGACCAGTAATTGCAACAGCCGGGACGCTTGCAGCGCGCCCCTGACCACCATATCCACTTCTTCAAAACTGTCCACCTTGACAACGTTCTGACCCATTCGCTTCATGCGCGCGTGCTCCCGTTCCTGGTGAGGCTCAAGCGGCTCACCCGTAGCCTTGAGTTCCACCCAGACCAGCACACGCGGGAACATGAGCACGCGGTCAGGCGCCCCTCGGCGGCCTATCCAGCGTACCTTGCGCACCTCGCCACCGTTGGCTTTGGCTTGCTTGACGAGGTAGCTCTCAATAGGGGATTCACGCATCGCTACTCTTTCCGGTATCTCAGTGTTTCAAATCCCCCCGCGGCGAGTGGTAGGTCAGGTGCCCAGCTCGGGTTCGTAGAAAGCAGCAGGCTGAGTTCGCCCGCGGACGGGCTGGCTAAATCAACCAAACCCTTCCCGACGCCTAGTCGCCAAGTTACTTTAGCCGCCGCAGTGTCGGACGCCTCGGTGATAAGCTCGTCATGGACGCTTAGAACGATCTCGTAACCCGCAGCCTCAATGCTCGGCATGTTCGCCGCCATCACGTCACGCGCTACTGCCTGCGTGGCGTTTTCCACCAGCTTGCCGCCGTAGGTCTTGATGCGCTCCCACTTCTTCGTGTAGCTATTGATACCCATGTAGGACAGCTTGCCGTCCTCGATGCGTGGCGACGGGTAGCACAGCGAGCGACCTGACGGCAGGATGATGCGCAGCCATGCCTTGTTGCGCACCACCTTCAACTCGCGGCAGGTGAGCGTGATGTCAGGCTGGATGAGCGCCTGCTTCACCGTGTCCTCAAGCTCGTACCAGAAGGAGGCGATGTTGCTGTTGGCCTTGCGCCAAGCCTTCACCAGCTCGAGCACCTTGTCCTCGGGCAGCTCCATGCCATACAGCGCAGCCATGCTCGAGAACGCACCGACGGCGCCCTGGTAGCCAAGCGCGAGCTCCTGCACCTTGCCTAGCTGCCTCTGGTCTTTCGTGACCGCTTCCGGCGGTACGCCGAACGAGCGCGCGTAGGTGAGCTTGTAGAGGTCGTGTCCTTTGCCTGCGTCAAACTCTCGGAAGGCTCGGAGCTTCCACTCCTCCCCGGCGAGCCAAGCGAGCACTCGTCCTTCGATGTTGGAGAGATCGGATATGACAAGCTTCTTTCCTTCTGGGGCGACGATACATCCACGGATGGCGTTGCTGGCGAGCGCCATGACATCCGGGACAACAAGGTCTGCACAGCCTGCAACAAACGCTTCAATGCCATCGTCAATCTCCTTCTGCTTCATCGTTGGGCGCGGGAGGTTTTGCGGTTGGAACGTACGGCCAGCCCAGCGCCCGGTGCGGGCCGCTCCGCAGAATTGCAACGTGCCGCGCAGCCTGTCGTCTGAGGAGACGGCGTTGATGAGCGCGCGGTACTTGGTCGTGCTGGTGGTTGAAGCTTGCAGGCGGATGGCCAGCAGTTCACGCACTGGTTCGGGCAGGTCGGGGTCGTTCAGCCTGCGCTCAAGGGTGCCGCTTTGCAGATCGGGCAGGCTTACACCGTACTCACCGAGGAGATGTTGCAGCAAGGCGTCTCGTTGAGTAGTTGAGCCAACGGCTCCTCGCGTGGCCTCGCTGGTGCGTGCGGACAGATTGGCCTGAGCAGACTCAACTGCTCCAATAGCAGCTCTTGCCAGGCGCGTGTCCACTCTAACGCCACGATCATTGATTCGCTGGTCAAGATGCCAGAGTCGAAGTTCACCGTCACTGAAATTCCATCTCGGGAGCTTGTGATAGAGCGCCCTGGTTGCTTCGATGTCGAGTCTGGCGTACTCGATGAACTGTTGCCATTCTCTTGGGTGCGTCTCACGAGTAGCTCTCCTCTCTTTAGATGTTTTAGGTCTTGGTTTGCAAAACAGGTTAATTAGTTTCTTGCCCTCTTTGTCTTTGGCTTGGTCAGAAGGCAGGCCAAAAATCTCGGAGAGGGTGCCGAGACTACCGGGTAGGCTGTGCGCAAGCGCCTGCACCATGGTGTCGTGGATGCGCTCTACGGGGATGTCGATGCCGAGTGCGTGCTTGAGGACGATGCGGTCAAAACCGCTGTTGTGGATGACGATGGTGTCGGCGCGTTCGAGCGTGGGGATTAGGTCGAAGTGCGCCATCGTTGGCGAGTTGGCGAAGTCGTGAACCGATACGGGGCCGTCGTCTAAGGCCATAGCCAACAGCAGCACCTCGGCCTTCTCGGCGTAGGCGTGCACACCGTGCTTGATGGGCACCTCGCTATAAGTCTCTAAGTCTAAAAATAGTGTTGTCATTGTTTATCTTTCTTGTTCTTTGTGATGCGGGCAGGGCTTGACACCTGCTCCACGGATTAGCCCTTCGCAGGGTAAAGTGAGCGTACCTTTCGGCCTAGCCTCCCGTGCTACCACTCGCGTGTCCTTCCACGCCGCCGCATCACAAAAAACACTGGCAGAAGGAGTGGGTGTAAGCAACCCTAACCGTCTTACCCGCGCCTCCTTCTGCCCAGTTTGCGCGGCGGTGTTCTTTGCGATGCCGTGGCGGGAGTTCAACCCGCAACCTCTGGACATAAGCCACAGCGCTCTTGCAACTGTTGGAGCTACACGGCATCGCAAAGAGCGCGGCCTAAGCCGCACTCGACGCCTAAAAACCGCGGGGTGGTGGCCAGTATCTCCCTCGACCACTAGACTGTCCCCTGCTCTCTCGTTACCTACGCTTGCGCGCAACGCCCGGGCGTCTGAGAGCACCCCTCTGCGGATTCTCTGGTATCAAGCCAAGTCGTCTTCTGTGCTCAAGTCCTCGAACTCGTCAGGCGAAGCAGGGGCACCACCGGCAAACGCGTCACCGTCTCTGAGGAAGCGCACACCGCGCAGCGACGCGCTTATACCGTTTCCAGAATTTGTATACGCAAAGATTTCGACGCTGGCGTCTACATAGCAACCCGCGTATGGCCTGCCATCCGCGGAGTCGAGCGGTGTCTTGTCCTTGTCCACCACGAGCGGGCGGGCTTTGTTCTTGGCGGAAAGAGCCATCATCCCCGCATACCCGTCATAGTCCTTAAGGTCACCATCCTGGTAGCAAAACTTGTTGGGGTTGCTGCGAATACTATCAAGCGTAGCCTTCGACTTAGCGCCCCACTTAGCTGCGCCTACCTCGTTGATGGCAGCCTCGATCTCTTTGGCTAATGCTCCGCCTTTGGGTATAAGGAAGGTCGCCTTGTACTTCGGCTCGTCACCCGGCTTATACGGGGTTGCCACAAAAAGGTCGGGGAAGGCAAGCCTAACGTTTTTCAAAATTATTTTCATGTCATTTAGTCCTTTCAAAAAATAGGTTTGGTAGTCACTTAGGTTGATACGCCTTTGTGTCATGCAAGATCGTCTCCCTCTCCTGCTATATCGGCAAAGTCATCAATCACCGGCTTCACTACAAGCGCCGGTCGCTTGTCACTGACGGGTGCCACGGATGGCTGCCCTTCACGTTGGGTGATAAGCTCCTGCAAGGCTGCCCAACGGCGTGGGTTCTCCTTGAGTAGCTTCTCTGCTTGTGTCGGGCTGATGACTGTCATCTTGTACATCTGCTCGACCTTGAGTCGCATGGACTTGAGCTTGGCTTCCGCCTCCTCCTCGCTCGTCCATTGGCGTGAGCCACGCTTGCCCTCGACCAGCTTGTAGCCAGGCACGTCATCGCCTGCGAACAGGCGACGCTCGACCTCAGCACGCACGGCCTTGCACCACTGCTCGATGAGATCGGTGGCTTTCATGGCTTTGGCAAGCGCCTCGGCGTCGTTGCCCTCTAACATGTCTCTCAGGTCGCTCCCCTTGGCGCCGAAGGTTGGTTCCATGTCATCAAAATCAGCACCGACTTCCTCCTGCACCTTGGCAGAAAGCGCAGGGCATACCGCCTTGGCTTTGCAGAAGCGGCACTGCTTCTCGCCTGGCGAGAAGTCTTCCTTGCCTGACACCGCGGCGTATGCTGCCGAGTTGGCGCGACTTGCGAAGTCCAACAGCTCCTCCACCGTGCAATCCCACTCGGAGATATGCCCGAGGCGTGGCTGGTGGATGACCATGCGCACGCGCTTGAAGTCACCGAGCATCCCGAAGGTGGCCAGCGAACCAAGTGCGTAAAGCATGAGCTGCTCATTCTCGTCGGCGTCCACCTTCACACCACGACCGTATTTGAGGTCATGCACTTGCAGCTCGTCACCGGCGAGGATGATGGCGTCCGACGTGCCGAAGCTGTCGGGCACACCAATATGCTCGGAGAAGTCCACGCGCTGCTCTATCAGCAGCTCGTTGCCCTCGGCGTACTGCATGACGGTATCGACATACTTCTGAACGTACTCGGCCATCTCGCCGGTGCACTCGATGCCGTTGGTCATCAAGCGACCTACGAACGCGTCGGAGTACCGCTGGCCCTCGAGGCACAGAGCTGCGACCTCGTGGGCTGCCGTGCCTTCATCGGCAAAGCTGCTCGAGGTGTTGGGGAACTGGCTCTCTAAAGCCAGCGAGCCTGGGCACCGCATCCACCGGTGGGCGGATGACGGAGAGAGGCGGGCGTGTTGTGCTTGCTCAGTCATCGCGGAAAACTCTCCTTCCCTTCTTTGCTACTTTCTTCCAGCGGCGGTACACCGACCGCCACTCTGCCCCCGCTACACGCTTCGCCATGCGGCGGAGGGCTTTGGCTTTTACCGCTCTCATGACGCTACCCAGTCTTCAACGTTGGGTTTGTCCTTGCGCGCTTCCATCGGTATGTCGTCGAAGTCGCCTCGGATACCGGACACGTCGCCTCGGATACCGGACACGTTGCCGTAGATGCCGGACACGTCTCCGCTGATACCGGACACGTCGCCTCGGATGCCAGACACGTCGCCGTCGATGCCGGACACGTCGCCTCGGATGCGGGACACGTTGCCAAGGATGCCAGACACGTCGCCACGGATGCCGGACACCTCGCCAAGGATGATGGACACGTTGCCGCAGATGCCGGACACATCGCCAAGGATGCTGGACACGTTGCCACGGATGCCGGACACGTCGCCTCGGATGCCGGACACGTCGCCTCGGATGCCGCCATGTCTTCCGTTGACGCGAACGCCATCAACAAAATGGTATAGCTCAGAGGGGATGAGTTTTAGCGGTTTCACGCGCAAGCTTTCTTCAGCGCGTCAATAAAGTCGCTGTACTGCTCGGGTTTCAGCTCTGGCCCTTTGCTCACGCCGTACTTCGCCAGCGTTGTCTCGACCTGTGAGCGCTTGCCTTGTTTTGCGTAATCCAAAATGTGCGCTTTGACATCGTCATAGCTCACTGCGGGAGCGGGCTGCGCCACGTTCTCCTCTGTCGGCGCTTCCGCAGTGGCCGCCTCGGCGTTCTGCGCAGCGACTTCTGCCTCTACCTTCTTTGCAGCTTTCGCGGCTTTCTTCACCTCTGCCGTCTCGGGGGCAGCAGGAGCAGAGAACGCCAGAAGGCGAGTGAAATTCGCGTTGAGTTCCGCCAGTAGGCGGTTGTTATCAGCAAGTGCTTGTTCAAGTGACATGGGTGTTCCTTTCTTCGTTGTTTAAACCCGATGCAATTTGTAGCAACTGCTGTGGCGGCTGTCAACAAGAAAAATAGCAAATGCTAAATAAGCAGACAAAATAAAGCCCACCGTGGGTTTGGTGGGCTATGGGTTCAGGCCAGGTGATCTACTAGGAAGAAAATAAATTCCAGAGCTGCGAACCCTATGGCCAGGCGGATGACTAGTTGACGTGATGCGGGTAGCTCGTGCGGGTACGCTCCGCCTTCCTGCACAAGGTACTTGATGCGTTGACGCAGCATGACTTCTCTATCCATCGGCTCCCCCAGAATTAAGACACTGCCATTTTAAGCACACGGCGTACCAGCGCCTCGTCGGCCTTACCGGTGTTGGCCGCCAGCTCGTACACGAACGCCACCACTTCCTCAAACTTAGCCACGGTGAGCTGCACGCCCTGCTCGGACATCTGCGCTCCCACCAGCACCACGACCTTGGCAAACAGCGACGCGTCCACCTTCTCCGGTTGCGGCGGCTTTGGACTTTCCGTGGCGTGCTCCCTGTCCAGCCACCCCACCGGCAGGGCCAGCTTCGCCTCGAGCTTGCGGGCGGTCTTCTCCGAAATGGGTCGGTAGCCCGTTGACATTTGTGAGAGGTAGCTCGGGTTGGCATAGCCAAGCTTCTTTGCCAGCGCCTCCCCACCGCCCCACTGCGCTATCAAAGCGCGCAGGTTCTTCTGCCTAGCCGTCATATCCGCATCCTATGGTGTGGGGTGAAAAATAGCAAGTGCTGTATTTTCGGTTGACACTGTATACAGCATTTGCTACAAGAGCCTATCTGAACGAAGGATAACAACAACACATGCACAGTACTTTGAAGCAATGGATTATCAGCGCAACGGCGGCTGAGATTAACAACCTGGCAGCAGCAGCAGGCACCTCGGTCGCCTACCTGCACCAGATAGCCTCGGGGCATCGCCGCGCCAGCGCGTGCACTGCGGGGGCTATCACCGACGCGGCGAACGAGATACGCCGTGGTGATGAACGCTTGCCCGTCCTGCGGCGTAGCGATCTATGCGAAGCGTGTGGCCAATGCCCGCACGCCCGACTGCACATCAATAACTAACAACGACAACAGGAGAGGGTTATGGAAGAAAGACACTACGTTCGTATCACGCAACGCTCGCGCAAACCGCGCTGGGTTAGATACCTCAACACCGCTATTGATTTAATCGCGGTGTTCATCTTCGCAGCGGTACTGCTGTTCATGTACGTTGTTTTGTAGGAGGCGTGCATGAGCTGGATTGTACTATACCTCCCGATTGTTACCGCTGTTCTTAACCGCTTCGCCCGTGGCGAGGGTAACTGGCCGCGTCCTGCGTTTCTGCTGTTCCACCTGGTTGTAGGGGTGCTGCTTCTTGGCGTACTGGCGGGCATGGCATGGGCTGTTTATGTGGCGCTGTACGTTGTGCCGCCAACACATACGCTGTTCTCCGCGCTGCACCGTAAGCCACCGGGGCGGGATGACAGTCGCATGTTTCAATGGATGCGCACCTGCGCGACCTGGGTGAACCGCAAACTGCCCCCTGCACCAGTAAGTGAGTTGTGGGTGAGGTACGCCGTGATCTATGGCGTGTTCCGTGGACTGCCGCTGCTTCCTGTTGTCGGTTGGTTCTGCTGGCACTACGACTCTCTGGTGCCTGCTATAGGCGCAAGCCTTCTTGCCATCGGTATTTACTTCCGCACTGCGCGGCGCATCTGTGACCGCTACCAAGTGCACAACTCCGTGGGCGCGCCGCTGACCGAGGTGTTCATCGGTCTCGAAATGGGTATCTATTTGCTGGTGCTTAGCCAGCTGGCGCAGCGATAGGAGGGGCTTATGACAACACCAAATAAAGTCCGTGAGGCGTTTGAGGCTTGGGCTGAGAATGAGTTAGTCGATTTTACAAGCGATGCGTTCTGGGAGAAAGTAAAGCCATTAGCATTGCTTTCGTGGCAAGCCGCATGTGCTGACCGCGACAAGGTGATTGCTTTGCTGAAAAAATGCGAATCAACATTGGAAAAAGTTGGTGCGCTGGGAAGCTACGATGCTCATGTAAAGGATGGTATTGCAGCTAATGTTGATGCAGCTATAGCCGAGGCTTGCCAGACGCATTATGAAGTTGAACAGTTTTTAAAAGCACAAGGAACCTAGCAGATGACCGACATGGCCGCTGTTATAGCTCGCTTGCGAAAGCTACCGGACTCGCCCATGCGTCGGTCGATTGAGGAAGTATTGAGTTTCACTAGGGGGGATGCCGCTATCCGTAAGGACGTGGACATTGACGCACTGGCCGATGACAAAGCGGCAACATCCCCCGCCAGCATATTTAACGACACAGAGGGAAGGAATTAGAGATGAAAAATAAAGATGGTTTGCTGCCATGCCCGTTTTGTGGCGGCACCGAAATCACCTACAACAACTGCGATTACGGCAGCGGGAAGTGGTACACATGCGAAAGCTGCGGCATTCAGGTCAAGGTTGCCTATAGCGAAGACCTAATGGCCGCGTGGAACACCCGCCCGAAGGGACTAGAGGTGACCCACACATTAAAACTGGCCGAGCAGGTGCGGGATGCGATCAAGGGTTCGCTTGACGCGGTGGCAATATACCGAGAGCATCCGCTAACCGCATCCGAAGTTGATCTTCGATACGCCCTCCTCGCAGCTGATGAACTCATAGGATTATTGGGAAGCAGCGAGGAGTACAACAAACGACAAGAGCTGCGCTGGGAGACGCTACGAGCCCTGTTCGCACCGGTGCAAAGTAAGGAGATGAGTGATGACCCCACATGAAAAAGCGCTAAAGGTTGCTCACACAGACGAGGCTTGCCTGATAAGCGAAAAAGGGATTGAGGATGCAATCCAAACCTACCTCACCACCCTGCTTGATTCGCCTGAGATGGTGGAAAGTCTGAACATGGCTATTCATAGAGGAATGGGTTTTTTTGGAGATGAATCTTATGAAGGCGTAAAACCTGCTGTTTTGAAAGTCATTACAGCAATTAAGAAGGAAGTAGGGATATGAGTTTATTTATCCGTGAGTTTGCATTCAAGCCAAAAGAAAGTGTGAAGATAATAGCTTATGGTTTGCATTATGATGGCCTTATTATCCGCTGTATATGGGAGCAGGGCGATGAAATGTATGATGTTGAATATAACGCCGATGGAGAGATAAGGCGCAGAGAATTTTATAAGGAGCAACTAAGAAAATGACCCAAGAACTAGCAGATAACATTAAGCGGTTGCGTGAGCTTTATTCAGCTATGGTTGCCGAAGGTGAAGCCATAGCTGCTGAGCGTCAAAACATATTGGGTGGTTATGAATTTGATAAATCGGAATATATAAAACTGCGTGACTATCAACCGGCCAGAACTGCATGGAAAAACGCACAACCAGAGTGCCTTGATGCCATCAACCAGCTTGTTGAATTGGTGGCGGAGATGCGTGAGGCACTAGCTGACTCAAAGGGTGACATTGACACACTAACCAAAGCCGATGCGCTTTTATCGGGATTGAAGGATTGAAGATGCTCAACAACTTTAACACAGCACAAGGAGAGTAGCAGATGCCACCAAAATGCAAAACATGCGGGGAGCACTATTGGGACGGTCATCCGTGCGCCTGCAAACCCATGACCAACAACCTTAACAACATCCCCGCCAGTGTGCGGGATTTATTGCGGCAGATAAAAGCCGATAGCCATACAGAGTGCCATGAGGTTTGGTTTGGTCAACTAGCTACCGAAGCCCTTCCCCTAATCGAACGCCTCTGCCAACCCAACACCGTTATTGTGGATTTGGATGATGAGAAGTTGGTGGAGAGGATGGCTCATTTTATTCGAGTGGCTGCGCGTGATGAAGTTGATCGCGGTGAGTACGACATAGCACTAATTCCTGAGATTTTTGCCAAAGCAGCACTCGCCGCATTGAAGGAGAAATGATGATGGAATATTGGCTTCTACTGTATTGGTTCGTTAGTGGCTTGGCAGCAGTGTATGTACTGGTGCGTTGGTGTGACGATATAGACCTCTCAGATGATAACGATCGGTTCTTAGTCTCTATGGTTTACATGTTTGGGCTATGCTGGCCGGTGTTGTTTTTCTACGTTCTACCCCTGGGCTTTGCGCAGTATGTACACCGCGCCAAGACTCGTGCTGCAGCAGCACGTACACCTCGCCCACTTGATTTAGAACCGGAGGGGCGTAACTAGAACAACTTGACTACACACAAGAACCATAATAACGATGAGGAGCGAGTTTCAAGCTCATGATGATCTACTCCTTTCTTTTTATGGCGGGGCGCGACGGATAACCAAGAAGTCCACCGGCTCATCACTGGCTTGAACCCCCGCCACCATAACAATAAGAAGGAGACTGCTTTATGCCCGGTTATTTCATTAGATTCCACCTAGAGAGCCGCACCGCTGTTTATATGCGCGCCGACCGCATATCCGCGGTATTGCACACGACTAGCGGTGCCGTAGTGGTGTGCGACGGCGTGCAACATGCTTTGTCTGAGAATGCGATAGAGGTACACACCGCGCTACGCCTGCTAGGGTTTAACTTCTCTGATGATCGGATATAGCCCGCCATGCAGTACGGAGCAACATCGAGCGAGTGGGCGCTGTTCGATACAGTCCTCGGCCTTACCTCTGACCTCCTGCCAGTTGTCAGCAACCCCAACGCGGTTATATCCCCAAACTCGAAGATGAAGGCGCTGGGCAAGACACCCAGCCTCTACAACCGACAGCGACAGGCTGCGGGTATGGTGAACTGGACAAGCAAGCAGACCACGGCTGCCGAGGTGCAGAAGTGGATGGCCGAGCCTGACTACGGCATCTGCCTGCAAACTCGCTCGGTGCGTGCTCTCGATATTGACGTCGAGGATAAAGAAGCTGCGCGCGCCATAGGCGATTTCATCATCGACCGTGTGGGGTCGCTCCCTGTGCGCTGCCGTGCAAACTCTCCAAAGTGCCTTATCGCCTTCCGCCTCCCTGGCGACATGCCCAAGCGGGTCATCAAGGTTGACGGCGGCATCATCGAGTTCCTCGCCACAGGGCAGCAGTTCATCGCCTGCGGCACGCACAGCAGCGGTGCGCGCTACGAGTGGGCAGGTGGTTTGCCCGATGACTTCCCCGAGCTGACGCTCGAGCAGTTCGAGTCCCTCTGGTCTGCGCTGGTGGAGCAGTTCGCCATCGAGACACCCAGCGAGGGCAAGTTGCGCAGGCGCGGTGAGACCATCGAGGGCGTGCATGACGACGTGGTGGACAAGCTCGACGTGCTCTCGTGGGGCAAGGACGGCCAGGCGTTCATCACATGCCCGTGGTTTAGCAATCACAGCATGGACTCGGGTGAGTCTCAGACGGCCTACTTTCCAGCGGGGACGAACGGGTACGAGCAAGGGCACTTCGCCTGCCGCCACGCGGGGTGTGCGAACCGCAGTGACAACGACTTCCTCGACGCGCTGGGGCTTGGGGTCATCAATGACTTCGATGATCTCCCCGCGGTGTGTGACGGCGAAGGTGGAGCGCTCGCCGAGCGTGAGATGCCTGCGCTGGCGCGCAACAAGGCGGGCGAGATACTCGCCACCGTAGGCAATCTTGAGGCGGTGCTGATGCGCGAAGATATTTGCGGCGAGTACATCCGCTTCGACAACTTCCGCGACGAGATCATGTACGCCCCTGTGGAGGACGCAGGGCAGTGGCGCGCCTTTACCGATGTGGACTACACCCGCCTGCGCATCCATCTCGAGCGCAATAATTTCAAAGCCATCGCTAAAGAGATGATACGCGACGTGGTGCACCGCGTCGCTGACCTGCGGCACTTTGACACCGCTATCGCGTGGCTGGGCGGGCTTACGTGGGACGGCGTGCCGAGGGTAGAGAACTTCCTGCGCGATTACTTTGGCGCAGGCGATGACGCCTACACACGCAGTGTCTCTTTATATATGTGGACAGCGATGGCTGGCAGGGTCATGCAGCCGGGTGTTAAGGCCGACATGGTGCCGGTGTTAGTGGGGCAGCAGGGCGTGGGCAAGAGCTACGGCGTGGCCGAGCTGGCGCCCAGCTTCGAGTTCTGCGAGACCATTGACTTGATGGACAGAGACGCCGACCTGGCGCGGCGCATGAGAGGCAAGATCATCATTGAGTTTGGGGAGCTGCGCGGGTTACACGGGCGCGACATGGAGGGCATCAAGGAGTTTATCACCCGCACTTATGAGAGCTGGGTGCCTAAGTATCAGGAGTTTGCCAAGAAGTACCCACGCCGCTGTGTGTTCATCGGCACCACCAACCAAGAGGAGTTCTTAGCCGATACCACAGGCAATCGCCGCTGGCTGCCGGTGAGGTGCGGCAAGGTCAATGTTGATGGCATCCGCAATGACCGATTGCAGCTATGGGCTGAGGCGAGGGAATTGTTCGAACTTCTTGGGGTCATGTGGTCAAGTGCACAGGAGTTGGCTGCCGATGTGCACAGCGAACATCGCGTTACGGACGTCTGGGTCGAGGCGATTCAGCAGTATCTCGAGACGCCGGACATCGACGGGGTGTCGCCAGCAACGCGCAATAATTTGCGAGTAAGCGAAATTTTGCAACATGCGTTGGGTTTTGATCTCCGGCAGATAAAACGCGGCGATGAAATGCGCGTCGCGGCTAGTTTACGAGAATTAGGATTTGTGCGTAAAAATTTGCGTGTTGAGGGTAAGACAGGGTGGTTTTGGGTCAAATGAACGCGTAATTTTTTGCTGTCACTACCTGTCACTACCTTTCTACAACCTTTTGCCAGAAAAAATATTAGACCCTATAGGGGGAAAAATAAAAACCCGGGGTATTTATATGAAAAAGGTAGTGACGGTAGTGACAGTGGTGACAGTAAAAAATTACGTGTAGGGTTAATAAGAAGTTAATAAGAACGAGGAGGAGTTCATGGAGCGAAAAAAGGTTCAGGTGGCCGACACCGGACGGTGGGTTGGCGAGTCGCACCCGAAGGCGAAGTTGACGGACGAGCAGGTCGAGTGGTTGAGGGACTTGTACGAGGAGGGCATGGTGGGGTACGGGACGCTATGCCGCGCTGCTGAGTGGATGTGGGGTGTGAAGGTGGCCAAAAACACCATGGCGGACATTTGCAGGTACAACCGGAGGGTGGTTACTCCTAGCCATGTGAAGACGGTACGCATGACGGCGGAGTAGCGTGCTAGCTTTTGCTGCATGAAACTAACACCTGAAAAACTGACCGCGTTTTGCGCCGCTCTTGCGGACACTGGAATCGTACAGCGAGCCTGCGATGCGGTCGATATTTCGCGTTACACCGCGTACAAGTGGCGCAAGCTAGACCCCGAGTTTGCGGAGGCGTGGGACGACGCGCTCAAGGCCGCGCTTATTGGCTTAGAGGACGAAGCGCATCGGCGTGCTTTCCACGGCGTCGAAGAACCGATCTACCACAAGGGCCACCTCCTTGACACGGTGAAGCGGTACAGCGACACGCTTGCCATCTTCCTGCTCAAAGCGCACGCCCCCGACCGATACAAAGACCGACAAGTAACCGAACACCAAGGCGCTATCTCGCTGGCGGTGGTCACAGGGGTGCCTACCTCTGACGCTGCGGACGACCTCGTGTGACGACGTACGTTGACCTCAAGTACAAACCCCGAGAATGGCAACGCCGCTGCCACCTAGACCGTAGGCGTTTCACCGTACTCGCGCTGCATCGACGCGCAGGCAAGACCGAGCTGGCCATCATGGAGCTTGTCAACGCCGCGCTTGCATTTAAGCTCGACCTCGGCCTGTTTTTCTACGTTGCCCCGTTCCTCAAGCAAGCCAAGATCATCGCCTGGGCGCGTCTCAAGCAGCGCCTAAGACCGCTCGAGCTGGTTGGCGGTGTGATCTTCAACGAGAGCGAACTGAGCGCCACGTTCAAGCACAACGGCGCGGTGATACGCATTTACGGCGGCGACAACCCTGACGGTATGCGCGGGGTACGCCTCGACGGCGCTGTTATCGACGAAGTGGCGCAGATCAAGCCCGAGGTGTGGCAAGACATCCTCCAGCCCGCCTTGTCTGACCGCAAGGGCTGGGCGCTGTTCATCGGCACGCCAAGCGGTGTCAACCTGTTCTCCGAGTTGTTCTACCGCGCCGACACGCTGCCCGACTGGCACAGCGCGCTCTACACCGTGTACGACACCGAAGCCCTTGACCCCGACGAGGTCGAGCGCTTGCGTCGTGACATGAGCGAAACATCCTTCCAGCGTGAGTATCTCTGCGACTTCTCAGCGGCAGGCGACGACCAGCTCATCAGCCTGGCCGACATCGAGATCGCTATGCAGCGGCGCTACACGGCCAAGGACATCAACCACGCGCCTCGCATCCTCGGTGTTGACCCTGCGCGCTTTGGTGATGACCGCAGTGTGATTGTCCCCCGCCAAGGCTTGCAGACCTTCGAGCCGTTGGTGTTCCGTGGGTTGGACAACATGCAGCTTGCATCACGCGTGGCGGCTAAGATTGACGCATGGCAGCCCGACGCGGTATTCATCGACGCGGGCAACGGCTCAGGCGTTATCGACCGGCTGAGGCAACTGGGCTACGACGTGGTGGAAGTCAACTTCGGGGCTAAGGCCGACGACGCGCACTACGCCAACAAGCGAGCAGAAATCTGGTTTGCTATCCGAGACTACCTACGCAACGGCGGGGCGTTGCCAAACAGCCTTGCCCTTCGCCAAGACCTCGGTGCTCCGGTGTACTGGTACGACGCGACCAATCGCATCGTGCTCGAGCCAAAAGACGACATCAAAGCACGCGGCCTGCCTTCGCCAGACATAGGCGATGCGCTCGCGCTCACCTTCGCGCATCCGGTGGTTAAGACCGAGCGCGACGACCTCACGCCATACGGTACGCATAACCCAACACAACGCGAATACAATCCTTACGATAATCTGCGCTAGGAGTATCTCGCATGTGTGACCCCGTTACCGCCATAGCTGTTGGCTCCGTTGTTGCTGCCGGAGTTGGCGCGGTACAAGGACAGCAACAACAAAAGCAAGCCAAGAAAGCCGCTACCCAGGCACAGGCGAACGCCGACAAGCAAGCGCAGCAAGTCGAGCGCGATATGAACGCTCGCAACGCCAAGCAACCAAACACTGCGGCGATGTATTCGTCGAACCAACAGGCCGCGCAGTCTGGGGTAGGCAGCACGATGCTGACAACGCCGACGGGGGTGAACCCCAACGACTTAGTACTGGGCCGACAAACTTTGCTGGGGGCGTAGATGCTTGACGCCAGCGGCAAAACCCCACAAGAAAAACTAAATTACCGCTGGTCAGCTTTAAAGCAGGAGCGGGAAAGCTGGGACTCGCACTGCAAAGAGGTGAGCGACTATCTGCTGCCGCGCAGCGGTAGGTTCTTTGTTGAAGACCGCAACCGCGGCAACAAACGCCACAACAACATCTACGATTCCACCGGAACGCGCGCCCTGCGCGTACTAGGCGCCGGACTCATGGGTGGAGCAACGTCTCCCGCTCGCCCATGGTTCCGGCTTGCCACCCCAGACCGCGATCTGATGCAGTTCGCTCCCGTCAAGCTGTGGCTTAACGACGTGCAGCGCTTGATGCTTGACGTGTTCCAACGCTCTAACACCTATCGCGCGTTGCACACGATGTACCAAGAGCTCGGCGCTTTCGGCACGGCAGCCTGCATCGTGGTTGAAGACTTCGAGCGCGTCATCCACCACATCCCGTTGACCTTCGGTGAGTATTGCATTGCTACCGATCACAAGGGCAACGTCGATACGCTCTACCGCGAGTTTCAAAAAACCGTTGGGCAGCTTGCCGCCGAGTTCGGCTATGAGAACCTGACCGAGCGCACCAAGAGCCTGTACAACGCAGGCAACAAAGACACCTGGGTAACGATCATCCACGCCATCGAGCCACGCACCAGCCGCGACACCACCAAGCGCGATGCCGTCAACATGCCCTACAAGTCGTGCTACTACGAGCGCGGCGCGGAGAACGAGAAGTTTCTGCGTGAGTCAGGGCTGCGCCGGTTCCGCGTGATGGCGCCCCGCTGGCAGGTAACAGGCGGAGACATCTACGGCCACAGCCCTGGCATGGAAGCGCTTGGCGACGTGAAGCAATTACAGCACGAGCAGCTCCGCAAAGCTGAGGGCATCGACTACATGACCCGCCCGCCTCTGCAAGTCCCCGCTGGGATGAAGAACCGAGGGGTTGACCGCTTACCTGGCGGCGTGTCTTTCGTTGACATGGGCTCCCCCACCGGCGGCGTGAAGACCATGTTTGACGTGAACCTGCGCCTCGATCACTTGCTCGGCGACATTCAGGACGTGCGCACGCGCATCAACCAGACGTTCTACACCGATTTGTTCCTGATGCTGGCCAACCAGACGGACACGCGCATGACCGCGACCGAGGTGGCCGAGCGTCACGAGGAGAAGCTACTCATGCTCGGCCCAGTGCTCGAGCGTTTGCATAACGAGATGCTCGACCCTCTCATCGACATCACCTTCGACCGCGCGCTTGAAGCAGGCATCTTGCCGCCTCCTCCCGAGGAGTTGCAGAACCAGGACTTGCAGGTCGAGTACATCTCGATGCTTGCGCAAGCGCAGCGCTCGGTGAACACCAACGGCATTGACCGCTTCGTGGGGAACATGGGCGCGCTGGCAGCTCTGAAACCAGGCGTGCTCGACAAGTTCGACGAGGACAAGTGGGCCGACACCTACGCCGACATGCTGGGCGTTGACCCTGAGCTGATTGTCGCCAGCGATAAGGTGGCGGTGATACGCGAGCAGCGCGCGCAGGCACAACAAGCTGCGCAACGCTCGGCAATGGCGGAGCAGATGGCCAACACGGCAAACAAACTGGGCAACACGCCTACGGATAACAAGAACGCCCTGACTGATGTGATTCAGCAGTTCTCGGGATACACCACACCACAAGGAGGATGAAAGCAATGACCGATACCGTACAACCCGTGAATCTGCGAGCGCGTAGCGAGTTTCCGCTGCATGTTCACCAGTACAAGATCGTTGCGGGGCAAGAATGCGCGCCGCTTGAAGTAAACCCAGCGAGCAAAGTCTCGGTGCAGGTTGACGGGGTTTTTGACGGCGGCACGGTGGAGCTGCGCGGCTCACTCGATGGTGTCACGTTCCATGACCTGCTCGACGCGCATGGGTATGTCGTAACCCTCAAGGCGCCAGGCATCAAGACACTCGGTGAAGCCGTCCGTTTTGTTCAGCCTGACCCGCTGCTGGGGGATAAAGGGGATGTGGTCGTAACGATTTTGACAGGAGGTGCAGCATGAGCACGCTAAAACCAAAAGAAGCCGCGGCTGAATTGCAAGCCGTAGCACGCACGTTCAAAGCAGTCATCGCCGTGGGCGAGATGCTTGAAGCTGTTGGCAGCATTGAGACGCTTGAGAAAGAAGCCAACAAGCGCCGCGTGGCAGCAGAGAACGCCTGCGCGTCGTTGCAGGCCGAAGCGAGCAAAGCGAAAGAAGAACTGGCGCTGCTCAAAAGCGAAGCGGAAAAAGCTAAGGCACGCGCGGCCAATATCATCGCCGACGCGCAAGCCGCTGCTGACGAGTTGCTGGCGAACGCACAGACCGCTGCGGTGAAGGTAGCCAACACCGCGCAGGAGGAGCTGCAAGACATCCACGCGCAGATCAAGGCAGCTAACGCCAAGCTGAACGTTATCAACGCCACCGTTGAGAAGAAGCAGTCCGAGCACGCTGCGCTCGAGAAGCAGATCGAATCAACTAAGGACAAACTGCGCGCGCTCGTGGGGTAGTTAGATGGCCGATGACCTCCGCAACTATAGCCACGTAACCGACCCCGTTGACATTGAAGGGGCGGGGGCGAACACGTTACCACTCAGCACCACTGCCGCGCAGACTGGCGTGTTGGAGCTTGGGGTGTATGACGTGTGGGTGGATGCGGATTGCTACATCAAG
>JACCDR010159080.1_pt1 | contig 29489 bp, 22 predicted proteins | sample 7446431 | NCBI WGS metagenome assembly JACCDR01 (sample SAMN15323443, study PRJNA562643) | freshwater metagenome | isolation source: river surface water | place: USA:Blue River Watershed | collected 2017-08-17
AGCAAATACAGTTAGAGACGTGTCTCTAGAGGAGCAAAATGACTAAAAAAGGAATAATAATTGCTGGAACTGGCCATAGGCCAAAATACTGTCCATGCAAATACAATGAGAAACATCCGTGGCTTAAGGACTTGAAAAGTAGATTGTATGCCGACTTAGATGTTGGCTGGAACAGCCAACAGATTGAATACGTGATATCTGGAGGGGCGATTGGCTGGGATATGTGGCTTGCTGAAACAGCAATAGAGGTAGGAATCCCTGTACATATGTACCTACCATTTAGAGATCAGGGATCTACATGGCCAACAGAAACTCAGAATAGGTTTAAGGACCTACTCAGCAAAGCTAGTGAAGTGAAATACATATCCGAAACCTATTCAAACAAAGCGTTTTTCAAGAGAGATGAGGCGATGATAGACGCTTGTGATATTGTGTTTGCTTTGCTAAATCCTGTCGCCGAAGAGGGTGGTACATATTACACGGTGCAGTACGCCCAAAAACAAAACAAGGAAATAGAAAATTACTGGAGAGACTAATGATTAGAACTATACAAATTGTAAAATGTGACTTATGCTATCAAGAGCAACAGTCTCCATCATATTACACTAATGTTAAGCTTGAAACTATGGCTGGAGAAGCTAAGCTACACGAACTTGGAAGAAAAAACGAGTTTCACCTGTGTCCAGACTGTACTAAAAAACTTAGAGAATTTATCGAAATACCATTCTAGTTAGAATTGTGATTAGATATTTTTCTACACCAATCAATGAATTCATTATCTAACATTGCCTGCTTCATTACGTTCACAGATTTATGAACCCACTGGATGTTTCCTTCAATGTATCCCCTGGAAGAGTCAATTCTATCTAATGAGGCCGTACTATTGGATTTATCGTAGTATAGTGGGCACAAAACTATGTCCACCCCGCTGAGTTTGCACTTTTGATTTTGGGATATGTATATAGAATAGGCATATTCTATTGATATGTAAAATTCTAACCCTCTGTTTTTTGCACTAGCTTTTATTCTCGCCCAATGAGATCCAGACAAATTTTTATATCCGGTGCTTCTTTTTGCCTCCCTTTTGTTCTCCCTTAGTTTTATATTTAACTTTCTAAGTTTTTTGCTAATTGTTGTATGCGTTGTGTCAAAAATTTCAGCTATCTTTAGTAAAGATAGACCCGACTCATATAGCCTAACAATCTCATTTGTATTTTTATCGTCCCATTTATTTTTTCTGAAATCACAAACTACTCCCGATCTTCTTAAGATATTTTTTACGGTTTGTGAGGTAATTTTAAAGAAACCTGCTGTCTCAATGAGGCTTTTTGTGGTAAAGTACTTTTCTAGAACTCTAGCATCATCTATCCTTCCAACTATTACATGGTTATTTATATCAACGCCGACAGACTTAAGAGTTCTTGAAACAGTCTCTGGATTGCAATTATACATTACAGCTAAATCACTAAGCAAAAGTCCTGATCCGTAGTCAGAGATAAGTTTGTCAATATCTTCACTTAATATTGCACTGTTGTTTCTAAGTTTAATATTGTTTCTATGTAGGTGATCTCTAGTCGCACTTCCACTGATTCCCATCTCTTTGGAGATGGTTGATACTGACTGCTTTTTATTAACATATCTGTCAATTATCTCTTGAGTGTCGTATGTTATTGATCTGTCCTCGTATTTTCCAGAATCTTTCAGGTGTTTTATTACCGTTGTTTTGCTATAACCGGTCTTTTTTGAAATATTTGAGGTTGACATACCTCCTGCAAACAAGTCTATAATGTACTGGGTGTCTATTTGTTTTGACATCTATCTTCCTTTCAAAGTCTTATTGAGACGGTCTCAATACTATACTCCATTAATCTAGAAAGTTGTTATGAATTATCGGCCATTTTGTTGTTATGATTTCGAAACCTCTTCGGTCAACCCCCATAAATGCCAACCCGTGCAGCTTGCTGCCGTAATGGTTGACGGCAGAAGACTAGAGATTATCCCCGGATCTGAATTCCAGTCTCTAATTAAACCTATCTTTGACCAAGATGAGTGTATAAGACTAAACCTCGACCCGCTTGAAGATGGAGCTGTTGCAGTCCACGGAAAAACCCAAGAAATACTCTCCACAGCACCAGAACTAAAAGCTGTCTGGTCGAACTTCACCGATTATGTCAACTCCTACAACTATAAGGGAACTAATTGGACTGCACCTGTATCTGTAGGCTATAACATAAAGGGCTTCGACTCAATAATAGTTGATCGAATATGTACAAAAGAGCCGTACAAGCTAGGTCCAATTGACAAAAAACGTGGAGAGCAAGATCTCTTTAGTCGTATTCATAGTCTCGACATGCTAGACTTCACCTTTGCTTTATTTGAAAATAATAAGGACGTAACCTCGCTATCCGCTGACAATCTGGTTAGAGGGTACTTTGGGTACGATAAAGGTAAGGGGCACGATGCTATGGAGGACGTTATTATGACGGCAGAACTGTTCTGTCGAGTTATGAAGATGATCCGGGCAATGGCGTCTAGGAAAAACTTTAAAGGTTCAATGGCAACAGGTGCTATGTGAATATTGAAGAAGTCTCATTAAACGATCCCGAAGTGTGGGATATGATTGGACAGGGCCGTACAAAGGGTTGCTTCCAAATCGAGTCACACCTAGGAAAGACTTGGTGTAAAAAGCTTAAGCCTCAGAATATCGAGGAGTTGTCTGACCTTATCGCACTTATTAGACCGGGCGTATTAAAGTTCGTATTCGACGGAAAGTCGATGGCTCAACACTATGCCGACCGTAAGAGCAAGACAGATGAAGCTAAGCCAATACATCCGGCTCTGTATGATATTCTAAGGCCAACTCAGCAGGTCTTTGTATATCAAGAGCAAATAATGGAGGCGGCTAGAGAACTGGCTGGTTTTGATGACTATTTAGTCAATGCACTTCGAAAGGCGATTGGTAAGAAAAATGCCAAAGATCTTTTTGACCTTCAGTCTAAGTTCATCGATGGATGCGTAAGAGTTGGGAAAGTAAATAAGGAGGGAGCAGAACTCATCTTCGATAACATGAAGAAGTCGGCTCGTTACCTTTTTAATAAATCTCACTCAGTCTCATATGCCTATTTGGCATATCAAACCGCTTACATGAAGTGTCATTATCCAGAAGAGTTTTTCAAAAACTGGCTACAGCAAGCTGATGAAAAAATTGATCCGGATATGGAAAAGCGTCAGCTAATCATGGCGGCTAAAGCTGAGGGTATTACCGTAAAGGGACCACACATATCCAAATTGGAAGAGGACTTCTTCTGGGATGAGGACTGTATTCGTTATGGCATTTGTAACGTAAAAAGCGTTGGTAAATCTCACCTAGAGGGACTAAAGTCCCATCTTGAAAAATTAGACAGTCCAACTTGGTCCGAAATTTTGTTTAGTGTACTACCAAACGTAAACAAGACTGCTGTAGAAAATTTGATAATGTGCGGTGCCTTTTCTGGATTTGGTCGTTCCAGAACTGAGATGATCCACCACTTTAACTGTGTGAATGAATTCACAGATAAGGAGTTGGCAAAGCTGGCAGAGTTTAAGGGTGATCCAGTTCAGATAGTTGAAGACTTTTTAGCTAAAGGATCGAAGAAGAACGGAGGTTTTATTGCGACTGAGGCTAGAGTCAGTAAAGTAGAAAGCCTCCTTGCGAGATTAAAAAATCCCGGAAGGTCTCTTAGTGACGCCCCTTCTGTGTATGCCAAGGTAGAAGAGAAGCTACTTGGTTATCCAATATCTAACTCCGAGCTAGACGGATGTTCAGATGCGTCACATGCTACCTCTTCATGTCTTATAGTATCTGAAGGCATGACAGAGCAATGTACTCTCGCTGTAATTATTACTAAGATAAGAGAGCATAAGACCAAAAACGGAGATATTATGTGCTTTCTTTCCGCCGAAGACGATTCTGGCGAGCTAGAAAATATTGTAATTTTCCCAGATACTTACTCCTTAGTAAAGGAGTTCTTGTACGAAAGATCTACCGTTCTACTCTCTGGACAAATGAAGGACAGAGAACGTGGATCATTCATTGTTGATAACGTGTTTCAAATATAGGTAACAATATGATAGAGAAAATGATTGAATCAAGTGGGCGACTAGTTTACGATGTCGCAAGAAAACTATATCAGCAAAATCCTAACTATGAACTGGAGGACTTGGCTCAGTGTGGATTTATGGAGTTGACAAAAAATCACGAAAAGTTTGACCCGGATAGGGGGGCTGAAACCACATTTGTCTATCACTGCGTTAAGAATGCAATGCTTAGAGAGATGAAAATTTCAAAAAGAAAATCTGCGGACACATACCTTGCCGAAGATGTATCTTATAGTCATGGGTATTTTGATCCATGTGAATACGTGAAAATTAAGTCAGAAGACGAAAAAAATGTAGTCACTCTGCTCTACGAAGGATACAATAGAAGAGAGATAGCTGAGAAGCTTTCTATGAGTATGCCAAAATTACTAAAAATCATAAAAACCGTTGGTGATAGGATAAAAGTAGATGCGAAAGAAGAGGATTTTATTTCTAACAGAGGCTACATATCTTAATACTGGTTATGCTACTTATTCAAAGCAGATTATCCAAAAACTAGTCGAGACTGGTAGATTCGATGTCGCCGAGTTTTCGATATACGGACATCCGACAGACTCAAGGCGTAAATCCATTAAGTGGAAAAATTACGCAAATATGCCCGATCCTCAAAATGAAGAGCATGTCAAGGCATATACATCACATCCAATTAACCAGTTCGGAATGTGGAGATTTGAGAGAGTTTGTCTAGATTTTGAACCGGATTGCGTTTTCGCATTGCGAGATTTCTGGATGGATTCCTTCGTATACAACTCTCCATATCGAAGAATATTTAGTTTTGCATGGATGCCTACCGTTGACGGGATGCCACAGAATGAAGAATGGATAGATGTCTTCAATGATGTAGACTATGTACCAACCTACTCTTTGTGGGCCAAGGGTATACTGGATACTCAGTCTGGAGGAAAAATTAATACGGTTGGGCCAGCCTCTCCTTCTGCTCCAGCAGAGTTCGTACCGATGAATCAGGAGGAGTGTAGAAAAGAATTAGGGCTTCCGGTTGACGCGAAGATTATTGGAATGGTCGCCAGAAATCAAAGACGTAAGCTCTTCCCCGTATTAATCAAAGCATTCTCTCGATACCTAAAAGAGACTGGAGATAAGAAAACCTATCTATACCTTCATACATCATTTCCTGATTCTGGATGGAACTTAGGTCAGCTAATACATGACAACGAAGTATCGTCCAGAGTCATCATGTCTTATGTGTGCGAAAAATGTGGACACTTTGAGTGCTGCTACTTTAATGATGCAAGAAAGCAGTGCCTTAGATGTGGATCATTTACCTCTATTCCTGCCTGCGTAGCAACCGGACTGGACAACCTAGCTCTAGCAAAACTGTATAATTGCTTTGATCTATATCTACAAATAGCGAATAGTGAGGGATTTGGCGTTCCAGCCGTAGAAGCTTTGTCGTGCGGAATACCAACGGCTTGTACAAACTATTCCGCTATGACTGATTTTGTTAATCGGGCTAATGCTATTCCTATTGAGTTTACTACATACAAAGAACTCGAAACTGGATGTGAGAGAGCGGTTCCAAATGAGGAGTCAATTGTCTCAGCTATAAGATCCACTCTCGGATTAAGTAAGGAAGAGTTCAGTAAAGTAAGAACTCAGACAAGGGAGCTTTTCGAAAAGAACTTCTCAATACAGGCGGCGGCTGACATCTGGATTAAAATCGCTGATGAATGTGAATATGCTGACTGGAAACAAGATCCAGTACTAAAACCGCTGGTTGACATTCCTCTCAACCAGAAGACTAATACTGAGTTTATGAACGATCTTTGTGGTGCCTACCTCACTTATGAGCCGCATAAAAAATCGTACATGTCCAAGTCAATCTTAAGAGATTTAAATCGCGGATCAACAAGATCGGTAATAGACTCATATTACATCTCAGAGTTTTCTCCATTCGCACCGCAGCAAAATAGGCCGATAAATAGAGAAATACTAGCAAAAGAATTCAAAGCAAGACTACACAAGTCTAACATTTGGGAGCAAGCGAGAATTGATCGCTCAATACTAATCGATGGAGATGAAGAATGGCTATAGGAACTCACTGCAACGAGTGTGTCTTTTATCAAGAGGATAAAAGTTGCTACTTGGGGAATATTGAAACTTTTCGAAGGTCTGGAGCAAGGATTGAGGAAAATCCAGATATTCAGATTGACAGGATTTGTCAGTATCGTAGAAAATACGGGTGGGAAAATATAAATGGTGTAACTCTAGACCTGCCTTCTTTAAAAGAAAAGGTCAAGTCTGAAGTTTATATCTTTGGAACGATTCTAATCCTAGTTAAGGATATTGAGTCGCTAAGGCAAAAAATTTACCAACTAAGTAAAGTGAAAAATATAGAAAGGTTTCTAGTTCTCATTTCACACGATACTACGGTTTCGCAGAGCCAGATAAAAGAAGAAGCAAAGGCAATAGACTATACCGACCATCGATGCATTCTTCACCTTGAGGGTGAATTGACCAGAAACGTACTTGACGATTTCAAGAAATCCAAAGGAGGATTCTTCTTTGTTATCGAGTCAGATAAGCAGATGTCTGACTCACTCATTGAGGATGTGAATAGTCTGATAAACGTAAGACTATCGAGAACTGCCCATATTGTTCCAACTTCTGGGCTTCACCAGTCAGTCACCATTTCTACAATATATGACTATGTCTTTGGAGACGTTGGTGAAACAGTAGCAAATAAGCTAAGGGAAACTGAGGGCGGAGATATGGTAAAAACTTGGGAGGAAGTATATGAAACAATTGGTAATTAACTATCGGGGTAAATTTACCCAAGAGATTATTGACGAAATTGATCTAGCAAATAAGAAGTGCCATAAGGATGCTATTCTTCAGTTCTTTGGGTCTGGCGAGTCTAATGATGAAATTCTCTCACTTACAAAGTGGACATATCCCGGATCAATAACTACAATCCTATCAGCAGATAGGCCCAAGATCATGCCCCTCAGAGGCTATGATGTCCTTTCTCTTTTTACTGACATGGTTGGCTCTGTCTATACAGACTATATTAATAATGGCATTGTGATAATGCTTAAGTCTCCACCAGTAGCGAATATGGTTGCTCCTCTAATATTCTGGGACACATCCAAGATAAAAGCGGAGAAGCAAATCGAGCTTGACTTGTTCAATTCATACATGCCAGTTCATATTCCGGAGCCGTACTGTATATGTCTGTAACCTTCATTATTCTTTCTGCTGGAAAATTAAGAATCAAGGGGGAGTCAAGACCAGCCCCAATGATCTCTTATCAGGAAGGAACAGTAATAGACAGGCAAATATCGGCCATTCTAGAGGCGTATAAAAAGCCCGATATAATAGTCGGTATTGGATATCAAGCACAGACCGTAACTGATTATATCTCACAAAAATACCCATCAGTAAGAATCGTAGAAAATAAAAACTATAAGAGCACATCCTCTATAGAAACACTAAGACTTTCGATCAATGCAACTATAGAAAGCAATCTATTTGTAATACATGGAGACAGAATCTTTTCTAAAGAATCCATAGTCACTTCGAAGAAGTCGTATCTGTCTTATATTGAGAGCCGTAAATCAAATCCCAGTATAGGAATAACTCATCAGGGTTCTGAACTTTTGAATATGTCTTATGGACTAAACGAGCCTTGGTCGGAGATTCTTTTTGTTAGCAGGAAAGACTATCGTAAGTTTAAACATGGACTTAACCATCTAACCTATAAACAGTACAGTATTCCTGAGTATATAAATCTTGGAAATGTAAAATTTGAAGTGGTAAAAGCAGAAGGAATAGTAGGATTAAAAAATGAGAATATTGTTTTGCGTAGATAACAGGAATTATAGATATGAATCTATGGGCGGCGTTCTAAGTCAAACTAAGCACGTTGTTGGAAGATCAATGCTCAATCTTAATCAAAAAGATATAAATGACTTTGCACCAGACCTAATTATACATAACTGTCCGAGAAAAATAGACTTTCATTGTAATGCCGCCACAATAAGTGCGTTAGATATAATGAAAGACCCATTCTCAGTAATTGGAAATTGGGATAAAAATAGGCTCACCAATAAATATCACTCAAAAAGTGTCTACATTGGTGATCCATCAGTACTTGGGGATAGAATTAGTAAGTTAATACAGGAAGATGGACTAAAAATTCTTCATGATAGGCCGCTCCCAATTATCGGATATGCCGGGGTCTGTAAACCTGATGAGTATCAATATTTCTATCATATGGCGGGTTTCTGTCCAATTCAAGAGAATGACATCGCGAGATATCGTGATATTATCATCTCTGGCGGTAGAATCTCGAAGGAGAATGTCGATAGATCCGTCCGGCTAGAGCTGATTAATTCCCACACTGAGTACGACAGACTTTACTCTTTACTGAAAGGTGTTGGACTGAATGAACTTGCGAAGGAAGTAAAAACTCTAAAATCAACCAAAGTGAAAGAGCTTATATGAAGACGATGATTTTTCTAGATAATATTGGATTTTGCGGCTTCAACTATGACGCAATAAATGAAGCAAACAGACTTACGGAGTCCCTTGAGGAAATATGCTTTGCTACGAAGGATATTACAAACAAGCTTATTCCAATCAATACCGCTGTGTATCTGACCACCGAGGCGACTTCTTTTCAGAATGGAGTCCTGATTGCTCACACGATTGACAACGCGAAAGAAATACTTTCCTGCGTGAATAGTTCAAAAAAAGTGCTTTACCTTTACGACCTTGATTGGATGCACTCTATAATGATGTATGATGAAATTTACGACACGCTGAACAATAAGGAGCTAGTAGTGATATGTCGATCAGAATCTCATTCACTCGCGGTTGAACAAGCTTTTGGGGTTAAACCTATGATAGTAAAAACTTTTAATTTGGAGGAAATATGGAATTTGCTTTGAGTAATCAAGATAAAATTCGAAGGATGTACATTGATGAAGGCAAGTCTAGCTACGAAATAGCTGAAGCTCTTGGAACTTATTCAACAAGAGTATTGCGTGCTATGAAGTATCTCGGGATAGAAAAGAGAAGTAGTGCAGAGGCTCAAAAGGCCGCTCTTTCTTCTGGAAGATCGTCTCACCCAACAAAGGGAAAATCTATCTCAGAATCCCATCGTAAAAACATTGGCAAGTCTAGATCTGAAGCGTATAAGAAAATGACGCCAGAAGATAAGCTTAAGATGGTTCAGATGGGTAAAGATACATGGGCGGCACTTCCCGATTCAAAGAAGGCTGAGATCAGGCAATTAGCTCTCGAAAGTATCCGAGAGTCAAGTAAAAAGGGAAGTAAGACAGAGCGGCATATTCTTAATGGCTTACAAAAAGAGGGCTATGCTGTTGAGTTTCATAAGACTAATCTGATTCCGGGGTCTAAACTTGAAGTAGACATGTTTATTCCAGAAGCGAGAACTGCCCTAGAAATTGACGGCCCCTCTCACTTCCTTCCTTTATGGGGAGAAGAAAAACTTATTAAGCAGCAAAATGCTGACAATATTAAGCAGGGTATTTTGATAAGTGCTGGCTATTCCATCCTTAGAATTAAACAGATGGATAAGAGTATATCACTGACCAATATGAACAATCTTCTAGATATCGTTCTATCAACTCTTAAGACGCTACAGTCAAAAAAGAAGAACAGTAAAAACACACTAATAGAAATTGAGGTAAAAGATGGCCAAGCAAAGCGTATCTGAAACAGTACCAGAACAAAATTCCCCAGAGTGGGACTCTTATGTTATGGGCCTATTTCATGAGAGTGAACTTATCGATGGAAATCCGAGAGTTCATGGTCTTAGACGAGTAGCAGAAATGCTAATTGGCGAGATTGTATCTAGTAGACCAGTAACAGTTATGATTACGCCACAGGGCGTTAAAATGGACAAGTCTACCGTAGTTTATGAAGTTCAATTCCAAACCCCCAATGGAAATAAGACATATGCTGATGTCGCCGATACATGGGAGGGCAACACGGACGATATGTTCGCTGTACACGGCACCGCGACTGCTTCCACGAAGGCTGAGGCTCGTGCTCTGAGAAAAGCCCTCAAAATCAAAGCTGTTGCTGCTGAGGAGCTATGCAAGAAGGATGTCGCGAAGTATCTGTCAGAACAAACTCAGTCGGAAGACGTAAAACGCATCTCGAAAGATCAGGTCAACTTCATTGAAATGAAGTGCAAAAAGCTTGATATCGACGTGATTAAGTTTATCAATTCGGGCGAAAAGTTCTATAATACAATATACGAAGTTAAGTATGACACAGGAGCTAAAATGATCAAGAAGCTCACCGAATTTTCTTCGGATAAGTCATTAATTGAAGAATCGATCAAAGGCTATAAGGAAGGTTGGAATCAATGAGAGTAGATTATAAGTTTTATTTGGGCGGTAAGGAAGTCGTTATTTCTGAGGAGTGTAAAGGGGATAAGGACATCTTCCGATTTCTTCATCACGCCGAAGAGATATTCGGAAACACGATATGTGAGCGTGAGGGCGAAACCTCTGGAAATGTAAAGGTTTCAGTGCGTAAAGCAACTGATACTTCTGGGAAAAAGGAGTATGAATACTTCGAGATGGTTTGTTACGACCCATCGAAGTCGAAGTGTCATTTCGCCAAGAGACAGTTCGGAACTCCGGAAGATGATGCTGGAAGCCTCTTCCCAAAGAACAAGACTGCTGACGGTAAGTGGCAGCCTTGGACTAAGTTCAACAAGGAAGATGGCAAGGAAGAGTAATAGTAAGCATGTGGTGTAATGGTAGCACAAGCCCCCGCAGGGTTGATATCGTGACGCGAGTCAGTATGGTAAATAGGACAAGGTTCAATTCCTTGCGTGCTTAATTTGGAGAAATTATGAGATATTTCAGAGTCGTGCTAAAGGTTGAAGATTCAAAATTCTACACATCAGATATAGTAGAACAAAATATAGACGATCAGACATTTGAATCTATGAATTGGGACAAGCCATTAATTAGACATGTTATAAACAATGAAACTCATTTAATAGCTCTTGAGAAAGAATATTTAGAATGTCTTATTGCTGGAATACAAATTTATCTGGAAATGATTTAGACAAATGCCAGTGTGACAAGCCCGGATTTTGCATAAGACATTGCATAGAGAAAAATTCCTCTGAATATAGAAAGTGTAGATTTTCTCAAGATGTCAGGACTTCGTTAGACTTTCCGATCTATGGGGACAGATTCTCAAATGTTCCACTTCCAATAAGAGGGTCTATACAAAATTCTATTGCTAAACTAAAAACCCTTAAAAAGAGCGATAGTCTCGTCCCAACAACTATATTTGTCGTTGGGCACTCTGCATGTATTCCAGAGATGGACACATGTATGGAGTACTTCAATCTTGAGGAAGAGGATTATGGCGAATTCTCTAAGTACGCAACTCCAGATCTCGCTGAGGCCAGATTCTACTTTAGTAGTAAGGCTTTACCAAAAACAGAGGCGTTCGGATCTTTAACTGCTTCTTGGAATAAGAAATTTTCTGGTCAGAATCGACTGGAATCATTTCAGTCATGGGAAGCTTCTAGATATTTGCCAAATGTTGTTCTCTGTGCTCACAGAGGGATATTTCATCCATACATAGACAATGAGTATTTTAGAGGATTTTTGGAAGATAGAGGTTTAAATACCCCGGTAGGTCTTGGAGTCTGGGCAAATCAAATAGTTTGTTCTGGCGAGCTATTTACAGAACTCACTCTGTTTATGAGAAAAGCATTAGTAGACCTAGTTAAACTAAATGCGAAGCATGATATACTTAGGGGAAATCTAGACCCCAAGTATTATCAGAAGACATTTTCTAATAGGGTTATAGCGTTATTTGCCGAAGAGATATCGGCCAGATGGTTTGCTAGTAAAAAAGACCTGATAATTATTAGCTGTGAGAAAATCAAGCCATCTTGGTATGGGGACTGGTCTCTACCATCTTCCTATAGGGCATGAGGAAGTTTCCCATGAGGCCTTATTCTGAAGAAAGCATCCGCATTTACCGCACCTGTTTTTTTCTGCTATTAGAAATTCGCAGTCTCCACAGATAGACAGTCTTCTATCAAATTCTTCTTGCGAAACTTTGCCCGCACCACTAGCTATATGTATAGCGGCAGACTTGGCTACATTCGCTGCCTGCTGAATGATGCTCGGAAGTTTTGGTTCTTCGTAAGCCTTTTCTTTACTGCCGCACTGTGAGGGTATCTGCTTTGGCCCTCTACAATTCTCCCACATCTGAAAGTATCTTTCATTTGTTTGACAGAGCTTGTGTAGATGGGAGTTCTTCTCTACGCCATGCCGATTACAAAATCCCGCAAGTGGGCATTCGCATTGTGTCTTTTTTTGTTCCATAATTTCCTCCATCCTTATTATAGTTAAGACCCCTGAGTTATATTCACTCTAATATAGCTAGGTTCTGGGTCACATTCCAAATACCTAATTGCTGGGGCACATCCACAATCTGGATTCAAATATACTCCAGACGCAACATAGTCTAAAAATTCAGATGTTCCATGACCTCCGCCAAATATTTTACAAGTAGAAGAAAGTGCTATAGAATCTCTCAAGACTTCACATATTGTTTTGTCTTGACAGCATCCGGGTGTAGAAGATTCCACCCATCCAGTATCCGTTGTCTTATCAGCAAAACAGCAGTCTTCTCCGGGATCAACGCTAATATTGTCAATGGATACATATTTAACCCCATCACACTCCCAAGACCAAGTAGTTGCTGGTAGAGAATTTACGATATATTTAAATCCGTTGACCTCATACACTTCTCCGGTAAATGACATAGCTACTGGTTCGGGACCAGATCCAACATCACAACATTCCGTTGCTGGATAGCTCGAAATACAATCTATTGATGATATATGGGTTATGCCCTCGCTAATAGCAGAACAATCGCCCGGATATAGAACTCCGTCAGAATAGTCCACAAGATAGGCAGTTACTTTATCATTTGGGTCTACCGAGCCACACCCAAGTGGATGTCTTCTTATACGAGTTGCTGTTCCGACAACTTTCCAAGCGATACGATACAGTTCTACGCAGGAAAATCTATCAGGTTGATCGTATCTCCAAGTCGATCCACCACACGACGTTGCTGATTCGCAGTCTCCACACGGTAGAGTCTTTATCATTCCACCACAGTACGGTGACGGTATTCCCTTTATAATATAGTCTAGATTAGTTGGATCGTCATTTGAGTTTTTTCTTCTAACATTTGATGTACAGCAGTCAACATCTACCAATATCTTAAACGGAGAGAATAGACATTCTGACCCTCCACTAGATGCAATCTTATCAAGATAGTACCCAAAGGAGGTTTTGTTATTATTTGCGAATGTCTTTGGTGCATGGACTCCAGCGGCTATACTCTGATTGCTATGAGTCGCTAAAGAGATACAACCAGTACCAACAACTACACAGCTTTTAACATCTCCAAGATATCTAAAGTTTGACCTATTAATGCCCATAAGAGGAAGAACATCGGAAACCTTTATTATCGTATCATCAATGTCTACCGTTTCAAGTAAAGTAGTCGTTACCCCGGTATCACAAACATCAACAAATGGAGCAGCTTTAGTCTCAAGCTCTATATCTGTCGTGCCTAAGTCTTCGTATCCGATATACCAAGGTGCCATATACCTAGTGCTATTAGAAGAACATATTTGTAAAGATCCAAACTTACTGATATTAGTTCCGACTATATGTCGTCTTCTTGGGAAGAACATCTTGTTACAGAAAAGGTCTCCACCACACTCGTTCTGGTCCTGCAAGCAACTATGCTTCGCATTTACTGCTAATGTGCCAGATGTGCCAATCGGGTAAAAGAAAAGCCCAGTACCAAAAATATCAGGGCCAACAAAATCCCCCGGAATAGAACTACAGACAGGAAGATTATCGGCGTCTATAGTAAGTGAGCCTATGTATGTACCGTTGCCGGTAGAAAATCCACTACCGTAGAATAGATTGTAGTAATTCCAAAGCATATCTCCTGACGATACCGCGTTCGCTAGGGAAAAGTCCTGATTGCTATGAACGCCAGTAGGATGATGGACTAGACATGTAGTATCCCACGCAGGAGTAACTGAATCTGTTGGTGTCGCGTATGGTATTGCCTGACATGAGTCCCCAATAACATATCCGCCATAGTAGCTGGTATAACAAGCTTCTGTTGGGGGGTCCGAATCGGGGACCGGCTTCATTTCTTTCCAAGTTCTGTCATGTGGGTGATACTCTCTCGCTACATGAAGGTGATAGACACCATTAACGCAATCAACCTTAGATACTAGCATGACTTCTGGATAGCAGCTCTTTTTTACAACATTTAATCCATCAGAAAAGTAAACATTACCACTATCAAATGGTATTGGGTAACTACAAAGGCCAGCACCTACATTTGTATCAATAGAACAGTCAGACTGACTGCATGTTTTTGGCTCAAGGCCACATTCCCCATTTACTGGCGGATTTATGTAATAATTAATCCCACTTGATACGCCATTTGGAGTACCAACTTTCCAGCGGCAGAGAGATTCTGAAATTCCAACATCGGGTCCAAATCCAGCTTTGTCGTATTCAGAGAGTCCAAAATATATCATTGGGCTGACAGCAGCATCCCCCGAGTACATAACAGCCTTTGGGACAACTCCCGAGCATCCAGATGGAATGTTGTTTATGACTACTATTCCGCTACCATATTCATCATAATGAGTCTGTCTCATAAGCGATGTATTGCAGTCACATGTACATGGACCATACCATGATTCATCAACCGTGTCCGTGTCTGTGACTTCTCCGCACAGACAATCAGCACCACAATCGCATAGAGTGCGAAGTCCAGAGCTTGTGCATGGTCCACATGGATAAAATGTTGGCGATCCATAACTATCTACTGTTGCACATCCATATTCAAATACATCAACAGTGCAGCCGAAAGCTTTTGAATTCACTAGAAGATTAACAAAATCATATCGAATATAGTTAAATAAATCAGTAACAGCGGAAGAGCTGTATTGGCTAACTAAAGGCTCAGGAGCTAATTCAAATAAAGCGGATAGATCTTTAGGGACTAAAACAAACTGTGGGTATAGATTTAAGTCACTATCGGCAGAAGGATAGTGTCTCGAACATCCACCATTAGAGTTAAAAATAACATCCAGTGGATTAGACGACTCGTATGTTCCTTCTGGTATATATCCGCTTGGAGACTCTTTATACAAAGACCCCAAAAGTGAAGAACTGCAAGATAGTTTAAGAGAAACGTATGTGTCAAACTCAACACCATCGTCACCATTAGAAATACCGTCATCACTTAGTAAGAAGTTATTATCGCCACTTTGTCTAGATCCCTCAAGTCTAACAAAGGAGTTGTGTGTATTCCAAGTAGTGTATCCTAATACTAGCTGAGAATCTCGTATCTTAACCGGCTGCAATGTAAAGCTTTGTCCTGTAGCATATGGGCAGGTATTGCCAGTATGAGCATCTTGAGCTTCAGATACAAAGTCTGGCCATCCACTATAAGCACTACACGGGATAGGCCATCCAGACACGCAGCTAAAGTTGCTAGGAATATCCCTTATTCCTTTATAGGAACAGTAATTAAATCCATACTTTCCGTCTGTGCCATAATGATATGATGTTTCTAGTCCATTAAGAGTAGCTACTAGGCTAACATCTTCCATTTGTGCTGTAACACAATCCAGGCATGAGTCGTCATGATCTATTTCTATCAGAAATGGGACATTTGATGTGGGCCAGCCGCTCTTAGCTGTAGCACACGGATCAAACTTTAGATAGGGGAAATTTGTCGTATTACCGCAAACAGTATAAGATCCAGAAGACGCTATTGATCTGAAATATGGTGCAATCAACTTCCCATTATCATCAGCAACGCCCCAAAAGGGATATTTGCCCGATCCTAGAAAAGCAGGATCTCCCTCGGCACTACCGCTGAACATAACATAAGGATTAGTAAACTCCCAATATACCGGCTGATTAACGCCAGAACCGGGCGTTGTATTTCTAACATCTCCATTTTGAGTTAAAGAAGAAAATCCGTCAGTTATTACTTTAATTCTATCATCAAACTCTTGACCACATAGGCTTCTTATATATCCATATGTAGTATACGGCTGTCTTAAGTTACACAAATATCCATAAGAAGAGTATCCACACGGAAGTCCAGAATAGTCACAATCATTCGTATAAGCCTGATCCTCCTGCCACTTAGGATCTCGACATCCATAATCTTCTGGATACAGATCAAACTTCGGAAATGACGGAAATGTAACTGGAGATTTAATAGTGTCGAATACTGGCGGATTATTTCCGGGAATAGATCCATCACAACTGCACTGAAGTGGTGGGGTCGTAACCGCACCCCTAGCGTCCCCCATATTTACATACATAACCATCTCAAGCCCAGCAAGGCCGGATCTTAGCTGATCCAAGCTTGTTGGAGACGAACCCCATCCAAAGAAAGGAAGTCCACTGGAGTCAAATTGGCACTTATCATAGAAGTTTGCACCTCTATAAACGAATGACATACGCGGAACTCTGTTTGTAGTCCATGCATCCCCGCCTCCACACTTTTGATATTGATAAGACTGAGTTGTGCATGACGGGAATATACTAAGCGTGTTCTTTTTCGTAAAACATGTATGGTTCTGCCCAAACTCTGTATTCTTTTTATTTTCATATCTAACAGCTTGGTCAAATAGATCTGTATTGAAAAATTCTCCGTAATAAGGAAGCTTTCTTATGCCCGAAGAGTATGTCCCGGAGTCTGTAACTCCTAAATAAGTATTATCAATCCTAACAGTTCCAGATGGTACTAGTGGAATAACTTCATCTAGATCATAGAAAAATCTATTTTGATAGAATCTATTTGACTGTCTTATATTTTTGGCATCATTAAATATTCTACCAAAGTCCGAATGAACCTCTTTATCAAAGATTGGCTTTTTGTAGAGATTGTCAATACCATAAGCATTTTTACTACAACACGTCTCCGGATCAAATGTTCCAGCAGCTATCCAATAGCCAGACGAATTAATTGGAATTGATACATTCTCTGTACCATAAGTTGCAGCCAGATATACATCAGTGATAGATCCGCTATGAGAAACACTCAAAACAGAGTACTGTCCATTATAGGACGTATTTATACCAGACGTATTTACAGATATAATAGACCCAGTAAACAACCCGGAGGCAGAGCCTCCTCTATAAGACAGCCTTGTCTTTATGAATGGGCTTACTTCGGCGTCTCTAGAGATAGATACTATTGTGCCGTAATATTTACCAGCGACACTGCCATCAGGCAGGCAATCTGGATAGTCACCAGACGCTCTAATCTTAAATGCGTCATAGTATGTCAAAAACCCATCGCCTTTTACAATAGATTGTTTTATTCCGGATGGGTGAAAGCCGTCATTTCCAGAAGAACATACGGACGCAACATGGTCTGAAACTATCAAATTTCCAGAATTGGGAGTTCTTACATCTATCAGTCTCCAAGCACCAGTCGAGTTTTTATATACCTCATTGGTAAAAGCGATTTTATTACCAAGACCAAAATTCTCCGGAAATCTTTTATAGGCTAGTAATGGATTAGATTCATCGCAAGATGATCCATCTGATGACGGGGTCGCTCCGGCAAGTCCCGGCCCCTGATTTACAAGATATACTTCCGCCCCACCACGATTAATATTATCTAGTAGACCATCAGAACCATAATGCAGAACCCCAGTTTCAGTATATACCGATCTGTACAAAACATCTGGACGCTGTTCTGATCTATATGGGCCAGTGCTTATTGCCCCACATGTCTTTGTCGCAAAATGGAATTCATCATAACCATCAAAAAAGTCATAATGCCCATCACTAAAAGATGCCCATCCTGAGATTAAGACATTGGTTCCAGTGGTTCCAAAGCCCCAAAACTCCGGATTAGCAATCACCTTCACTTTTAAGTGCTTAGGGAGCGAAATATTAGAAGTTTCTTCTAGGCAAAATTGCGTAGAGATACAGTCTGATCCACAGCTATAACAATTTTCGTTTATTCCTGCCATTTTTTTCCTTAGAAACTATTTATAAGTGCTGTGTCTTCCCCACACGATTCACACGTCTTAAAGCCTTGAGTTTGTATCTTAACACTACACGTTTGCATTAATCCCCCGTCACATTCTACATGGGTTACAACCTGTTGAGATTTAAATTCCGCCTGCATTATCCAGTGTATAGGTAGGGACTCTGTTTGAACAGTTGCGTTTGCTGGATATATTGTCATTGAGCATGTCTTATTTCTTGGAAGACCTCCGCTTGGAGTTATTACTCCAGTGGCTAATACTCCTCCGCTGAATGATAAAGATACTCCTAAGCAAGGACATCCAGTTCCTAATATAGCAAATCCACCACTTGTATATCCTGACCCCGGACTCGTAACAGAAAAAACCGCGTTTCCACTAGAATCAGTAACTATTTGACCAGATGCATTTATGCCGCTTCCTCCAATAAATGAGTTAGTATTTACTGTTTTTCTTCTTCCGGTATCCACTGTAAAAGCTAGATCTCCAACATCCATCATCTGTCTTAATGGATTTTCTATTAGTATCTTTTTGTTAGCGATTAAGTTTCCACTACTTCCATGCATTGGAAATGTTCCAGATTGACATGGATTGGAGATATGTCCACAGTCTTGACAGTCCTCAGTAAACGTACTATAATAAGAAGAATCTCCAACTCGATCAGAAGTTTGACGTATGATAAAGGCTTCATAGAATGGAAATTCGATACTATCATAGTCAAGTAATTCATATACTCCAACATTGTTAGAATTTGCGTTGTAGGCTACATATTCCGGATCATGTATCGCTTGATTCTGAGAGTATGCGAGCATTGTGGCAGGAGCGTTTCTTGAGTATTGAGATCTGTTTGGACTTCTGTCCACCTCGTAGGAAAAATTTGGAGGATTGTATACATTTGTCATCTTGACTAGATATATCTTGGTAGAATTTCCTCCAGTCCAAACCCCTCTTGGCTCATCCCATCTTAAATCGACCGGCCCTGTTTTCCATAGGCTTGTATTCCACATGGCTTCTGGGTGTGGGTTACCACTTCCATCTCCGGGAACCGGATTTCCATCAGTATCATATCCCGGACCAGTAAGAATAATTGGGGATCTTAATCCGACACCTCTAATCCCCTGAGTCTCAACAGCATGTCTAGCAAAGTGATCCTTTTCGAAGTTTATATCGACTGGAGATCCACTTCCATTAGGATACAAACCAGTACTTCCAACAAAGCCGCCGCTTCCATCAACTCCGGAATCATACGGATTGTAATTCAGGGCGAATGAAATATTATGACCACTATCCATCCACGGATCATCAAATACGTTGTTGCCGGTTGGTGTCACCCGAGAAAGGCTGTTGAAAATATTAAACGGATTTAGAGTGATCGAATCTGGCTCATCACTATCAGAAGGGGCAGTAAAATGAGGAAGCCAAGGCCCAGCTCTCCCAGACTCCGTATGAGTTGAGTACGGGGCAAAAATAGCGTCCAGTCCAACAGCCCCAACTGAATTCCACGGGTGCTTTCCAGATGCTGGAATTCCCGTATCCATAATGTAAGACGAAACACTCTCTGAAAAGTCAGAGTGGGGCATTATCCCGACTTGAATTTGTGGAATCCTTTTGTAGATTCCGCTAATGACGGGCGAATCACTCGATGAGTCAATAGATAGTCCTGTAGCCGTAGGATTACCTTGGGCACGGATTACCTCTGTGATCTCTCCGACTATGACAATATTTGACATTAACTACCTCAGCTTTATTTTCTTGATCTTATTTGATATTTTAGTCAAATTCTTCTCAAGATCACGATTTGTTTTATTAAACCTTGGGGATATTGTCTTGAATGAGTATGCCGTCTCTACTTTGTCCGATGATACGTTTATCTTGATATCTGTTACCTGTGGGAGTCCGTACAGTCCATCCCCAATTCTTTTTATTGCAGGAAGTCCGGGCATAGTAAAGCTCCCCTCCTCAACGGCGAATAAAGAGAAGTTGTCTATAGCATTTGCTCGACCTTGTGCGGCCAAGTTTAGTCCCTCAAATCCAGAAGTCTGGGAAAGAGAAAAGCCTCCAAATTGTCCGAAGTTCATCGGGATTAAGAAATTCTCCGGAACTAATGATTCGTCTTGTTCATATTCTATTTTCCCCCGAAATGAGATATAATTAAAAGAGGTAATCCACGGCCCATAGACATGTCTTGTTGAAATTTGGGCATAGTTTACTGTCTTTGGGGGAATACATACAGGGAAAAGGGAGAATATTGAGTTGATCTTATCTTCTGTGGTCAACTTCTGTCTTTTACCAGATATGCTGGACCTATATCCAACAAAAGCCCTAAATGGATCTAGAGATGGGATATCTCCAAGGGCGTTACCCTCTGCATATCCCGTTTTAGTTTGGGGGAGAAAAACCCTTGAGGTTTCAACTTTAATGAATGGGAAACAAAATCTACCATTGTCTGAATAATCCAATCCCGTAATACCATTCACAGTATTAGACAGCCACGATGACGACGTTTGACTTGGAATTCCCACCTTTGGAATATAATCATACCATCCCGTTGGCGGAACTCCTGACACAGAAGCACTTTCTGTACTTTCCTGACTTTCGTTTTGTTTTGGCTGTTCAGCCGTTATTTGCTCGAAAGAGCTTTGTCCAGCAGAAATTGGACCCATCACGTCCGTAACAAGTCCGGAGTTATATATTCTTTTCTCTCCGGTTAAAATATCACTGTATGGGAGTAGTGTTCTATCATAGAATCTTTCATAGGCATAGGGAATGAACGAGTACTTATCATCTACAGATTCTGGTTCCGCATGAATTATTGAGTATGTTCCGTATTTAGTTATAGCTAGAGAATTTAGATCATACTCTGAGAAGTTAAATACAGTATTTGTTTTCCCGTTGACTATGTTCGTTAATTTATCAGCATACTGCTCTTTGAACACAGAGCCGCTACCAGTAACAAAATTGTGGTCATAATTGATAAACGGTTTGACTTTACCATCGACTATAAACTGATTTGTTTGAGGGATGTTTCTTCCATAATACTCAGACGGCTCGACATAAGCAGAGTCGACAAGCTCCCAAGATCTCTTGAAGTTTCCAACTAGGTTGTTTCCATCAAGATCTTCCTTTGTTTTCATGTAGGGGGCTGGAACATACCATGATTTACCATAGTGAGTGTCGCCAATCGCTTTGATTTTTTCATATAAAAGAGGAAGCAGACCATCTCTAACATTAGCTTCCGCCAATAGGTAGTCTACAGAGGAAGATGTTCCAATTCCACTGTTGATTGGCTCATTATTTGAGTTTGAGGTCTCTACTGGACGAGCACTTAGGAAAGAAGAGAATGAATTTCCCGCCCTTAGAGATTCACTTACTCCGGCATATCCAAGTCCACCGCTTGCGTTTACGGTTTCAGTCGATTGAATTTTTTGCTTTTTCGTATTGCCATCCGAATAAGATGTCGAATTTACATTTGGATAGAAGTAGTCAATCAGGTTTCTGAATTTATCATACTTGTACTTCATGAAGAAGTTTTGCCATGAAAAGTTGGATTTCATAGCAAGTCTTATTTCAAACAAGGACGCAGCATATATACCGTTCTTTAAGACTCCAGAAATAGAAATATTCCCGAAAATGCTATGCATATCTATCAGGATAAAATCGTCAACATCTCTTGGATCGAGAAGTGGGGTTATGACGGGTATTCTTCTGGATGAGGTTTCATTAAGTCCAAGTGGATCAGTCGCAACATTTGCCGTTTCTCTGGGGTCTGTGGCGTCAGGAAGAACAATATCTCCCCAGTAATGCTTTATGTATCTTCTTGGAACTGTTACAAGTCGAGTCTGATATCCGCCAGTTATCACTTTCATAGTGACGGCATCATTCATTTTTATACTAATATCAGACTGGGTTATCTTTAGATCATTTAGCTTTCCCGAATCCCAATATCCAGTAGCAACAGGAAAAGATCCGCCATTAACTACTGATCTAGTTCCAACCTCAGTGAATCCATTTAAATACCCCAACAGTCCCTCAGAGTCTAGTGGCTCAGAGTAGATTGATGAATTTGAGGGGATTCCATAAGAGGTGTCATCTATTGGACGTTTTCCGGGATGAATACCGCTGCCGTCCCAATTCTTAAGATCCGGGACTTCTAGCCCAATTAAGTTATAGGCGATGTTACTAAATGGACGGCTTGGATTTGAGAAGGAGTTTCTGTTTACGGTTTGGATTCTTATTGTTCCTCCGTAATTTCCTCCATCGGTAAATTTTGATGTATTTAATCCGCCCCAGCTACAGTTAGCCTGTCTGTCCCAATTTGGATCGTACTCCTGTAGGGTTTGATCCCCAATGGAGCTATCATTGTAAATGTCAAGATAAGCGAAATACTCAAGATTGGCCTCAGAGCAAATCTCTGTTACAATCTCCCGTATACTTTTACTTTTACCTGAAACTCGAAACTGTGGACCAAGAATTCCACTCACCTGATTATAAAAACCAAGAGCGTCAAAGTGGTAGTAATAGGGGATGCCCTCAAAATCAGTATTTACGTTGTAGTTATGTCTTCCAAATAGAAGATTCCCCCCGTGAGTTCTCTGTCTTTGTGAGCCACTTATTCTTGGAAGATGATTTATCCCCATATGAAGGCCATATAGAAGTTTAACCAATGGTATTCCGTCTTCACTATTTGAGCTGAATCCAAAATCCCCGTAGAGAGTCGGATTTCCAAAATTATCCCACTTAAATGGGATCTTATAGTTGGGATCGTCGTTTTCTAATATACCAAATACATTTATGAGATTTGAGACATTCCACCAGTGATCTACACCCGGCGACTCTGATATATTTATTCCACTATTTCTATGTCCAAAATCGTAAACCCCAGTGGTCGCAATAGTTCCGTTTACTGTAATACCCTCTATCGATCCTCCAAGTCCGACAAATCCGTCCATAATTACTTGTGTAGAATCAAGTATTGTGAGTGGACTTGTCAATGTAACATTGTAGGTCTTAGAGTTACTCGAATTACGAGAGAAGGATTCGACAAGCCCAATGTACTGGAATATGATATTTCCATTCGTATCCTTTAACTCAAAATTGTAGGGAGAGCCAATAACTGGGATTCTTAGGCGATCACCTTCTAATTCGTCTTCAATTAAACGAAATGATAAACTTCCAGCCTGAGATGACCAGTCTGCTGACACATTGAAATCTACAACGGTGCATCCAAATGCCTGAATTGGTGCCGCGTCAACTGTTGGAGAGTCTGTTGATGTTCCGAACGGAAGTATATTCATATTATCCTCTTGTGTAAGTCCACTCTACATTATAAGAGTAGTTCCTAGTTCTTGCATCCCATGTTTCATTTGGTGCTGAATGAAAGCACTTTCCTGAGACTACCGTGAATGTCGGGTCATTAACTGGATTAGCGGCCTGATAGATTAGATCAAACTCGGGAGCATGAGAAACACTTGGCTTATCAGAAATGAGCCAAGATCTAACAATATCACGAGCAACTCCAGTGCTTAATACTCCGCTAGTATTTACCCCACTTGCGGCTCCAAGGGTTGTGTTCCAGTTTGGAGTAGTCTTTCCCATAGTAACATTTATCGATAACGATCTCTTATACTCGCTTCTTGAGTTAAGGTACTGTAATACGGGCTGACTACGACCAATTACGGGCGTAACTGAGAATATCTCTCCCGGATAGGTGTCGTTTATTGAGATTGACTCTGAGATACTTCCCGGAATGATATTTGGAGGACGATTATCAAAAGAGTAGGAGTAATTAATTGTTCCTGCACCAAAGTCCCGACCAACCGACATCGTAAGTGGCTTAGGATGTACCCAAGGAAGCGAAGTATTAGCTGCGGCATATTGATATGCCATTGGTGGAACTCCGGTAGAAACAGTGCTCCAATAAGTATTGGCGTTTACATAAGCATTCCCACTTGTTAAGAATCCATTTAGTGTATTTAGTCCCTGAATAGTTCCCTGAACAGAAATGCTTGAAATGTCTGAATCTGAAATATCCTCATTGATTGTTATGGTTTCTATGACCGGACTATTTCCCGGATAGAGTAGGTATGATTCATTTATTGAGTAGCTACCATCTTCTCTACTGATTGACTCTTGATATACGACATTCGCCGCACTATACCCCGAACCAATCAGGGAAATGACAGAAGATCTAGTCTGTGGGAGCTGAGAATATCCAAGTCCCATATATTGATATATATAGCCACTTGCTTGTTGCCAAGGTGCCTGCCCACTAACATAAGATCCGCTTGAGTCATAAACTGGTGTACCAACAGCACTTATTGAGCGACTTACTGAGTACACCTTTTTTGTATTTACGAATTGATTACTACCATTAAAGGTTAGTGATCTTTGCTGGTCCTCTTGGATATCAAAGCTCTCTGAGAGCGAGCTTATTCCATAAGTAGGGGAAGACTCATTAGAGCTGGTCGAAAATTCGCCCGAATTCGCTGGGTTTGTAAAGTTGCTGGTCTTAAGTGAAACAGTGTAGGTATTTGGATTTGCCCACATTCCCTCTGAGTCAAAAGAGACTTCATCAACAAAGGCATTGAACTCAAGTCCATTCCCATCATAATTGGTATCCCACCCCTTAATTTTTACTTTTATTGGGGTGGCAACGCCGCTAATTACTGGGTTGGTAAACAAGCTCCTTATTTTCTCTTGCTTCTTAATTGTCGCATCGAGCAAATCATCAGAAGAGACCGTAGTTACTTCAGCAGATTCAACCGCAGAAGTAGTGGTCCATGAGGATGTACTAATTCCAGCTACACCACTTGAGTAGTAGGGATTACCATGAGTTTGAATAAGTGTTCCCTGTAAAGAAACAGAGTACTCATTTCCTAGCCCCGGTCTACCAATATTATTAAGCGTGCTTCGAGAAAAGGACACCAGAGGTGCTGGGACCAAGTAATAGTCGATATTGTTTTTGGTTATTATTACTGGCATTATGCATCCCTAAAAGCTGAGACTATTTCTTCGGGATTTTTAACCCCAACTAGTTTATCGGACATTTGCTTAAATCTATCAGAAACTGCCGAGTATACTATTTTAGTAACTTCAGTGTTTACAATTCCCTGAATATCGGGCATTCTAATCGTAATTTCTTGATTGCCAACAACTTCTATTTGTGGTGCCGCACCCAAGGTTACCCCGGTAAGATTGTTTAGTCCCGCTGCAAACTTGTCAACAGACATAGCGAATTTATCAACAAAGACAGACTCTCTATCTAGGAGGGCCGATCTTAGTTTGTTCTCTTCAGTCATTAGGTTTTTGATTAGATCAGTTTGTATTCTGATCTGCTCAGCTATTCTTTGGTCGACAGGAACGGTTTCTTTAGCGACTTTTGCTGATAGATCCTTAGCTTGTGAAGGATTAATTATCCCAGCTCGAATAGCTTCGTTTGCGGCAATATCCCCCTTAACTTGAGATCCAGTTCTTCCCCCAAATTGGGGCAGAGCAATATCCGCAAAGCGATCAAGGAAGCTAGAAATCTGCCCTCTCATCTCTTCTGGAACGGAATTTAGATTACCTGTAGTTGCAGCAATTTGAGTTGCTGATGCGGTTCTTAGTAGGTCACCCCTTTGCTGATTAGTTCCGAATGCAAATTCACTAGCGAGATCACCCTGAGCATCTCTTAACGCCTGATTATACTCTCTTTGAAATGTCGCCGACTGTTTAATCAAGTCAAGTCGATCCTTTTCGACGGCGATTGAATCCCTCATTTTGTCAGCAAAAAGCTCCATAGAAACTGCTGGAGAAGCAAATTCCTTACCTTCCTTTTCTGCACTATTTCTGATCTTACCTAAGTAGTTATTAAAGCCGGTTTTACCGCGTCCATTTTCGCCGAAAGGAACATCATTTTTAATCCCTCCTCTGTCATACAGTCCTCCAATGCCAGTACCTTCAGCTCTCTTATTCAAGAGTAGTGACTGAGAGCGTAAATCTTTCTGTCTATCTGAACGATTATTTCCCTGGGAAAAGAAGGAAGCATTGTCGCCAGCTAGAGAATTAAGCTCGTTCGAGAATGATTGTTGAAGAGAATATTGCTCTCTTGCTAACTTAACTCTCTTATTTACAAGCTCGATTTCAGCCTTGTAGAGATCGTTCGTTCTCTCATTAAGCTGGTTTAATTGTGCCTGTCTTTCTTTTATCTGGGACTCTGCTACCTTTGAGATAGAATCTCTTGATTTTTGCAGAGCTTCCCCGGCAGTCTCTTTTCCATTTTCAAGGATAGACTTCGAGAAATCCAGAACTTCTTTTTCTAGTACTTTATTTCCGCCACTCCCACCAATCTTGTTTAAGATTTTTTGTGATAGGGAGGTGGCCGTACTTTCTACGTCCTTATTCCCCTCTTTATCAAGAATGTCAAGGTTTTTGCTATTTAGAATATCAGCAAAGTCAAGCCCCCCAATTTGATCAAATTTAGAAAGAGCTTGTGTCGTCTGAGCTAGTTGTCCACCCTGCCCAACCTGATTAAGCGAATTTTGGAGCTGTTTAGTAAAATTTGGATCTCTCAATATCTGACCCGGATCTATAGATAGAGCCTCACCACTGAGTCCTATACTCTTGGCGAAATTACCACGAGAAGTGGTTCCTGAACCTATCGAGTCTAATTCATTAGCAACTAGCCCTAAGGAAGCGGCTGATTTATCAATAACGTCAGAGTACTTTTGCCAATTCTTCATTGCGGCAATCTCTTGATTTATCGCATCAGCTCTTAGCTTAGACTCCTTGCTTAGTTTGACCTGAATAGCTTCTAGAGCTTCACTATTTGAAATAAGGTCGATGATGGCAACATTCGAATCTTTCTCAACTTGAAGTTTTGCTATTTCAAGTTCGTTTCTTTCTTTATCTACCCCGCTGAGATTTTTACCAGACTCTCTCAGTCCTACTATCTGAACATTCTTCTTTTCAACATTTTCAGTAGCTCTTTTTCTCGCATCCTTTAGATTGGAAAGGTCTCCAAATATTTTATCGAAAGTATCAGCCCCTACTTTTTCCCTAGTAGATGCGATTGCGTCTTTGGAAGTTCCGCCAAATCTTACGGTGTTGCCAACTTTGGATTGGACTATACTACTTAATTCATTGGCAAGTGCTATTTTGGCCGCACCTTCCTCCTTGAATCCAGCGGTAGCCTTCTGGAATCCCTCCTTTTGAAGATTATCAGTATTACGTTCTGAAAATCCGAGAGTTCCGGCAAACGCCGCCATTCTTAGTAAGTCTGATGGTCCAGTAAATTCTTTTAGTCTACCAGCGTCTTTTTCTGATGCACTAGCACCCCGTCCGACTTTCTCAATCTCTTTCAGTTTAAATTCGAAAGCTCCAGCCAGCTTAGCATCACTGTTGTCTCTTTGTGCAATAGAGATCATCTTATCGGCGTCTCTAATTTTATCGCTTAGTCCGGAAATAGATGCTTCAAGTCGAGCGTTAGCAACCGCTAGTCGACCAAGAGCATTTACGTTTTCATCTACTGGTCCAATTGCGGACTGCAACGCAGCCGCGAATCCCCCGATAATAGGAATGCTTCTATAAAACTCTTGATTTGCCGCTTTAGCTGCGGATTCTCCCGCCCCCTGAACATCTCCCCTTTGGATGGCAGATTCTTTTTCCTTTTGGAAGTCTTTACTAACTAATCCGTCTACCAATCCTCCAACAGAGGCGATAGTTCCAGCAACATTTAATGCCTTAGAAAGAGTTCCACTTAGTTTGCGTATGCCAATACCAAGAGATCTTAAGTCATTACCTCCAGAATTTGGACCTCTTGTTTCATTTAGACTTTTCCCGAGTTTAGATAGTGCTTCGCCCGCAAGCTTTCCGATAGACTGAGAAGCTTGTGAAGCAAAATTCGCTAGCAGTGCCTGATTATTTCCCGCTGAGATACCTCCCTGATTAACCTTAACTCCCATTTGCGATAGAGTCGAGCCTACCGCCTGAGAGAACAATGCGGTTGATAGAGTCGCGTTAGATAGAAATTCGATGAACGTTTTTAACTTATCGCTCGATGCACTAATTAGTTTAGGGTCTATAGGGCTAGGACTTCCAGATAGTGGGTTCTTAGGCGGATCATTTGGAGGGGTTGGGCTTGATGGTTCAGGAGGAGTTCCACCGGATAGATCAAGCTTAGAGCTGGCATCAGTAAACTTTTTCAAATAATTAGCACGAGATTTTTCGAGCTTCTTCATCTCTTTTTCAATAGAGATTCTTTCCTCGGTTATTGCAATTTTTTCCTTTTCGCTTATAGTACTAGATGCAAGTTGAGCATTAATTTCCCCAAGTCGCGAATTTTGATCATTAAGCTTTGCTTCAGCCTTCTTCATTCCTCTGATGTAGCCAGAGATTTGTTTCGTTAATTTAGCTTGATCAACAGTGGGAACTAGCGGCTCCGGAGCTGCCTCTGGAATTTTAGGTAGATGGTTTTGTAGATTACCAAATAATGTCTGTCCGGGAGCAACGGCTTTGGCTAATTGGGTCATTCCCTCTTCAACACTAACAGAGCTTGCAATTATTCTTCTGATTGCTGGACTAGACTTAGCAATCAAGTCAGCGTATAATTCTTTACCCTCAAGTCTGTACTTTAATGTCTCCTCGTCAGCACCGTTCGCGAGAAGTTGAGTTTTAACATTTTCTCTAATTAGGGAGACAAGCCTTTCTTGAAAAGTCCCATCTGTTTCGGAAGCGTACTTCCCGCCACCGATTGATGTGTCTATAGCATGTCCAGTCTCATGAAGGACCGTTTCAGATGTTGCCCTTCCTAACTTGGCACGTACCTTATTCTTACTTGGGCTAAAACTTCCAAGCTTATTTGTTCTTTCTTCTCTCCCAACGGACACTCCTCCTAAATCAACCCCAACTTGCTCTCCAACCTCTTTAATTATCTTTGCAACTTCTTCAAGGGAGTTTACTATTTCTCCTCCCCCTCTTTTTATTCCAGAATCTATTGGGCTTCCTGGAGTTTCTCCAGCAACGCCCCCTTTAGCGTATTTATTTAGTCCATGTAGCTTTCCATACCCAATCTTTTGGGCAGACCTCTTATTTATGATAAACTCGCCAGGGGTCACCATTGCTGGAACGGTATCACTATTTCCAATCCCAGGAACTTTACCCCCAGTAGCAAATGGTAATCTACCACCAATGTCTGGGAGTTTAAACCCACCCTTTTGGAAATTAAACAGTCCCTTAGTAGCAGCAATTCCAGCCAAAGCAGTCAGTAAAGGAAGAA
>JACCDR012160735.1_pt1 | contig 29482 bp, 13 predicted proteins | sample 7446431 | NCBI WGS metagenome assembly JACCDR01 (sample SAMN15323443, study PRJNA562643) | freshwater metagenome | isolation source: river surface water | place: USA:Blue River Watershed | collected 2017-08-17
CCATTCACCACATCGGCTTTTCCTGCCATTGCATCCGCTACTGCTCCCCCTGATACGGCATTGACATCGCCAGACGTGATGGTTTGAGAAACGGTAAAGGTGCTGGAAAGCAGGGTTTTGACATAGCAAAGCAGCATGTTGATCACCTCCCGAAGCGTAATTTTTCCGTTGCCATCTAAGGTGACAATATCCGAGGCATCGGGCGTAGGAACAAGCAAAATAGTATCTTGGGCTGTCTGATTCTGTGTATAGGCTGATAAATCCAGCGATGATGCATCGAGCACTGTCCAGTGTGAAAGGTCTGTTCCCCACTGGGCAATGGCAGCAGGGGTAAGTCCGCAATCTATTAATGACTTCAATCGGTATTTCTTTCCTGAAAACAAATCGGCATTATTTTTCAGAATGTAGCATTCGAGTCCTTCATATTTGCCTCGAATAGTAGTCATATCGGCAAACGAAAGAGCTTGCGATTTGTAGTCGAGTGGGACACGGGCTTTTACCTCCATGCCTGCAATCAAGGGGCTTCCTCCCTCTAACATGGTGTGTTTAAAATAAAAATCTCAACGGGTAGTCATTCACATTCACTACCAGATTGTTGCGGTACAGATAGTACTCCACGGATTCTGAACCGATTTGTAGCACACGTACCTGTGGATAGCCTTGGGTAAAGGCTGGCAGGTACGGAATATTTTGTGGATCAAATATTCCCGTGAGCAGCCCCCAGCTTTTGGGATAGGCTACAAACAGATACTGCTCAAGGGCATCAAAGGTATAGCTAATGGCACCCTGGGATTGCGAAAGAGTGGTTGCAGACAGAATTTCTGCATTGGACACGCTGCCCATACTGGCTCCAGCAAAAACTACGCTCAGGTAGGTAATAGAACGAGAGATGATGATAGGTGCTTTTCCTTCTACTTGCAACGTATACACATACATCAAGGGCATATCGGCCACAGAAGGGGTATCTGTCAAGGTTTGACTGCCTGTTCCGGAAGCATCAAGTGGAGCGATCTGCAAGGCGACACCATTTCGGGTGAGCGAATGAGCCAGAATCCGGTCATCATTCTGGACATAGCCAATCGTGAGTTCAGGCAATAGGGTAGCTCCAGGGTTAGCCCTCTCTGGGGTTAGGATAAACTGTGCACTAGCCCCCACGAATGACTGAGCTACCAGCTTTTCATAGACGTTTTTGGGTATGTGGTAGTATTGCTCTGGCTCACTGCCTGTTTTACCCTTTCCTCCTTGCAAGCCTGCCAGTTTATTGTGGGGTATTTCCACGGAAAAGGTTTGCCGACTGGTGACAATTTGCAACTGGCCATCTTCTGTAAATACAACATTCTGAATCACTTCTTCATTCTTTACATCTTCCAATGCCATGAAATAGTGTAAATCATGGCACGTCTCATAGGCATACAGACAACCTGTGGTATAGATTTCAATGTGGTGCAGGTTGGCATGTAAGCGTATCCGATCCAGAATAGCTCTGGTTTCGGCTTCGGTCAGAAACATGGAAAAACGCCCAGCAGCCACCTGCATACCTAGATACAGCCAGTCAAAAGCTGTTTTCTGTGGCCATATGCCTGTTTCCATCTGTCCGACCTGTTGCAGCCTGCGAGACAAGAATCTGTTCTGAAATGAAAAAAGATAATCCTCAAGCCAGGACATACGACCATTTTATGCGCAGAGTGACTGTTGGGTGGGTTTCTGATAGGAAGCCAGCAGCATTAGTGCCGAGTTGCTATAGTGATTGCACACAAACAGATGAAGGATTTCGCTATCCTTCCGAGCCGTCTCATACGACTTTTCCCAGTCGTAGATATCCTGCAAGGAGTGGGCGGGTAATTGCAAAAGCAGTTCTGAAAGATACTTTTCCAGCTCCAGGGCATAGAAATAGGTATACTCTTTCGTAAACAGATAGTCGCTTTCTTGCAAAGCTGAAAGAGGTATAGATACGTATGTAGCCGGAGCCGAAACGTCCTGAATGCGTACATACGCCTGTTCGCCTGTATGCCAGCAGACCTGCCCGACCTGATAGGTAGCTACCATAGGTGAATAAATGGAAGATGCATACAGATATAACCGAATCAATCCTCCTGCATGAGCCTCTACTTTGCCTTCGTATCCTTCCATCATACTGATATTCAATACTTCTTGCGGAAAAGCAGCCTCCCGATAATAAATACGAGTAGCTGAGAAACGGTAGTATAAGTCTTCCCGTTTTATATTTGGTATTCCATAGCCTTCCGGATTATCCGCTAGATGATACGTTCCCGTAGTATCCAAGATGCCAAATACCCCTTTTGCATAGGTAAGCGGAATGATACGAAGGGTTACAGAAAGATTCATATCTAAATATTAATAATTAATTGTATATATAACGTTATTTGACAATTAATTATTATCTTCTTTCTTTTTCTAGTAGTATTTTAATTAAAAGCGGGGTATTACAATAAAATCAAAACAAGGTGAAATTCTAACAAAACTTTTGCATATTTGGGTAGTAGCTGAAACCGTTTGAGAGCAATGATATATCTGATACTTGATACAAATACATGGATTTATTTAGCCAATAGCAAAGACCCATTGACTGAAAATTTTCATGATGGATTACATTTTAAATTATTTGAAAAACTCGCAAAAAAAGTCAAAGATGGAAGTGTTCAAATTCTAATCAACTACCTTATCAAAGAAGAATGGGAAAGAAATAAGCAACATGCATCCGGCCTTGTTATCAAATATGAAAATAAACTAAAAAGTGAATTAGCTTTTTTTGAAAATATCCGTAAGACCATTAATGGAAAATATAATGATGAATTGGAGAAAATAAAAATCGAGTATCAAGGGAGTATCAATACTAAAATTCGAGAAAATAAAACCCATATAGCCAATGTTGATCAACTTTTAAATTCCTCAATAGAATTTAAAGTAAGTATTGAAATTAAAGCCTTTGCGGCAGACTGGTCTGTTGAAAAAAAAGCTCCTTTTAAAGGTGAAAAGAAAAACAGTATGGCGGATGCATTAATTTTATTTTCTGCAATTGAATATATAAAGACTATATCAACAATTAATTTATGTGGTGAGGATGTGCTTATTGACCTTCCAACTTCAATATTTGTTTCTGGAAACAAAGGTGATTTCTGCTCAGCAAAAGATGATGAAATAATTCATGAAGACTTGGAACCACATCTTAGCGAAGTTAAAATGTGGTTCTTTAGAAGTTTACCATCAGTATTAAATTTTATTGATAATACCCTTTTCAAGGAGACTGAAATTAAGGAAATCGAACAAGAAATGGACGAGTTCTTCGAGTACGAAGACGATAGCTGTTACTGTGAAATATGTACTTTTGACGATGAAAACCAATACATAAATATTGTATATTTCTCAAACCCTGAAGAGATTTTAAACGAAGATGAGGAAGCCGAAAATCCTGATCAATTGAAACTTGAACTTGGGCTTACCCCAGAAGTTAAAAAAAGAGAGATCACAACGACAGTTCAAAGAGGTTATTGTTCTTGGTGTAATACAGAACACATCAAGTGTCAGAATTGCGGAGAAGTGACAGCCATAACAGTAGATATTGGGGATACATTCGAATGCGAAGGTTGTGGATTAATATATATGATTATGGATAAATATGTAGGCAATGAGTGGGTAGAGAAGATTAAAATAGTTTCCTCCAACTCTGACAATGATAGTAGTCCTTTTCATTGGTGAGCAAACTAAACGGTAATCCAGATATAAATAAATGGGAAAAATTATATTCTTCAATACAGGCTGGATGGATTTCTATGCAGGAATCTCCAATGATAGTATTACTGGTGGTGGTAAGCATATTAACCAAGAAGGCTGGGGTGGGGAAATATATAATTTCAAAAATTTTAAAGATCATGTGTATGGATATGTACAACCTAAACTTGATAAAAAACATGGCAACCCAAGCACAGTAAAAATTGAAAAAATCGGTGCGTCTAAAACTGATAAAGAAATATCGGACGTTACAGTTATTTGGACAGCAAGAAATCCACACAAAGGTGGAACCTATATTATTGGCTGGTATCTTCATGCAACCGTTTATAGAGAGGCACAAGTACTGCTGGAAAATACACAAAGGAAAGTCAAAGGCGATGACATTGGGTATTATACAATTACTGAGACAAAAAATGCAAAACTACTACCTGTTGATGAAAGAGTTTTTCCTATATGCAGACAGAAAAAAAATTGTATGGGACAGAGTAATGTTTGGTATGCGGAGAACAATCCTGAGTTAATCAAACGTGTTTTCAATTACATTCATAAAGGTATAATTCTAGACAAGCGTTCAAACGCGAATGGGTTTGCAAGGCAATTAGACCCATTCAAAAGAATAGAAGTTGAAAAAAGTGCCATTAGAATTGTTGTAGAATATTATCAGAATATTGGTTATCAAGTAAAATCTGTAGAAAGGGATAATGTAGGTTGGGACTTAACTGCAACAATAGAAAGCACTGAGCTCAAGCTTGAAGTAAAAGGACTTTCAGGAACCTGTATTGCTACTGAATTAACACCGAATGAATTTAAAAATCTAAAAACCAATATGGAGTCCTATCGTTTGTGTTTGGTAACAGAAGCATTAACTACTCATCCCACATTGCAAATCTTTCGTTATTCTAAAGATATAGGAAAGTGGACAAGTGAAGCAGGAATAATACTTGCATTTGAGGAGATAACCAGTGCAAGAATATATGTTCAAAATTGAATTACTCTTCCTCCCCACTCTGCAAAGACTCAATCAACTCACCGCCAGGCGTAACAGACAGGATATTTTTCGCAGCCTTGTCCGCTTTCAATGTCGCCAGATTGACTAATGCTGAAAGCAGGTTTTCAATCACGGCAATAGCAGGGGTAGGTTGTTTTATGGTTTGTACCCACTGCTTGAGATCAAACTGGAAGAAAAGTTGGGCACTGAGCTTGTTTGCAAAACGAGTCCAGTAGCCATCTTCTTCATCATCGTCTCCCAGATTACCCAGGGTGAAAATAGTCGTAAATACAAGCACATCAAAGACGAGTTTGCGCAGATTGCGGATTTCCAGCTCGGTGAGTTTTCGCCCCAGGCTTGTTTTACGGAGGGTAATAAGCTGAGACAGATACTCTTTTGCCAGGAGTGCTCCTGTTACCCAGTAGCCCTGACGGAGTTTTCCGTAGCGGTCTATGGACGCATAGTTCAGCTCCGCATTGGAGGCACTGAAATACAACCGCTCTTTCATAAAAGACAGAATCCAGTTTTTAAACAACATCACCCCTTTGGCCAGTCCATAATAGGAATAATTGTAGCGTTGAGCTGGATCATAAAAACCCTGTTTGGTCGAAACATAGAATTTCCAGCGGTTCACATCCTCAATGGTGGGAGCAATGGCCGGATTGGTTACGGTGATGCTTCCATCGGCCTGTAGTACATAGTTATTCCACTGTTCCTCCGTCAGTTCTCCCAGAAAGGACGCTACCCGTCCAGCAATTTCGGAACTGCGTTGCAATTGCAGCAAAAACTTTGAGAATCGGGCGGTTGGGCTACCTTCCTGTTCGGTATCAATCTGGCTGAAATTCTCCACATTAAACCGTTCTGCCAATGCCAATGCCTTGGGGTTAAATAACAGGCGTGGAATAGTTTCGCTAGCTCCCTGAAAAGTACGGTTCTTTACATCACCTAGAAGCCGCTTCATTCCAATGCCGAATTGGGTAGTGCCTTCTGCCCAGCCGTAGTGTTCAATGGCATGTTTATACACATCAGTCAGGCCGCCAATGGCGTTTAACAAGGCTCCTGTTCCGTTTAGTCCCAGAAATGAAGAGACAGTTACCGATGAAAGTGTTTCCAGAATTTTACCTGCGGTTGAATGTGAAAAGGCATCCTTCTTCCCGAAAAAGTAGCGGTTTCCATACAGCTCAATAAACTGCTGGATATTCTGAAAGTCTATTGGATTTTGCGACTTCATCGCGTAATGCATCCGCGTAGCCTGCAACTCTATAAGTATGGGGTCATGATACTTCTTGAAAATGAGTTGCGTAAAGTGCTGCGTCAGGATACGGGATGTATTGATCGAGAAATGGGTTTTTCGCATCACAGCCCGGAACGGAATCCGTGCATGGGTCTGAAAACTGCTTTCAACTGATTCCAGCTCTTCCATTTCATAGGCACTCAGGTTACTTTGGCGATTGGCTACCTTACGACGGGCATCTGTAAGTAACCGTTTGAAAACATCAGCTTTTCGTTTTTGCTCGCCTGCACTTCCTTTTTTGTCTAGGAGTTCTTTCTTCCATTCTCCGAGTGGCTTGTGTTGGCCGTTGTAATCGACCTCTACTTTGTGAAGGACTTCGGCATAATCGGTCAGGCCAGAAGCCACCAGATATGCTCCAATAAGCCCCTCTTGTGCATAGGCTTCTTCCATTGTCACCCCCAGATGAGGCATAAACGCCCGGTCACGGGCAATAGACGTATACTGGTTGTCGAGTAACAGCTGATCCCCCTCCACACGCAAAAAATGATAAAGTTCCAGCTTGGCTTTTGCCAATCGTCCCTCTGCTGTTGGATGCTGTGATAGCAATTCCATCTGAACGAATGCTGGATTACGTTCTTTGCCGATGTATTCTGCGATAAAACGTCCAGTATATTCGCCCTTCCCATCTTTTTCATAGAGCCACAGGTACGGTTCGTTTTGTCGGGTGTGATTTTCCCAGAAACGGAATTTGCGATGCCAGCCGTCCGACTGCGAGGCAAAATGCAGTTTGTATACGGCAGAAAGCAGCATCCGCAGTTTCCCCACTACTTTATTGGTCTCCGAGTCCGAGAGGTATTTGGCCGTATCAATTAGCCGGGAGGCGGCTTGCAGGGCTACCTGCTGGGCAGAAGTTTCAGCAATAGAGGTAGTGAAGTTTGAAAACCGATGCATATCCTGCTGCTTGGAAAGGATAGCAGGGTCTAGCTGTGCCTGCGTCATGTGCTGCTGGACACGTCTGTTTACCAGCTCGTTTGCCACCTGACGAAATACATTGGCAAATTCTTTCCTAGACAGACCGTCTACCGCATTCATGTTCTGCGCCAGATGGCGGTGCAGAGTGGATAACTGATCAGTGGACATAACTGGATTTCCACTGGCATCAAGTCCGAGCAGATTGTCCTCCCGTATCTGGCGTGCGAGTTCAAGCAACTGGGTTTCTTCCTGTCGGTATTGCCCCATCAGTTCATCTACCATTTCCAAATAGGTATACGGACGAGGAGGCTGCACCGAGAAATTCAAATACGAAGGGTCATAGACACTATGGGGATCAATGGTTGGGGTCGTTCCCCAAATTTGGGAAGAGAGTTCGCCAAAGCGGTAATGCACTATTTTTTCAGAGAGTTGAAGCAGATCCATCGGCGTATCCCGCTGGGCAAATCCTACTACATCCTCATAATACGAAAGAATATCAGGTATTGGAGGGGTTTCTTCCAGCAAAAATGCCGTTGGAACTGCCTGACTGGAAGGGATATCTATTGTCTTTTCTTCCGCTGTATCCATATCTTCTCTGAGCAGGCTGTTTTCCAGCTCATCTTCCAGGTCAACTACTTTCTTAGACAGTTGCTCACTGACAGCTACTACTGCATCAGAAAAGGTAGAATCCCTCAGGAGTGTCTGTTCTGCCACCTGCTCAAATTCTTGTACGAACGATTGTACAGGCATAGGAATCTGCTGTAAGAAATACGTTTTGTGCATCCCTTCGCCCTGAATCAGAGGTACATACAGTAAATAACCACCCTGTCTCCTGGGAATCCGTACGCCCCGGTATGGAGACAAACGCATAAAAAATTCACTGAATGCCGCATCTTTGGCCCGTATGGGCTCTGAGACATTGATACGCGTTGCATCCTGCCCTTTGGCGATGGCACGTAGCCATTCGAGTTCGTCACTACGGATGGGACGCTGAAGAAAGGAGTACTGCGATACCACCTGCGAAAAAAAGGCATGTAGTACAGGCCAGTACTCAGAAGAACGCCCGTGCTGGGAAATATCCCCGTGTACCTTTCGTACTAGCTCGTCCAGTTCTGTTATAATCTGTTTAGGCAGAAACTGAGAAAAACTAAATCCCCCCATTCCTAGCCCTTTGGTATAAAGGAGATTGGCTACTAGCAGCCGTTGAATATCAATAGGCTCATCAAATTCAGCATGGGTATAGGCAGTGGGCAAGGCTAGAAATGCCTGCCGGATGGCTTCTAGCTGGTCGGTAGAGAATTCTTTGCCTACCAGATGCGTGCGCATTAGAGAAGGTTTGATGTGTTGCTGAATGATAGCATCGCTATCGGGCTGCAAGGAAATGTCTGCCGTTAGTAGCCGCAGAAAGGCGTTATTCCCGTAGGCAGCCGAATGTATTAACTCGTGTATGATCCGGCTTGACCAGTCTACAAAATGATACGTAGTCATTGCCACAGAAAGAGCAGATTTGTTATAGGCAGACAGATTCTGTACCAGGTAGTTTTTCAGTCCGTCTTCCAGGGTTTTCTGGTGAGTCATAGACAACCCCTGTGCGATCTTAAAAAACGCTTTAAAAACCACTGGCAAGGCAATAAGTTTTACCTGGGAATAGCTGTCGAGTAGTCCAGTGACAGCATCCAGGTGCATCTGATAGATGGGATTCTCTTCTAGCAGGTCATTGAGATTGGTTTTCTCTTTTGCTTTCTGAATCTGTAGATACCGATTAGCAGAATCCAGAAACGTTTTGGGATACGACGAGTCCAGCCGAATCAGCGAGGCAATCTGACTGGTAATCCGGGAAAGCTCGGAGGCATAGCGGTATTTTTCCAGTATATGGAGCTGGGTTTCGATATACGCTGCATCAGACTGTAGCACGGTTGGTTTTTCTACATAGGTAGCCAAGGCGTGAGTAAGTGTATCATAGGCAACGTCAAAATCGTGTTTGCGGGAAGGATCCCGAAAAATGGGATGGGAAAATGTATACGCACCCTTCAACAGACGTATCTTCTCTTCATAGTGGGCGATTATATCCCGGTAAGGCTCATTTCCTTTATAGCTATCACTGACTCTTTTTTGAGAAATCAGGCGTTTTTCGTATTCCTTGACAAGGGGCTGATTGAGAAAATACAATACATACCGTGGGTCAATGCCTTTCAGAACCATATCAAAGAAAATAGGTGCATTTTCCAGCGTAAGCCCCAACCGATGCAGCTTTTGTTCCTTGGCATTGTCTGTCGATAAATTAATCAGTGTTACCATGACAGGGCCAATGGAAACCCGTTCGCCCGTTTCCATATCGGTGTAATGGCTCTGGTATTCTCTGTAGGGTTGTCCATTAATCCGATACGAACGGGAAATAGACACATAGCGGTTTTCTACAGGTAAAATCCGGATGGGTTTGCCTACTTTCCGACAGGCCGACACCACATGGTAGATATTGGAAGCTACGGCTGAGATTCCGATCATCTTCTTTCCGATTTTATTCAGATTGCGAATCTCTAGCTGACGGGCTACCGAATGCTCTGAAAACGTAAATGATTCGTGACCCAGCAGTTTGTCTTTGTTGTAGTCCACGCTTTCCAAGGCATCGTACAAAAGGGTGTCAAACCGTTTGGTATCGACAGGTTCTGTGATATCGGTATAGTTTTTCGCATCGGTGAGAACCTGATAATAGATGTCAAACATACGTTTCATGGCCGCCTTGCCGTCCCGTCTCCAGGTAAAAAGACCGTCTACGTCAAAATCAAATCCAAGCAGCCCCGGTCCCTGTAGAGGGGAGACAATGGTATTGCCACTGGTCATTTCCGCTGGCAGATGTCCCACTATCAGAGCCGGAATAATGGATTGTGGACCAGAAGTTGGAATACGGATAGCTAACAGCCGTTCCCCGATTTCACCCATCGAAGGGGGAACCAGTACTTCTGTTGGATAAATAACGGGTTGCCAGGTGCCATCTGATTTTCTTTCCAGAATATATCCGTCTGTATTTTCTCGCTGCTGCCCTTTATTGAGTGCCCGTTGATAGTGGTAAAACTGCTCTTCTGTGAGCTCATCCACAGTGCGGGGACCTGCCCATTTCAGCGTTCTGTCACCCATCCATTTACCGATTTTTTCATACAGCCGTCTTTTCTCTTCGGTAATCTGTGGCCTGTTCAGACCTACTTCGGATACATTGACGAGTTTGTTTCCGGGCAAACGCAGGTAGCTTACGCCTTTGGCAAAACGGGCCTGAAAGAGATTTTCAATCCACAGACCAAAGACAGGATTGTCTAGGGAAAGTCCTTCCAGAAGCAAATCTGCTACAACAGTCGTGTGCGTCCTTGCCGAAAGGGATTCATAGGCCAGACTCTTTATCCCATCCCCTGTAAAGGAGGCCAGTAGCTGCTCGACATTTTTCCGGAGTAGATGGGCTTCCAGTTCATAGGCTACTTTTGCCTTCTCTGGTGAGAGATTACCCAGAATCTTTTTCCCCTGGCTCATGCCAGCAATGTCTGAGTCGGTATCCGTCAGATGCTTGGGATTATTCTGTAGGCCAAGCATGGAGAGATCCATTTCTTGGGTCTTGTAAACAGGGTCGTCGTAATTGGATACGTGCGACATCCCTACTTTAATACCAGATTCAAAAAGTACCACATTCACTTTGTCCGCTCCTGTGTAATCGTACATTTTCTGGGCAAAGGTGAGTATGTCTGGCTGGGCTGTATAGAAATCACTATTAGCAGCCTGGAAGGGATCAGGCACGACAAATAACGACAGTTTCAAATAAGAAGGACGTGCATCTGCCAGATGCTGAGGTTGTACACCGAATAGCAGCGGTTTGAACACCTGCCCAAATCCAGACAGCGAGCCGTAGCCCTCTTGAAGTCTGCGGGCAAAGGTTTCGGTTACATACCCCTGCGCATCACTTCGATTGGTTTTTCTCGCTACCTGAGCGGGCGTAATCGTGGCAACGCCGGTTGAATCCAGCGTAACTACAGGGAATTGCATCCTTGTTTTTCCGTCATCAATGTCTCTGAGTGAGGCCAGTGTAAAGGTTCCCTGTAGGGTATGGCGTTGCATGGGCCCGTACACGCCTGCCATCCGTTTGGACACATCTATGGTGTCTTTATAATAAAGCGGGTCGCCTTGTAAAAGGAATTCCAGGTGGTATTGATTAATCGTGCTGTGGATATACCAGTCGGTGACTACCCGTTTTTGCTCCGCTTCCAGAAGAGTTTCATAGTACCCAGCGGCGTTCTCGGTTAGCTCTAGGAGTTGTCCCTCTTCAAACGCTTTTCGTTGCGTCAGGTATACATTGTGCTCATTTTCAAACAAAGCCGAAACAGGAATCCGGACGTTGTTTTTTCTGAGCTGGTCATAAAACTCCGTGGCTTCTTTTTCCAAAAGAGTCAGAATGGTCTGTGTAGAACTGCCGCTATACCAGTACAAACTCCGGTTATGCAAACGACCTTTGGTATATTTCCCTGCCTCAAACACATAATCCGCTCCTTCTACCAGTTCATCCCTTTTGAGCTGATCCCGAACCTGATAGTAGTCCAGTAGCCGTTTGCCATCGTTGTAGATGAATTTGCCATCGTTGCCCGTTTGGTAGACTGGCTCAAATGCTTCGGCAAATCGCAGGGTAGCCCGGTGATTCCGTTTTTCTTCTATCTCTTTGATTTTCTCAATTTCGTGCAGATAGTTTTCTTTGGAAAATTTAAAAAGCTTATACAGATAGATTCCGGGCTTGTCGGAAGGTGTTTTGTCAAAATGCCAGTAGCGGTCACTCATGACCACAAATCCAGCCAGGTTGCTATAGATATAGTCGGCATCGTCCATGTCGGTATAGGAGGCTCCTTGCAGGCCATCTACACTTTTAATGCCCGCAAAATACGCATCAATGGGTTCTGTGTTACTCCTAGAAATGGCTTTTAATACATTGTTGTTCTCGTAGATAGGAGTCTTTGTATACAAGGAAAGCAGTCCGTCGTGGTTCTCTGCCAGTTTGACCATCAGATCATCCCGGTAGGAACGGATTTTGCGTGTCCAGCGTTTTCCCATCGCAGCATCGAGGTAAAAGCTCGGTGTTTGCATGCCTTGTCTGGAGAGAAGGATCATTTCTGAGAGTTCTTCCAGTTCGCCCAGCCGACTGGCAACGGATTGCTCACTGTCGCCATCGGCCACTTTTTCAATGGTTACATAGGCAAAGTGAGCCAGTTGCAGGGCAAACTCAATCAGGGGAGCATTTTTTTCTACTGTACTTCCTTTATCACCTGCTTTACTGGCCTGGTAGCGGTGAAAAGTAACAGTCTGATAGCGATACAAAGGGGTTTTATCCCGCAACTCTCTGCGAAAGCGGAGGTATTTTCGATTGCGTTCTTCCAGTAGTTCTTTTTTGAATGCGTCTAGCTGGTCTGTGCTCATTCCGCTGCCTGCTGCCTTTTGCCAACGCAGGGCATTGGCTTCATTCAGTGCAGAACGCATACGTTCCAGTTCTGTCTGGACATACTGCTCGTTGTCTGCGATTTTTTCCCGTTTCAGAAGGTCAAAGGGAAAATCATCCAGTCCGACCATCTGTAGGTATACGGTGAGTTTGTCTACTAGCTTCCCATACCCATCGTTGCCGATTTCATCATAAAACATACCTGTCTTCGGGTTGATGTAGGTAGAAAGCCAGGCTTTTTCTTTTTCGGAAAGGCTTTTAAACAAAACCTGCGATGAAATCCCTGTGATGAGCGTATCTTCGTTGAGGTAGCGGTTGAGTAGGCGAAAGACATGCGGAGCTGAAAACCGTTCTTGGGTTGTGCCTTGTGTGTCTTTCGAGGTAATGCCCCATATCCGGTTTGCGGACAGCCACTGAAGGGTAGAAGGTTTGCCCGTCTGCCGCTGCGTGCGGATAAAGGAAATATAATTTTCTATCTTACGAGCAATCTGCTCTTTGATTTTTCTGCTTTCACGTGCCTGGGAGGGATAGAAACTGCGTACCCCATTACTGCCTTCATTGGGTTGAAAGATAATAGCCTCGTGCCTACGGTAGCTACCCAGTTGAGACAGATAGGACGGAATTGCCTTTCGGAATACATCCCGTTCCAATGGTGGAATGGCCGGATTTTCGAGGTAGTTTTTAAAGTGGGTATAGATGGCCTGAGCTCTGTTTTGCGTCCCAGCATCATAGCGTGGATGGGTGGCAAATGCTTCTAGCCGCTCCATCGCCTCCTGGAGGGAAGTCGCAAATGAAAACGAGTCGTAGAGAATATCGGCTGCATCGGTAAAGTCCATCACCCGTCTGGCACCTGTTTCGGATGAGGTATACATCAGCCGTTCAATATCGTAGCGAATGAGCGGTGAAATGGTCGTAATGGGGTTAAAGCCTTCTCCTTCCCAGTCAGCCCCATCCTGCCTGCTATGAGACTGTATCGTTTCGTCCATCACTTTCTTGTGTACTTCGCTTACCCATGTGTAGAAGGTTTCCTGTCCCATCCCCCAGAAGTCAATCTGTCTGGCTACCTGCTCGCCATAGTCCGGGATATATTCTTTTTTCAACGCCTCAAAAATGGCATAGGCCATTTGTTCAATGTAGGTATACAACTCATTTTCCTCCACGCCAAACCAGGCCCTTCGGTGGCGGGCTCTTCGAAAAATGAGTTTCTGGTTGGTTTGTAGACGAGCTGCCACAGGGTCATCAGTCAGCGTCGCATCGTCATAGGCAAACGAGTCATAAATCTCATGAAAACCGTTTCTTTCTTCAATTTCCGACAGGGTAGGTTTTTTCATCGGTACTTCCAAGGCGGGGTCGTCATGGGTAAAGGGGTCGGCATTGACCAGGGACTCGTTAAGGGTCTGAGGAACACTGGTCTGCTGGTAATAAACCTCCACCGAAGGAAATACCCCGCCTTCCAATACATAGCCTTTGGCGGCATACCGATTATTTTTAATGTCAAGGATATGTCCGTTTTCATTCCGGAGAATAGACAACTGACTGCCCAAGGCACCCGCTTTTACACGAACAGCTACCTCAATCGAATGACCTGCGGAAAGCATACGCCCCAGCTTGATTTTAGAGAGATCATGCGTATAGCCAATAGAGGCCGTAGTGCCATCGGAAAATTGATAGACCACACTGACCTGTCCGCGTACCATCCGCTCATACGGCGTACCTTTCCCAATCACATACTGGTGCAAAGGGTCATAGGAAAGCCAGGCTTTTCCAGCAAAGTTTTCTTTGTGTGCTTGGTCAAACGCCTGCAAGACTGCTCGCTTTTCAGCAAAATAGGGACTTGCCTGATTCTCGGAGAGAAAGGGTTGGAAGACCGAGGGTTTAGAGAAATCCACAGGCACATCCGTATTCTCGACATTGGTATTAATCGGGGTCAGATTACCATAACTGTCTATAAATATCCGTCGGGTGTCAGGTGTAGTAGTGCCGTTGTAAGTTTGATAGGAGATCATATAGGTACTGGTCGTCCGAAAAAAAACGGGTTTAAAGCTACCATCTATGACCGAAAGTGGATCTATGGCACGGGCCAATGACGCCTGTAATTTTTTATCAAAACCCGCCTCATAAGGCAAGTTGAACACCACCATACGGGAGAGGATTTCGCTGGGCAGGTCAGAGAGTTTGACTCCGTGTTCATTGGGTGAAAAGAGTTTATAAATGGCATACGACCAGATATCGGAGGCAGTGATTTCAGGGACAGGGTTTTCCTCGGGGTCTGTCCATTCTTCTACGCTAAGCGTTTCCGTGCCCGTCACAAGCCGGGAGGCAATTCCATAGGTTTCTGTAAGCAGACTACGGTTAGTGAGGCTCAGTTTGTCTGAAAGGGTAGAAAAGACCGCTTGCACCGCCCGAACGATTTCCTGCCAGAGCGTGGAGAGAGGTGGAAAATCCGAATAGGGATAATACTGATCCAGACTAGCCCGGAGTTCAGGGTTTTTGCTATCCAGCCGAATGCTGTTTAGAAGGTGTATAAACGGCTGATTGGATAAGGCTTCTGCAAAGAATTCATGCACAAATTCAAGGCTTCCCTGTAGTTTGGTATCTCCTGTCAGCGAGAGGTATTTTCCTGCGATGCTCGCCGAGAAGAAATACAATCCTTTAGTTTCCTTGCGCAAACGCAGCGTATGGTAGGCTGCCGTAGCCAGATCAGTTAGACGCATCCAGCTTCGCTGTGCGGCATAGTCTCCACCCAGTGCAGCCCGGTGCATTTTAGTCAGTTCTCCATCCAGCACTGCATGGGTACGTTCATGCAGGAGTACATGAAAAAAACGATCCTGCTCTGTGGCATAGGTATTTCGCTCTTCTGCTGTAGCCTGTCCGCTGGCTATCTTTGCTTGCAAGGCTGTGAGTGCAGTCAGATTGTGTTCAATAAAAGAGGTATAGATGCTTCGCATATACCGTCCTCCGCTTTTAGGCGAGTTCAGCAGCAGAATGGCAGAAGGATAGGTACTGGCCTGGCTGAGTTTGTCAAATAAATCCTGTTGCTCTTTTCTCAGATAGGACAATGCCTGGGGCGTTTCATCCATCTGCTGGGCCAGCTCTGGGGTAATCTGATGACGGGCAATGGCCTTGCGCAGCACGTCTACATCTGACAGAGAGGTAAGCTCGGAAAAGAGTTCCTGTTTTTTCTTCTCTAGTGGAGAATGCACCACAGACGTTGCAGACACAGCTTCTGTTCCTGTCTCCAATAGTTGCGAAGGTAGCTGCTGTTCTTCGTCGGGAGGTACAGGCGTAGGAGGCTCTGTAGAAACCGTTTGTTCGACTACAGGAATGGCCACACCCGCCGAAGAAAGAATGGCCAGATCCTTCTCATCAAACTGATCCGAGAGATAAATCGGGTTTTGATTCAGCCATGCGGCATCCAGCAGCATTCGGGCATCCTCGTTACCTGCTTTAATGGCCGTGAGTACCGCTTTGAGTTCTTCGGGTACACCGATGACAGGTTCGCTACTAGCAGGTTGTTTTGTATTGGTAACTGAGCCTGGTTTTAAAAGCTGTGCTACCGTACGGGTCGCTGTTTGTGTTTGACTCCCAAAGCGGTTGAATAGAGAGGCAAGACTAGTGAAAAACGGGCGTACCGCAAACGGATTCTGGGTGTGTAGCTTCTGCTCGACTTCCTGTAGGTTCCTTCTGCGAAGGGCTAGGAATTCTGGATTTTCATACAAAGCCAGTTTGGTTTCAATTCCCGAAAGGCTTTTATCCAAGGCACTTAGCTTCTGGTGTACTTCCTTTTTAATGGTTTTTGCATCAAGGCCGCCATCCGAGAGTTTTTCAGCCTCACTGTCCAGAATAGCCAGTTTCTGACGGTTGATATCCTGGGCTTGTAACGAAAATTGTACGTATTCGTGCCGAAGCAATCCAGACAGATTAAGTTTCTTCTTCTGAATGGTTTTCTCGATAGCTGAAAAATCAGCAATGCGTTGTTTTTTCTCCCGGTACTGATCTTGTGTAATGATGCCTTTGCCTAACAAGGCATCCAGGCCCGCTACTAGTTGGTCGCCTTTTCCCTCTCTGACATACTGATCAATAACCCTGTCAGGACGATAACCGTAGTTTTGAGCTTGTGCCCTGGCTGCCTGGTAGGATAAAGGAACTGTAGTCAGGGAAAAAATTCCTGCTTCGGCAAGGGCCGCCGTATCCAGTCCGGACTCACGGAAACGTCCTTCCCCTTTCGGTCCATCCAGAAAAGCATTGAAAGCCGTACGAAATAATTGACCCGTAGCTTCCTGACTGACTTCTTCTCCTATATTCTGAGCGGTATCCTTCAGCGTTTCCTTGGTGATACGGGAAGAAAGCTTTTCAACTACTTTGTTAATAACCGTCTCGGTAGCCCCCTCATTCAGTATTTTTCCAGTGGTTTCATTGAAGAGTTCTTTGGCGATAATATCTGAGTTACCAAGGAGCCATTTATCTACGGTTTTCCCAAATCGGGCTTCAATCAGGGTATTGATTAGCCCAACAGGCAAGGCAAACGCAAATGCCTCATTGTCAGACAAACCATTGGTTTTGGCTTCATTGTAACCTGCCCCAAAACCAATGATGGCACTGCTGCCATAGGTAGAGAGAGCATTTGCCGTTTCGCGTTTAATCAGCTCGAATCCCAATTTTTTCGATCCCAGATTGGCGGCCGCTACAGAAAGTTTAATTCCCCGCCCAATCCCTCCAAACTGTGCCAGTGAACCAACTGTAGCACCGATTCCGCCCCCCCACCAATCGGAAGACCACCGCTGGTCGGATTGCTGTGCAGGCGTATAGTCGTTCTGCTGACTGTCTTCTATGGTGTCTTTATACCATTTATCTATAGCTTTGGCCATCTCAGAACCATTGGCATAGTATTCAGCCACTTCCGGAGTATCGCCTTGGGCCAGAAAAACGGCTTTGGAAAACCAGCGGGCGGGCTGTGTACCAAATTTGACAAAGCCCGCCGCCAGATCATCGGTAGCGAGTAACGTATTACTAAGCCCTGCTGCCAGCGAATTCCAGAACCCTTTTTCCAGTTCAGGCGGACCGAAGGTATTAAGAGCGGCAATCTGGGCTGACTTTTTTTCTGCCTTTGTACCGATAAACTCTTTGAGTATGGGACTGCCATCGGTATCGTAGGTTGGGTAAAGCCATTGGTATACCTGCGCATCATCCAGCTTGCGCATAAATCCTTGGATGGGATTCCATGTGTCGTCCGATACCCAGTTGCCTGTGGCATCCTTGTGTACAGGGGCTAGGTACTCATGGTCACCATACCCAAACATACTTCCCTCAAAGGTATCAAAGACAGAGCCTTGTAGTTTTTGAGGCTGTCCTTTTGTGTCCAGATAAGTTCCTGTGCGGTTGGTGTTATCGGCTGCGGTGCGCACGAAATCCATCCGCAAATCAGCGTCCGAAACTGTAGGGATGGCCCGATCAGCTACGTCTTTAAATGACAACGGTTTGGCAGCCAGTTTTGGCGACCCGTTCAACGCTCCTGCTGCATAGGTGTCTTTAGTAGCAGGCTGCAACAGCGGATCGGGCGTGGACAGCGTTAAGAGGGATTTTTGTAAATCTTCAGGAGAGACAGGACGGTCAAACATAAAAAGAGAGATAATTAAAAATCTAAATATTAATAATTATTTGTAAATTTATGCATTATATTAAGTAAATAAATATTTAATATTAATTTTTAGATAAAATACTGATTAATTCTCCTATGCCTATCAGAATCCGATTAAAAAAAGACAAACCCGTTGAAAAGAAAGCAACGGGAGGTACACTGCCACCTGTTATACCCGCTCTGTCTATTCCCTATATTTCTACCACTCCAGAAGTAGCCAATCTAACGGCCATTGGACAACTGGAAGCAACGCAGCAGGCTGCCCAAGCCCGACTGGCCGAAGAACGAGCCAGACGAATGCCCAACGAAGAAAAAATTCAGGCCTATTTTGAGAAAGTAAAAGGACTTACGGCTGATGTAAAGCGGATTTCAGAGGACTACCAGAAAGTCCGACAGAGTTTTTATACCCAAGTAGATAAGAACCCAAATTGGGTTTTTACCGATGAAGGAAGAAAAAGTCTACGCAGTTTATACGACATTGTTTCCTCGGAACGCATGGCAGAATTATCCAACCACAAGACGCAGTTTGAGGAAGAACTCAAAAAAGCCCGTGAAAAAGACATCCTCCATGACATCTATTACGATCATGGTACTATTTATATTGAGCACCTGGATACAGGGCAGGTCAAGCCTGTCGCTGCCTCGGCCTATTATAAAGCCAAAGAAGACCCTGCCAACGAGCTTGTTCGCACACGTGCGTTAACCATTGGCGACTATGCCAATTGGGTCAATAGTAGCTTGGGAGGACAAAATGGAATAGCCGCCTTTAGTGCCCAAATGCCCTACCAGAAAGCGATGGATGAACTTGTACAGGCATTTGACAAAGTAGGCTCGACTTCTTCCGAGTCAGTAAAGGATCGGCTCATTTCGATGGGCATTACCCAGAAAGGCGATCCGATTCCCGCCCTGCAAAGTGTATCTTTTTCCAATGAGCGAAATACGGCTCAATTACTGGCGGCCTACCAGATTGCAGGGAAATACCTCTCGTCTGAAGCTCGAAATGCCATCAAAGCCGAATTGCTCAAACGAGGAATGAATCCAGATGCTTCACAGGAATTCATTCGTCACAGGGCTGATCTGGAAAGACAAAAACGCTCGTCTGTCTCGCATTCGGAAAAAGAAAACAATACCGTCCTTCCTGCCCTGATGGATAAGCTGGGCACAGCCGAACAGCAAGCTTTGTATTCGCAGGAGTATGCGGTAGATTCGTCTATTTCCAATCAGGTACAGTTGCCCTGGTATAGCTTTGGCAGCAAGGACGTAGATATTCCCATTGTCGGGATGGTCAACTCGCCACTCATTCAGAAAAAAATACAAAAGGCGGTACCTGTTGAGTCAGGGAAGGTGTTCAAATTTGGTGGGGACGACGACACGGCTCAGAATGATGGAAAGATGGTTGCCCGCTCTGTTCTCTCCCATGTAGTACAAGGCGACCCCATTACTACCTTGCTCTTTACAGGGGACGAGTATGATCCGAAAACAGGTAAAAAGAGTGTCAATGCGGCCTCAAAGGGAACAATGGTAACGCATGGAAAAAAAGGAACAACACAGGTAGAGGTAAGAGCCAGTCAGCTTCGAAGCGATGGCAAATACGGCTCAGGCGTAGAATACTTCTATGACCCCGATACGCAGACAGACCGCCTGGTCACCCGAAGGGGATTTCGCCAGTACCGCCAGCTAGACAAAGAAGGAAATCCGACCAATGAACTCTATCTGTTACCAGTTAGCCTAGCAGAGTCAGTTGTGTTGTTTGGCACCAAAGACCGCTCCGGGCAACAATCGCATCTGAATTTTTTTAGGAGTAATGGCACGGTAAACGAACAGGGGCATCTGTTAAAAGATGCTATTTTAAAAAGAGGAGAGGCTGACCCTTCTTTTCAAAAATACCTCACTGCCGTACAACTATTATCCAATAAGGAAAAAGGAGGGATAGCCAGACAGGTGATTAATGAGCTATTGACTGAAGAATATTATAAAGTACATGGTGCCAGCGTTTTACAAGGACTACCTGCCCTCAAACCGACTGTTACGGGAAAATCGGTTGATACGATGAATGCCTATGAGTAATTATCAGTCTGAAGCAATTATTTTGAGATTTCTCTAAAATTGTAGGTAACGGTTCGGGTATTGTCGAAGGCGGGGATTTTTAGCACAAAAATTCAATCGAAGAACGAAAGTTGAACTTTGCACAAATACCCAATCTCATTCATTTTATCAGTTCAATATTTTTTATCCTACTAATTTTAAAACTTCGTTCTTCGTTTCGCAAGTGACAAAATCCTTTTATATGTTGTTTGTCGTAACCAAAGCTGTTGAAATCATCCGTTATCTGTATATTACTCAATTCTCTCTCGCTAACTTCACCATCCAAGTTTTCATATTGGATTTTAATTTTGTGTTTTCCTTTTATTGCTTTTTCTAGTTCATCTTTTATCGACAATTTATTTTTAGGCTGGATTTTTATAGCAGGTTTTCTTATTTGAGGAATTGATTTTGTCTTGTAAAATTCTATTACTCTTGGGTCAACTATTATGTCATTATTTCTAATTGGGTTGTTCAAGATTATTCCTTCAATTGTTCTGCACCGACTTAATGCAACATAAATTTGTCCGTGAGCAAAAGCACCTGTTCCAACATCAACTGTAATTTTATCAAAGGTCTTTCCTTGACTTTTATGAATTGTCATAGCATAAGATAATTGTAGCGGAAATTGAGAAAATCCTGCAATTATTCTTTCTTCTATTTCTTTTGTCTCTTTGTTTAAAACATACTCAACTTCATTCCAACTTTCTTTTTCAATTTTATACTTATTGCCATCTATATTAACAGTTATTGAGTTTTCTTCAAGTTTTTCGATTTTTCCAATGCTGCCATTTACCCAACGTTTGACACCATCGTTTTTAAGCATCATTATTTGTACATCTTTTTTTAACTCTAATTTATAAGGTGCTGGTAGTTTGTCTTCTAGTTTATCTTCGGCTTCTTCTTTAAGGCTTAAATATTTTCCTGAAAGCGAACCAAAATAAGTCGTCTTTTCACCTTGCAGATTTTCAAGTTTATCATTATTGATATTTCTTGCAATGTTTCTACGTGTAGTTAGAAAAATTGAATTCTCTTGTTCCCCTGCATTGTCTTTATGTCTTGAATTTAGTAACGCCATATCTTCAAACTGTACTTCATTATTTCTAATGTTGTTTAGCATCGTCTTAAATTCTGGCTGTTCGTTTGATTGTCTAAAAATTGTTGTAAGTTCTTTGAAATGATATTTAAAAGTTTTAAAAATCGTTGCATCAAAAAAATATTGTCCTCCGTATATTTTTAAAATATATTCTCTGTCTTCATCCTTTACAACTGGTGGAAGTTGGAATAAGTCACCAATAAAAACCATTTGAACACCACCAAAAGGTTCATCTAATCTATTTCTGTTTTTTCTTAATGCGATGTCAATTCCATTCATCAAATCTGCTCTCACCATCGAAATTTCATCAATAATTACCATTTGTAAGTTTTTGAAAAGTTCTGCTCTAACATAATCTGGTTCAATTTTATTTGGTGCAATGATTGAAGGTGGAAAGCGAAAAAATGAATGTATAGTTTGTCCACTTACATTTAATGCAGCAATTCCTGTCGGTGCAAGAATTACTAATTTTTTATTTGTATTCTTAATAAAGTGTTTTAATAAGGAAGATTTGCCTGTCCCAGCTTTTCCTGTTATGAAAATGCTATCGTTTGTATTGTTGAGTAAATCTAAAATCTCTTTAAACTCTTCAGTTGAGACGAATTGAGATTTTGGTGCTTCCCTTTTTTGTTCTGTAGATATTCTATCTGTTTTTTTGGTTGAATTACTAATCAGATAAATTACTACAATTATTACAATAATTCCAATGATATATTCCATTCGTTTGTTGTTATCTGAGACGGTTTTTTTGAATGACAGCTAATATAAAATAAACGCAACTATATTGAGAGACTAATATCCTTATTCTATTCATTCAAGTCAATACCTCAATTGGGGTATTTTTCATTAAAAATGAGGTATTTTCTGTATACCCCTAATTACCAACCATAGCCAATATTGCAAAACTGGCCGAAGGAGGAAGCTGACAGCATCACATAGGAGTAAAAGATTCTCCGGCTCTTAATGTTCTTTTTCCCAGAAAGTAAACAGATATGTTATAAAATCGTATTTCACCTTAACCGGATATAATTTTGCGTAGCATACTGCCTATACTTTTGCCGAATCGCATTTTCTTCGTCTGGTGTCAGTACAGGTTGCCCGGCCACAATCCGAGAGGTATTGGCCTGAATAATAGCCTGTTCAGCCATCATACCCAGTTGTTGGTTAGTCTGGTTTTCTAGTGTCCTTTTATTTTGCAGGTCTGCATTTCTTTGAACTTCATATGTGAGTGCCGATTGTGCCATCTGTGTTCCCATGTCCCTGCGTTGCTGGTAGGCTTGACTATCTGTTTCAAACTTTTGTTGCTGGTATGCCTGCTCATTCTGCATGTTGATAAAAGCATCCTGGTTCTTCTGGTCTACAGACTGTTTGAGATTTTGCTGGTATACCTCTGAATCCTGAGCAGCCAGATTGGACAGAGCCTGGTTCGCATTGTAATTGGCTTGCAATTTCACCGCTGTATTATAGCGGTTATCGGAGGTATTGGCCATCTGAGCGGCTTGTAGCGTCTGTTGGGCAATCTGGTTCTGTGCCCCTCGTTTCGAGGCTTCTGTCAGTCCTGTGACTGGAATGGTAGCCGACTGAAATTTAATTGGTCCTGGCACTACAGGCCGTTTGGCCGTTGCGTAGGACATGGTTCCTGCTACGCCCAGCCCTGCGTTGACCAAACGCAACAGATTGGCTTCACTCCCGGATTGGGAAGTGTCTGCCAGAGTAGTTTGTTTAGCTAGTGGTATTTTAAAGTCTGGCTCAATGACACGCTGCTTTTTTCCCGTACCAACAATGGGCGGTGTGCCTGAAGCAGGAATGGAAAGGGTAGGCATCGTATAGGATGTATTTATACCTACGGGATTGATTGGTAGAACAAACCGTTTTTTGGGATCAATCACCAGATTGGCACCCAGCCGAAACAAGACATCACCCCCTTCTTTTTTCTGGACAGGTGCGAAAGAACTAGTAGTAACAGAAGGATCATATTCGGATACAACCCGTCCATCAGGAGTCAATACAAAGTAATTCCGATCTGAGAAAATACCATCTTCCACAAAAAACCGATAGGATTTGAGTTGCGGGTATTTTTTCATGTAGTCCAGTCCATAGGCAATATTTTGCTGCATAATCTTAGAACCCAGTTGCCGTTCAATATCCGACCGACGCTGTGCATGCAAAGCAGCCTGCCGCTTTTGATCCCGTTGCTGAAGCTCTTGCCCTTGCCGATTGAGGGATTGGTTGGTCCAGTTTTGAAGCGTTTCAAAAAAGCCAGGTTCTTCTTTGGGAGCTTGCAGGGGTTTTGCCACAAGTTTGACCGTAGATTTCCCCGGTACAGGAACCGTTTTTTGTACAGGCTTCTGCACTGCTGGCTGCAGTGTCTGTTTTTTTACATCTTCCTGGGTAGTCAGGTCCAGTACTGGAATGGTAGTCTGAATCGAGGGCAGATTGGGAACCGAACGAAACGAAGGCACGCCTGTTTTCTGGCCAGGGGTCTTTACGGGGCCTGTAGGCTGCTTACCAGCTGGCTTCTGCACAGCAGCAGGTTTGGAGGCAGGTGTTTTTAAGGATACCGAAGCTTTCTTTGTAGCAGCAGGGGCAGGGTGTCCTGTCTCAGGCTTTTCCGGGTTGGCAGGAGCTGCCTCTGCCTTCTCACCTCCAGAAGTAGCCTTTTTAAGAAATTCCGAAAAGTTGGTAACAGGATTGGTATAAGTGTTTGTATTCAATGCAAAAGGATGTACCTCCAAAGATTTGGGAGGCAGAAATGGATTACTTGCACCACCTGTCCCACTCCCTGTATCAGCAGCAGGAGCCAATGTGGGTGGCGTGTCTTTGGGCTTTTCACCCACTGCCTGAATAAATCCTAACGCTCTGGATACCTTGCGTCCTTCCAGGTTTCGTTCCAGAAAATTACCAGTTACATTTAATCCGGACGCTTTGCCGTTGATGTCTACACCCTCTTTCTGGGCAGTGAATGTATTGTTTCCAGTCAGGGTATAGGTAACGCCTTGTTCGGTGGCAGCTTCGACTTGGCGAAGTCCTTTCAGAATCCGATTGGCTTCCCGATTGGAGATTTTACCAGTCGTCGCCATTTCACGAACTTGGGTACTTATATGAGAAATTGAGATAGGGTTTTCGGAGGTAGATTGTACGGTTCCTCCGTTTTTGAGTTTAACACGCATCAGGCATGTAGAATAGAGTCAAAAAACACCTTCTGGATGGATGTGGTGTTTTTTTGGGATTTTTGTTCTCCCGTGTGTTGTAGGGCAAATATACAGCTTTTTATCTAAATGTATTTTCAATGCAGTTCTATTACATCAAAATTTAAGTCTGAATTGACAGGATGAGTACAAAACCCTATCTCTTGCCCACTGTACCTGCTTCGCCATCAAATAACTAACTTTCTGCTAATTAGCTTGAAATATAAGAAACGACCAGATACCTGCCTGACTATCCAATCTAAACCCAATGAGCTATGTTCGTTTGCGGAAGTCAAATGCATTGGATTATCCTTGTTTCTTATGTAGGTTAGAATACTTTTTGAATGGTGAAACTCCATTGATTGAATATTTGTATCACTAGGGCTTTATTTGACTCTTTTTGATAGAAAATTTCAATCATCTATAAAAAAATGAGATAAAGTGGTTTTGTAGATAGTATTTTGTTGCAATTATTTTTAGTAAAAAAGACTTTTTTAGATGGTTTTCATGCTGAATAATTATTTACTTGCCATTCTGTTTGTTTGTAGAATAAACAAAGTATAGGTTGATTTTATGCCAACCCTGACTACCTGCATTTGATAGAAACAACACGCATAAAAACGATGCAAAAAAGTCTGGCTGGACACCGACTTACAAGCCCATACCCTGAATGAAAGATTTTAGAGCCGTAATTTTTTCTAGTTTCTGGTCTATTTCTCCTTCATCCAACCACATGGGAATTTCTTTATTGCTAATGATATGGGGATAGAGTGGCTCTGGCTCAGACATGGGATAGATAGGGTCAAACAAACAATTACTAAACAAACGCCTGCCGCTACAGTGGCAAGCTAGACAAAATCAAACGTAGATAAAGTCAGTTGAGTAGGGTTACTTGTGTATTTTTGCCAGACTTCCTTCCAGTCCCTGAATGGAGGAATGGAGCAACTTGATTTCTCTTAGTACTGCATCTGAACCAATGCGCATGGGAATTTCACGGTTGTCGGGTACGAGTATCCAATGAATATTATACCCATGCTGATAGTAAAACAGGATCAGTCGAAGCATGTGTTGGAGGCTGCCCAGGCCATGCTCGGCCCGGAGAATCAGGTTCTGACTGACATCCAGTGCATCGGCTAGGTCACGTTGTGACCAACGCTTTTCACTATCTATAGAAAGCGTCTTTCGGAGATGGGTTAGGCGGCGACCTAGCTCTTCGGGCGTAATATCAATCGGGAGGTTATGCATATCTTAATCGCTAAGGAAAATACCAATCTGACAAATAAATGCCTCTTCAAGAAGAGCAAAGTAGTAAAAAAGCAAGCTAAATTAAAAATCACTTTCCATTAAATGTATCTTTTACTTATGAAGAATCTCAGTTTAATTATTGTTCTGGCTAGCCTATTAGGGTTAGTTGCCTGCCAACCTACCACGCTGAACCCTGAGCCATCTGCCCAGCCTGTGTCCACCCCATTTTTGTCTGGCACAGATAGCAGAGCTGTTGCTGCGTTTTTGAATCGCATCCAAGGGTTTTCTGCCGCTCGTAGCAGCGAGGCAGCACAAGCCGACTCTTATAATAACTTAGGTGTAGCCCAAGATCTGCAAGGCAACTATGGGCAAGCCCTTGCCTACCACACCCAAGCCCTAGACATTCGCCGTACCTTTGCTGACCAGACCGATCTAGCCAAAACCTACAACAACCTCGCTATTGTCTATGCCCGCATGGGTGATGCCGACCAGGCATCAGGCTTCTATACCCAAGCCATAGCCCTCTTTCATGCACAAGGTAAACCGCAGTGGGAGGCACATACACTCCGCAATTACGCACAACTATTAGAAACCCAAGGTTTGTATGTCACTGCCCGCCAAACCTATCAGGCGGCTTTGGCTATCTGGCAAACAGTGGGCACGCAGCCAATGGTAAACCAACTACAGGCAGACCTCTCAGCCTTACCCATGCCTTTAGGAGCTAGAAGCCAAAACGAAGAAGCAGTCAATAGCCCAGCTACAATGGATAGTAACCCTGGTAGTAAGGGTGAAATACGATTTGAAGAAGATCACTCAGCTACAATGGATAGTAACCCTCTGGGTTCAGGGCCTATTCGATTTATTGAAGACGAAGGTTGATACAACCCTTTAACCCATATAGACCAATCTTGAACCTATACACCAACTCCAATTTTAGATATGAAATCATCGGTTATACACTTTTTTTGGGCATTGTTTATCTTGACTGGCTGTACCCAAGGATACGACGAAATATTTGTTTCATCCGAGAAAAAACAGACCCTGTCAGATTATTATGACAAGGCCGATAAGCTACTAGATTCTGACCCAGCCCAGGCAGAAAAACAGGCCATGGCTGCGCTGCGTATCGCTGAAAGTGGGTCATATACCCAAGGCATGGGCAATGCCCATTTTATGCTGGGCCTAGCCTATGACTACCAAGGAAACTATGGGCCAGCCGTGAGCCATCATTTACAAGGGTTGCAGTACCGAGAATCGGTTCATGACCAGCAGGGAATGATCCGTTCCTATAATAGTCTGGCTATTCTGTACCAAACCCTTGAACTCTACGAGGAGGCACAACAACACTTTGAGAAAGGATTGGCTTTGGCTATTGAGGTGAAAAATCAGGAAGAACAAGCAAAAATATACTATAATTTAGGTCGGTTATACAGAGCTACAAAAGCCTATGCACAGGCAGAAAGCTATTATACACAATCATTGGACTTGTATGAGTGGCTAGGGTCTAAAAAATATGTGGGCTATGTATATAATGAACTTGCCATGCTTAGTGAACTAAAACCGAATCCAGATTACCAACAAGTATTAGCCTACTACCAAAAAGCGTTGCAAATCAATCAGCAAAACCCTAGTCTGGAGGGAATAGGTTGGGTGTTAGGGAATATTGGAAGAACCTATGTTCAACTGGGGCAACCCCAAGAAGCCCTTTCTTATTTAGCCCAAGCAGAAACGCACCTGACAAATGACTATGTAAATCTGGCATCTACCCTGACAGCAAAAGCAGAAGCGTATATAGCCTTGAAAAACAGGTCCGAGGCTCAAAAAGCCTTGACCCAAGCCGAGGCATTAGAACCTCACTTGAAGGGTGCAAACAAGGAAAGTTTGCAACAGGTATACAAACTAGCACAGCAGTTTTATGGCCCAACCTCTCCTGCCCAACGGGAAGCCTATGGGGACAAAGAGAAAAACCTTGAGGCCCAACTAGCTGCCTTCCGAGAAACCGGACAAAAGGAACAGTTTAAAAGCCAAGCCAGTGTACGCAAGGCTGAAAGTGATTATCTGGGCATGCTCATAAGCAAGGTCAATCGCCAGAGCAAGATACAACAGATCTTCATTGCAGTGATTCTGATCTGTTTAGGCGTGATTATCTATCTGTACTGTCGTTTGCGGCGGCTGGCTCGTGAATACTACACCTTTATCAAGGTTTACACCAAAGGTACACTCATCTCTCATCTCAAGTAATCGGCCTTGGTCTATTACCCAAGCGGCCAACTCCTAATGCAGGAGTTGGCCGCTTTTTTTTGTCTATGCTGCGGGTGGTATTTTTTGTGTAAACCCTTGTGGGAAGGTAATTGCGTACAATGAGTCAATTGATTGATTTAATGGGTAAAAAAAACGACTGTTCAAATCAATCAATTGATAGGATAACAAATAAGAGGAAAAACAGAGAATTATACCTCATTTTATGTGACTGATGGCTAATCCTAAGAATAAGACAGGAACTGTATTTGTGTACAAATAACTAATTATTAACTATTTGCATATAAGAAACTGTCGGACTAACCTTTGGATAAGCGAAAGATATTTTTATACACTTTCCCTTATATAGAAAATTTTACTTGTTTTTTTGTAAAAAAAATTGATTGAAATAGTTGGATATTTAAACTATGTTTCCCATTATTGGGTCATGAATTTGATATACCTAGTGTGTCAAATTAGTGACCCAATAATTCGGCACGAAAAATGCCTCTTGTAGCCCTTTTATGGCAGGTGGGTAGATATGAGCAGACAGCAGACTATAACAGGCAGCTCTAGGTACAATCTGCTATTGATCATTTATATCTCTATTCTCTCATTACCCATGATGCTTACCCTCAACAACTTTCTTTGTATTGAACAACTTTCAGATGTGACCCTGCCTGTCATTGAACTCTACCTACACCGAATGTCTGACCAGGCACCAGGTCTGTTGGAAGAACCGCCCATGAGGCAACAGGTCAGCTTTCAGGAACTGGAACGCATCAAGGAAATGGTCTTTGAGATGGGGCAGAATTCTACGCCATCGGGGGTGTTTATGCCCGGTTGTTTTGTGCAGTGGAAGTGCTGTGTGGATACCCAGGCTAACAGGTAGCTTTTGCATAACGGCATTCTCTATTTTAATTTTTGTATACCTATTATTTTATTTATATGAACAGACTATTATTCTCTTTTTTATGTGGTAGGGGTTTTGTTAGATACAAGCAGGTGTCACAAAGAAGTATATATAATACTGAAAATGATTTAAAGCACCCATTTTCTGTGCTTTTTTTCTTTAAAAAGTGTTGTTTTGTATGTATTACTCTTGTACATTTGTTTTACAATTATTGCATGAACCTCTTATTTATATTACAACCTATGAAACAGCTACATCCTTCTTTTTTCTGTGTATCCTCCCTCGGGGTCTTCCGGCAGAGATAGTATAACGTCATTCTTTTTTGGTATTTCATGTTCTTTCTTCGCATCAGAAGAAAAGAATAGCTCTTTTGGTATAGGTACTATATACTGCTGTATTTCGTATGTGTATTGTATTCTGTAAGTACTATTTTATATAATCAAATCAACTTTACTACATATTACTAAACCATCTACCTGATTCTATGAAAAATGTATTTGTTTCCCTAGTGTGTTTTTTTGCAACGCTGTATGTGGCCTGTGCCCAATCTCCTTCTAGCTTGGTCTTTACCAATGAGGTGAAAAATCGAAAAATTGTCCTCTATGACTGGACGGGACAAGAGCATCAGTATGCTGGATTCGGTATTAATTATGGTGCGCTACGCTATCAAGTAGCAG
>JACCDR011054710.1_pt1 | contig 29445 bp, 40 predicted proteins | sample 7446431 | NCBI WGS metagenome assembly JACCDR01 (sample SAMN15323443, study PRJNA562643) | freshwater metagenome | isolation source: river surface water | place: USA:Blue River Watershed | collected 2017-08-17
CGCCGACAGCGGCCAGCGGATTCGTGAACGCGCCCATGCCAAGTGCGGAGCCGATAGCGCTGTTTTGGATCAGCGCCCGAGAACTGCCGCCAGTCCTTGCAACCCTGTCCGCTACGTACTGCGAACCGATCTGCGACAGATCGGCAAACGGGGAGTTGCCGATGCCCTGTCGGTAAGACTGGCGCACCGCTTGAGGCAGCAGCGCGGCAGGGATGTCGCCAGCCTGGCGCCCGGCTACACCAGCCTCGGCGCCTTGCAGCAGCGGTTCTACCGTCTTGAAGGCTTTGTACTGGCCGCGCGCCTTGGTCAGTGCGGCGGCATCTTCAGGCGTAACGCCTCGGTTAAACGCATCCAGAATGCCGCGACGAAGGTCGGACAAGGATTCACGCAAGAACCCTTGCGCCGCCTTGCTTTCGCGCCCTAGCTTCGACTGCAGCCGGTTGGCAACCTCGCCCGGAATGGTGAAGTTCCCCGCGCCATCGTCTACAGCCTTTGATGCGACATCCTCAAGCCACGACATCAGGCGGGCGCCCTCGCCCTGCGGCAGCTTCTTTGCCTCGTCACGAAGCGCTGCCAGCCGCTGGGCGAACTCGACATCAACAGTCAAGGCGTTGCGGCCCCAAATGCGATCAAACTCGGCGCCGAGTCTTGACCTAGCGGAGTCCATGACATCCGGCGTTAGCTTTTGAGCATCGGCGCCGAACGTCTGCCCAACAGCCCGGTTAAAGCCTTCTTGCACCCGCTCACCTTGACGCGCGCCAATGCCGCCAGTGAAAGGAGCATCGTTCAGCACTGAGCGAATCCCCTTAGTCATCGGGCTAGCACTGATGTCAGCCACCCCGAGAGGAATGCCGTATTCGTTGATAGCCTTGGCTGCAAGCTGCGGATTGTTGACGTTAGGACGAATGGCCCTGGCAACAACGCCGCCGACCTCGCCAGCCAACTTTGCGGCCCCAGGCAAAGCCCCGCCGATCACAGCGCCTTGCGCCGCGTCTTTAGGGTCTACAAGACCAGCAGACACGCCGCCAGCCACAGCGCCACCACCAGTGCGGATTGCCATATCAGCAGCCTTTGCAAGCCGCCCGGCAGCAAGTGGGCCGCCAGTGGTGAAGCCGCCTGATGCAATGGCAGCACCAAGCCTCGGCATTGCCGTGCCAACTGCTGCGCCAAGCCCGCCAGTTACGGGCACCGTTGCCAGGATGTTCCCGCCGACGCGACCAACGTCTGAGCCGCCAGCGCCTACCCGCTGTTGAGCCGCCGCAAACTCCGCCTTACCGGCATCGTTCATGGCCTGAACGCGCGCGGCTTCTTCAGGGCCGGCAAGGCGCGACAGAAGCGCAGCGCCCGTATCAATCACATCCTTTACACCGCGAAGAACGCCCCCGGGAAGACTGGTCATCAGCTCATCGCGGAACATCTGGCCGGCTGTCGTCGCCTTGGCCTTTGCGGGCGTTTGATCCCCGCCAGCGCGAGCGAACTGCTCCCACTCATCCGCACGCTTGAACTGATCCCACTCACTAGCCATTAGCGCACCCGGCGAACGCCGTTAGGGTCAATGAACTCAGTGCCCGGCGGAAGGCGCATAGCATCCTGCACGCTGTTGACCTTCACGGGGCCACTGTTAGCTGGCGCCGCACCATTGCCGGCTGCTTCAGGCATTTGCAGCCCGCTGCGGAAGAAGTCTTGATAGCTTGCGCGCCGCTCGTTGATCTTTGGCACGTTCGGCGATGCCGGGTCAAAAATCGGGTTCTTGTCTGCGTAGCGCTTCCACTGCCGATCAGCCCCATCAAGATGGCCGTTAACGCTCAAGTAGTCGCGCATGAACTGTTCGCGGTCCCTGAGCATCTGCGCCCGAGCAACGACGCCAGTTGCAATAGCCTCGTTCGCCGTGTCGCTCTTTTCCCGCGATACGGTCGATTGCTTGAACATATTTGCATCGAAGTCTGAAGTAGCGCCCGAGCCAGGCTGGCGCATTTGGGGCGTGATCTTTGCCGTGATCGCGTCCATCTCCTGCGTATCAGCCGTGACCGCAGGGAGTCGTCCGACAAACGGGCCTTGGAGAACTGACACGCCTTTCTGCAGTTCAAGAAAGCGCTTTGCATCTTGGGCCATGCTGTCGGCGGAGGCTGCAGCGTCTGCAACATCGGCAAGGCGCTTGTTCGACTCCGTGTACAGCTTCTGTTTGAACGAGTTGACCGCCTTCGGGTCTGTCAGGCTGGCATAGGGGTCCGAGTCAGCTACAGGGACGCCCAGCTTGTCAGCCAAAACGCTGCGCTGGTTAGGCTGCGGCGCAGCACCAGGCATGCCGCCACCGATAGGACCGCCGCCCATGCCGCCACCACCTGAGCCGGCACGCGAGCCACCGCCGCCGCCCATTGCGTACTTCGGCGGGCGGGTCATGTTCTTCACCACCGCATCAGCTTCGGCTAGACGCGGATCGCCTGGAGGCAACGAAGCGCGATATTCCTGCGCCGCTTGCAAAGGCGTCCGCGCCTGAGCGGTAGGCACGGAGAAGCTAGGCTCGCCTGTAACGGGGTTGTAGACGACTGTTCCTGGCGTGGCGTTTGCCAACTTCGGCCGCAGAACTTCGCCGACCTTTGCGGCTTGCTCAGGGCCAAGCGCCGCAACCGCTTGGGTCATGTCAATGGGCCGCGCGACACCGGTTGACGTGTCGAGCGAGTCAAGATAAGACCTCGCACGCTGTTCCTGCGATTGCCTCTGCTGCGCTTCCGCCTGCTTGGCCAGCATGTTGCGCACCTGCACGGCCTCATCAACCGCGCCGGCCTGAAGCAGAGCGTTTGCCGCCTGCTCATTGATTCCGCCAGCGAACGCGCCACGGATGGCCGCTTGCCGCTTAGCCGCTTCTTGCTGCTGGCCTAGCTGCAGCCGCAACAGCGCGTTACGCTGATCGGCCTCCTCGTAGTCAGCAACCGAGCGCACCGGCTGCATTAGCGCGTTGTAGATGCCTGCGTTTGCCATTACGGCTTCCACCACTGTTGTTTGTTGCCGTAGGCTGTCAGTGCGTTAAACGCGTTCTGCCAGCCGTTGCCACCAGCGATTGCACTAGCGCCCGCCGCATCGCCGAGGTTGATGGTGTTGCCGGCTTGCTGGTTTAGCGAGCCCGTGCCCATGTTCCCGACGTTGGCCACCTGCAGCAGCCGGTTAACCGACTGGTCTAGCTTCGTGCCTGCGTAGTCCTGGCCGAACTGCGTTAGGGCCTTTGCTTGCTGACCGCTCAGGCGCATTCCCCGGGCCGCGCCGCTGTTGTCGTAAGCCTTGACCCCCTGGTCAAGCCCGAACTGATAGCCCGGCGTGCTGGTGATGCTGCCAGGGTTCTTAAGCAGCCCGTCGATCTGCGACAGTGCGCTATCGCGCGCAGAGAGTGCTGGCTCCCACGCCCGTTTAAGCAACGCGTTACTCTCGTTCGTCGCGGCCATCTGCGCCTGTAGCGCCTCATTGGCCGACTTGTTGCTCATCCAGCCGCCAATGAGCGGAGAGGCGACGTTAGCGATTTCGCCTAGCCCCTTCAGCCCGCCGATGCCGGAAAGCGCGTTGTTTAGCCCCTGGCCGATGCCGCTACTTAGGAAGCCGGAAGCGCCCGCCATCGCAGGCAGTTGAGGCACGCCGACCCCAGCCGATGCGCCCCAGGCTTGCAGCGCTTCAGGCGTGGCCCACGACCCAGCGGCATCCATAGCCGCAGCCATGCCCGCATCGGTGGCCGCCGCATCGCCGGCAGCGTTCAGCCATCCGAACGACTGTTCGGCCCCCGGCATCGCGTAGCTGAACTGCGCGCCGCCGCCTAGGCCAGCGCCTGCCGCTTCCATCGGCGGCCCCATGAAGCCCGCAGCCTCTGCAGGCGGCCCCATCAAGCCCCCGCCCTGGCCCATCAATGCGCCTTGCAGACCGCCCAGCGGGCCAAGCCCCGTCAGCAGCCCGACGCCACCAAAGCCGGCAGCAGCCAGCGCACCAGCCTCTAGCATGCGCTGCAATGTGCTGGTGTCCTGCTGGCCCTGGCTGTACGTTTGCCCGTCCTGCCCGGTCAGCATGGCCGTGCCGGTGTTGCCAGGCCCATCGCCGAAACCGAAGTTGAATCCGTAGCCCTGAAGCTGCGCCGGGTCAAGGCTGTACGTGCCGAGCGATCCCTGACCACTCTCGCCCATGTACTGCCCGGTGTCCGTCATCGCGCCAGCCAGCCCGGCCTGTTCCAGCAGCTTGCGCATGGTTTCAGCCGAAATAGGCAGCGATCCGCCTTGCAGCCCCATATTCTGCAGGGCATCGGCGCCAAGGCCACGGGGATATTGCAGTGCGTTTGCCATCGTCAGACCTTGACCGCTTCAACGCGCAAATATAGGTTCTTCATCTCAAGCCGCGTTACGCTTGACAGAGTTTCGATGAACTTCGGAAGAAACACAAACCGTTTCGTCTCGCCAGCCGCCATTGTGAACGATGCTGACGCACTAAAACTGCCCTTGAACTCATAGTCAGGCGAGCGCAGAAGGTCAAACGTCTGGATTGAATCGCTGCCGCCTGCAAAATCGCCCTCTACGTACAGCCCGCCGATGATCGACACATTGCAATCTGCGGCGCTTTCGGCTTCGTAAAGCGAGTTGAAGCTAACCAGCACCGTGCAGTTACGGTCGGCGGTGTAGTCAATGCCGATGGCCTCGTTACGGTAGATTTCACCGTCAGGCACGTGCGATGCCGCGATGTTGTCGAACAGCGCAAGGCTCGCGCTTAGGATGTCGGTAGCGGCGCCCTGCTGGATAGTCACTGACGTGATCGACCCAGGGGCAATAAACCGCGTGCCATCGAATTGCTCTGTCCAGTGACGCCACCATACAGGATCAGCTTCTACAGGCAACCGCTGGCCGTTGATCGTGACATACCCAATCGGGCCATTCGGGCGCGGGCTACCTGCGATGGTTCCCATTAGCTGGCCTCGCCACTGATGATGGCAAACGGGCTATTGCCGCTGAATCGCAGCTTCCACACCCGATCCCGGGCCTGGCCAAGCCGACGCCACCGAGGCGGATCTAGTCGCTCGCCAATCTCGCCAATCGAGCGAAGGACAGGATCGCCGAAGGTGCGACCGCCATCGTTGGACCACGACAGCTCTACAAACTGCTCTTCTCCAGCCTCGGCCGCCTCGCCAGTCGTCACATCCGCGACAAATTCGGAATACTTGACAAGCTCACGCATCCGGCCGGCGCTATGCGGGCTGACGCGCTCGCACACTCGCCTGTCATCCCCGTATTTATTGACGGAATCAGACAGCCGCCACATCTTGCCATCCTGAGACAGCAGAATGTGTGCACCAAAAGCATAGAAATGATCGACAGCCCGGAAGGCCTTGAACTGACCGTCACTGTCCAGATCGGCCAGGTCAAACCATGAGCCCGTCGATAGCTGATAAACAGGCGTCGTCGCCATCCCCGGCACTTGCAGGCAATAGAACGTCTCGCCATGCCACTGGAAAACGAACGCCGAAGCGGCGCTGATGTCGGTTGACGCCTGTAGCTCGGCCTCAAGCGCAAACGTGGAAACCCGCTTTGCCTGATAGCCGGCGATCTGGTACACCAGCCCGGAACCGTGCTCATCCCGGCCGATCATCAAAACGGTATTGTCCGCCCGCTTGACAGACCACGGCGCCACGCATCCGACAGCAGACACCGTGCGCCGATCTAGGGCAAAGGTGCCGCCGCCGACAAACCACCATTCCGTCGTCTGCTCGCCAAGGAACAGCGCCTCGCGGTTGATGACGATATGCGCCGCAATGTTATCCGGCCGGGATTCCGCCGAGGCGAAGTCCAGCGCGTCCCACGTCAAGCCATCGTCAACGGCAGAGATATAGAACTGATCGGTGGCCGGGTCTTGGACGATGAAGAACCCATCAAGCTCCGAAACCATGCGCGAGCCAGGGAAATCTACATCCGTCACCTTGGTGAACGCATTGGTGGACAGGCGGAAAATGTAGCCGTTAGCCCCGTCCACGATCATGACTTGATCGCGCCCCCACTCCATGCCGACCCGCCCCGTGCTGGTGTCAAGCGTTCCGCGGGCCACGGTTGAGCCGTTGCTCAAGACTTCGAGCAACGACGCCTCATAGACGGCGAAAACTCGGCCGTTAGCGACTACACATCCGCGGGTCACGGTATAGCGTACTCCGTGTCAGAGAAATGGATTTGGATGTTATCGACAAACCAAAGGCCGAAACTCGTAGTGCCGCCGCCGTTATCCAGCGTTGCGTAAGCAAAGTCCCCCGGCGCATTCCACAATGACCACCCAGTGTCGCCAGTAGTCCAAACAGGGTCAATGTAAAGATCAAGGTCAAGAATCCCGCCGACGTTGCCGGCAGCATCGTGCAGCCTAATCCGACACTCGCCCAGGTGATCCATGATGATCCTGTATCGCGTCCTGCCGAACGGCACAGTAACATCAATTCTTGTCTGAGGATACGTTGTGTTATCCGTTATTGCCGGATCACGCCCCAAAATAGCGCGATACCCAGGCTGGTCTTCCGGCAGTAGCCCGGTGTACTCGGCATTTTGCGCAAGCATGTTGCCAGTCCAGGTGACGTAATACCCGTCAAAACTTGTAGTTGCGTATTGATCGCTCGGGTCGGCCGTTTCGTATGCTTCTACGTCTACGGCTTCAAAGTCAAAATCGAATACAACAGGCGGGCGGCCTGCTGGTGGCTCTTCAGGCCCGACGACATCAGCCGGCCCAATCGTCCCAAACTGTGTAAACCCCGGCATGTGCTGCAAGAAGAACATTGTCTTCTCTGGCGTTTCAGCACGCCGCAGATACATGTTTACCGTCTGCTGGGCAGATGCTTGCCGTGAGCGCAGCAGGTAAGACGGGCCGACAAACGGAAGCGCCATGTCAAGGCGGCGTAACAGGCGCCAACGTGCCGAACTGCGCAAACCCAGGCATCGCGCCAAGCACAACAGGCTGGTTTTCCGGCGTCTCCACCCGCTGCAAATACATGTTCACCGTGCGCTGCGCCGCAGCCTGGCGCGTTGGCAGCGTGTACGATGGGCCGACGAATGGGAGCATGTTTACCGGCAGGGGATCGAAGCTGAAATCATGGAAGGTTGACGCCTGTCTTGCTGGCGGTGACAAACTTCTTTACGCCGCGGTATACGTTCGTGAACTCAGCAGGCGTCAGCAGGCGCCCCCATATCGCCCAAAACACGATATGCGCCGCCAGCCCCTGAGAAGAATTGACGTTCCCAAACCTTAGCCCTGTTCCCGTGTTGGTCGGCACACCGCCAAGCGATGCGAACGTAACAGGCGACACTTGCGTACCGTTGACGCCGCCATATATGCTTGCGCCATCCGACGCCAGAACGTGATAAACATAACTTGGACTGGCTACCGCTATTGCTCCGATCGCACCCGTTCGGTTTGCGCCGTTGCTGAACTGGTAATTGAACCCGGTTGGCGTGTAGTTTGAATTCAGCCCGGCGCTGTTGTCGTTTGCATCGACATACATTAAACGAGCAGCCCGCGGCGAAAATACCTTGATAGAAGTGAAATTGGTGTCTGTATCAATGCCCGTTGAAACGGTCGAATATTTGCCTGTTGCTGCAATGTCAGGCATCAATAAACCACCCGCGTCAAACGATGGTAGCGCCCCGCCAGTGTTGTTTGACTGGACGGTCAGGGTTTTTCCATTTCCAGACGAGTCTTGCAGGTACGTGGCGCCATCGACAAACTTGTAGAGGCCAAGCAAGCCCATCGCCGGGATTTGCCCATAATCCCCAAGCAGCGGCAGCGAGTTATCGCTGAAATTGCGGTCCAATACCCTGATTAGGATTCCCATGATTTTTCTTATTATGTCGCGGTGTACGGGATCGACTTCTTGAACCTGACGCACCAGTTATACAGCGGCGTCTGCGGTCGGAACCACCCTACCGCGGTATCACTGTCCCGAAGATTTCCGCGCGGGCCAGTCGCTGGACCGCCTGGAGCGCCACCCACAGCATACCAGGCATAGCTGATACTGGCGTTTGTGCCAAGAGCGCGCGTCAGCGCGATACGCACACAGTCGCGTCCGACAAGAACAACCGAATCAATGCCAACGTTTCCGGTGTCGTCGCGTAATTCAAACCCGTAGTTGCCTGGGTCTGTCACCATGGAGGTGTCCAGCACCAACGGGGGCTCGGGGACATTAAACCGCAAAAACACCACATTTGGTTTAAGCGCAACAATCTGGGTAGGCTGCAGCGGTTTCCAATCTTCGCCTCGATAGCAAACCTTATAAATAACTTTTCCAGTCAATTGCCCAAAATCTAAGTATCCTGGGCCAGTGAAATGCACGCCATCAGCATGCGGCACCCAATAGGCAGGACCGATAAGCACTATCTCCGGGTCTACCTCGCACGCCATCAATGTACCATCGGCGGCCCTTGGTGCGTACTCCGGCGTTCCAACCCAAGATGTTTGTTCGTTGGCGGACTGGTAAACAAAAAACCGCGGCCTCGTTTGTTGGTTGGTCTTGCTGGTTATGTCCGAAGCGTAGTTGTTTTTCAGCTGTATTAGCTTATCTCGGTAAGTGGTTGGCACCATGCCAGAATTTGCATGGTTCTGGATGTAGATTACGCCTGGAATGCAATACGAGCTAGAGCCAGAGAGTCGCACTCCCTCGTCTACTTGGAACATTCCATTTTCATACGCGCCGGTTGTTCCACCTTTTGACAACGCATCAATTCCTTGGCCAGACACCCCGTGCCCGCTGGCCAGCGTTTTATACTCCGTGGTGTACTGCTCATCAGGCGTGTAACCAACCGCACCCTTGGCAAAGAATTTGAGTTGATTGACTGCGCTGAACAGAATTCCGTGCGTGTTGTCATTTTCCAGCGGAACAAGCGTCTGCGCTACATTCTCTGTCTTGACCGACATACCAGAACTGAATCTGTAATCCGTGGCGTCAAAGGTCGTCACCCCGTTTGAGCCAGCGACAGACAACGACTGTCCGCTCACAAGATAATGATTGATTTCGCAGCGCAGTACGGGAAGGCCCTGCGCCCGCCTGCTGACGGGCGCCACTGGCATACGTACCCCGGACGAAATGGTGCCGTCTATAGAGCCATCTTCTCTGATGACCAGCGGGCAGCGCCCCGCTGAGTCAGCAACCGCAAACATGACACTTGAAAAATCCCCGTCGAACTCCTCAATCGCAAAACTGTTTTTCGACGACAAAAAGCCGCCTGCGGTCAGATTTTTGACAACCACGCCGCCTTCGTCGTCAAGCGACACCAGCACGCGCCCGGCTGCGTCTGCCACAAGCGGCTCCCCATTGGCCGGCTCTGACAGCAGCTTGAAAGGCTTTTCGATGCCGTCCCACAGCGATTGCGCAAACCCGATTCCCGGGATTGGCGGCGCCGGCCACAACTCTGGAGGCACCGCATCTCCAGGCTCGTAGACCACCCACGACCCGCCACTTTGCCGCTGGCGAAGTATTGCTGGGATGGCCTGCGCTTCGGCCAGTGTCGCTGCGATGCGCATATCAGTAGCCAGAGATAATCAGGTGCGGCACGTTTGGCGTATCTGTTGAGCCCGACATGGTGACAGAAGCCGACACAATCAATCCGTTTGCGCTTGCGTCAGGAATTGTTATGTTTGACGGGTACCCGTTGGCAAGACCTGCTCCTGACCACGCATTTGATGCTGATTGGCCAGCCAGCAACCTCAATTGAGTTGAAGACGCAACCAAAAGCAAAGTTTCAATCGCCACGGACCGGCTTGACGTTGACAAACCAACGCCAGAATACACCGATGTATCAGACGCAGTGCCAGTTGTTCCGATTCTGAATCGAGTGGTTCCGGAATCTGTAACGCCTGACTTGGAGAATAATGCTTTGATCGACAGATACCGCAGCCCTTGCAAAAACCCCGCAGGGATGGCAATCGAGGCTTTTAGTGTTTGCTCAGACGTGCCGGTTGCGCCTGGTGCACTTACCGTGTCCATGAAAAAATCAGTTGGCGCAAGCATCCGCCAGAAGGCGCCGTCGCTCCGCATCTGAAATGTGGCAGCGCCAATCGTGAACCACTGCAGCGCTCCAGCACCGGCCGTGACCGCTGTTGCGTGCCCGCCCCAGGCGATACCAACCGCCGAGCCCCCATCCCCCGACACCGAGTATTGAAGAGCACCTCCGACCGACTCAACAAAAACGGTAGAACCTCCTGGGATTTCCTTTGAAACAGTGCCGCGCACTTCAAACGGAGCCACAGTAGCAGCGCCAGTGCGAACGCCAACACCAACACGAGAAAAGCCCGCAGCCTGCGTAAACGTCACAGTCGAATCGACGGGCACATAAAACTCTTCCGAGTTACCTGCGGCGATAGTGGGCATTTAGTACCACTCCGGTTGAATCGTAGAACTATGCGCCTTCTGAGCGCTCAAGGTGCGAATTGTCTTCAGCGCTTCTGGCCCTTGCGCTTGTAGACGCTGGAACGTGGCCGCGTCAACCATGAAATCGTCTGTCAGGTCAGATGCCACGACAATGGAAAACGCGCGCAGCATTTCTAGCGGCACATCTACAGGCGTGGCAGCCGCAGTATCAGCCGCAATCGCTTGATATGCCAGCTTAGCCGTATAGCTTTGCACTGGCACAGGGTTAAAGTAGACCGTCAACCCATCAACGTGCGCCATTACAGGTTCACCACGCGATACACGGTCAGGCAACGCAAAGAACGTAGCCCGGTCGATCAGTTCAACCGGCTGCCGGTCATTGCCGACCATCAGCACCAGCGACACCGGGAACAGAAAATCAGACACACCAAGCGTGACCGACTCGACCCCCGCGCTTAGGGATACGCTAGTTTCCGTCGTGCCGACCTGCCACCACAGCACGCCAAGCGCGTGAAGCTCTTTCAGCCGCAGATTGATGGCCTCATCAATGATTGCGGCCTCTTCAGCCGGCAGCGACTGCCCGGACTCTTTGACGCCCAGCTTGCGCGCGATCATGTCGCGCAACTGCTCTAGCGTGCGGCTGTAGGTGTAGGTAGGCATTAGTCAGCCTTCGGTGGCCGTCCTCGACGCTTCGGCGGATCAGCGTCTAGCACCTGTACACCTTCATGCACAGCCGCAAACTGGCCATTGCTGGACAGCTTGCGTACTGCATGCGCGTCGGTTACTTCAACAGGCACATTGCGGGGGAACGAAAGCCCAAAGACTTCCGTTACCCCCTCTTCGCCGATGTAGGCGAACTGCGGCATTAGTTGCCGATGTAGACCGGAACGAGGTAGAACGTGCCAGCCTGAGCGCCGCCAGGCGCCGTGGTGACAGTCCAGCTCACCAGCGTTGCCGCCGTGGTAGTCACCGGCTCGATTGCCACGAAGTCGCCGCCAGCCGAACGGCCCCAGGTCAAGCCCGTCAGCACGTCGGTCGAACCCACAGTGATTTTCGAGACAATGCTAGTCGCCGAGTCCAGATCGTCAAAGTAGTAGTGGAAGCCGATCAGCGTTGCACCGTTCGGGATGTACCCGACTTGGAATACGTCATTCAGCTCAAGCTCGGTGGTCGCAAGTTCGCGCGTCCACACCACAGCATTCAGGATCGGACCAGGGGCATGTCGCGCCATCTGAGCATCAAGCCCCGCGCGTTGGATAGTTTCGCCAGCCATTTTAATTTCCTTTCAATGAGAGAAAGGGGCCGAAGCCCCATTCATCAGGCATCCGCAACAGCGGCGAAGAAACCAGACACTACGCCATGATCCTTCAGATCGTCGGTGTCGGCTGCGCCGGTGCCAAACCGCAGCTTTTCAATGCCGCGGATTTCCTGCAGGCCAACGCCATTGCGGAAACCGTAGTCACTGACTTGCGTGGTGGTCTTGGTGCGCTGGGCATAGGCCACGCCGAGCGCCTGTGCGCCGCACAGATACACCGGGCCGACTTCAATCGAACCAGCGCCGACAGTGCCGAGGGTTGCGATTTCCGGGATTTCCCGAACGATCACGCCATCCCACATCAGCGAACCGCCGGTAAACAGCGGGTTGTCCATGCCACGGGCGCGGGCATCGCGGTTGGCCTGCTGCACAGCCGAATCCAGCGAGAAGTCGCGGAAGGCGCGGCTGTTTGCAAACAGCACGTACCATTCTTCGTCTTCGTTCAGGCGGATCGGGCGGATCGCCGGGCTGGCGGTTTGCGCGATGCGCTTCATCAGCGACACGGCCGAAGCGGTCAGCTTGTCGTCGGTGTTGTCGATGTTGCCCAGCGCGGTGGCCATGGTCGCCGAGTAGTTCGACTTCAGCTTGCCGAACAGCACGCGATCAACGTTGTCCACCACCCACTCGTTTCGCTGCGAAGCGCTGGCCGAGCCGTAGGCAACGCCGTTGATCGAACCAAGAGCCGCAATCAGGTCATTGCGCATCTTGTCCATGGACCACAGCTTGAGCGACATTTTGGCCGCGTTGCGCAGGTCAATGGCCGATTTCTGCTCGTCCCAATTGGTGACAGCCACGGCATGGCGCAGCGGAGCAACCGAGACAGCCAGCGAACGGGTGTCCAGCTCCTCTTCGTTGCCCTCAAGCGTGGTGTTGCCAGTCACGCCCGAGCCGGCCAGCTCGCGCACAGAGGCAAACGTAACCTTGTCGCCAGGCGCTTTGGTCAGGTCTTCTTTGACCTGGATGATGCTGTTTTCATCGGTGCCCATGTACCGCTTGAAGCGGTTATCACGGACGTACTCCATGAAAAACTTGTCGTCCCATTGCTGGGGGGTCAAGCCCGAACGGGCGGTGGTCAGTGCCATTTCAAAACCTCAGAATCACTTGCGGCTAAAAACCGCGTCAAGGGGTGTCGGACCGTCGTAAGCCGCATCAAAGCGGCCACGGCTGTCCCGTGCTTGTGTGAGCGTTTGAGGAATGGACTGGCGAGCAGGAGCCGCCACCTTGCCTTCAAGTCGGACGATTTCACGGGCGAGCGAACGCGGCTCCATCTGCGAAAGCCTGGCAGCCTCCCCGGGATTCTTCCCGAGGTAATAAGCCAAGTCTTCACCAATGGCACTAGCGCCAATCTCTTCGCGCAGCGTGTCAGACAGGAAAGGCGCCAGGCCACCATTGATGACGGCATCAAAGTCTCGGTACTTACCTTGACCAACCGTCACCACTTCAGCCATTCGCTTTTGCTGCTCCGCAATCTGCGCGTCAGTCTGACGCCGTTGCGCTTCCTGTTGCGCGGCCCGCTGGAACTCCAATAGTTCCTGTCGTGCCTCATGTCGCGCCAGGTCGCGCCAATACTGCTGTTCGTTGCCCTGATACTGCGCCGGGTCAGGTGCACCATCTGCTGGCTTTTGCTCTTTCGCCGGGGCCGCCTGCTGTTGCTGCTGGCGAATCAACGATTCAAGCTTTTGCCGCTTTTGACGCTCGGCAATCAATGCCGCTTGCAAACCCTTTATAGGATCGTCCCGCGCTTCTTGATCCTCGGCCGGCGGCGCCGCAGTTTGTTCGCCCGTAGCCTCTACCGGCTGCTGCTCGACCTGATCGGTCGGCTGCTCTGCCGTTTCTTGGCTCTCGTCACTCAAAGCGCTTTGAAGAATGTCCATTAGCCCACGTTCCCACGCCCGAAAACCCGGCGACGGTTCTAAGCGCCCGTGATTGCCCGGCGGCGGCATCCTCCAGAAAAAACGGGCCGGCAGCTTTCACCACCGGCCCGCCAAGGCCTTCAACAGACCAGGAGGAGAGTCACTTTGCCAAATCTTGCGCCACTTCGGCAGCAAGTTGCGGCGGCGGCTGGATTCTAGCCTTAATCAAATCGGCAAGTGCATTTAGTGTTGCCTCATCGAAACGCGCCTCGTTATTCATCTGCGCAATTTGCACCTTGCTCTGCGCGTCAATCTGCGCCTTCACGATGCCGCTTTGCAGTTGCTGGTTCTGCTGCTGTAGCTGCATGATCTGCGCTTTAGCGGCTTCCATGGCCTGCATAACCTGCGGCGGTATTTGCTGCTGCTGACCGCCGCCATTCAGCCGTTCAATGATCTTCTGCTTATCGCGCAGGGCAGAGGCTTGAATGATGACGTCAGGCGGGATCGGCACACCAGATTGCGCCAGCTTGGCCAAGGCCTCGAACTGTTCAGCCTGAATCGCAGCCGATGCCGGCACCGTGTCCACAACAATGTCAACGTCCATTTCGGCCACGTTGTTGCGGATGCCCACAACCTGCTGCATTGCAGGGTCCATACGGGCCTGCTGTTCCATTTCAGGCGTCACCTGTTCGCCGCGGGCTTGCACTTCCTCTAGAAGCTGCTCGCCCAGGGTAAGCGGAGCATTCAGGCCGACAAAGCGCACATTCTTCTCGTTGTCGGTAACACGAATCCACCTCTCGGCCGTCCAGAACTGCCGAATGCGATTCCAGATGACGCGGTAAACGTCAAGCTGCCACTGTTTGAACGCATCGAACACCGGGCCTAGTTCGTTCAGCCCCTGCTCTGAGCGCTGCATAAGCGCACGGCCCGACATCACCCGGCCCTCGGTGCCACTAAGCGCAGCATTCACGCCGACCGCATCAATCTCGCCCTTGGCCTCTTGCAGTAGCTGGAACTGCGCCGCGGCCATGTCATTGGTTGGGATAACGCCAAAGTCTTTGCCGAACTCGGCGCCGCCCGCCATTTCGACGTGCCCGTCAGGCCTGGCCAGCTCGGCACGTAGCTTGTTCTTGTCGCCGATGCTTTGATTGCCGAACGTCTGACGGACGTTCATCAGGTGCATTGCTTTGCTGCGCCGCTTGTTGATCTCGTCTTGCAGACTGATCCAGCGCCGCACCACGCCAAAGCGATTGCCGTCCCTGTCGATAAAGCACGACCCGAACACGAAGCCGAATTCAGGCTCGCCATACGCGTTGACGTAAGGTGACTCCATGCGCTCCAGGATGCCGGCGCGCACGAAGACAGAGTAAAAGACCTTCCCGCCCTCACGGGACCACATGGAAGCAATACGGACGCGTTTGCGCTTCGGATCACTCCAACGCATGCGCGGCACATCATCAAACGTATCGCCCACCTTGGACTCGTTCTGCAGCGTGGACTCCAGGAACTCTTCGCCATCGGGCCAGCGCTCGGCTGCCTCTTCCAAGTCCATCCAAATAAATTGCCCGATGTACTTGGCATCGGAGAAATCACGCTTCCGGCTGTGCGGGTCAAAAAACATCCGATCCCAACTGATCGGAAGAACCTCAACTTGCAACTCGCCGCGCCGTTCAGCCACAGCGACATCAACGCCGCACATGCCTTCAACAATGTGATGATCGAAGCACTGCGAACGGACCTCATCCCAACGATTGGCATCCAGAACGTAGTTCAGCGCATCGCTGGCCGCGTTTGCCGCGTCTTCCTCTTTCGGCGTGCGCGGATAGGCCTTGGGATCGTTGCGCTGCTGCTGCTCAAGGCCCTGCAGGAAATCGACCTTTGGACCGATCCGATCAATGGTGATGATCGGTTGCTTACGCTTCTTGAGCGTTGCAATCTCGTCCGCTGTCCACTGGATGCCCTGACGATAGTCCCGATCCCGCTCGGCCTCGGCACGAGAATCGGCGGTGGCTTCTTCCGCCTCTTCGTACCATTTGACTAGCGTAGCCAGATCACTCATGCGGTTTTCCAATCGTCCGAGCCTTCCAGCATCCCAAAGGCCTTATCCCAACGGTCCAGCTTTTTCGCAGGCTGATCGACGGCAATCAATGCCGGATGCGCCTCATCAAGAACTCTTCCCATGATCCCAGCGGCATCAACCTCATCATCGTTTCTTCCACCAGGGAATTTTAGGTACTGCTCTAGCACCTCATCGCCCATAGGATTATCTGGCAACCAAACACGACCGCTTGCCGCCATGGCCTGGAACGCTTGTGCTTTTGCCTCTTTGTCTGCGCCGTGCGGGCTTACAGGCTCGATTCGGCACCATACATTCTCTTCGCGCATTAGGCGCGTAACAAACCCAGCAGACGACTTCCAATTATTGTCATCTTCCGGGAACCAGCAAAACGGCTTATGTCTTTTGATAAGTCCGTCGCTCTTGACAGCATCCCGAGCAAGCCGGCCAGCCTCTGCGGCTTTCATGTTGCCGATAACCTTGTCTGCGCTCTTGTCTAGCGTTTCCTGATGCCGGAACCCATCAAGCAAGTAAAGGTCGCCCATCGGGTCAACACCCCACACCCGAACACAGGTGAAATCGGACGTTTCCGTACCGCCTGGGGCATGATCGCTTGTCATGTACTTGCGCAATGATTCTGGCGCTGCTCGGTAACGCTTGAACCACTGACGCTTGAAATACGTACCCTCTTCCGCCTTTGGCTTCTGCTGGTACAAACTAGCCCAGGTTCTAGGCTTTGTTTTGAAAGGCTCCCAATGGGCATGGTTGAACCATTCAGGCCACAGCGTTTCGCCGATCTTGCGCCCTAGCGGATCATCTGCCCTGTCTGCAATTGCCGGCAGACAAATTACCTTCCAGCGCCGCCCATCCCGGCCCTTGAACCACCCTGACTCACCATCCCACCCGTCAGGAAGAATCCGCCCTGCCGGATCGTCTTCGTGCCAACGAGTCAGGATCATAATTTGTGGAGCGCCAGGGATCAGACGACTACAGAAATCGTCTATGTAGGCATCCCACGTCTTATTTCTGATCGTCTCAGAGTCTGCCGCCTCGCGCCCACGGATTGGATCATCAAGAATTCCAAGCGCAGCACGATTCCCGGTAAGGCCCGACAACAGGCCTCCCGCCATGTATTCGCTTCCGTTAGTCAGTGCCCATTCATCCGCAGCATGCTGATCCTGCCTTAGCTCCACTTGCATCAGATTCTGGAAACTGCGCGACTTGATTAGCTGACGCGCCCGGCGGCCCTGCTTTTTTGCGATGTCACTTGCGTAACTTGCAAGAATGACGTTTCGGCGTGGCCGCTTTGCCATGAACCATGGAACAAACACGACATCGCTGTATGTGCTTTTTGCCGATCCTGGCGGCATTAGCACCATCAAGTTAGGAATCTCTCCAGACTCGACAGCCTGAAGATCAGCAAGCAACAGCTTGTGATGCGCTGCAAGTTGCTGCACACGCATTACTGAAAATCTGTCTTCTTCGGCGTCTTCCGTGAGCGGAACGGTCGGGATATCGACCATCTGCGAAAAGTCGGGCAAGCTACGTTTAGCCAGCTCCCTGCGAGCGGCTATAACGTCCGACTCACTTAACTGGAATGCTGGCAAGGACACGCAATTGCTCTAGCGTCAGCCCGGAAACGTCAATAGCCGCCTTCACTTCAGACTTGATCGGCCCGCCTTCATCCCCGGTAAGCGCGACCTTCTCGCCGTACTTTTTCGGGGCCATTTTCGACAGAAGCCATTTCCGCGCATCAATACGGATTTGCGAACGCTTCGCCGCTTCCCCGTTAAACACCCACCCAGCCGGCTTGCCGTCCTGCCCAAGCCGCTCCATCCAATCGTTGGATGCGTCGTCGGCAATGTCTAGGATGTCTTCGGCAAGAACCTCAATTCCAGCCGCCTTGGCTCTTGCGTATTGGTCCCGGAAACTTTCATGCTTGTTAAGCCACCGCATGACGGTTGACTTTTCCGGCATGTCTTCCATGCGGCAGATTTCCCGCAGACTTAGCCCTTCAGACAGAAGAACACAGATGCGCTCGGCTACCGTTTCGTTGTAGTCGCTTGGCCTCCCGCGAGTTGCCATTAGTCCGTTCTCCCGGCGGCGGAGTAGATCGCCCGTTGAAAAAGAAAAAGCCCGCAGCGTTTCCACCACGGGCCTACTGCGCCGGGAATCCCGGCTTTGCCTGATTTTGCGAGATTAGTTGCAGTTTGTCACTTTGTCAAGCGTGCCATTTTTTCGGCCAGTTGATCGCCGGCCTTCTCTAGCCAGCGCGACCACTGCCACGGCGCCAGGTCAGGCCATAGCGCGTCAATCGTTTTCGCTGTCCACTGGCGATAGCTGCGAATGATTGCTGCCTGTAGCCACGGCTCTAGCCCGTTGATTGCCGCGTCTAGGTCCGTCCAGTCTTCCGACGTTACCCCTGTCGGCTCGCTGCTGCGCTTTCCTGACGGGATGCCGGATTGAAGCATCGGGCAGATTGACGGATAGCCGGCTGTCCGGTGCTCATGACTAGCCCAGCGCAGCAGCATGGAATCCAGCCAATCGGCTTTTACCCGTGCGCGCCTGCTCATCGGCACACCTCGGGCCGTTCGCACTTCGGCGGGCTTACCTCAACATCCGGCATTTCACTGCCCCCGCCACACCCGGCCAGAAGCGCGGCCAAAGCGATGATTGCCGCTTTCATGCCATAGCCCCCAGGTCGAAGACGCTACGCGGCACAGAAGCACATGCAGCCGAAACGGACTGAATACGCCGTTTCTTGGTGCGCGCCTTGCTTTTCTCCCGCCACGATTGCAACTTTTGCGCTTTCATAATGGCCTTGATCTGCTCTTTGGCGGCCTGCACGTCTTCCGGCACGACCCAACGCGCGTGATAGGTTGACCCAACAGGCACCAACCCGCCTATGCTCTTCCACGCCTTCAGGTAGGTGATTGCCACTGAAGGAGACAGCTTCAGCCTGGCCTCGATGTCGCACCGCTGCACGCCAAGCACGCCGTTCTGGCGCGCGATTGCGTAGATTCTGAACCCGTCGTGCGTGAACGGGCTTAAACGCTTCGTCATGCTCACCCCTCGCTAGTTGCATCGGTTACAGGTAATGCCGCCACGTCAACGCGGCAGATTCCGCCAAGAGCCCCCCGCCTGATCGTCAGCCGGTCAATCTGGCTGTCGTCATGCCACACCCCTACATGCGTCAGCCCGTCTAGAACCGCCTTTAGCACGTTGTCTAGATCGCGCCGCCGCCTGTCTGGTGGGCACGCCTCAATTTCGACCGACACCCGGCGCCCGCCCAGCTTTGGCCACCGATGGCACAGCGCCAAGCCTTCCAGCGTTTGCCGGTAGTCGCGGGCCTCTTTGCTGAGGATTGCCCGGCCGCCGACGTTGCGCCAGTAGCGGTTTACGGACGGCGGCCAGGGCAGTTCGATCATTGCTCTTTGCGGAAAATGCCATCCGCGCCTAACGTGCCCTTGCGGTCCTTGATTTCCGCGTATGCCTTTTCTAGACACTTTTGCACGTCCACATCAGCCAGCGCGGCGCCGATGATGAGCGTAACCAGCACATCGCCGACCGCATCCTGATACTCGCCAAGCGCCTTTGCGTACAGATCACGGTCGCCGCAAGTCTTGAACGCCCGCATCGCCGCTGCCGCTTCCAGCAATTCGCCGGCCTCTTCCAGCGTTTTGCGCGCCTGAGCGAGCGGAGTGCTGTTCGGGATGATCTTTCGGGCCTCTGCCCAGCGGATCACGTCAAGTTCGAGGATTGAGTAGGTCATTTCCGTTTCCTGAATCCTGGGCATCGTTGCCACATGGTTGCGAATGTTGGGCCGAGTTCGACACGGCCTGATCTTGGGACGTAGCCGAAAGCTCTTGCGGGATTGGTGCAATGTCTAGCGATACACCTGGCGCAGTCCACGCACGCGCCGCCCTCTTGGTGATCCAGCGGCTGCACCGGCTCAGTGTGTGTCGGCTGTCGTGACATAGCGGGCACATTTACTCACCCGCCGCTAGGTTGAACACAAACGCTGGCGCCCGGCTTTGGATCGGCGCCTTTGGTTGCCGCGTGAACTTCCTGCGCGGGCTTTCTTCCTCGAAGACCTCCCGCGTGGTGAATCTGAAGTCGCACAGCTTGCAGCACCGGATGCGCTTCGTGCTTCTGGTAGCCTCGACCTCTGTCGCCTCTCCACACTTCGGGCAGATCATGCGGCCTGCCTTTCGTCGTTAGCAGCAAATGCGTTGTAGATGGCAGATATTGGCGCCGATTCTTTCTTGCGCTGTCGATACAGCCTATTCAGCACCTTGCGGCATTGAGACTTCGGTTTCTTTGCGTCCGATTTCTTGCCGACCGTGAACAGTTCGACATATGGCCGCACACTGGTATCCCATCCTGAGCGGTATATCAGTTTGTTGCGCTTCAGTACAACAATCACCCGCTCAACGGTTGCGCGATTAACTCCGCATTCTTCGGCCAGCTCGCGCCGAGAAACGCAGCCATCTTCCAAACTGCGCCAGATCGAAAGAAACGCCATGAAATTGCTTCGTCGTGGCTTTTCTTGAGTCTTCCGCGGTTTGCACGGCTTTCCATCCGGCCTTTTCTTTGGCGCCTCGGCATCAGGCCCGGCGCCGAAATAATATATCGGAGCGACGACCTTGTTGTGCGGCATATCCCAATCGATGATGCGGATCAATTGGCTTCGGTGCATTTCCGACAGCAGACGGTTAGCGTTGTCCCGCGTCAGCCCGGTTTTTTCGATCACCTGAGCCGCTGACATCGGCTCTTGAGCGAAACGCGCCAGGATGCGCGCATAGCCGGCCATGCACTGCCGGTTTGATCCTTTGCTCATTTGGCCCCCGTGCGCAGGCTCTGCGCTTGCCACCGCAGCCGCATCGCCTGAGCGGCCAGGCGCGATGCCTCGGCCTCAAGCTCTGTGGGCTTCTGTTCGTTCCTTTGGCTATATGGCCCACACCCGAACCACGAAAATGCAGCCACGGGCCGATTAGGTGCCTTGCTGGCGGTTTTATTCACTGGACGATCTCCTGGCTAAGTTGTGCGCGGCTGCTTTTCCAGCTTTCGCGCTGTGGACGCATCGGCGCGGGCTTCTTCTCCAAAGCTCCGGCGCGGTGCTGTAGGTCAAGGTGCAGGCGATACACGTAAGCCTCCACATGGACGGCTTCGTGATCGTTCGGCTGCATGTCGGGGTACTCGGCCCAAAACTCGCGCGAGAACTCCACCGCCTCGCGCCGCTTGCCTTCGCCCAACAACTTGCGGATGTCGCCGATCAGGCCTGACATCCAATCGTGCTCGCGCAATCCAGCCGTGATGCCTGGCCAATGCTTCGGCTCGGCCCAGGCGTGGTGCGAACAGAACCACCGCCCACCGCCATCCAGCGACACCGAGCCGCGCAAAGCGCATCCCGACGCGTAGCAATTCCCGCTGCTGAAGTCGCTAGGCGCCTCGGCGACTTCCGTTTTCCTCTTGACGTAGCTCATGCCCGTTCCTTGTGGTAATGCCCCTCGACGACCTTTGCGAACTTCGCCGGGGTGAACAAAAAGTCAATGTCTGCCCGCCAGTCCTTCGCCTTGCCGGCCAGGAATGACGACTGCGCCACGTAGCCAAAGAACCAATCGAACCACTCAACCGCTGCCGTCTTTGGGTCTTTGGCCTTCCTGATGTCGGGATCGTTGACGACCTCGCGCCACCTCCCACTGATTGCCCGCTTCCTCGATTCGCTCATCACGGAGACGCGCGGGAGCATCGGCAAGCGCCGGTGGTACAGGTCCACAAGCTCCTGAGTCGGGCACGGATCAGACCGATTCGGCACAGCCGAGTCGGGGAGTACCGTAGGTACTTGTATTTCTTCTCTTATCTTCTCTTCTCTTATCGGTTTCGCCTGGGTTAGCGTTGGGTTAGCGATGGGTTGCCCATGGGTTACCGCTGGGTTACCCGTGGCTAACCCATGGGTTTTTTTCGGCCTTCCGCCCTTCCCGCCGTTCTCCCAAGCTGCTAAAAGTGATGCGTTCTTCTCCGCCCAACCGACAACAGTGACAAGCGTGCCGTCGCGCGTGATGTACTCAGCAGCAACCAAGGCAGACTCAAGCGCATCGGCATCGCCTGCGTACTTGCACAGTGCTTTGATGCCGGCTGGCGGAATCTCAAAAGTGTCGGCCTTGCGGTTCTGGCAGTGCGCCCACAGCCGCATGATGTAGACCGGAGCCAGTTGATCGCCAAGGGCATCGGCGACCATTAGCGTTCGCCAGTGGTCAAAAAAGTCAGGGTCAACAATCACCCCCGCACCCTCCACACCGGCTTAGGCGACAGGTGCGAAGACCGCGCAGACCAGTAATCGCCCGTGCGCTGAATCACGCCTTCACGGGCCAGCGATAGGCACACGGCTCCCCACCAGCGCAGTTCTCTCGGTTCTTCGATCCGCTCGCCAATCTCGGCGCGGAATGTCTCAATCGTGCCAACCCGGCCCGGCTTGCGCTTCGCCCAGCGCCGGAAACTGGTTTCAGCGGCTGCGATCCATTCGTGGCGGTTCACTTCTTCGGCTCCTTCAAAACCACTGGCGCTGGCATCGAATCTTGCGTTTCACGCTGTTTGCGCAGCATGTCGGCAATCCGATTGCTACTCTTCGCAAGCTGGCGCACGGTCATCCCGTCAAAACGGTAATTCGGGTCGGCTTTTCTGCTGCTCATGATTTCTTCCGCAGTGCAACGAAAATAGCGATCAGCGATGCGGCAATCATTGCAAGCGTGCCAGGCTCGGAAACTACCTGCATACCCCGCGCCTTGATTGCTTCTGCATCTTCCTTGAGTTGGTCGATACTCGGCCGCGCCTTTGGGTCAATTGCGCGTGCGATATTCCCGCAGCGCGCAAACCACAAAACAACGTGCTTGCCTTCCTGCCAGGCGAGTGCCATTTCCTGGTGGTTGACGCCCCACATGGATCGGTCAACCAGGCCGGGGCAGATGCGCCCGGCGCCGAAGTTCATGTCTTGCAGGTCAACCAGGCGCCCAGCGTCGATCTGGTCCCGCGTCACCACGACCTGACGAAACCCAACACGCGCCGCGACAAGCTCGGCTAGCCGCTCACGGGTGCCGGCCGGGATACCGTCCAGCTTGCGAACCGCTTCGGCCTTGCTGCCGGTGTACGGATTGGCGCCAGGGTCGGCCCAGGTGCATTGCGCTTGCGCTGTCACGCTGTAGGCCGCGGCAGCGATGGCCACCAGCAGCCCCCCTAACACCTTGGCTAGTCCGTTACCAGCGGACACATGATCGCTACCGATGTCGCACACCTTACGGGCTATCGGAGCGACAGTGGCCTCATGCGCCACCCACTCATTGCAAACGTGAAACTCGACGCCCTGGAAGTAGCCAGCGCTGAACGTCGGTATCACAACGCGCCCAGCCGCCTCGGGCTGGTGGCGTGCGCACGCATGGCAATGCGCGGCGTAATCTCGGCCGGATCGGCGACCGAGGCATGGGGAAGGCTTCATTTAGTCCTCGCTGCTGCTGCCGCCGTAGTTGCCGAACTCGGCCATCTCGTCCATAAGCTCGACAAGCTCGGGCACGATCTCGGTCGCATCGCCGGCCGGTATCGGTTCGGCGATGCGATGGCCAAAGGCGCGCAACAGCACGTCAGCAGCGGCCAGGAGTTCCTTCGGATCGGGTGTCATACGGTTGCCCCTACATCAATGACCGGAGCGCCGTCCGGATGCGGCCAGCCGCGCCGCTTGACGCGAACCCAAACCACATCGGGCCGGGACTCGTCCGCGGGCACTTGGCCGTTGGTTGCCTTCTCAAGACGCACCGCGAAATGCGCCGGGATGGGCCGCTTACCGGCCACCCAATCCGACACATCCGGCACATGCGCCCCCACCTGGCGGGAGAGCCGCGCCATCGCGCCGCGCCCCTGCTCTTTCACGTAGTCGGCTAGTTGCATGCGGCCAGTGTAAGCAACTTGCTAACTTGTTGCAAGTGCCAACGTTAGCGATGCACTTAGAGAGTGCAGAACTGCACGGCTACGCTTACAACATGACAACCATCGCCGCCATCCGCCGCGCTAACCTAAAGCGCCTGCTTGAAGAAGTGGGCGGAGAGCGCGGCGCTGCTGCCGAGCTGGCAAGACTCAGCGGGGTCAAGGCCCCGATCATTAGCCAGCTAAGAAGGCCCACCTTCTACCCTGACGGGCGGGAGCGCGCTATGGGGAGCAATGTTGCGAGGCAGCTTGAAAAGGCTATGGGTAAACCGTTGGGGTGGATGGATCAAGACCACGAAGTTGGGGCAAGGTCCATTGAAGAAGCGGAGTTCATCAGGACATTCAGGGCGCTAGCGCCTCACCAGCAGAACGCGCTGGCGGCGTTAGCGTCCACGATGGTCAAAGACAGCAGCCCGCCGCCAGGCGACACGACAGAAGGGAAGAACTTAGCGCATTGATCCGTTTTTTGCTATCATGGCTGGGACCACTGATCCCGGCTGTGGTAGCGTTCAGCATTGAGCCCTCTAGCTCATTGCCTCTAGCCCTTTAGTGGGCACGCAGCCGGGAATCTGCGGGAGGCAATGGCCTAGAGGGTTTTTGCTTCCTGGCTGCTAGCGGATGCGCGGCCTGGTGAAAGCATGCACGCCCTTGCCTCGGGGCACACCGCGAAAAGACCGGCCATCGGCGCCCCCGATGCGTAGCCGTGCGGCCTGTTAGCGAGGGACCGCAGAAGGTGCCGTGAACAAGGGCGAGACAAGCACGGGCCGGATGAATCGCTGCCTCATGGGTGCGCTGGGCCAATAGGCTGGGCGGGGAGCATAGCCAGTGCTGGGCTATCGCCCCTTGGGCCACCATTGGCGAAGTGAAAAAAAGTAGCAGCGGCAAAAAAGTTGCAGGAACTTAGCGCGATCCTATTGACATGATGTTAGCGCCGCGCGAAGATACGCCCATCGCAACACACACCGGAGAGACGCGATGGGCAACATGGGATGGGCAGAGTACGCACTAGGTCAACACCTGGCGCAAGAGGCAGCAGACGAAGCGGCGGCCGATGCACACGAGAAGGCCATGACCGACCGGGTTGCAGAGCTGATGGACGACATCGCGTGCAGCGACTTGGATGCAAAGGTTGGCGGCACGCAGTTTTGTGGCCACCAGCCGGTTGACGACATCGGCGCTTGGATGTGCGGCCCGGACGATGGCGACAGCGAATCGCCTGAGCGGCTGATGCGTCAGGCCATGCGCGCTGCGGCTGTGGCCTTCTCCAAGGCTGGCGGGCGGATCACTGGCGGCGGCATGTACACCGCTGCTGGCCAGTACCTCGCGGCTGCCCTGCAAGCCGCTTGCTATGCCCGCGCAGAACAAGAGGCCAGCAAGTGACCGCGCCCGCCGACATCGAGCTGCCGCCCGACTGCAGCGCAACTGCGGCTGCCGCAGGTCATGCGGAAGGCGTGGCAGGCATTGACCGCTGCATCACGCGCCTGAAGGAAGATTTCGCGCGCCGCGAGGCACTGCTGCGCCGGCCGACAGTTGCGCACGTCATCGAGCGCCACCCGGTTGACGTGCGCAAGCCCGTTCCCGCCTGGCTGTGGCGAGTGGGCGATTGGCTGCTGGCCTTCGCGCTCGGCTTTGGACTTGCCTACTCCGCAGCCCAGGGGTTCTGACATGCGCCCCCCGGTCTACCTGAGCGAGACAACGGCGCCGATCATCACCGGGCGCCTTCTGCTGGCATGCGTGCTGGCGCCAATCATCGTCATCGCGGCTGGTGCCGTGGTGGCTAGCCTGCTATGACTGCACACGACAAAGGCGCCCCGCTTGGCATCTTCTATGACATGCCGGCAGAGGAATACCACGCGATTCCTGCGTTGAGCGCGACCGGCTTGCGCACACTGGCAAGGTCCGCGTGGCACTACAAAAACCGGCCTGACATCAAGCCCACGCGCCCCATGCTGCGCGGCACGCTGGCGCACTGCGCCGTTCTGGAGCCAGACGCCATGGAAGCGCGCTACCTAGTCGTCCCTGAAGGCGCACCGCGCAAGCCAACCCCGGCCCAATGGACCGCCAAGAAGCCGAGCGATGAAAGCCGCGCCGCCATGGCATGGTGGACCGAGTTCAACGCCAGCGCCGAAGGGCGGCAAATCGTGTCAGCAGAAGACTACGCGATTACACAGGCGCAATTGCGCGCTTTGCGCGACGAACCGACGATTGCTGCGATTCTGAAAGAGGGGCGCGGAGAAGTTTCGGTGTTCTGGCGTGATCGGCGCACGGGCGTTTACTGCAAGGCCCGTCCTGACTGGATCACTCCGCAAGATGGCGGGAGGGTCACGCTGCTTGACCTGAAAAGCACGGCTGACGAGTCGCCATCCGGCTTTGGCCGTGCTGCGGCGCGCATGAAGTACCACCTTCAGCGCTCGCACTACGTTGATGGCGTGCAGCAAGCTACGGGCTGGCGCGTCGATGAATTTGTGTTTGCAGCCGTCACCAGCGCCCCGCCAGTTCTGGCCGTGCCGTACTTCCTCACAGACGCCATCAAGGAACAGGCCGACGACGAACGCGCCGAGCTGCTGGACCTATACGCTCGCTGCATGGAAAGTGGGCAATGGCCAGCCTACGGACAAGGGCTGCAAATGCTTGACTTCCCAGCCTACGCGAAGCGTGAGAGCGAAGTTGAAGTTTCATTCGCAGACTGACATAGGAGAGAACAACATGATCGACATCACCGACCTTCGCAGCACCATCGTGCCGAAGTCTGACCAACTGAACGCCGAGCAACTGCTAGGCGGGCCGATGACCATTACCGTAACCGATGTGCGTACCGGCAGCGGCGAGGATCAGCCAGTTTCCATTCACTACGAAGCAGACAACGGGCGGCCCTACAAGCCATGCAAGACCATGCGAAAGGTACTGATCCTGGCATGGGGGCACGATGCCCGCGGATGGATCGGAAAAAGCATGACGCTGTTCAATGACCCATCCGTCAAGTTTGGCGGGATGGACGTTGGCGGGATCAGGATTAGCCACATGTCAGGGCTGCCAAAGGATATCCACGTCAGCTTGACCGCGACAAAGGGCAAGAAGGCGCCGCATGCGATCAAGCGGCTTGACATGGGGCCGGCATTAGGCGATGTGCTTGGCGCCATTGCAAGCGCAACCAACAAGGCCACGATGGACGCGGCAAAAGGCCTGGCTGCGCAACTTGTCGCAACTTCTGATGTAGAGGCCGCGCAAGTTGCCTACCGCGCCAAAGTAGCGGAATTGCGAGCTTTGGCTGAAAAGCACCAAGAATCCACCCCTGGCGCATCTGCCTAAAACTGACGACAGCATGAACAACATAACTATCGCCGGCCAGCTTGGCCGAGACGCCGAAATCCGTTACGCAGCGAACGGGGATGCAATCGCAAACTTCAGCATTGCCGACAACCAGGCCGGCAAGGATAAGCCGGCCATCTGGTGGCGGTGCTCGCTGTACGGCAAGCGTGCCGAAGCGCTGGGCCAGTATCTGAAAAAAGGAACGGCGCTGACCGTTTGCGGCCAGGTGACAGAGCGCCAGTACGAGAAAGACGGGCAGCAGAAGACAGCGCAAGAGGTTCGCGTGTCGGATATTGCGCTGCAAAGCCGGCGCGAACAGCAGGCAGATAGCGCACCTCCGCAGCAGACGCGGAAAGCACCGCCAGCGAAGAACGCTACGGGGTTTGACAACATGGACGACGACATACCGTTCTAACGCCATGCCAAATCCATCTAGAAGCATGACCGTTCAAGAAGCTGAACGCCTGGTCGCGCTTTGGTGCGCAGGCCAGCCGATTGACGATCTACCGCAATGGCGGACGGCAATGCAAGTGATAGCGCGCGAGCTTTCTGATACGCGCGCCCGTGTTGCGGATGAGCGCGAGCGATGGGCGCCATTGGTGGACAGGCTTGCCGAATCGCTCGCCGCTAGGCTTGGCACCAATGCCGACGAATGGCCTGACGTCCTGGCCGCACGCGCGGCGCTTTGGCGGCCGTGACGATGGACGAAAGGACACTACGTGACCGACTTGGAAATGATGGAGCGCGCTGCGAAAGCCGCTGGGATGGAAGTGCACCGCGGCGACGGATGGCAAGCGGATATGCTGTTTCGATCAATCCAGCGGCCGAGTAGCCCGCTTGTGGCAAATGTGCAGTGGAACCCGCTGGAAGACGATGGCGACGCGCTGCGCCTTGCTTGGAAACTTCGCATGAATATCGAGCCGCAAACGACGATGGGCGGCAAGCCCACTGGCTTCAATGTGTGGCCGGCTGGCCGCGGAGACTGCGGCGCGACCGAGGACGGAAACGCCCCGGACGCGATGCGCCGCGCGATTGTCCGCGCGGCGGCCTGCCTAGCGAAGTAGGCAAGACGCCCAACTGCAGCGTTGAGCCGGCCACAACGGCGCCGCCTGCCTAGCCGGAGCACGCAAACGCAACCCGCCGTTGGGGCTCGGCTCCAACGCCTAGTTAGGCCTAGTGACAGAAGATGAAGGATATGAACACAACAGCAATGGAGACTGCCGCGAAGCGTGAAGGCAAATCCGCCGTTGTTTTCCACGTTGAGCGCAGGATTAGGCTTCCGATAAGCGAGACATGCCCACCATGGAAGAAAGGCAACCGCTCGCGCAGCCCATACGAGAACGCCGCGGCGGCAATGCGTGCTCTACACGCTAGCGACGACGTGACGCGTTCAGAACTGCGCGCAATCATCGAGGCCGGCGAAGATGACAACCAAGTGATCCGCGTATGGCGCTGGCTGCTAGATAGCGGGTTCGCTGTGCCTGGAGCGAAGCGCGGACGCGCCGAAACGCTAAGGCTTGCGCCAATGTGGCGCGGGCCAAGTGATGCTAGGCCTAACGACAGTTTGATCTGCGGCCATAGGCCGTCAGCTCGAAACGCCAGTTAGGCATCACTGCAACGAGGAACATGATGAAGCTGAACAGCACAGAGGAATACGATTTGAAGGCCGAAGCCTTCCGCGTGATGACGGGCCACATGGCGCCCGGGAAAGACGCAGCGGCGGCGAGTTACCCCGCGCCATACGAAGAGCGGGAGGCCGCTTGGAAGGAGTGGCACGCACAGCACGGTGAAGTGGTGCGCGCCATGATCTTGGCGCTGCGCGTCATTGACGGCGACAGGTATCCGTGATGCCTAACGGCAAATTTCAGCCGCCTGCGCCCGGCCGAGGAAACCATACTGAGCACGCCGGCCGGCGCAGGTCGGCTGCAAATTTTGAGTTGGGCGGCTGCCGCCCAAAGCGAAAGGAAACGAAATGAGCGGATGGCGAATAGTGCCCGTGATGCCAACTGACGCGATGCTTTATCTGGATGGAGAGCCTGGGAGCCAGATTGGCGACACGGCCGCGCAGTACCGTCGCCAGATATGGGCCGCCATGCTGGCTGCAGCCCCCGCCGCCCCAATCGCTGAGTACACGGCGGAGCAGGCCCGCGCCTGCCAAAACTGGCGCGGCATGGATGGCGCCACGGCGTGGCACTTGATCGAGCGCCACGCCGGCTGCTGGGGTGATGTTGGCCGAATGATGGACGCATGGCTTGCCGCGAACCGCGAGACGCCCAACGCCGGCATTCAGCCGTGAGCGGAGGCCGTAGGCCGTAGCGAGTCGGCTGCAATGGCCCTGTTGGGCCTCACTTTTCGCCGACATGAAAGGACACAGCCCATGTCCGACATGACCCCGCACGAATTCGCCCTGCTGCCACGCGGGCACCAGGCGACGATGGCCGGTGACGACTGGCTGAGTGACCGCGACCGAAAGAGCCAGGCCAAGGCAGAGGCGGCACGGAAGAAGGCGGCGCTGGCCTGTGCGAAGAAGCTGCAGGCCGCAGCCGACGCGCTGAGCGAGCTGATGGCCGCATGCAATGAC
>JACCDR011096950.1_pt1 | contig 29443 bp, 36 predicted proteins | sample 7446431 | NCBI WGS metagenome assembly JACCDR01 (sample SAMN15323443, study PRJNA562643) | freshwater metagenome | isolation source: river surface water | place: USA:Blue River Watershed | collected 2017-08-17
CGGCTCTTCATCTAGGCGTTGGTGGTGGGGCAGAAGAAGCGCTTCTCAACGAGATCAGAAGAGTTCATGCTACATTGCTGGACCGCCTGAAGCTAAAGTACGCGGGCGACTGCAAATGCGGCAACTGCTTTCTCGTTCCCGGCGATGTGATCCTAAATGCCGCGAACCTCATTAGCTACAGCCTTCGGCGCCAAGATGAAGAGCCGAAGCAAAGCGTAGGCGATGAGCGCCATCCGCGAGTAGAAACATTAGCCTGACACATAAAATGACCAAAAAGCAGACCGTCCTCCGAGACTTCTCCCAGCTCAAGATTGAGAAGCGCATCGAACTATCGGCGGTCGGCATTTACGCTCTCGTCTTTAGAGGCGAGATGGAGCGGGCATTCGAGCCCAAGAAGGGCACGGAAATCCATCGGGTGTACAAGGCCAAGCGTTTGGATTTGCGCCAGCAGCGGGCCTGGAAACTGTTCCGGGACGACGTTGACAAGGCGGCCGGCAGATCGGGCAGCGTTTGTTCAAGCTACGGCGAGCAGACGGACCGCGGCAACGGGTCAGAGTTCCGGGTGCCGAAGGCATTCACCAACAAGCACTGGGACAAGGTTCAGTGGATTTTCCGCAGCTATTTGACGCCGGATGAGGCAAAGCTGCTGTGGGACTTGCTGCAGAATGATCTGACCGGTAGTTCAGTGCTTCGCCTAGAATTCATCGGGCTGATCCGCTCGGGCTATGCTGGTGAGGACGAGGCGCGGGTCGCCGGGACGACACATATTCAGTGTTTGCTCAATCGATTGGCCTATCTATACCAAGGCTAATGTTGCAAATGCGCAACAAAATGCGACGAACACAATAAAAATAAAAAGTCCAGCATTTTGTTATTGCAAATCGCAGATTTTTGTGAAAATCATAGGCCCATAGCGCCCTAATTGCGTCTTCTCTCTGGCCAGACACGGCACGCCCTCACAAAAAACTCTATAGTTTCCAAGGGATTTCGCCCGCTCTGAAGCTGTGGACTTGCGCAACCTCCGGGGTTGACATTCAACGCAAATCAGTATTTAGTTTAATCTTCCGTAGCTGGGGATTCGGACCAGCAAGCATTTTCTCCGCACCTCATGTGGGAAAGCCCAGAGACATCGGCGAGTGCCAACAATCCGCAGTCTCTGGGCATTTATTCTGCCATTCCGATGTGGGTGCGCATACCCAGATAAGGCGCGCTGCGCCAAGCCCACGTTGGCGCAAGGTGCTCTGGCACGATGGCAACAGTTTTATGCGGGGCGCTAAAGCGCTAGTTGACTGATCGACCTAGGCTCTTGATCTTTCTTCGATGACCAGTGTTATGCTGGCACCCGCTCCAAATTCCAGTCCACGAAGACGAAAGCGGCACTAACCAGCCACCCCACTGCTTAGGGGATGACAACGGCCACGGGGCTTGAGCTGTGGTGGCTCTGGAGATCGTCAGATCCTTCCCCAAGGTGGGTTCCGCGCCCTTAAAATCACGAGCAGGTGGACTGCCATCCATCACCGGCCTGTTCGCACCAGGTAAGCCATGCAGTAAAGCGGAGCTTCGGCGCCTCCGCCCGGTGATCGTCTGCCCCATTAATTCATCCAAAGGTCCAAGACGCGATGCCCCTCGGAATCAATCTAGCGTTGTGGCAGGCTGCGCTGCAGGGGGGTGGTGGGCCTATTTTATGTACACCGGCCTACGTAACCGGGGACCGGACGGCATCTATTGCCGTGACGGCGTCTGACGGCCTTGTGGCCGGTGCGTTTGGTTCCGTCACCAATATCGTCAACGGAAGCATAGTAACGAACAGCACGGGTTCCTGTGCGCTGAATGCTGTCTCCGCCTCGGGGCATTGGCTTCAGTTTGACTTCGTCACGCCAACGTACATTACAGAAGCCACTTTTTATGAGCATATCCCCTCCGTTCATGGGACATGGAAGTGGCAAGGCTCAAGTAATGGAACTGACTGGGTCGATATAGGGTCTGGGTTTACACTTGGCGCGATAGCAATCCAAGTTCAGACCCAGCTTTCTGGTAACGATACTTACTATAGATATTATCGCTTGCTTGGCGTATCAGGAACAACAAGTACAGCCCCATGGATACAAGAAATCGAATTTAAGCAATGCACGTCACCGCCCTGAATTCAGGATGGGGCTTGGTATGATCCAGGCAGATGGGACGATGCGACAAGCTGGATTGAGTGATTATGCCTGCGGCTTCTTTTGCGAATGGTGAGTCAGCTTCTTCTATAAGGCAGAAGCTGAACAATGGATTATACAGCGATTTCTGGGGTAGGCCAAGGTCTATATTCGACTACATACCATCTAATCAGCATGCTGGCCTGCTTGGCCGAACAGGCAACTATGATTGTTTTGCGGCCATCATGAACGCCTTGGCGGAGATCGAAAACCGCAGGCCTACAGCTCTGTGGTTCCCCGGAGGAGGCCTTTATAATTGCTCGCAAACGCTGCATATTAAGCGTCAGGTGAACTTGGTCGGGACGGCCGCAGGCATGGCCGGAACCGAGGACACGACACTCCAATTTCCGGCCGGAGTTGCCGGTATGATTGTGCACCGATCCGATACGGACAGTGCCAGCCCTGATCCTAGATTTGCCAATGGGTGGGGCGACGGCTCCATCGTCTCCGGCCTAAGACTTCAGGGTAGTGGCGGTGCTCTGGCGCACGGCATTCACTTGCGCGCCCGTGCGGTTCTTGAGCGGGTGAAGGCGACGGGATTTTCGGGCAACGGCTGCCACATCGTTGCGGACGTGTCCGTGCCTATCGATAACCCAAGTTACGGCAACGCCAATAATTTTCGCATTTTAGGCTGTTCATTTCAAGAAAATGAAGGACATGGCCTTTATGTTCAAGGAGGTGATGCCAACGCCGGTTATGTCGAGGCATCTAATGCGTCCGGCAACGGCGGCGCAGGCTTTTATGATAGTTCTTTCCTAGGCAACGCCTACATCGGTTGCCACACTGCATCTAATGCAGGTCACTCTTACAAGAGTGACAACTCAAACGCCAGAAATGTATTCATCGGTTGTTATACCGAAGGCGGGCAGACATCATTGCTGCTGTCTCCAGCTATGGTCATTGGTGGACTTATCGGCGATATCGACCCGGAATCGACTGGGTCTGTGATCGGTTCTCGCGCCGGCGGGGCCACACTGTTGCCGTCAGTAGGCATTGGCACGGATACGGGGCCTTATGTGTCGGTTGGTGGCAATGACAGCATCAATCAGGCGCTACAGATCAAAAACGGGCTCAATGAAGACGTAGACGTGCACCGGCTGAAATACGATGCCGCTGGAGACCTATATTGGGACGTTGACAATTTTGGTGCGGCCAGAATCTTTAGCATATCCGGAAGCGATACGACCATAGGAAGTGGTGGTGGCAGGCCAAATCCTGTTCCGTATGCCTTTGCTCCAGAGCGACTTATAATTGGCGGTCGAGGTAGCAATGGCCGGCTTGTAACTACAGCCACATCCTCTCCAACCACAGGAGAGTGGGCTCGGGGGGATCGCATCTATCACGCGGATCCATCTCCTGGAGGCATTGAAGGCTGGGTGTGCACGACAGGCGGCACGGCCGGCGTTAATGCCGTTTTCAAGGCTTTCGGATCAATTGCGAGCTAGACGTGAGCCACTCCGGTCTCATCCATAACAACGACCCATAGGCATCGGTGCGGGCGGGCGCGGCAATGAATGAATGTCAAAGCCTAAAAGACCCTCGCCCTCAACCGCTTAACCATCTGCGCCTTCCCATTTCAGGCCTCGATTGCGGCGAGGAGTTCTCTGAAGCTCATGCGGCGCTCTTCGCCTCTCAACCGCTTCAGAGTGGTCTCGACTCGGTTGATTTCGTCTTGGAAGCTTCGGAACTCAGCGTAAATCGTGCCGGCAATGAGCACAAAGCCGGCAAGCATGATCGCATAGGCGATGATTTGCAGTAGCATTAGAATCTCCAGCCATTGCCCAGCATGTGGGCTTTGAAGCGTCGCAGTCCTTCCGATCGGCATCCGTGCCACATGGCATCAACGAGGAAGTCTGGCGCTTTGATTTGAGTGACTTTCGGTGGCACAGGCTGATGAGCCAATGCCACCAGTGCCACACCGACAATGACACAGCCATTGAGCCGATGGCAGACGTGGTAAAGGGCTTTACGCATGGCACGAAACGGGTTAGAGTTTATGGGTGACTGGCGGCGGCGCTGAAATTCGAAGAAGCGCACGCACGCGGCTCTGCCTACAATGGAAACGGCATTACTCCATTGTACTGTAAGAGGGCGGTCCAACGAGATGCCACTCGTGAGGTAGCCGGGGTGACGTCCGGCCCGCCAGTCACATCAGCCACTCATACGCCCCAAATCGCCCTGTAGCAGCCACCCTAATCACCACCAGGGCAATCAGGGCGCCGACGCATAACCAGTAGGCGCCCGTAGCCTTACGCATTGTGGTACACTCCAATCTCGACGATGCCGGCATCGGTGCCATACTGCGACGCGAGATCCTCTGCAGCTTCACGGCAGTCAAAGACGGCGATCTTATCGGGATTGTCGACGCAACGGACAAAACGGCAGGTTGAACGCAACATAACAGCGTAACGCATTGACGCAACTCCTTGCTTGCACTCACTCACAAGCCAGACTATAAGGGTGAGAAGCTAATAAAAAGTAAACGGGGATGCAGATGTCGCGGGAAATATCGGACACGCTCAAGAAGCAGTTCGAAGCAGTAAGTTCCAGTCTGAGCAGGGTGAGTTGCAGTGCGGATGCTTTCGTCAGACACGCAAAAAATATGCCAAATTTAATAAAGTCTGAGGCTGAAATTGCTTCTAGAGCGGCTACCTTAGCCAAGGTAGAGTTCGAGAAACTTGTCAAGCTTGTTCACGCTCACGAGGGCGTTGATTATACTCCGCATGTCCTGATCGGCCAAAAGTGGCGTCATAAGGAAGACTATAGCAACGCTGGAGAGGTTGCGCTACTGGCCAACGGGCTGCCAGATTCGAAGCATCCTTATACTGTCGTGATCCACGGATCACGGGGCGCCTATAAGGCGATTCCATTAGATGAGTTCCGCGAGACCTACGAACTCTGCGACCAAGGAGGCGAGTAACATGCGGATTTTTGTTCTGTCTCTTGTGGCCTGTGTCAATCTGATGGTTGCGGTGGCGCCGGCTTTCGCCAAGGAGAGCTGCGAAGCCAGATGCTATCGTCTTCACGGCTTTACTCAGAAGGGCCACCAGTGCGCAAGCAACTGCTGACATCGCCAAAGTCAGCCAGCGAAAGCGACAACATCTGGTGGAGCGGCTCGTCATCTCCGACTACGGTGACGGTGTTTGAGGCTGAGCAGGCGCCCTCTGGCCTTCTTGGCATTGACGGCGAGCCACTCATACGCAAGCGCCAGGGCATCGGCTTTGTGTCATTCGATGATTGACCGCTCCGCTCTCGCCACCCACTGCCAAGCCATAGGCTGGACACTCGATCGTCTGTCTGCCCTTCTTTCTGAAGGCATCACAGACGCCAACAGAGCCACCATATGGCACCTTATCCGTCCTGAGGCTATGCAGGTACGGTTTACGGTCATCGCGGCTCGTACGTGGTTTCCAGGGGCTCAGGTGGTTAGCATAAAGGCCTTGTAATGCGTGAGATCGGCACAATCCTGCTCTGGGTGTTCACCGTCGCGTTTATCCTTGCGTTCGCGTTAGCCATCGTCGCTAATGCCCAGCCTCGCAATCTTGAAGTCTGCGCCATCCAAGGCCGTCTCACTGCCCTAGGCTACTACAAGCGCAACCTGACCTGCAAATACGGCCCATACACTCAGGACGCCATCACGTTTTACCAAGCTGACCAAGGCATGGTCCCCACCGGTCACGTCGGCCCCCGGACGTTCAAGGCCCTATTCGGCTGTTCTCGATCTGATAAGTCTTGCATGATCAAGCAAACCAAGGCATGCTCACAAGAGCTGAACGATAAATGCCACGGGAACAAGTGATGGCAAACAAGATCATCAAGAGCCTGAAACAGGCTATACGCTACGCAAGGGGCAACAAGACGGCGGGGCGTTCGACCACCGTTAGGGTTCGCGAACTCACCGACTCCGACCGCAAAAGGCTCCTGACAAGCTGGACGGATGAGTAATGGCAGCGGTCCCCGGCATAGACCCAGCGTGGCGCTGGAAGAAGCAGCAGCCTTCAGTCGTCAGGGTTGAGCCACTAGAGAATGTAGAATATGTTAATAACCACTTCTCCCTAGCGGAGAGTGATAAGGTTATTAACAGAGCCAAGCAAGCCAAATGGCGAGCGGCTCACCCGGAACTCAACCGCCAGCGCGCCAGAGACGGCATGCGCAAACGTAGAGCCTCAAAGAAAGACAATGGCTAAGATGCCATCGCTAAAGTAGCAACAGATTGCAATGCCAAGAGGATCAAAGCCAGGGGAACGTCGTGGAGGCCGCAAGAGTGGCACTCCCAACAAAACCACGAAAGACTTGAAGGAAGCGATCCTAGGCGCTTTCAACATGGCCGGCGGGGAAACGTATCTACTCACCCTTGCCAAAACCGACCCAAAGACCTTCGCCATGCTTCTTGGTCGCGTTCTGCCGCTGACCGTTGCAGGTGATAAAGAGAACCCCGTTAATGTCAACGTCGGCGTCACATGGATGACGGAAACCCAAGCCAAAGCTCGTGGCTGGGCATAAACCAATACTGGCCTCGCGATCCGTTCAGACGATTTCACATCAGGGATAAGCGTTGGGCGGTAATGGTGGCGCACCGCCGGGCGGGCAAAACGGTAGCCTGCGTCGCTGATCTGGTTCTAGACGCCAAACACACCAAGAAGCAAGACGCGCGCTTCGCCTATATCGCTCCACAGTACAATCAGGCTAAAGATGTCGCCTGGATGTATGTCACGCGCCTGACAGCGGATATTCCTGGCGTTGAGCTTAACCAGAGCGAGCTTCGCGCCGATTTCCCCAACGGGGCGAGGGTGAGGCTTTACGGAGCCGACAATCCCGATAGGCTCCGTGGCCTTTACCTGGACGGTGCCATCCTCGATGAGTATGCCGACATGCGACCTAGCGTATGGGGTGAGGTGATCCGCCCAATGCTCATGGACCGCAAGGGATGGGCAGCATTCATCGGCACGCCAAAGGGTCGGAACGAGTTCTTCAAGGTCTATGATCGAGCGAAATTCGATCCAGACTGGTTCACGCTTTTGCTTAGGGCATCGGAAAGCGGGCTAATTTCTGCTGATGAAATCGATGCTGCGCGCAAGGAGCTGACGCCAGAGCAGTTCGAGCAGGAATTGGAGTGTTCGTTCGAGGCGGCCATTCTCGGTGCCTATTGGGGCAAGGAGATTGCCGAGGCTGAGCGAGGCGGGCGGATTACCGATGTGGCCTATGAGGCAGCTCTTCCCGTCCACACATCGTGGGATCTTGGCATTGGTGACAGTACGGCGATCTGGTTCTGGCAGGTGGCTGGCCGTGAGGTGCGTGTCATCGATCACTACGAGAACCATGGTCGGAATCTAGCTCATTACGCGGCAGTCCTAGCATCGAAGCCCTATGTCTATGGCAGAGACTGGGTGCCGCACGATGCGCGAGTAAAAGAGCTTGGCACCGGCCGCACGCGGGTTGAGACGCTCATTCATCTGGGGCGAAAGCCTACCATTGTCCCCATGCACACTGTCATGGATGGCATTAACGCGGTGCGGTTGACATTGCCGCAGGTCTGGTTTGATCGCTACCGCTGCGCTGATGGCATTGAGGCATTGCGCCAGTATCAAGCCGAATATGACGAAAAGCAACGGACATTCAAGGATAGTCCAAGGCACGACTGGTCAAGTCACACGGCCGATGCCTTCCGCTATATGGCAATGGCCTATCGCGAGATTACGGCGCCGAAGGATGAACCCAAGCCTGACCCCTTCGCGCCCCCCACAATGGCACAGCTCACTAAAGAGCATGACAGGAAATTCAAGGCATCACGATCACAATGGTGACACCACAGGATAAGGCAGCGCCAGCGCCTGAGCGTCGCCAGGCGAAATACTGGCACAATCAGATTCAGGCGGCTGAGGATCGGGAGAAGAAGTGGCGCGAGACCGGCCAGAAGGTTGTCGCCCGGTATTTGGATGAGCGCGAGGGCTATAGCGGCGGCGAAGGCTGCGAGCGCCGCGTAAACATCTTGTGGTCGAATACCGAGGTTCTGCAGGGCAATCTGTATTCCGAGCTCGGCACGGCCGATGTGCGTCGCGCCTTCCCGCAGCCCGGCAATGCCAACAAGGTTGCGCGGACTGCGGCATTGGTGCTTGAGCGCAATATCATCTCCTGTGCCAACCGCTATAATGTCGACGCTGAGTTCGAAGACGCCATCACAGATTACCTCACTGCCGCCCGAGGTCAAGTCTGGGTCGAATATGACGCCGTCATCGATCGTATGCCGACCAAGGTTACGAGGGAGGATGACGAGACCGGAGAGGCTGAGGAAGAGGAAGTAACCGAGAAGATCCGCTATCAGAAGGCGGAGATCTGCCATGTGCCATGGACGGATTGGACCCACGGGCCGGCGAAGAAGTGGCGGGATGTGCCGTGGGTAGCGCGCAAGCTGCTGTTTACCCCGGATGATTGCGCCAGGACATGGCCGCAGTTCAACAACAGCATGGATAAGACCACGATCCCATGCAATCACGTCCTCACCGAGGGCAAGGATCGCAATGACGATCAGGGCGCGACGGATTTCAAGCGTGCTACGGTCTGGGAGATCTGGGACAAGCGCTCGCAGTCGCGTATTTACGTTGCCAAGGATTTCCAATGGGAGCTGGAGCGCGAGGATGACCCGTACAGAGTAGAAAGCTTCTTCCCCTGCCCAGAGCCGCTCTATGGCGTTAAGGGTACAGACCGGCTTCTACCGCGTCCTGAGTACCTGATGTACAAGGACCAAGCCGAAGAACTCGACCGCTGCAATACGCGGATCTGGAAGCTGCTGGAGAGCTTGAAGTTCCGCGGAGTACGGTTTGCCGGCCTTGATGGCGAGGATACGCTCTCAGACATTGCCAACCTCGAAGACGGCGAGTTTCTGCCGCTGAAGAATTTCCAGGCGCTGGCCCAAGGCGGCGGACTGAAGGAGGCATTCCAGGTCATGGACTTGGCACCAATCGCGGTGGCCATTCAAGCTGCGGCCGAGCGCGCAGTGCAGTTGATTCAGTCAATTTACGAGATCACCGGCATTTCCGACGTGGTGCGCGGGTCGTCTGACCCGAATGAGACCGCCACGGCGCAGAATATCAAGGCACGGTTTGGCTCGCAGCGTCTGCAAAAGCGGCAAAAGAAGGTGCATCGCTTCGTCCGCGACGCAATCCGCATCAAGGGCGAGATCATCGCTGAGCATTTCGAGCGTGAGCAACTGTCGCAGGCCTCAGGCGTGCCATTGCCTACCGAGGCGGAGCGCGCACAAGCCCGTGCCACACTGCAACAGTTCGCGCAGCAGCAAAAAATGCAGCAGATGATGGCACAACAGGCGCAAATGGTACAGCAACAGCCTCAGGGCGGTCCGCCCATGCCACAGATGCAGCCTCAGCCACAAGGCGTTATGCAGGGAGCAATGGCGTAGCGCACAAATGTCTGTATAATAGCAAAGCCCAGCGAGCGCGCTAACGCTCAAGCTGGGCTTCTAACCAAGCCGAACCTGTACAGGAGGTCCCGATGGCTACTCAACGTATATGCATTGTCGAATCGTGTGGCAAGAAGGTTTGCGGCCACGGGTATTGTAGTGCCCATTATCAGCGGTGGCGCAGACATGGAGATCCCCTAGCGGGTGGGATTCCGAAACGGCAACAGCTTCGCGAAAAGTTTGTCCACGAAGTTGCTGTCTCCTACCAGGGCAATGACTGTCTGATTTGGCCGTATGGAAAGGGTAAGCCCGGATACGGCATGGTTTGCATTGACGGAAAAAACAGATCAGCGCACCGGCTCGTCTGCGAGCTTGTTCATGGAAAGCCTGAATCAGGTTCATTGGATGTGCGCCATAAGTGTGGCGTAAGAGCTTGTGTGAACCCCAGACACTTGGAATGGGGCACCCGCAAGCAGAACATGGAAGACAAAGTAAGGCATGGCACGGCTCCCCGAGGGAGCAACAACGGTCATGCGAAGCTGACGGAAGATGCGGTCCGCTGGATAAGAATCAGCGGAAGAGACCTGCCCCGTCAAAAAGTTGCGGACAAATTCGGAGTGTCACGGCAAGCCATATCGCATGTGCTCTCTGGAACAACGTGGGAATGGTTGAAATGCTGATGCAGCCGGTCGGTCCTCCGACCCCGATGATAACACCGGAAATGGCAGAAGAGGCGAAAATTATCGCTGAGGCCACTTCTTGGGAGGAAGTCAGCGAGATCCTGCACTCAGACCAGCGCAGGCACTACAGCGTCGATATCGAGACCACCGCCACCGTCTACGAGGACGAGGCCGCGGAGAAATCGGCGCGTATTGAGTACATCACCGCTGTCACCGAAATGCTGGAGAAGTGGATACCCGCGATCCAGGGCAACAAGTCGCTCAAACCGTTCGGCAAGGAACTGGTGATGTTCGGCGCCGAGGCCTTCAAGGTCGGACGGACGCTGGAGGAAAGCCTTGAGGACGCCTTCGAGCAGATCGGCGAAGGTCCGCCCCCGCCCGATCCGGAGGCGGAAAAGCTCAAGGCTGAGATGGCCCGCGACGAGAAGCAGTTCGCCCTCGACATGCAGAAGCAACAGGCCGAAATGGCCGCGCAGCAGCAGAGCATGAAGATGGAGGCCCAGTCCCAGCAGCTCGACATGCAGTTCAAGCAGATGTCTGCCCAGCTCGACATCATGCTGAAGAAGATGCAGATGAGCATCGAGCGTGAGAAGCTTGGCCTTGAGCAGCAGAAAATGGCCATGGACGGCCAAGCGGCCCAGGAAGAACACGCCATGAAGCGCGAAGAGCTGCAGATCGACGCCCAGGCCACCCGTCAGAAAGCCGACATCGACCGCGAGACTATGGTGTTCGACGCCAATATGAAGCGTCAGGAAGCCCACGACAGGCGTGAAGAACGCCAGCAGATGGCGGAGGACCGCCGCAAGCAAGCCCAATCCCAGCCCAGGACCAGCAACACATGACCAGAGCGCTTCGCGCCGATAGCCCCGTCGGCAACAAGACCATGCCGGATTTGCTCAAGGAGCCGTTTGAGTTTTACGAGGGCGGCACGATTACGGCGTCGTTTACGCTGACCAGGGCGCATCTTGGCCGGATGCTGGTGTGTGAATCCGCGAGCCCGATCGTCATTACAATCCCCGCGAATACGGCGACTATTGCGTTCATAGAGGGCGAAGGGTTCATGGCGATCATGAACGGCGCCGGTCAGCTCAGCATCGCGGGTAGTGGCGCCACAGTCAATTCACCGTCTGGCCTCAACGCTTCCGCTCAGTATGCCATCATTGGCGCCGTCCGCATGCCGACAGCCAATGTCTGGACGGCATGTGGCAACCTGACCGCATAAGATGGCGACCAACCAGGAATCTTTGCAGGTCTCGCTCCGAGCGCGAAGCGGAAGCACTGCCGGTTTGACATTCAACGGCGACTGGCACGCCGTATTTAACTTCGATAGCATTCCGGCCGGGATGTTTAACGAACGCTTGCTTGCCTGGATCAATGCGCGCCTCAGCGCATCTCACGCTAGCTTGCCTACCGCGATGGCGGCCTATGCCGCATCGAAAAGTGTCGTCCGTTGGTCTGATATGACTACGATCTGAGGTTTCATAGCAATGCCAGTCTCTCTTGCCGGCCTGGATCTCTCTTGGCTGAAGAACCCCGACAACCGCCTTCCTCCCCGAGTGCGCCCTAAACGCACCAACTTTACGGCGAAGCGTTCCGACACGGTCGCTTCGCCGTATTTTATGAGCGACATCTCCCCCTTCGTCAATGTCGCCACCCGGGAGAAGTTGGAAATCGGCTCTCGCTCGCATCTCCGCGAGTTTGAGAAGCGGACGGGATTGGTTCAGATCGGCAACGATCAAGGCGACATCGCCGGACAAAACGATGCGCAGCGTGCCAAATGGAAGGCTGCTGCCGAGGGCCATGCGACCGGCCCCGAATGGGTCGAATAGTTAAATCTTGGAGATTTCAATGAGCGACGGTGCCAGCAATCCCTTTCGGGATTCAGCGGCCAAAGCTGCTTCGCGTGCATCTGCCGTGAGTGCTGCTCTGGCGGATGAAATGAGTGATACCCCAGCGGAAGAGGTGACGCAGGAACCGGCGACGGCCGAGCCTGATGTTGCGGTCTCCGCACCTGAACCGGACGCGGAACAGGAGACTGCGAGTACCCCAGGCGCATCCGCAGGCCCCCAGGACCAAGCACCGCCGGCAGGCGGCCAGCTCTCGGCTCCCAAGGAGTGGCCGAAGGATCGCCAGACTGAGTTCAACGCCCTTCCGGAAGCTGCCAAGCGCATCCTTCTGGACAGGAACAAGGAATTCACCAATGGCATCCGCCAGAAAAGTGAAGAATCTGCCGATCACCGTAAGCGATCCGAGGCACTCACCGAGGTTCTGAAGCCTTACGACGCGGATTTGCGCAACGCAGGAATGGATCAGGTCGGCGCCGTGCGCTGGATGATCCAGGAGCGCGAGTCATTCAACCGCGACCCCGCAGGCTTCCTATTGGGCTATGCGAAAAACGCACAAGTCGACATCGCAAAGTTCATAGCGCATCTCGCCGAGCGCGCCGGGCTTACTCAGGATCAACTGCCGGCGGCCCAACAGCCTCCGCAGCAACAGACTGATCCGGGCCAAGCCGAGTGGTGGCAGGATGACCCTGCCTACAAGGCCCAACAGGCCCATATTGAAGCCCTGAAAGGCGAAATCGCCTCTCTAAAGCAGAATTTCACCTCGTACCAATCGCAATATGACCAGCGGGAAAAGCTCACCCTCCAGGAAGAGCTGCAGTCCTTTATGACAGCAACCGATCCGGCCGGCAACCCCACTCATCCGCATTATGAGGCTTTGAAGCCGATTATGCAGCGGCTGATGAACACCGACCCCGAGATCGCCAATATCCCCGACTGGAAAGCCCAGCAGAAACTCCAGGCCGCTTACGACAAAGCGATCTGGCTGAATGGCGACATCCGCCAGAGCCTCATTGACGAACAGGTCAACCAGAAGCTCTCGGCGCAGACCCAGCAAGCCAGCGTCGACAAGGCCAAGGCCGCCACGACCAAGAAAGGGTCGCCAGGCGCCAATGGAGCCGCACAGCCGGGCCGAATGTCGCGAAAGGACGCGGTGGCGGCTGCCCTCAGAGACAGCGGTCTAGCCTAGTTCCAAACCGGATATGAGAGATGGCACAGCCCAATAGCTCGATTACCCAGGCGTTGACGGCGGCAATCGCCAACTACGCCCCCCAGCTCGCGGACGATGTGACCGCGAACGTTGCAACCCTGCGCTGGCTGAAACGGAAGGGTAACACCCGGACGTTCGATGGCGGCGTGGAAATCTACGAAAACGTCCTGTTCGGCGAGGTCGCCGCGCAAGGATGGTACAACGGCGCCGAGACCCAGTCCACGGCCGACAGCGACGTGATGACCACGGCGAATTATGCGTTCAAGCAGTTCTATGCCAACGTCACGCTCTCTGGCCGCGAGCAGATCGAAAACTCCGGCAAGTCGCGCAAGCATGACCTGCTTGACGGCAAGCTGAAGGCAGCTGAAGCCACCATGACTAACGCTGTTGGTGAAGCTATTTTCTATAGCAACACCGAAAACGGCGGCAAGGCCATTGGCGGTTACCAGCATCTTGTCTCGGACAGCCCGTCCACTCCGACTGTCGGCGGCATCGATGCCTCCCAGACTGCCAACGCATTCTGGCGCAACTATGCATTTGACTTCTCGGACAACACGCTGACCCCGAGTTCGTCTACGATCCTGACCGCGCTCAACACCTCGTTCCTCAATACCAATCGGGGCAACGACATCGTTGATCTGGTCCTCGGCGGCACCACCTACTTCCAGTATTTCGAAGGTGCGCTGCAGGTCAATCAGCGGTTCATGGATCCTGATGAAGGCCGCGTCGGCTTCAAGGGCTACAAGTACAAGGACGCCCTTGTCATGCACGACCCGTTCTGCTCGGCGACCCGGATGTACGGTCTTAACACCGATTACATCCACTTCCGTCCGTTCGAGGGCCGTAATTTCACCCAGGGTGACCGCAAGCCGTCGATGAATCAGGACCTGTTCGTCATCCCGATGTACTGGGCCGGAAATCTCACGGCTTCGTCTCGCCAGCGGCACTTCGTCATCAAAGCGTAGCGCCAGGAAAAAGGACCAAAAACATGGTAGCATGGGTTATTGACAGTCCGCACCTGGCCGGTGGCCAGCCGATTACGGACACCTCCTCGACGGCCCGCCACCCCGTTGGCACCATTGCCCAGGCGCATGACGCTGACGGCAGCCTCGGCGGCGGCGAGTTCATCTATCTGAAAGGCGTCGCCTCGACGGTGGTTGGCTCGATCGTCAACTATAACACTCTAGCGCATCAGACAGCTCTCGGCTATATCGGCGAGAACGTTCCGAGCGGTATGGGTGTGGCAATGGCCGCGACGACGGCAAACCTGTTCGGCTGGTATCAGATTTCTGGTATCGCCGTGGCAGCGAAGTCGTCTGCGGTGTCGTTTGCTGCGGGCGCAAAGGTTGCGGTTGGCTCGTCTTCGGGCCTTGCCGTTGCTACGCTCTCCGGTCAGGAGCTTCAGGGTGCCGTGGTCGCTGTGGTCGCTTCGGCGGCTGCCGGCCGTACCACGGTTTCGCTGCTGTTGAACCGGGTGCGCATGCAAGGGCGCGTTACCTAATACGATTAGCGCGCGGGGGAGGAGGCCAATTCCTCCCCCGCTTCTCAAGAGGATTGAATGCTTCTCCCATACGCGAATTTGCAGGTCAAGCACTGGAATGAAGGTGCCACGGCTCCGCTCATTCTCCCCGTGCATGTGGTCTGCAACACCTCAGATGAGGTTCTGCACGAGAATATCCGCATCAACTCGCGCCGTCCAGGGCAGTGGCTGAAGCAGCTGCCGGAGCACTCAGGCGTTGCGGTGATGTGTGGTTCTGGCCCATCTTTGGCTGAGGGCATCGAACGGATTGAGCGGCACCGCGCGAATGGCGACACTATCTTCGCCATGAATGGATCCGCAAAGTTCCTCGCCGACCAAGGTGTCATGGCAGATGTGCAGTTGATGATCGATCCCCGCCCGCAGACGGCTCAGTTGGTCGGGCCTGCCTATCAGCATTGGTTTGCCTCGCAGGTGCACCCCGATTGCTTTGCGATGGCGCCGGATGCCATGGTGTGGCATCTCCAAATCGAAGGCATCGACGACCTATTGCCTGACTATGAGGACGATTTCACCCTTGTAGGTGGCGCTGCCTCGGTCGGCAATTCCGGTGCCATCGTCGCCTTTGCTATGGGCTATCGCACGTTGCATTTTTACGGCTATGACAGCAGCCACCGCGGCCATCAGAGCCACGCCTTCCGTCAGCCCATGAACGACGGCGAGCCCTGCGCCAAGGTGACATTCAATCACAAGGACTATATGACATCGCTGACCATGAAGCTGCAAGCCGAACGGTTCATGGAAACTGGCAAGCTTCTGGAAGGCGAGGGCTGCAAGATCTTCGTCCATGGTGACGGTCTGTTGCCGGACATGTGGAACACGCCGATGGAAGATCTCCCTGAGCGGGAGAAATACGAGCGGATGTGGACCTATTCGGCCTATCGCAAGCGCTCTCCGGGCGAAGAGAGTGTTGAGACATTTCTGGAAACCGTCAAGCCGAGCGGTTTGGTAGTGGATTTTGGTTGCGGCACGGGTCGCGCAGGCGCCGCCATTGCCAAAGCGGGCTACGAAGTCATCTTGGTTGACTTCGCCAGCAATTGCCGGGACCAAGAGGTCTGCCATCTGCCCTTCTACGAACTTGACTTGGCCGAACCCATGCCATTGCGCGTGCCCTATGGCTTCTGCGCCGATGTCATGGAGCATATTGCGCCGGATAAGGTCGAAACTGTGATCCGCAACATTATGGCCACGGCCCGGGTGGTGTTCTTCCAGATCTCGACACGCGAGGATTCAGCCGGCGCAATCATCCATCAGACTCTGCATCTGACGGTACAGCCGCACAGTTGGTGGCGCGGCCTATTCGACCGGCTCGGCTACGCTATCGGCTTCGAGCATGAGGTCGACGATACATCACAATTCGTTATCTCCAGAAAGGATGCCTGACGATGTCAGCGCTTGAAGAACTGAAGACCTTGCTTGACGGCGCCCAGGGTGAGGCGATCGACGCTCCGCACCCGAACACCTTCAAAAACACCGTGACGACGCCGTTGACCGCTTGGCACCGCTCGGAATCCCCGGCCGACGCCGAGACCAACTCACTCGGCGGTCCGCTTCTGGTGGAAGACCGCGATAGCCCTTATTGGGGGCGCCCGCTGACCTATGTCATGGGCCAGATCGTCTCGGTCGTCGTGCTCGACAAGTGGAGCGAGCAGGTCGGTGAAACCCGTTATGATGTGCTGCATAAGGTCGCCAATCCGAAGATGACCAACAAGGACACCTCATCCTCGCGGTTCGGGCCGTTCTCGGCAATGGATCTGATGAAGCGTTTTCCCGATGCCTTCGTCGAATTCGAGACCAAGCTGCGACAGGCTGGTACGCCGCTACCGATCGCCATCCTGAAGGACATTCCGCCGCATGTGCTGCAATTGCTGCTGGTGATTGGTACCAAGACCGTTGAGGAATTGGCGGCCTATGGCGACAAGGAAATGGCCAATCTGAAAACGCGCCTGGAAGCCATGAAGATGCACCAGCGCGTGCCATATATTGACCGCTATCGCGAGTTCGCCCGGGCCAAGGTCGGCTATGCCGAGCCGTCTACGGAAGCTCCGAAGCAGCGCAAGTCGGTGGCGGCATAAGCCATGGCCAGATCCCTGCTGCAACTGTGCACCGAGGCCATCGAAAGCCTTGGTCCGTTCGCGGTGCCGACGACAATCATTAGCAATGATGATCCTGACGCCGCAATCCTGAAATGGGCGGCAATGCAGGTTGGCCGCGAATTGGTGCGTGAGTACAGTTGGCAGGCATTGATGACGCCGACGACCTTCGTGACATCGAACGGCGTCTATCAGTATTCGCTGCCATCGGACTTCCAGCGCTTCGCCAATGACACGTTTTACAATGTCAGCGAATCCGAAGCTCTGGACGGTCCCATCACAACGGCGCCATGGGCGCAATTAACCCGAGGCATCACCGTTTCGACGGTCAATTATGCCTTTCGCGTGCGCGGCGGTTACATCGAGCTAAGCCCAACGCCGTCCAGTGTCCAGACCATCGGTTACGACTATTATTCCCGCAAATATTGCGCTTCGAGCCTAGGGGTGGCGCAAGAGAACTGGACCGCTGACACGGATGTCTCTCTGCTGCCAGAGGATCTGTTCGTACTTGGCATTCGCTACCGGTTCCTCCAGCGCAAGGAGTTGCCATTCGCTGAGGACAAGGCCGATTACCTCAATGCGGTGTCACAGTCGCTGTTTGACGACACGCCGAAGGCGGTTGTCAGCATGAGCGGGATGCCACGACGTGTCGACAATCTTCCTGACGCGAATTTTGGTTAACACAGATGAGTAATCGCGCTCAGACGCCGCAGTCTCAAGGTTTGGGCAAGCCATTTCCGGTCCCCGCCCCGCATAATGGCCTCAACAGCCGCGAGAGCTACACCAAATTGCAGCCCACCGAGGCCTATGTCCTCGACAACATGCTGCCGGATGAGGGGTTCTGCAAGGTCCGCCCGGGCCACACGCCGCACCAGACTATCAGTGCCGCGGGCGATGTTCCGGTCAACACGCTGATGCTGTTCAAGGGCGCTGCCTCGCAAAAGCTGATTGCCGCGGCGGGTGATGAGCTTTACGATGTCACCGGCAGCCCCTCGGCACTGACGACCAACGACTACCTATCATCGCGCTGGTGGCATGACAATTTCAACGGGTTCCTGTTCGGTGTCAATGGCACCGACAACCCATGGCGCTATAATGGCAACGCAGTGTCTGATCCATCATGGACGGGATCAGGCCTTACCGATAACAATCTCAATACCATCAAACAGATCCGCAACCGGCTTTGGTTCACGGAGAACAACTCCGCCGATGTCTGGTATGCGGGGATTGGCGCCGTCACCGGAGCGCTGACGAAGTTCCAGCTTTCGCAGATTGCGACGGGCGGGAAGTGCATTGCGCTGGGCTCATGGTCACGAGACGCGGGCGATGGGGCCGACGATTTCACCGTGTTCATCATGGATACCGGCCAGGTGATCGTCTATCAGGGCGATCCGGCGACGAGCTTCTCGCTGGTGGGTAAGTTCTCGGCTCCCATGCTGGTTGAGCAGGACGCAACCGTCAAGGTCGGCGGCGAACTGGTGCTGATGACGGTGTCCGGGGCTATTCCGTTAACCGCGGTAATTGCCGGCGTCGCTTTCTCTCCTGATGCGCTGAAGGACTGGGGCAAGATCGCGCCGGGCTGGCAGCGTGATTATCACCTCTACAAGGCCAATGCTGGGTGGTCAGCCTGCTTTTCGGATGGCATCGTCTATTTTAATTTTCCCACGGGAACGTCGACGACCATCCAGTACGTCTACAACACCCGCGTTCCCGCCTGGACCCGATATACCAATCTCCCGATTGCCTCAATGGCAGAGTTTGACGACGACCTGTATTTCGGCTCTTATGCCACGAATATCGTCTTCCGCCATGCCACAGGCACGGACAATGGCGAACAGATCGTGACATTGGCACGGCAGGGGGCGACTTACCCCACGGGCGGGCAGCGGTCGGCGGCATACAACTCCTTCCGCCCGAACATCGACAGCGACGGCCCGTGTCAGGTGCAGTTTGCCCTCGATGTCGATTTCCAACAGGCCACGCTGTCATCGGTCTATGACATCTCGGTGTCAGCGGCTGGTGCTGATTGGGGCGATGACTGGGGCAGTGACTGGGGCGCCACCCCAGTGGCACAACGGCGCTGGTATGGTGTGCGAGGCTATGGCAGAGCGGTGGCACCTGCCATCCGGACCAGGTCATCGTCGCTCAATGTCGTCTGGTTCTCCAATGACATCCGGATGACACAAGGCGGGCAGCTCTGATCCTCGCGGGGCAGAAGGAGTTGGTGGCGGCTTGGATCACTCAAAGGGTCCGCGATATGCCGCCAATCCAGAGCAAGGAATTCGAAGCGCTTGGGGTTGTGAAGGATGGCAAGCTGATCGGAGGCGTGGCCTACACCGGCTATGCTGAGCTTCCGGACGGTACCCATGACATGATGATGTCATGCGCTGGAGAGCCTGGGTGGCTGACCAAATTGTCGTTGCGCGTGTTCTTTTCGTATCCATTCATACAGTTGAACTGCTCCCGTGTCACGACGATAGCGGCGAAATCCAATCGTAAGGCGCGAGATCTCAATGAGCGCCTCGGCTTCACCCATGAGGGCACAGTCAGAGGCGGTTTTGGCCACGGACGAGACGGGATCCTTTACGGGATGCTTCGCGAAGAATGCCGGTTCATATAGGAAAGATGGAATATCATGGGCTCGAAAGCTCCCAAGGCCCCGGATCCAGCGAAGGTGTCTGCGGCGCAGACCCAGAGTAACCAGGATACGGCGCTGTTCAACGCAAATTTGAACCGTGTCAATCAGACATCGCCGTTTGGGGCCATCAACTGGTCGCACACTGGCGACGACCCAGCGACAGGTTGGTCACAGAGCACCACGCTTTCGCCAGCCCTGCAAGGCCTATTCGATAGTCAGATCGGGGCGCAACAGGGCATATCCTCTGCCATTACTGGGGCGCTAGGCAATTTGCCAACCGGGCCGTTCGATGCCGGCGACATCAACGTCGATGACGTTCGCCAGCGTTCGTTCGACAGCCAGATGGCGAACCTGACGCCGCAGTTCGAGAAGGGCTGGCGCGACCTTGAAGGAACGCTGAGCGATCGCGGGATTCCGATCGGCGCGGAAATTTGGAATGATCAGCTGGGCGAATACAACCGCGCCAAGGATAGCTCGCTTCTGGCCGCCTCTCGTCAGGCCGATCAGGACGCCTCCAACGAGTTTCAGCGCCAGTATGGGAACAAGCTAACCGAATACCAGATGCCGCTTCAGACGCTCAGCGCCCTTATGGGCAATAGCCAAGCTGTTGGAAATCCGCAGTTCTCACCGTTCCCACAGTCATCTTCGGCAACAACCGACACGGCTGGAAATATTTGGAAGGCCTACGAGGCCAATGCCGCCAACGCTCAAAACGACTCCTCAAATACGATGCAGGCGATCCTTGGCGCGGCCAAGCTCGGAACGATGTTCTTCTCCGACATTCGTCTGAAGCGCAACATTGAGCGCGTTGGGGCGCTTCCTTATGGGCTGCCCGTCTACCAGTTCACCTATCTCTGGAGTGATGAGCCGGAGATTGGGGTAATGGCGCAGGATGTTTTGCACTATCGTCCGGAAGCTGTGGCTATGCATGACAGTGGGTATCTGATGGTAGATTACGGGCTCCTGTAATGGAAAACACCTGGGGCATCAGCCCTCTCGGCGTCAACTTCCTGAAGAAGCAGGAGGGTTATCGTCCGCGTGCCTACTCCGACTTCAAGCAGTGGAGTTCGGGATATGGGACGCGGAGCCGACCGGGCGAGGTGATTGACCAGGCTGAAGCGGAGCGGCGACTGATGGCCGAAACGGGCAAGGTCTCCGATTGGCTGAGGTCAAATGTTACAGCGCCTCTGAGCGAAAATCAAGAAGATGCGCTTGTGTCCGCTGGTTATAACCTCGGAACGGGGCCGAAAGGCCTTGCTCGGCTGCTCGGCGACATCAATGCTTCCGAATGGGACCGGGTTGCGTCCAGGCTTCAGACATTCAACAAGGCAGGCGGTCAAGTCAATGAAGGCCTGGTCAACCGCCGCAAGGCAGAGGCAGAGATGCTGCTAGGGAAACCGCTTCCGAACGCTTATCTTGGCGGGACGGCCGCCGCACCGGCTGGTGGTCCTGCATCTGCAGCGCCCCTGCCACAGATGCCAGCCCCACCGTCTGGCCGTTACAGCAAGCTTGCGGACATGCTGATGGCCTCTGCTGCTGGAGCAAAGCCAAAAGGCTGGGGCGAACTGCTCAATGCGGTCGGCGACCTTGGTTTGGGCTATTCCCTCGCCAATAAGCATGACGAAGCCGAAAAAGGCTACCGCTCCAAGCTCTCAGAAGCCCTTATGGGAGCAAAAGACCCAGATGCGTTGACCAATACGCTGCTGGCGTCGGGGGATCCAAGCCTGCAAAGTGCGGCGGTTAATCTGAAGGTATCGCAACTCAAGCCGCAGGCGCCGCTGCGCGGTAAGGAGAGGTTCCTGGTCACGCCCAATGGCGTTATGGACGTTGAGACCAATGCCATCGTTCCAGGCACCGAGCCGAAGTCAGCTGCGGGCAAGCCTCCTGCCGGCTATAGGCAGACCGACGGCGGCAATCTTGAGTTCATCCCTGGCGGACCTGCGGACCCTGCGACGAACAATCGGCAGGTGAAGTACAACGAAGGCCAGACGAAAGCAGCCAATTTCGGCCGGATGATGACCGAGGCCGAAAAACTTATTGGCGAGCAGGCCAATCCGATGGGTTTCTGGGGGCAGTTGCGCGAGAACTTGGCGCCTGAGGCTGTCAACAATCAGATGCGCAGTCCGGAGCAGCAGACCTACCGGCAGGCGGCGGACCAGTGGATCAGGGCGAAGCTGCGCAAGGAATCCGGCGCAACGATCACCCCTGAGGAATCCGAGGGCGAGTTCCGGACGTTCTTCCCGGCGCCGGGCGATGGTCCGGAAGTGGTCGCGCAGAAGAAGCTCGCGCGACAGCAGGCTATCCAGGGCATGATCGCCGAGAGCGGCGGTGCCTACGATCAGCTTTTTGCCGGCCAGGCTGCTCCTGCGGCTCCAGCCGCGCCTCCGCCAGCCGCAGCGCCACCAGCAGCCAAACAGCAGGCCATGCCGCGTCCGCAGGGCCTGACGGACGAACAGATCATTCAAGAGGCCTTCCAGGCCATTCGCAATGGCAAGGATGAGGCGGCCGTGCGCAAGCAGGTCGAGGAGTGGGGAGTGCGGTTCTGATGGGAATGTTCGACCATATCCCGAATGCGGGCGGAGATGCCGGCGCGGGCGGTCTGTTCGATCATATTCAGACGGCCGCGCCACTTGCTGGCCCGCGCACGTTCAAGGAAGATCAGGACGAGGCGCTCTATCAGAAGACGCTGACCCGAATGAAGGAGGAGCGCTCGAAGCCGCGTGTGCCTCGCTCCGGCTATGTCGAGGGCACGCCAGAAGAAGAGGCGATCAAAGAGGTTCAGCGCGTTCGCGGCATGGAGGAAGAGCAGAAGGCGTTTGACGAAAGCCGGACGCCAACGCAGCGCGCGCTCGATACGGGCGCATTCTTGCTGTCGACGCCCGTCAGAACGCTGACCCGCGGAGAGTATGGCGCCGGGGACGTGGCGGGGCTTGTCTCGGATAAGGCCGGAGAAGCACTGAAGGGGTCGGAGCAGAACTTCGCCCGCGCCAATGAGGGCTGGCTTCAGCCTTTGGCACAGGTCGGCGAGGCAACGGCCGGCATTCCGATGTTGAACACCATGGGCGCACCCATGCGCGGCATATCGGCAACCGCCGGCGCAATTGCGAAGCAGACGCCGCGGGCGCTCGTGCGCGCAGAGCGCCTTGCCGATGTCGATGCCTTCGAACAGCTCGGCATCAAGCCGTTTGGCCCGGCACTAACGGAGGCCGGTACGGCTGGGGCTGTAAAGCAGTTGTCCGAGGTTCCGGTTGTCGGCGCCCCGCTTCGCAAGAGCCTGCAGCAGACCGTTGAGCAAAGCCGGGATGCAGCCGATGAGATCGCCTCGCAATATGGCCAGGCGAAGAACTATCGCGATGTCGGCTTAGCCGCCGAACGTGGCATGGAGCGGTTCAAGGATGCACGTCCCACGGATATCGTTGAGGACTCCATCGGATCAATGACCGATGACCAGCTTCGCGAGGTCATAGGCAAGCGGGCTCGCGATACATCGGCCAAGACACGCCTTGGCGCACTATACGAGCGCGCCTGGCGCGGGGTTCCGGAGCACATGCGCGAAGGGCGGACCGAGAAGGACCGCGCCCGCGTCGGTGGCCAGATGACCGAGACACGGGCCGTTTTGCAGGATATCACAGCCCGCAACTCGCGCATGGTCAACTCAGAACGCCTGAAGACCGAGGGAGACAATGTCGCGCGCCCCGTTCGCGGCGGTTTGGCGGGCCAGATCGTTGATGACATGCTGTCCAAGGCGCCGCCGACCTATATGTTGCAAGACATGCGCAATGTCAGGTCGACGTTCCGTCGCTTGGCATCTGGGATCGCTGACACGGAAAAGAATACGCTGACCAAGGCAGATATGGACCGCATCCAATCTGCCATGACCCGCGACCTTGTCCGCACGCTTGAGCGAAATCGCGATAGCTATGCCAAGGATGCAGGCAAGTCGTTTGTTGTCCGCTCTGCCAAGGATGGCAATCCGGCTGTCACAATGACAGGAGCACAGGTGGCACAGCAGATCAACCGTGCCATCATCGACTTCCGCCGGGCGGATAGTGCCACTAGGCGCAACGCTGAATTGCTGGAGAAGCTCGACAAGTTTTACAAGGTTGACAATCCGGAGGCGCTGGCACAAAGCATCCTGCGCGATGCTCAAGGTGGCAGCAAGGGCAATTATAATCGCCTGTTCGCCTTGAAGCGCGCTGTTCGCCAAGAGGAATGGGACGAGATCGCCTCCGGCATCATCCGCGAGATGGGAACGCCAACCCGTGGCGCCCGAGGTTTGGCACAGGAAGCGGATTTCTCCGTCAATACGTTCCTGACCAATTGGCGCGGCATCGACGATCAGGCAAAGCGGGCTCTGTTCGCCTCCGGCAAGAATGCCGATCATTTCGAGGCCCTGAACAAGTTCTCCCGCGTTGCCGATCGGCTGGCGAATTTCGAATCCCTGGTCAACACCTCGCGCACCACGACCAATCTCATCAACTTCAGCGCATTGGCGACCGGTGGCGGCCTCATTGCCGCAGGTCAGATTCCAGCGCTGATCCTCGGAAGCCTTGGCACTTACGGTGTCTCAGCGTTCCTCGCTTCGCCGGCCTATACGAAGTGGCTGACGAGGGCCATCGACGTGCGGCAGAACCCTGCGCAGATGGTCAATCCGAAGACCTATCTAAGGGGGCTGGCAGCTCTCGTGGAGAAATACCCAGATGGGGCCGCCGCTGGCGTTGCGCAGCAGCTTTTGCGAGAAGCTGGTTATCAGGGGCAGAAGGCCCAGCACGGGTTAGACTACCCCACGAATCCTAGCGATGACGAGCGCTAGAAAATCCCCGCAATCGACATCCGCCGAAAGCCCCACAGCAACAGACCAAAGATCGCCATCAGCGACGCCATGGCAAAGGCGACAGAGGCACTCCTGAACATTGGCTCATAATAGGTCGATGCCGTCAGAATGCCACCAAAGCACGCAGCATCATAGGCCAGGTCGAAGGGCCGCTTAAGCCAGGCTTGTTTTTCTTCTTTCGTCGCGCCAGCGGCAACCATAGCCACGGGAATTCTCCTCAATGAATGAATCTGAGTTCAACTCCCTTCCCTTAGCACAAAGGAAGGCCATTCAGCAACGGTTGATCGACGCTGGCCTTTATGCCGGCAAGGCAGACGGCCGCTTCGGAAGCGGAACGGCGGCGGGGCTCAAGGCGGAGGAAAGGCGCCGTATTGATGACGAGGAGCGCCAGCGCAAGGGGAAGATTGAGGAGCGGGCGTCCGAGGCCGCGGCAAAGAAGGACGAGGCGGCGGCCAAAGCAACGGATGCGGCAACCGCAGAGGCAACGCGCAAGACCCAGGCGCGCGAGGCTAGGGCCAAAGAGGCGGGCTCCGGCGTCGGCATCGCTACCCAAATTGGTGCAAACGTCCTGGCTCCGGCCGGCGGCGCTGCGGCCGGCATGGGTATGGGCAAGCTCACCAACCTGATGCTGGACACGGCACAGGAGAGCCGCAACAATGTGCTTCAAGGCGTAGCGCGGGACCGGATTTCCGGACTGACGACACGCGATGCCGCACAACAGGCTGCCCAACGGGCGGGTGCAGTGCCGATGAGTAGCCCCGCCGCTCGTACGGCCGCTCGGATGGCCCCGCATGTCGGCCTTGGCTTGCTCTCAATCGGCAAGGGTGCGCAGACGCTCGGGCAGCAAGACCCGGATGCACCGTTTTACGCCGATATGGCCAATCGGGCCGCTGGGCTCGGCTATATCGGTGCCGGCGCCGGTCTGATGAAGCAGGGCATGCGCTATGGTGCTGCACCTGGTGTGGCGCCTGATGCCCAGGCCTTGGCTGTCATCAATAGCCCGCAACTTCGCCGCAGTGGCCAATCGTCGGCCTTGGTCGATGCCATGAGCAAAGGTCAGATCGTTGACGCTGACGTGATTTCGGAGACGCCGCGCGCCGCGCTTCCCGCCCCTGATACACCAGAACCAAAGCCGCTCAGCCCGGGCACTACCGCTTATATGCGTCAGCAGCTCAAAGACTTCGGCGTTAAGGGTACGTCGAAGATGAACAAGCGCACGCTTGCGGCCACTCTCGCCGAGCAAATGGCAGAGCATGGCGCCAAGCGTACGGTGAGCAAGAAACTGCCCAAAGGCACCGGCAAGGCAGCGCTGCCATTGGCTATCGGCTCCTATGTGGCCGCCACGGGCGATTCCGAGGCCGCTGACGGCTCTTTGGCCGGTCGCGCCACCGATGCCGCCGCCAACTTCGCCACGGGCGCAGGCGCCGCTTATGGCGGTTCTAAGCTTGCTGAGATGCTTGCGAAGGCATCGCCTGCCATTATGGGCGGGATTTCCGGTGGTCTGTCCGCGATGACCCCGTCTGTCATTGATGACATGACCTCTCCGGACGAGGAGAATCTCAACATGGCCCGCAACCGTGCAGCGCGGACGCTGCCGGAGTTCATGCAAGGCGGGGCGGTGCGTGAAGCCGCAGAGATGGCACAGGTGCCGCAGCGGTCGCCTGCGAACTCCGGGCCACGCATGGATGGGCCATTTGCCAATGACATCAATGTCAGGCTGCGCCGGATGACATCTGGCGGCGCAACGCCTGAACAAATCGCACACTTCCTCAATAGCGCCGTGCGCTAAGTTACGGAGACGATACAGTGCCCATTTCCGGCAGCGCCCCCAATAAGACATTTACGCGCGAGGTTGCCACCTTTACCGGTTCCGATGCTTTCCAGCAGGTTCAGGGCAGCGGGCGAAAAATCCTCTCCATAGACCAAGACGAAGCTGGAAACGACATCGCCGAAGCGTTGAACTCCATGGTGATGCTCGACGGCGGCAATGTGTCTGCCGACATCCCGCTCAACAGCAACAAGTTCACAGGCGTCGAGAATGCTGCGGCGCGTGACCAATTCGCTGCGGCCGGCCAAGTGCAAGACGGTTCATTCTGCTGGGCTGGAACCTCCACCGGCACCAATACCATTGCCGCAACGCTAACGCCAGCAATCACTGCCTATGCGGCCGGCCAGGTGTTCCGCTTCATCGCCGGTGGCACCAATACCGGGGCAGCGACGATCAATTTCAACACGGTTGGCGCTGCGGATATCAAGAAAGGCCCTGCCGGTACGACGGCACTTGCTGCTAATGACATCGTAGCAGGCGGCATTTACAGCGTGGTCTATAATGGCACCACGGGTGATTTCGAGCTGATCAACCCGGGCACGCAGAACATCACCATCACTGCGGCCGGGGCGGCCCTGCTCGATGATGCCGACGCAGCGGCACAGCGCACCACGCTTGGCATTGACATCAACGATGATGTGACATTCGGTTCCGTCACGGCGGCCAATGCCAGTGGCAGCGAGGGCGGCCAGATCAACCTGGCGGTCCCGGCAAGCGGCCATTCGTTGAGCGGCAGCGTCGTTTCAATAGACATCGGGGCAAATTCGGTTCGGTTTTTCGAAGGTGGTGGCACGGCTCGCGGCGCATCAATGGATCTAACGACCATGGGTGCGGGTGCTACAACCGCTATTTTCCATTCCAGCATTGCTGCGACTCAGGCTCAGATGGAAGCCGCGTCAAGCCTTGTGGTTCCCGTTGTCCCCGGGCGCATGCATTTCCACCCGGGTGTAGCCAAAGCATGGGCCTATGTCAACGTTCCCTCGGGAACGCCGACGATCCTGGCCAGCTATAACATTGGCAGCGTTGTCGATGGCGGCGTCGGCATTATGTCGATCGTCTATATTACCTCGTTCAGCAGCGCCAACAACGCGCCCCTGGTGTCGAGCTTCAACAGCACCACCGGCATTGCCCACGTCGCGGATTTCACCGCCAGCAACGTGGTTGTCCACTCGCGCAACGCCGGCAACTCCTTGCAAGACCCGTTCGGCGTGATGCTGGTTTCATTCGGAGATTTCTAAATGAAAATCGCCTATAATCTGAAGACCGATGGCCATGTCTGGATTGTGCACGGGCAGCCGAAGAAGATCGTTGAGGCAACGCTGCGTCACCAGTCTGGTGTCGACTCCCTTGAGATCACCGATGACCAGTACCGGGCCATCATCTATCAGGCGGTGCCTGCAAACGCCTGCGACGTCATCGATCTTCCGGACGACTGGGTATCGCCTCCCTATGAGACCCGTGATACCTGGCGGATCATCGACGGCGAAGTGAAGTTCTGCTGATGGCCGATCAGACCATCGTCGATGAGCAATATGACAACCACGGCAGTGTTGTCCTCACGGGATCGTCGAATGCCTATGTTGCCACAGTGGCGCGGGCAGTCAATGCCTATTACCAGGGCTTGCGCATCTGTGCCAAGGCGAACCACACCAATACAGGCGCGGCGACGCTCAATCTGGTGACGGTGAACGCCCCGGCTGGGATTGGGGCTGTCGCCATTCGCAAGGCTGGCAATGCGGCTCTGGCGGGGGGAGAGATTGTCAGCGGCAAGTACTATGACTTCATTTACGATCCCACCAACTCCGTGTTTCAGGTCTCCGGTCCCGATCTGGCATCAGGGCTTATCCGGGAGCGGCTGACGGGGAACAGAACCTATTTTGTTCGCACAGATGGCAGCGATACAAATACAGGGCTTGCGAACACCTCAGGCGGGGCCTTCCTGACGATCCAGAAGGCATTCGATACGATTGCGGATACGTTGGATCTGGCTGGCTTTACGCCGACGGTACAAATCGGCGATGGCACCTATACGGCAGGTCTTAATGCGGACACGCCATTGGTCGGCGGCGCCTTGGTCAATGTTCGCGGCAACACAGGCACGCCCGCCAATGTGATTATATCCACCACCAACAACAATTGCGTCACCAATTCCATTGGGAATTTATCGGTCAATATTGGTGGGTTTGAGCTGAGAACCACCACGAGCGGCAACTGTCTGCGTGCCTTCAATGGCGGCATAATAACGATCGGCGCATCGTGCCGCTTTGGCGCCTGCGCTGAAAGTCACTTCTTCTTTAGCGATGGCGGGCTGATCTCCGTATCCGCAGATTACAGCATCGTTGGCGGTGCCGTTGTTCATTGGAACGGCTTTGCCTCAAGCCAACTGCTCTGTATCGGCCGCACGATAACGTTGAGCGGAACGCCAGCTTTTGCCTTTGCCTTTGCGTCGAGCACCCAAAGCGGGCTTTATGTTTTCACCAATACGTTCTCAGGAGCGGCAACCGGAACGCGGTATAGCGTGACGCTAAATGGCGTCATCCACACTAATGGCGGTGGCGCAACGTACCTGCCAGGCAATGCAAGCGGGGCATCCGCTACAGGCGGACAATACGTCTGATGTTCTTCTCACTCCTACTTTTGCCGACGCTGGCTGGCGGCGGTGTCTCATCTGCGCCGACTGGTGCAGTAATCTCCGAAGATGGTGAGTTTTACCTGATCTCCGAAGACGGCAGCTATTACGTCGCCTATGCCGATGATGTCTCGGAAGCCGCGGTGATTTCCGAAGACGGGGCATTTTTCATCGTTAGCGAAGACGGTCTGGCATTTCTTTCCTATTGAGGTAAGCTTCATGGCGCTTCCGCCCAAGAAAATCTCCGAATTCACTCAGGCTCCCGGCACAACGGCACTGAGCACCGATTTGACGGTGATCTCCCGCGCTGGCGTGACCTACAATCTGCCGCTGTCGATGCTGCGGAGCTTCGTTGCCGGGGACCTCGGTGTCATCATCGTCTCCGATGGCGAACAGGCGTCCGTTGCTGCTGCCATGGACACGGCAGAAGCTCAGGCGGCGCTGGCGACCACTCCTGTGACGATCCACATCACCAGGAGCCCCAGCGCTCTCTGGAGCCGCGGCGTAACGGGTGGCGGATCGCAGGGCGCCAGGC
>JACCDR010631303.1_pt1 | contig 29424 bp, 17 predicted proteins | sample 7446431 | NCBI WGS metagenome assembly JACCDR01 (sample SAMN15323443, study PRJNA562643) | freshwater metagenome | isolation source: river surface water | place: USA:Blue River Watershed | collected 2017-08-17
CCGAAGAACACGTCCTGCTTGTTGTCGAGGATGTTGAAGTCGCCGCCGATGAAGACGAGCCGGCGGCCCTTGCCGTTCTTCCGGGCGAACACGCCGATCGCCTTCGCCATCGCGCGGTTCACGCGGTAGCGGTAGCCGTCCTTCGGCACGCGGCCCTTGGTGACGTAGTGGACGGCGCCGACGAAGACGCTCTCGCGCTGCCAGGGCACGTCGATCTCGACCCAGCTGATCCCGCGGTTCGAGTACTGGTGGGCGACGCCGTCAGCGACCTTGATGAAGCCCCTGTTGATGATCCGGCCGACGCCCTTGCGGACGGCGACACCGACACCGGCACCGGCGGCGTGGACGCTGTAGCCGCGCGCTGCGCCGATCTCCTTCACCAGGCGGAAGTTCGCGTTGTCCGGAGACGCCTCGGTCCACGTCATCACGTCGGCTCCTCGGGAGAAGAGCATGTCGATGTCGTGGCGCTGCTGCGTCGGGGTGTCGCTGAACTGCAGCGAGCTGTGCTGGATCTTGAGCTTCATGGTGGCCTACCGAGGGTCTAGGAGGAATGCGTCGCTCATCATTGCCGCGGCCCAGGGCGAGCCGGTGGTGCTGTTGAGGTGTCCGAACTGGTCTCCGTTGTAGCCCTTGCCGAAGATCTCGGTGAGGCCGCGCGAGAGGTAGAACAGGTCGATCATAGCGACGAAGCTCTTGTACGAGCTGTCGCGGCAGATGTCCATGAGGGCGACGTTTCGGTCGATCGTCCAGACGTCCGGCATCAGCACGACCTTCGCGTTCGGCTTGGCCGCGTGGATCATGTCGATGATCCGCAGGAACGCCGCCTTGATGGTGGCCGCCGTTGCGTCCTGGTTCGAGTCGTTGCCGCCCAGGAAGATCATGTAGACCTCGGCGTCGCCACCCTTGGTCGAAGAGACGAAGGCGTCCTGGACGTAGGTGAACGTCATGTTGTCGACCGTGGTCATGCCGGTGGCCGGGCCGTAGAAGTCCTGGCCTGTACCGCCGCCGGCCTTCGCACCACCCTGCGCGAGGTTGTGGACGCGGATGCCGGGCTTCTCCAGGCTGATCCCGAAGAAGCGCGTCTCGCTCGACGTCGACGGGCGCACCTCGATGGTGTGCGATCCGACCGAGCCCACGTCGTACAGCAGCTCGAGGACGGTGTCGAGGTTGGCGGTCGCAGGACCTGTGGCGACGACGCCGCTGCCGTTGACGCGCAGGGTGATGCCCGGTCCCGAGTACGCCACACGAACGTAGCGCCCGGTGATCTGCACGCCCTGGGAGTCCTGGCCGGCCGCACCGTTGGTCGTCAGCGTGAAGCTGTCGCTCGTCGAGTTCGACTTCACGTAGTGGCCCGCCGCGGTCATGCTGTTCAGGGTCACCATGCCGTCAACGCCGGACACGGTGGCGGGCCGGATCATGCCGGTGCCGCCCTTCGCCTTTCCGGTCGCTGTGCAGATGTTGTCGCGCGCGATCCGAGGGAACGCCTTCGGGAAGTCCTTGACGCCGGTGACGACGCCGTCGTACGACGTCCAGCCCTCAGCAACGGAGTCGCCGAGCACGACGATGTCCATGTCGCCGGAGGCGATCCAGTTCAGGATCGACGTGCCGATGCCTTCCTTCCAGTTGAAGGTGCCGGTGTCCTTGTCGTAGTACTGGCTGTAGTCGTACGCCACGCCGAGGCTGTTCGATGCGCCCTTGATGTACGTCGGAAGCGGACGGGTCTTCGACTCGGGGTGCAGCAGCGTCTTCTGCAGGGAGAAGCGCGAGCCTGCGTTCCAGCCGTAGAGCTCGTCGACGACGGTGCCGACGCCGCCGCTCCACTGCTTCCAGCGGGTGACGGACTTGCGCTCACCGTCGACCCACACGCCAGCCTGCTCAAGGATGTAGCGCACGATCGCGCCACCGATCGCACCGGGCCCACCGACGCCGCCGTTGTTGCCAGCGCCACCAGAGCCGCCGGCGCCCGGGATCGCCCCAGCTGTTCCCGGGCTGCTCCCGGTGCCGCCCGGGCTGAGCTTGTCGCGGCCACCCCAGGCAGCCTGACCCCCCAGCGGCCAGGCACCGGAGCCAGACGCTCCGCCCTTGACACTGCCGACGACAGCGCTGGCCTGCACGCGGCAGCCGAAGCCGCCGTCGGTGCCCTGGCCGGCCGGGATGCCAGCGGACGCCAGGCCGCCGGTCGGCGGGGTGCCGTTGTAGTAGTTCTGGGTCGCGCCGTTGCCGCCCTTCGCCAGCACGAACGGCGAGCCGGGCGTGACCTGGTTGGCTGCCGGAGTCACCGCCGTCTTGGCGACGTTGCTCGCGGTCTTGGCGTAGCTGAAGCTGAGCCGGTCGGACGCCACCGCAGTGATCGTGTAGGTGCCGTTGAACGTGGCGTCGACGCCAGCGATCACGACGGATTCACCGACGAGGTAGCCGTGGCGCTTCGCCACGCCGCTGTTGTCGGCGGTCCAGATGGTCGCCACGTTCGAGGCGATCTGCTTGAAGACGGCGCGCTGCGGTGCGATGGCCCACGTCGTGTCGCCACCGTTGGTGCCGTCACCCGAGCCGGTGCCCAGTGAGTTGTAGGAGCCACCGGTGCCGGGCGCGGTGAGCGTGCGACGATAGAGCTCGCCGCGGAACACCGCGCGCTGAGCCCACATCCACGCGCCACCGGAGCCACCGTGGCCGCCCTGCAGGCCGTTGCCGCCCTTGCCGCCGCCGCCGGAGCCCACAGCCTCGAAGATGGCCTCGCCGTCGCCCTCGCAGGTCCAGTCCGAGGAGCCGGCGGTGGTCGGGGTGAAGTCGGTGAAGTCGGGGTCCATCCCGATCACGTAGTAGCCCGGCAGCGAGATGTCGGTGGCCGGGATGATGACGATGCCGCCAGGAGCCCCGTCGCCACCGTCACCGCCCGCTGCCTGGCCGCCGCCGGCCCCGCCGCCACCAGGTGCCAGGCCGTCGCCGCCCGCCCCCTGGTTGCCGCTGGGACCGCCCTGGCCGCCCGCGTAGTCGCCGTTGCTGGGGGCGTCACCGCCCTTGGCGCCGTTCCAGTCGCCACTGGCCGGAATCAGCGCAGGGACGCCTTCGATCTTCACGCGCCCGCGCGCCTCGGTCACGGTGTCGCCGCCGCCGGGGGCCTGGATGTTCGTGCCGCCGCCGACGAACGTGGGACTGCCAGGAGTACCGGGCTGCACGTTGCCGACCCAGTTTGCGCCAAGGCCGCCGGCACCGATGGTGTACGTGACGTTCTGCCCAGTAACGCAGTCGATAGTGCCGATGCACAGCCAGCCGGACGTGCCGCCGGGACCGCCCTTGGTGAGACCCTGGCCGGAGCTGCCGCCTTCGCCACCGCCCCACGCCAGAACGAGACCCAGCCCCGTGAAGTCTGCGGGCCAGGTCTTGTTCGAGCCGGGGACGTTGTCGACCAGGGACATCAGTACTCCCCGGTGATGTAGCCGTCCGGGTACGGGCCAGGCAGCGAGCCGACTGCGCCGAAGAGGACGTTGGCCGCGCCGCTGAATCCGCTGATGGTGCCGGTCCAGTCGGTCTTGGTGCCGGAGCCGAAGATCTGCGTGACGTTGATCGTGGTGCTGATCGTGGTCGACGCCGTGACGACGCCGACCATGTAGTTCGTCGTCGGCGCAGCGTCGGACTGCACGCGCACCACCGAGCCGACCGGGAGCGCCTGGCTCAGCGCCGAGTGGTCGAACTGCTTGGAGCCCGTGCCGATCGAGCGCGAGGTCGTGCTGGTGAACTTCGAGGCCGCGTTGGTGCCGTTGGTGCCGTTGGTGCCGGTCGTGCCGTTGGTGCCGTCAGCACCGGCGGCCCCGCGGATGTCCACCGCAGCAGCCGCGGAGCCGACGATGCCGGTCGGGCCGATGAACTGGTTGGTCGTGCTCGGCTTCGTGCCAGCGCCGCCGGTCCAGTCGACGATCTGGTGGACGCGCCGGGCGCCGTCGCTGACCGCAGCCAGGATCGGAGCCCAGCCCTTGTCACCCTGGATGCCCTGGATGCCCTGGATGCCCTGGTCGCCGCGCACGTCCACCGCGGACGCCGCGCTGCTCACGATCCCGGTCGGGCCGACGAACTGGTTGGTCGTGCTCGGCTTCGTACCGGCGCCGCCGACCCAGTCGGTGATCTGCAGGACGCGGCGGGTGCCGTCCGACACCACGGCCATGACCGGGGTCCAGCCGGCGTTACCCTGCGACCCCGTGTTGCCCTGGTTGCCCTGGATGCCCTGGATGCCCTGCAGGCCCTGGGAACCGCGGACGTCCACGGCGGAGGCCGCGTCGCCGACGATGCCGGTCGGGCCGATGAACTGGTTCGTGGTGCTCGGCTTCGGCCCGGCCCCGCCGGTCCAGTCCCAGATCTGCAGGACGCGCCGGTTGCCGTCGCTGACGACGGCGAGCATGGGAGCCCAGCCCTGGTTACCCTGCGGGCCCGGGACGTACGACGGGTCGCCGGTGTCGCCCTTGTCGCCCTTCTCGCCCTGGTCGCCCTTCGGGCCGGGGACGGTGCTCGCCTCGCCCTGCAGGCCGCGCGGCAGCCCGAGGTTCAGCGTCCAGTTCGGGTACTGGCCGTCGAGCTCGGCGTACGCCTGGTCGTTGGTTCCGACCGCCTCGACCGTCCCGATCTCGATGTCGCCCTCGAGCAGGCGGTTGATCTTGTTGACGGTGTCGACGATGAGGAAGAGTTCCATTACAGCTTCACCTTGAAGTTCACCACAGTGGACGGCTGGACGTTGTTGTGGCCCTGGCCGCTACCCGTGTTGTTGGTCGTGAAGTTGTGGACGTGCTGCAGCGTCGAGCCGGCCGACGGGTTCGCCGTCTCGTCGACGTAGCTCGACTGCGCCGGGTTGCCGCTGCCGGCCACCTTGAAGTTGTACGTCGTGCCGCCCGGGTTCGCACCGAGGATGTTGTTGAACTGCGTGAAGTGGTTGTGGTTCAGCGACCGGTCGGCACCGTTCGTCGTGCCGGTGTGGTTGTGCGCCGGGAGCTGCGCGGTCGTCAGCGCCTGCAGCTCGGAACCCATCTGGTCACCGATGTTGCGGAGGGTGAGCGACGGGCTGCCCTCGCCCATGCCCATCGGCACGCGGCCGCGCATGTCAGGGATGCGGAGACCGGAGCCAACGCGCAGGCCCGGCCATGCCTCGGCCCACAGCGCCGGGTACGTGGTCTGCACGTTGGGGATGACCTGGCCCCACATGATCGCCCAGCCGTACGGGACGGTGAGACCGATGTGCAGGTGGATGTCACCCGGCATGGGGCCCTCGGGGAACCAGTTCTCGCCGTCGAACGACATCTCCTTCAGACCGGTCGAGGAGCCGTCGAGGCGGAACACCAGGCCCGGGTTCTCGAGCGTGATCGGCACACCGTTGGCGATGCGCCAGGAGACGTACTGGTCGCGGTGCGCCTTGCTCAGCACCTGCACGCGCTGGTACGCGCGCCAGCGGTGAGCGGCGTCTCCGCCCTGCTCGCCGTACCCGGTGCCGCCGGGGCCGACGGTGAGCCCGCCGTTGACCTCCAGGCTGCCGTTCGCGGTGACCTCGCCCTCGAAGGTGACGTCGTCGTTCAGGAAGTCCACCATCAGCCAACCGCCTTGATCCGGTAGTCCTCGGGCTCGACGGCCTCGAAGAAGGTGAGCTTGATCTGCTCCGAGGTGACCTCGATGTCGACCTCGACCTGCTCACCGGAGGGGTCGCGGAAGACGCCCACCATCGGCGTCGTGTCGATCATGTCCGGGGCGAAGACGTTGAGGTCGAACGTGAAGATCTGCTGCGGCGCCATCGGTGCGCCGTCGCTCGCGTCGAGCGTCGTCGAGAACGCGGTGCCGTCCGTCGGCCCGGAGTGGACGACCTGGATCGTCGAGTCCGTGACCGGGAGCTGCTGCAGCGCCATCAGACGTTCACCAGCCGCAGGCCGTAGAGGGTGAGGCTGATGTCGTCCGCGGCGCTCGCCACGGCCATGAGGTTCTGGCCGGCGATCAGCGGCAGGTACAGGTCCAGGTTGGTCGTCGAGTGCGCCGGCAGGAGCAGCTGCTTGAACAGGTAGATCGAGGCCGCGTCCTGCGTGTAGTGCAGGGAGAACTCGCGGTTCGCGTTTGCGCCGTTGACGATGACGATGCCGGTGAGGATCTCCTCCAGCGGTGCCGGCATCCCGGCGCCCGGGGAGAAGACGAGCTGCGGCGCGTCGTCGACGAGCACACCGGCGAAGTGCTTCGGGATGTACTTGGTGGCTGCCATCAGATCTCCTGCAGTTCGATGCTCGTGAGCACGCCGTCGGTGTAAACGTACTGGCGCGTGCGGCCATCGCGCTGGTCGAACGCGATCGTGTCGTCGGGATTGTAGGTGTACGACGTGGTCTGCCCGTCGATGGTGAGGGTGGCGATTCGGCCCTCACCGTCGTAGGTGATGAGCACGTCGTCGAACGGGTTGCCGTCGCGGCCCGGGTCGCCCTTGTCGCCCTGCGGGCCCTTGAGCATGAGCGAGTTGCTGCTGACGACGAGACGGTTCTGCTTGACCCGCGCGACCAGGCCGAACGAGGACGGGGCCTCGGCGTACTGCTGGCCGACGGAGCCGACCTCGTACGACGGCACGATCTCGAGCTCGCCGCTCAGGCTGATCGAGGAGTAGCCCTCGACGATGGCGACGATCTCGAACGGGTAGATGCCGGGCGTCAGGTCCAGCTCCGACGCCTGCAGGTCGAAACGGACGAGCGCGGCCTGGTAGATGATCGAGGCCATCTGCTTCGTCAGGATCGGGGTGTCGCTGTACGACTGCTGCCCGATGGTGAAGCTGATCTGTGCGCCGTCGAGAGACAGCGGAACCTCGTTGCTGTCGACGAACTGCACCGTGAAGCTGAAGGACTTGCGCGCCGCCAGCGTCATCAGCGTCGTCTGCGAGGGGATGTTGCTCAGCGCGCTCACGGGGTCCGCTTTCTATGAGTCGGGGACGACACCCAGCCCGGGTCGAATCAGGCTGGGTGCCGCCTCGGGGATCAGGCCGGAGGCTCGGCGGGCGGGGCTTCCCCACCCTCGGCCGGCGGAGCCTCGGCCTCCATGCCGCCGGTGAGGGCCTCGAGGCCCATGCCGGCGAGCTCGGCGATCTGCGACAGGAGCTCGATGATCTGCTCGTCGTCCATGTGCTGTTCCTTTCAGGAGGTTGGGAGGTGGCGGGCCTAGTCTCCCAGGCCCGCCACCGAGGATCAGACGATCCGCTCGACCACGCCCGCGGTGCCACCGGCACCGAACGGAGCGGTCTCGCCGACCTCCTTCGTGATCCACACGTCGTCGTCGCCGGCCACCGTGGTGCCCGCGTCGGTGACGTTGAAGACCATGTCCCCGACCTTGACGTTCGCGTTGAGCGAGAGCGCCGCACCGTCGGAGTAGACGGTCGCGCCGTCGATGATCTCCTGCTGCAGACCCTGGATGTCGGCCTGGTCGTCGGGGAGGTCGGACGCCTGCATCGGGTTGCGGTGCGCGACGTTGCCGGTCTCCTGGACCGTCAGCCCGGCGTCGAGGTTCGTGGTGCTGGTGTAGTCACCGTGGAACCACTCGGGCCGGCTGAGCAGGGTCTCGTGACCCGTCAGCGGGTAGGTGTTCGGGGCGACGGACAGCTGGGCCCGAGCCGCGGCCACCTGAGCAGCGACGAAGTTGAACGACGCGAGGGTCTTCGCGTAGATGCCGGGGGAGCTCGGCAGGAACAGCGGGACGATGCCCTCGCTGCGCTGCTCGATGACCCAGGCGTCGTACGAGAAGTCCTGCACGTACTCCTTGCCCTTGAAGCGGGTGCCGCCGTCCTGCTCGCGCCGCTCGCTGAAGTAGTCGAACGTCTGCGCCGACTGCGAGTAGCACGCGAGGGCCGCGACCTGCTTCAGCGTGACGCCGCCCTTGCCGGTGTAACCCAGCGGGTCGACGACGAGCGAGGCGTCCACGAAGACCTTCGGGAAGAACTCCGGGTGCATCTTGATGAGCTTCCAGGAGCCCTTCATGGTGCCGATGTACCCAGCGGCCTGGCCCTTCTCGAACTCGCCGGAGGTGTTGCCGTTCCGGAGCATGTCGAAGGCGGTCTCGGTGCCGGTGCCCTGGCTGATCAGGTAGTTGATCAGCGCGAGCTCGATGGCCGGCGTGATGATGAGGTAGCGCTCACCGTGCAGCGACGTGTTCGAGTCGAACCAGTTGTCCGCGAACTGCAGCGTCAGGGCGTCGGTGGTGTTGAGCGGGTTGACCCCGTCCAACTCCATGCCCTGGATCGCAGCGAACGACGGCTGGATCTCGTTGTCGTAGGTCTCGCCCGGCTCCGCGATCCACTTGTAGTCGGCCGCGTTGCCGGTGTGCGAGATCAGGTGCGCGTTCGGCGTCACCGGGGGCACCGCGTCGTTGGGCATCCGCGCGACCTGCTTGCCGGTCATGTGGCCCTGGACGATCGCGCCGATGGTGTACTTGTCGTGGTCGCGGAGGACCGTGTACTCCATCTTGCGGGCCTCGTAGACCTGCTGCAGGTTCGGGATCGGCGAGTAGCGGACCTGCTCGTCGAAGATGACGTAGCCGAAGCTGCGGTGCCGCGACATCGAGTAGCGACGCCACTCGATCGGCGGCAGGCCGTTCTTCCACTCGCTCGTGAACTCGGACCCGCTGTAGTGGTCCGTGCCGATCCGGCCGAGCTCGGCGTCGACGATGTAGTCGTCGACCCGGACGTCGGGGATCAGGACCGAGCGGTTCTTCACGATGTCCGCGGTGTTGATGTCCGTCGCGGAGAAGATTCCGCTGATGGGCGAGAACACCCGCATGATGGTGGTCAGCTGGATCTGGTGAGCATCCAGGCCGTCCTTGTGAATCGGTGCGACCATCGGACGCGCCTCCGTTCTCTCTCGTCAGACCCAGCCGGTGCTGAGGTCAGCTGTGCAGCACCTTAGGGCACTGCAGTCAGATTCGGTCCCGGTTCGGTCGGAGCTACAGGCTGCTCTTCACTACTTGCCGGGTTCTTGGGGGTGAGCTGCTGAATCAGCTCCATCATCGTGTCGGTGAGCGCGGTGACCTGGTCCTGCAAACCGCGCACCGTAGCGGCCGTGATCTCGTTGGCGTCGACCAGGGTCTGCACCGCCTCCTCGCTGCCGTCCTCGAGGTCCTGGATCCGCTGGTCGCGCTCGTTCAGCTTCTCGACGTCCTCGCCGTTCCAGATCTGCCCGATCGCCTTGGCGTCCGCGGAGCCGCTCAGCTTGATGAGCTGGCCCAGGATGTAGCGGATGGTCTGCGTCGCGGCCTTGGTCATGTCCGGGTCCTGCAGCTGGGCGATGGCCGGCATCGCCTGGCTCACCGGGACCAGCATCTCCTGCAGGACACGCACCTGCTTCTCGTCCTCGAGCTCGGTCAGCGAGCCGGGGACGCAGCGCACGAAGTACTCGGTCGCCAGCTTCGAGAAGTCCATCTCGATGGCTCGGGTCTTCGGGTCGATCTTGTCGGTCGGGAACCCGGCCTTCAGCAGCTTGATCCGCGCCTCGGCGCTGGGGGTGACCTGCTTCAGAGACTTGAGCTCCTGGAAGTAGACCGTCAGCGCGTAGGAGCAGTAGTGGCTGAAGAAGTTCTCGACGGCCTTCTGGTAGTTGTTCGTGGTGATGTCGACCATCGACACCTGCGCCTCGACGCCCTGGGGTGTCGCGCTCATGCCGTTGCCGGCACCGGCCGCCATCTGCTGGTCCGCAGCACCGACGGTCGAGATCATCGCGCCCTGGTTCTGCTGGCTGATCTGGCCGAACGACATCAGGGTCTGCGTGCTCACCTCCATCGGCTCGATCACGGCGTTCGGGTTCGAGAGGTTCACGAACTTGCCCGGCGCCAGCATCGGCGTCGTGTTGACGCCGCGGCCGATGAGCGTGGGGTTGATCCCCCAGTACCACATCTTCATGGCGCCGTTGAGGAGCAGGTCCTGGAACTCCTGCCGGCCGATGCCGAGCTCAACCATGCTCTTGCCGAGCGGCTGCTGGTCGTCCTTCTCGAGGACGAGGAAGTGGACCGGGTGCCACTTCTTCGGGTGCAGGTTCTTCTCGATCCGCAGCAGCAGCTTGTGCCGCACGTCGAACGTGAGGAACGGGTCGCCGCTGTCGGTGTAGAGCGTGACGATCTCGTAGCCCTCGGGCAGCTGGCCCTGCTTCTGCTGCGCGTGGCTCGCCGACTCGTGCCGGCGGACCGGCGGGTTCTCCTGCATGATCGTCTTCAGCGCGGCGATGTCCCAACCCGCGGTCTCGTCCATGATCAGGGTGTGGACGTCGGACTTGGTGAGGTAGCGCCGGACGTACACGCGGTGGGCCTGGCGCACGTCCTTGGCGCCGTCCTCGGGGAACACGTCGCGGTAGTGGATCGAGTCGTACTTGATGTACCAGCCGCCCTGCGCGTCCTGCAGCAGCACCGGGATGACGCAGTCGAAGCCGCGGGTGTACGACCCCATCGTCGACGCGAACAGGTTCTGCTGCATGTCGTTCGAGTAGGTGTCGGTGCCGATGATCTTCGACAGCAGCATGTGCCGGGTGAAGATCCCCTCGACGCTGTCGTCGTCGAACTCGGAGATGACCTCGACGTTCGGGGTGTTCTGGACGATGTTGCGCGCCGTGCGGCGCACGATGCCGGCCATGTCGCCCGAGCTGACGTTGGAGAGGTCGTCACGCTTGGTGAGCACCTCACCGTCGGCGAGCACGTCGAGCTTCCAGAAGTCCGCGGTGCGGTTGTCCATCTCCCGCTTGTACTTCTCGAAGTCGCGGTAGGTCTTCTCCGCGCACGGAGCGATGGCATGGCGAGCGAACGCCCCGGTGCGGGGGTCGACTTCGCGCTTGTCGTACCAGTCGTCGAACTCCTTGACGACCTTGTGCTCGCTCACTGCCACGGGGTAAGCCTTCCTCGCTCGCTGCTGATCCTCTCACGCCGGATCACAGAAGTGTCGGTTCTGATGTTGTCGGTGCGGATGGAGTAGACGTCGTTGGCGTACGGCGTCCGGAGCACGATCGGGTTCCAGTTCAGGTTGTTCCAGCGCGGCGGCTCGCTGTAGTCGGTGACCGGGCGCTGCGCGTAGCCGCCACCGCCACCGCCACCGCGGCGACCGTAGCCGCTGCCGTAGTCCTTGAGGTTCAGATCCTCGATCGCCTTCGTGATCGCGTCACCGATCTCCGCCTCGGTCGGGGTGTCGAGCGAGTCGTTCACCGGACGCAGCGAGCGCATCCCGGTGTTGTTGATCCCGAAGCCCTTCACGTTCATGCGCTCGTCCATGCCGGTGTGCGTGTCGGCGCTGGTGTGCATCCCGCTGAGCGGAGCCAGGCCGAGCGCGCCCATCAGCTTCGTGCGCTCGAATCCGGTGGCCCAGATGTTGCCGTCGGGGCCCTGGATGTACGTGGTGTTGAGCTGCTGGAACTCCTGCGTCTTCGAGTACGGGATGTCGCCGCTGAAGATGATCTCGGCCAGGCCCGGCAGGTTGCCGTCGCCCTGCATCACCCGGCCGGCCCGGTACTTCGCCTGGCTCTCGGCCAGACCCAGGCGCATCCCCTCGACGACGAGCTCGTCGAAGAACTTCTCCTGGATGTTCTTCCGGGCGTCGAAGTCGACGTACACGCCCTGCAGCGCCGCGTCGCGCGCGGTCACGGTGCCGCCGGCGAGACCCCGGAAGATCGCCATAGCACCCTCGTCGGTGAGGATCTCGTCGCCGTACTCGTTGAGGAACGACAGGGCAATCGCCTGCTCGGCCGACTGCTCGCCCTTGCGGAACAGGCCCTGCTGCGCCTCGGCGACGTACGAGCCGAGCACGATGGCCTGCTGCTCCGCCTCGTTGAACTTCGGCTTCTCGACCTTGCGGGTCTTCACCGCCATGTCGTAGCGGGTGTTCGTGCCCTTGCCCTGCAGCCCGGTCACCAGCGAGGAGATCAGCGCGAACGACAGCCGGTTCTCGGCCATGATCCGGCTGCTCACGTTGGCGCCGGAGTCCTGCCAGTAGCCCTGCTGCACGTTGCCCTCGTCGTCGACGTAGGTCTGCAGCGCCAGGCCACGACCGTCGAGTCCCTCGGAACGCAGGTGCTGGTCGCTGTTCGCCCGGGCGTTGCCCTCGGCGTCGCGCTGGATGTTGCCGTCGCTGTCACGCAGCGGCATCACGTACGGGTCGCGGTCGTAGTCGTCGAACCCAACGTACAGCGAGTTCAGGAACGACGACTCGAACAGCGCCGACTCGTAGTAGCTCACGAGGTGCGTGAGGAACCCGGCCGAGTCGGAGGCACCGATGTTGCCCGACGCCGCGGCGTCCTGCGCGGAGTGGGACAGCTCCTCGCTCATGGTCACGGCCTTGTTGAACGTGATCATGTTCAGGAGCGGCATCGAGCTGATCGCGTCCTCGAAGCCCCACTTCAGCTGCCGGATGTCGCCGGTGTCGAAGAAGCGCTCCATGCCCAGCAGCGGCGAGGTCAGCGGCTTGATGATCCAGTGCGGGCTGGCGATCGCCCGGCCGGCGTCGTTGGCGAACAGCATGTTGAGGCCGGGGATCTTGTCGAGGAACAGCGCGTGCGCGTTGCGGAAGTCGTTCTCGATGTCCCGCGGGTCGTTGAGCCACGTCGCGCCCTGAGCCGCGGCCGCGCGCCGGCGCCGCTTCTCCTCCTCGTCCTCACCGCTGAGACCGAGGCCACCCATGACCAGACCGCCGGTGAAGAGGATCGAGTGCGTGATCCCCATGTTGATGACAGCGTCCATCGCGTCGAGGCTGCCGATCACGTCGCTCATGTCGATGTACTGGTCCGTCTCGGTCGTCTGGCCGCCGGCCTTGGCCGAGAGCTCCTGCCAGAAGCCCGGCTTCTTCCGACCGTTCAGCGCGTGCGCCGCGAGCTGGTCGAACGCCCGGAATCCGGTGAGGGTCAGGAACAGGTTGGCCGCGTACCGCTGGAACATCAGCGGCATCGCCAGGGTCATCTGCGCGACGGCGTTGACGCCGCCGTTGCCCGAGTGGGTGAAGATCTTCGCCCCGGCGCTGATGCCCGAGGAGAGCATCGTCTCCTGGGTGCCGCGCAGGTCGTTCATCGTGGCGATGCCGGCCTTGTGCGCGTCCGGGTACTTCCGCTTCACGAAGTCGCCGCTGGTGCCGATGCCATCGAGCATCTCCTGCACGCTCGCCGAGTTGTTGGCGACGGCGTACGCGATGGCCGCGTGCATGTACTGGCGGCGGAGGGTCTTGCCCTTGGTGCCGCGGGCGATGTCCTGCATGTTGGCCGCGATCCGGTTGGCCTTCTGCAGCCAGCCCCACACGCCGGCCGAGCGCAGGTAGTCGGCGTAGTCCGCGAGGTCCTCGTTGATCGCGGCGCCCATGACGCTCGTCGTGGCCGTGGTGTCGAGCAGGCGGTTGAACTTCTGCGTCTGCTCCGCGGTGTACATCGCCCGGAACCCGAAGCCCTGGGCAAGAGCGCCGACGGGGCCCTGGCTGTTCACGACGTTCGCCACGCGACGACCGAAGAAGCCGGTGCCCTCACCGGTGATCATCCGGCGGGTGTCGGACAGCACCAGGCGCATACGGGAGTCGACGAGACCACCGATCGCCAGCGCGGGGTTCGCCAGCGCCTTGAACGCGTGCAGCGAGAGCAGGTTCCGGAAGAACGTGTGGGAGTTGCTCTCGTTGTCGGTGGTGTCGATACCGGCGTCCCGGCGGCCCTGGACGCTCCGCTTGGTCGGGTAGGGGATGTCCTTCTTCTTGTCGAACGCGGCGAAGCGCGCCTCGACGTACTGGAGCATCTCCGCGCTGGGAGCGTCGTTGTCGATCATCTTCGGGTCGACGAGCCCCAGCTGCTGCGCCATCGTCGCGCTGCTGGCGACCTCGTGCATGAACTGCGGCGTCAACAGCGTCTCGGTGCTGCTGAACAGCGAGCTCTTCACGAGGTCCGGGTTCTCGCGCATGAACTCGGCCATCGAGGTCTTGTTCGTGAGCAGCTGCTGCAGGGTCGCCTTGTCGATCATGTCCCGACGGATCAGGTCGAAGTCGAGCATCAGGTCGAGCGAGACCGGCAGACGCACCAGGTCCGCGGTGGTCTCCTGGTACTGGTGGACCACGGCGTCCAGCACGTTGTTGAACCCGGCGATGTTGTTCGCCTCCGGGTCACCGAGAGCGTGGTCGAAGATCGCGGCGGTGTAGTCGGCGGCGGTCTCGGTCAGGTCGAACTCGCTGCGCTTGCCCTTGCTGTACATCCGCATCTTCCAGCCGCCCTGCTTGCCGGCGTTGGCCTCGATGATCTTGTTGCGGATCTCGAGCGGGAGCAGAGGGACGGCGCCGCGGCGCAGCGGGCTGATGCCGAGGTTGATGTTGCCCTGGATGCCGGCGAGGCCCTTCTTCAGCGTCGCCAGGTTGATGCGGCTGGCCTCGATCTCCTCGGAGGTGGCGTTGTCGGACGGCGCCGGCCGACCCAGGGCCAGACGCAGCAGCGTGTGGACGTGGTGGTCCGAACGGCCGGACGAGTCGGCGAAGAGCGTCACCGCGATCTCGCGGATCTGCCGCTTCAGCTCCTTCACGTCAGCCGGGTGGGTCTCGCCACCGTTCTTCAGGTCGATCGTGACGAAGTAGTACTTGAGCTTGTCACGCACCCGCTCGCGGAACGCCACCCGGTTCGGGCCGAGGTTCAGCCACGGACGCGGGGCGTTCTTCCCGGAGACGGGCAGGCGCAGCGGCGCGACCGTGTCCCAGGTCGTCGCGGCGTCCATGAACTTGCCGAACGCCTCAGCCGAGTGGCTGGTGGCGAACAGGCCGCCGATGGCCTGCTCCGCGAGCCGGGTGTTGTGGACCGACGTCGACTGCGGCTTCGTCGTGTCGGCGTTCGTACCCACGCCCTCGCCGACGACGCTGTGCAGCGAGTAGCCGAAGTTGAAGTCCTGGAAGCTCTCGCCGTCGTTGTACCAGCGGCGCAGGGTGTAGTCCGGGTTCAGCGACCAGCCCGCCTCGAGCTGCTCGTTGAACTTCCGCTGGGCGAGCTCGCGGGTGTCGTCGGCCAGGTCGTAGATCGAGGTGAAGGCCGTCGGCATCCGGAGCGAGCCCCGGCCCTGCTCCTGCGACTCCGCCGTGGTGAATCCGCCGGCGCGCTCGATGCTGGCGAGGTTCGTGCCCGGGAGGGACAGGTACGCCAGCGCGGCCAGGAAGATCCGCTTCTCTGCCGTGTTGGCGCTGCCGAGCACGAAGCTCGGGAGGTTCTGCGAGTACGCCTCGGAGATCACCGACAGGATCGCGTTCTGCCGCCCGTCGATGCCGCGGGCCAGGAGCTTCACCAGGTTCTGGATCCGGCCCGGGGTCGCGGTGCTGTCCTTGCGGACCGACTCCATCAGGTCGCGCAGGTTGCTCATCTTCACGTCGTCAGCGGCGCCGGTGTAGTCCTCGCCGTAGAAGCCCCGGTAGAAGATCGGCATGTTGTCGAACCCGAGCACCTCGGCGGCCTGGGAGAAGGTGCCCACCATGTCCAGCAGGCTGATCTTCTTCACCATGTCGGCGTTAGCCGCCAGGTAGTCCGCCTCGAGCTTGCCAGCGATCGGGCCGCGCACCCACTGCAGGCCGGCGGGCAGCTTCGTCGAGATCGTCTTGTTGCCGCCGAACAGCGGGATGATCTTGTTGCCCTCCCAGTACTGCTCGGCCTCGAGGATCAGCTGCAGGTCCGAGGGCCCGTGGTAGCGGGTGCCGCGGACGATGCCCTCGACGACGGTCTGCTGCGGCTCGGACTCCGACTTCTTGGCGATCCGGACGCTGTCGGCGGAACGGCGGAACTCCACGAGTTCGTTGTGGCGCGGGAACTTGTCGCCGTACCGGTGCAGGTAGAGCTTCGGCTTCTCGCCCGCCTCGCGGTCCCGAATCACGTAGACCTCGAACATGCCCTTGCGGATGTGCAGGTTCTCGGAGTCCATCTGCAGCGTGCCGGTGCTGGCCCGGTCCATCAGGTCCTGAACCGCCTCATCGAAGGTCAGGCCGGAGGAGACGCCGTCCTTCGGTCGCAGCGCCATGATCTCCGAGCGCAGGCTCTGCACCAGCGAGCTGAGCTCCGGGATCTCCACAGCGTGCAGCGGGGTGGCGAGCGAGCTCGTGAACTGCTTGATGAGCCCGGTGCTGACGACGTACCGCTTCTCGTCGTTGGTGATGTACGACTGGGACTCGTTCAGCCCGCCGAAGCCGGGCATCGTGCGCCCGGTCGGAATCAGGGTCATCAGCCGGCTCGTCGCCGTACGGAAGCCCTGCTCCATCAGCCGGGAGTCGTAGGCGGTCTCGAGCTCGTAGGCGTGGACGCTCTCGCGCGGGGCGAAGGTGTCGGCGGCCTCGATCATCTGCTCGTAGTCGTACGTCGACCGCAGCAGGTTGACGACGGCACCGGTGCGCTCCGGGACGCCGTCGGCCCGGCTGTTCGTCCCGCGCAGGCTGATGGTGACCTTGGAGGCCATCAGCACCCGGATGATGTCGGTGATCGTGTTGACGTCGTAGTCGGCCAGGCCCTCGAGGTCGACGACCGCGGTGTCGCCGAAGGTGAGGCGGCCGAGCTCCTTGCCGATCCGCTGGTAGTTGGTCGGGGTCAGCTCACCCTGGGCGAGCGAGCCCTGGCCGGTGAGGATCAGGTGGTAGGAGTTCGCCATCGAGAACTCCGACTCCTCGTGGCCGAGCTGCGACAGCATCGTCGTGAACTCGTCCGAGTAGGTGAAGGCGTTCTCGTTGTCCCGCTGCGTCAGGCCGTTGGCCGCCATCCGCTGCCGCTCGCGCATGTCGCGCAGGTCGAGGTCCTTGCTCCACTTGCGTCGGGCAGCCAGCACCTCGTCGCGCGAGGTGACCAGCGCCACCAGGTCCGCGAGGTCGCGGTTCTCCGACGCCTGGTACGAGGACTTCACCGGCTTGGCCGCGGGGATCGCGGAGCGCTGAGCAGCCGTCGTGTTCTTCAGCTTCACGGGCTTGCCGGTGATGTTCTTCAGGATCTGGCGCTGGCGCGGGGTGAGCGCCTCCCAGCTGAACGCCTGGGCGCCGGCGGAGATGCGGCCGTCCATCGGGTAGCCCTGCAGCCCCTGGGTGCCCGTCTCGCCGTAGAGCGAGTTGGCGGTGCGCTCGCTGAGCGGGATCAGCTCCGGCTTGCGCGCGATGGTCGCGTCCTTGTCCAGCGTCAGCTCGGCGAGGTAGTCGGACACCGAGGAGAAGGAGCCGTCGTCGTACTTCACCAGGTGGCGCATGGTGATGTACTTCAGCGTGGCCTTGCCCCAGGCCGGGCCGAGACCCCTGTAGCCGAAGTCGGTGTCTTCGGCGAGCACCTGCGACAGCGCGATCAGGTACGGCGTCGGGTCGGCGGACTTCGACAGGTCCCAGCCGCCGCTCGGGGTCACGTTGACCCGGGTGACCGCCGGCATCTTCTTCTTCACGGCGTCGAGCACCGAGCGGGTGCCGAGCTGCAGGATGCCGTTCGGCTGGTTGTACATCTCGGCGATCAGGCTGACGTAGTCGCTGACCTGCGGGCCGTTGTGCGCGATGACGCCGTCGAAGTAGATGTTGTTCATGTGCTCGGACCCGGAGGGCCGGTACATCGGGTGGAAGTACTTCACCTCGACCTGCATCCCCACGACCGGGGTGTGCTCGCGGAGACGCTGCAGCGTGATGGCCTGGTACGGCGCCGCGACGGGCAGGCCGGCCATCGGAACCAGCGAGACGGGCTGGCCGCCGACCGAGACGGTGCCGATCGCGCCCTCGATCACCGAGGTGTCCAGGAACGGCACGTCGGTGCCCCGGATCACGAAGCCCTCGCTCGTCCACTCCAGCGTGGCGGTCTTGAGGTACTCCGGCGCCGGCGGCTTGGGCGGGACGTAGGTGCGCGACGCCATCGCCAGGGCGTCGGCCACCTTCGCGCCGTTGCCGTGCAGACCAGCAGCCTTGCCGGCCGAGATCGGCGGCACCATCGCGTCCAGCGCCGTCGCGTGCGCGCTGACGCTCTGGTCCCAGCGGATGGAGCCGTCGGCGGGGAACAGGTCCATCAGGCTGCTGTGCAGCTTGCTCGCGGAGACCGGCTCGGGCCGACCCTCCGAGATACCGGCAGCCGCGGCCACCATCGGGTTCTTCCGGTCGAAGAGGTGCTCGAGGACCTTCGAGAAGGTCGGGTCGAGGGTCTTGTCGTCCATGAAGACGACCATCTGGTCGGTCGTGGACCAGCCCTCGACGGCCTCGCTCTGCACGGTGTGGCTGAGCACGATCCGGCTGAGCATGTTCCAGTCGAGCTTGGTCTGGTCGAACACCAGCAGCGGGTTGTCGCCCTGCGCGGCCCGGAAGTTCGTCAGCGCGTTGCGGGCGTCCTCGTTGTGGCGCACGCGCTGGTCGACGTCGATCTCCATGCCGTCGGTCAGCAGGTACGCCGTGATGTTCCGGCGCTGCTCCTTGGTGATGTTCTCGCCGTTGCCGAAGGCAGCGTGCAGCTCGAACAGCGGGTCGCGGGAGACGATCGAGTTGAGCAGCTCGACCATCGGCGCCTGCGTGGTGCCGCGCGACATGATCCGCTCGTGGAGCTCCGCGAGCTCGAGCTGGTCGAGCACGCTCTTGCCGGAGGCGTGGTCGCGGAGCATCTCGAAGTCGGCGCGCGCCTCGTCGAGGGTCTTCGCCGCGAACTGGGCCTCGTACTGCTCGATCAGCCCGTCGATCATCTCGTCGATCAGCTGGCGCGTGCGAGAGCGCACGGCAACGCCGAGGGACCGGGCGGTGCCGCGGTTCTCGCCGCGACCGCGCTGAGCAGCGAGCTGAGCGTCCACCATGTCGATGACGGCCTGGCGGACGGTGCTCTCGTAGAGCTCCGGGCTCTTGTTCAGGGCGTTGCCGGCCAGACGCAGCGCCGTGGCGAGCTGGTTGCGGACCTTCTCGACCTCGAGCCCGATCTGGGTCCGGCTCCACCCGCGCGAGCTCAGGATCCGCGGGGTGACGATGGCGATGACCGCCCGCTCGAAGACGGCGACCTCGTTGTAGTTCAGCGCCTGGGCTGCGGCGCTGACCTCCGACGCGAGGGCGGCGTTGGCGTTGTCGGTGAAGCGACCGTCGCGCGCCTCGAACGACTTCTCGTATCGGCGGCTCACCAGGTCGTCCAGCGTCCGGGGGCCGGCGGTGGTGACGCTCGTGAGGCCGGTCTCGCGGTCGTAGGCGTACTGACGCGGCAGGAGCGCCTCGCTGAGGATGCCAGCCAGGCCGGTGTCGGCGTCGTTGGCGATCGCCTCCAGGACCAGCTCCAGCGACACCTTGCCGTCCGAGCCCCGCAGGTCCGGCACGCGCACCGGAGCGCCGTACTCGTCGGTGAACTGGTCAGTCTGGAAGATCAGCTCCGGGCGCTGCCGGAGGTCGCTGATGTCGCGGGTGCCGAGCAGCAGGTTCGCCGAGTCGATGAACGGATCAGCGAAGCCGGACTGCACCGCCTCCAACACCTGCGCGGCGCCGTACGACTCGAACGCTTCGTGCTCGCCGCCCTTGGTGTGCATGTCGGTGGCGATCTGGTACGCGCGCATGATCGCGTCCAGGGTGTCGTTCGGGTGCATCGCCACGACGGAGACGTCGATCGCGCGCTGCAGCTCGCCGGCCAGCTGCCGGAACTGCGGGTCGCCCGGGTTCGCCCGGTACTGGCGGAGCACCCGGTCGGCGGTGAGCACGTTCAGCGCGGTGTTCTTGATCTGCTGGGTGACGCGCTTCTTGAACGCGCCCGCCGGCTGCAGCAGCTCGCGCATGGTCGAGCCGTAGCTGGTGGTGCCGGCGTTCCAACCGCCGCCGGCCAGGTCCGGGTCGTACTGGGCGACGGAGTTCTCGTACATCAGGACCGGCATGTTGAAGCCGAAGTCCTGCTGGCTGATCCACTCCTCCAGGCTCGCCCGGTCGTTGGCCTTGCCGATCTGCTCCATCAGCTCCCGGAACTGCACGGGGCTGTAGCGGCGCAGGTGGTCCATCAGCTTCGCCAGGCTGTCGTCGATCCGCGTGTAGTCGTCGTCGGTCTGGTCGTCCTTCATCGCCTTGCGCGCTTCGGCGAGGTTCAGCAGGGTGATGGCTCGCTGCTCCCACAGCATGACTTCGGCCCGGCCCGGGTCCGTCTCCACGAAGAACTCGGCGACCCAGTCGCGCAGGGTGTACGTCCCGTCCTGGTTGGACACGAAGGACGCCATGCTGGTGTCGTTCGTCATCCCCTCGACGATCCGGATGCCGCCCTGGGTCTGCAGGATCTCGAGCACGCCGCGGCGGGTCATCGGGAGCTTGGCCTCCACGATGGCCGCCCGGACCTGCTCGCGGATCTTCATGGCCGCTTCGCTGCCCTGCTCGTTGCGCTTCTCGACCCGGCTCTGCTCGGTGTTCGCCACCTCGATCATGAAGTTCACGAGCGTCTCGTACTGCTTGCGCTTGTTGCCCAGGCCCTTCTTCTCGAGCATCGACCGCTTCAGGGCCGCACGCACCTCGGGGGTCTGGGCGCGCAGCAGGCGGATGTTCTGCTCGACGGAGCCCGTGATGTTGAGGACGCTGGTCTTCCAGTCCGCAACGGCGCCGATGGTGAGGACGTTCGCCACGTTGAACGCACCGAGGGCGTCCTTGAGAATCAGCATCTCGCCGTCGGCGCGCTTGCCCTTGTCGTCGCCGCGGGCGTCGTTGGCCGCACGCTCCAGCATGTCGACCTTGAGCCGCAGCTGCGGGTCACGGGAGAGCGGCACGGCGGCGTCGACGCGGAGCTGCTGGATGTACGCCATCGTCAGCGCCTGCGCCACGGTCACGTCCCGGCGGGCCTTGATCTTGTCCTTGCCGGAGAACTGGGTGTCACCGAAGTCCGAGATCAGCAGGTTGAACGCCGCCGACTCCTGCTCGCGGCGAGTCAGCGGGCGCTGGTCGGCGCCCACGATCTCGAGCGCCATCTCGCGCACCTGGGCGGCGATGTCGAACTCGTTGAGCCCGCCCTCCTGCGCCGCGCGGATGTGGCCCTGGCTGAGCGCCCGCATCTGCCGGCCGGCGATGTCCAGGATCGGGTCGGTGTCCGCCTTGGCGATGCCGCGGTCGGTGTAGTCCTGGTGGTTGAGGCGGATGACCTGACCGAGCCGCAGGAGGTTGTCGGTGCCGAAGTACTGGAAGAAGGTGCCCAGCAGCGTCGCCGCGCTCTGCGGGTTGATCGTCTTGTGCTGGCCGTCGGCGTTCGGGTACATGTCGTTGGCCGCGCCGACCTGCGCGCCCTCACGCTCGGACTCCGGCACCAGGGTCGCCATCACCTTGTTGATGTCGGTCTGCATCCCGTCCATGTGCGACCGGAAGATGCCCAGCGCCACGCTCGGCTCGTTGGTGCGGTGCTGCTGCGCGTAGGCCGCCATGAGCGGCGCGAAGATCTCGTCGGTGGCGAAGAACTTCATCAGCTCCTCGACCGGCTTCTCGCTCTTCCGGTCGAGCAGCCGCGCGCGCAGCGCCGTGTACAGGTAGTCCACCGAGCTCGTGTCGGTGGCCGCGGTGTAGCGCGTGACGATCGCCTGGGCGTAGGAGCGGAGCCAGCGGCTCGGCACGTCCTGCGCGCGCTGCAGCCAGGTGCCGGTGTACACGTCGTGCGCGGTGATGCTCGCGGCGACGTCGGTGGCGACGCTGGCCGCCTTGTACATCGTCTCCTGCTCGCCGGTCTTCTGGTCGAGGCTCGTGGTCAGCCAGGCCAGTCCGGTCTGCGCCTGGCGGAACGAGGACCGCCCGAGCGCGATGTTGACGCTGTTCGTGAGCCGGTCGCCGTCGAAGTCGGCGGTGGTGACGTCGAGGCTCGCCCAGTCCTGGCCGAAGCCGGTCTCGATCTTGTCCTTCACCTGGCTGAGGCTGATCGCCGGCGCCCCGACGTAGAACGACCCCTTGTTGTCGTACGGCGAGCGGAGACGCAGCACCGCGGCCGCCAGGGAAAGGCTGTCGTCGTTGCTGCGGTACAGGTCGTCGAGCTGCTTGTTCAGGGTGTCGAGCGCCTGGAGACGCTGGGGCATCGGCTGGGTCTCGTCGGCAAGCAGGTCGACCTGGGCGCGGACCGCCTTGATGATGTCCGGCAGGAACTTCTCCGTGCCCTCCCACAGCGCCAGCATGTCGTCGAGCTCGGCGACCTTCTGCAGCTGCGGGTCTGCGTTGGCGCCGGCCGACTGCAGCCGGGTGACCTCGGACTGCGCGGCGGCGCGCTCGGCCTTGATCGTGTCGAGCACCTTCGGCAGCGCGGCCAGCCGCTGCTCGTAGTAGAACAGCAGGCTCCGCGGACCCTGGGTGGCGGCGTCGTCCGCGTGCGTGCCGCTCAGGAACTTCGTGGACCCGTCGGGGTTCCGCTGCGCCGCGGTGAAGATCGGGTTGCCGTTGGCCCGGTTGATGCTGTCGCCCGGGGCGCCGGTCTTCCGGTTGGTCCGCTCGATCTCCTGCTGCACGTAGTAGTTCTGCAGGTGCGTGATCAGCTGGCTGCTCTTGGTGGTGCTGCTCTGCAGCGCCGCCCGGCCGGCCTCGGTCTGCTTGAACGCCTCGAGCTGCTCCGGCGTGAGGATGTTCTGGACGTGGGCCCGGCGCTCCTCCGGCGTCATGTTCTCGTACTGCGTGTCCCAGTCCGCCGGGAGCTGACCGTGGACCGCGATGTACCCAGCCTCGACGCCGGCCTTCAGCTCCTGCGCGTCACGGGTACGGGTCCGGTAGTTCGTGGCGAAGCCCATGCCGAGACCGCTGGCCGCGCCGTACGCGTACGCCTCGGCGATCGCCTGCAGGCTGATCTTGTGGTCGAAGCTGACGGTGTCGAGCGCCTCCTGCGCGGCCTCCTCCGTACCTTCACCCACGGCGTTGACGAGCGCCGCCTTGATCGGGGACTCAGCCCGGGCGAGGGAGATGCTGGCCTTGTACAGGTCGTCCGCCGCGCTGGCGCCGCCGAGACCCTTCGCGCGGGCCACGCGCGCCGCGCCGCTGGCGGCCAGCATCTGCACGCCCTCGGACGGGACGAACATCTGGCTGAAGTTCGCACGGCTGCCGATCGCGGTCCCGGTGTCGTCCAGGAAGAACGTCCGGCCAGCGCGCTCGTCGACACGCGCCACCGTCTTGCCGTCGATCACCTTGCCGACCATGCGCTGGTCGACGCCGCTGATCTTGGACGCGATGCCGCGGACCATCGCCAGCTGCGCCAGGTCGATACCGGTGGACGCCCAGGCACCGAGGCCGTTGGCGATGCTGACGTCGCCCTGCTCGTTCTTGTAGACGTTGCGGAACTCACCGGCGTGCGCGTCCCAGCGGTAGCCGCCGCCCGCAGTGAGCTCGGTGATCGCACCCGCGGTGTGACCGACCATCTGCCCGGTGTACGCCGTGATGCCGGCGGTCGAGCCGAACGTGAAGCCCATGTCACCGATCGTGGCTGCGATGTCGAGGGGCTTGGCCCAGCTCGGCCGGTCAGCCTCCTGCAGCGCACCGATCCCGTTGCCGCGGTCGCTGTCGAGCAAGCCTCGCGTCAGGTTGCTCAGCGGGGACAGACCGCGGCCGGCCACGCCCGACCACTGCTTCAGCGCGGAGCCGGCGTCACCGATGACGTTGCCCTGGCCGTCGTTGAATGCCTTCTTGGTGATCTCGTACGCGGACGCCGTCTGCTCCGAGATGTCATCGCGGTTCAGCCACGCGGACGCCGCACCACCGAAACCGCCGACCAGGAAGCCCAGCGGACCGAACCCGGCGCCGATCGTTCCACCACCGAGGAAGCCGAGGCCCGCGGAGAGCAGGTCATCGCCGAGACCGCCGCCGGCGTCCTGGATCCCCTTCTGCGTCGCGTCGACCTCACGCTGCTGCGCCGCCGCGGCGAGCGCCTGCGGGATCTCGATGTTGTTGTTCGCCCGGACCTTCTCGACGGCGTCACGAAGACGCTCGGCGGGATTCCGGTCACCACCGATATTCGCCAGCTCCTCGGGCTCGAGAAGGAGCTGGGACATCATCAGGTCCGCGTCGTTAACGCGGTCCGGGCCTGCGTCGTCGTAGAGATTCCCGACGAGCTTTCCCTTGTCGAAAACGTCGCCGAACTTCAGGTCCAGGCCCCCGGCCGTAACGTGGTCCCACGTCACGACGCCGGTCGCGTCCTTGCGGTCGAACTGCCCGTTCAGCTCGCCCTTGTCGACGAGCTCGTCCTGCTGCTTGAACATCCGCTCCAGGAAGTCGGTGTTCCAGCTCGAGTAGGTGCTCTGCGGGTCGGCACCCGTCATCCACAGCGGCTTCTCGAACTCGTCCTTGCGCGGCGCGTACGCCGGGTTCATCTGCTCCAGCGAGTTGCCCTGGTACTGGGGACGGATCTTCGGGACCGGGGGCGCGGCCTGCTCCTGGTCGTCACCGTCGAAGATGTCGACGATTCCGCCGACGACGCCCTCGCCGATGTCCTTCAGGTCGTCCAGAAGTCCCATGTTCACCCGTTCGCTCGAAGCCCTGCGGGGAGCGTAGCAGCAGCGGGCTCTCGATGGCTGTCATTGGCTCGATCGGCTCGTTATAGGTGCGAGCCGGCCGATTACCCCCCAGATCAGCTCGAGATCCCCAGATCCGGCGCAACATCCGCTACGAGCGGACCTCATCGTGCCGATCCCGGCGCAATGCTGGCGGCACTGGTGGATACAAACCCGAAACAGCCCCTGACCTGCAGGTTTTCGGGAAAAAGTTGCGGGACCTACCTTAGATACAATAAATACAAAAGAAACAATAGATACCCCCCTATACCTATGTATATGTGAGTAAGGATCCCTTCGGGTTCTGTTTCATATCTGATTCAGTTGATTCAAGGTTGGGTTGGGTAGTTTCTATTTGTGAGAGTTGGTTTCTAGGTTCTGAGGAGGACCACACCATGTCGGACAAGTCCACGTTCGAGCAGGTCTTGGCATTCGGCCGAGACATGGCTAACGACGAGAACATCCAGGAGCTGACTTCGGCCCAGGTCGAGCAGATCCACGCCCGCGCTGCTGACACGCACCTGTCGGTCTCCGAGGGCATCAAGGACCTGGCGATCGCCTGTGACAAGGCCATCGACGAGGTCAAGGACAGCACGCTCCGCGACCTGCTGAGGCAGATCCCGGTTCAGGCACACGAGCGCTACAAGCCGCGTCGTCGTCGCCGCTGACAGCACAAGAGGTCGGTCACTTCGGTGGCCGGCCTCTTCGCTTTTTCCAATGCTTCTTCTAGTTGCTCATGCACATTGACGAGACATACACCGACTGACTCTTTTTTCTAGTCTGGTGACGCTTGCGCTCAGGCTACTGAGCGAACCGGATTTCAACAGACGAGATGTGCGTGGCAACGGTATCTATTGGCATTGGTTATTTATTCATAGTGCTAACTGCTTCTGCTTTTTTTATTGGATCTAAGACCGCTCACGTGTGAGCAACGGATTCGCTAATCCTCGACGCAACGCTTTGCGTCGAAAGGTAATAACTCTTTTTGGTAGGAGAGAGAGGAGATTAGAGATATCTCTGATTTCTCAAGAGACTAGGGAATAGGAGCCCAGTCGTGAAGATCTTCCGCACACGCACCGGATCGGTGTACATCCTCGAGACGCAGTACTACTGCGACCACGAGGGTCACCACACGATCAGCGGCTACAAGGTGGTGGCGTTCGAGAAGGGTGCAGAGCAGCCCAAGCTCAACAACCACATCGACTACTGGTTCGTCGACGAGGACGAGCACCTGGTGATGGTCCGTGACCACAAGGTGTTCTACTCCACGACGACCATCGTCGGACAGCTCTGATCCCGAGAGGAGGAGGAGATGAGCCACGCCTGCCAAGATGTTGGCCCGTCACCCACAAGGTGGCGGGCCTTCTCTTTTTGGAAGCACCCGCAACAGAGTGGGTGCCAGTGGAATAGGAGCCACATCATGATCGAAGTTCAGACCACGGGACTGACCCTGCTCGAGGCGCTCTACATGGCGCTGCTGTTCACCGCCTGCATCCTGTCGGTGATCTACTGGGTCCGCGGTTCGTTCGCCACCGCGCAGCGCACCATCGACAAGGCCACGATCGAGGGCCTGGTCATCCAGTGCCAGGCGCTGGAGTCCGAGCTCGCTCGGAAGAACGACGAGCTGACGGTCGCCAAGGCCAACAGCTGGTAGACCACCTGCTCGAGCGCTGCTCCGGGTGGTCAACCCGTACGCAGCCTGTCTCCTATCCGGGCGGCAGAGCAGCGTGAGCAGGTGCAGCGCCGGCGTCTGGGTCACAGGGGAACCCAGGCGCCGGCGCACGCTCTCGAGGCCCGGAGATCGGCGCTGAAACGCCCTCGATTCGGCAGAGACGTGGGCATCTTCACCGGTAGCGTGGGACGCATCCCCGTTCCAAGTTCTGATTCGTTCTGGCAGTTACCCTATTGTTCCAATATCAGTTTTCTCATGAGACAATAGGCTACCTGCCAGAACAGTTCGGAACACGGATCACCCCGAACGTACATATCCGCAGGTCAGCGGGCGTTTTCGCCCCGTTCCGAAACCAGGAAGGAGAGAGCTTTGACCGAGCTCATCAGGCAGGTAGCGAGCGACCTGACCGACATCACATTCGAGCCGGGCACGTCCTCGCACACAGCCGAGTGGTTCCGCCTCGAACACGCAGATCTCGTCCCCGTGAAGTACGTCGAGAACATCGGCTGGCACTGCTGGGACGGCAAGACCTGGGTGCCCGACCCGGAGGGCCTGAGGAGCAAGGCGTTGCTCGCGTCGTTCATCAAGCACCTGCACAAGCAGACCTTCGGCCAGCCGTACAACCGCAGGTACACGCTCGACACGAACTACCTGAAGAACGTGATGGGTGCGCTGCAGCTCAGCACCCTGACGCCGGCCGAGGTGATGGACGTCTTCCCGACGTACCTCAACACCCAGTCCGGCGTGCTCGACCTCACCACGTTCGAGCTCGAGCCGCACAACCCGGACCTGAACCTGACGATGATCACCGAGGCTGACTACACCGAGGAGATCGACCCACTGTGGTCCGAGTTCGTCGAGTCCATCCTCCCTGACCAGCAGACCCGCGAGTACCTTCAGCGTCTCGTGGGTCTTTCGCTGCTCGGAGAGGTCCGCCTTCACACGCTGCCGATCCTTCAGGGGTCAGGCAGCAACGGCAAGTCCACCCTCATGATGGCCGTGGTCCACGCGCTCGGGTCCTACGCCCGGGTCGCTGAGTCCACGCTGCTCATGTCGGGTGCCGGTGAGGCACAGGCCGCCAGCCCTGCCACCCTCATGCTCCGCGGGAAGCGACTCGTCGTGACCTCGGAGACCGAGGATGGCAAGAAGCTGGCCTCGGCCTTCGTCAAGCAGATCACCGGCGGTGACATCCTCACCGCTCGTGCGCTGCACAAGATGCCGATTAGCTGGGAGCCGACACACTCGGTCTTCCTGCTGACCAACCCGATGCCCGTCGTCGACGGCTCGGACAAGGCTCTGTTCCGCAGGCTCAAGGTCATCAAGTTCAACGTGATCGTCAAGCCCGAGGACATCGACGAGGAACTGCCCGCCAAGCTGAAGCTCCTGAGCAGCAGCATCCTGGCGTGGGCAGTGGCCGGACTCCGTGACTACCAGGAGAACGGCATCCGGGAACCAGCGCACATCACCGCTGCAACGGACGAGTACCGCAGCGAGAACGACCAGGGTTCCGCCTTCATGGATGAGCTGGAGTTCGGCACGGGCAGCATCACCGTCCCGGAGCTGACCGCCATGCTCAACAACTTCCAGGCTGACGTCGACCCGAAGTACCGCATCACCAACCACAAGTTGAACCGGATGCTCCGGGAGAAGGGCGCAACGCAGGGCAAGCTGCGTATCGACGGCAAGCCGACGAACGTCTGGAACGGAGTGAAACTCAAGGAGGACTAGCAATGCCCGAGAACATCAAGTGCCGTGACTGCAACAAGCCGGCCATCGCCGTCGACCTCGACTACGACGAGGGCTACTGCGAGCAGCACTTCCGCGAGCAGCAGTCCTCGTCGGAGCCCGTCACCAACTTCAGGTCCATCGCGTGACCGAGTGGTATCTCGACACCGATCAGTACAACGCTGACACCCCGTGGTCCGACCTGCGTGAGCACGCCGGGCCGTTCGGGGTGGCAGTCGTTGCGGTGTACGGGGAGAAGACACAGCCTGGCTGGGGGACCGAGAGGTTCATGAAGAACTACACCCGACAGTTCTTCGCCGAGCCGCCGGCCAACAACAAGCCGTTCGCCCTCGTCATGCGGAGTCTCCGACTCCTGTGCGTGGACATCGACGGCAAGAACAACGGCTACCAGGAAGCAGCGAAGCTGAACCTGCCGCCGACGTTGGCCGAGACCAGCAAGTCCGGCAACGGACATCACCTGTTCTACTCGTACCCCGACACCTGGGACGAGCTGTACGGGTACGTCGGTCAGCCCGATCGCATCGGGATGTGGCCCGGCATCGACATCAAGAGCAGCGGCGTGGTGTACCACCACAGCCACCAGCTCTGGAACAACGAGTCGATCGCCGTGCTGCCCGACGACGTGTGGGACAAGCTGCAGTCGCGCAACCTGCGTGACGCGCAGCTCCGTGTCACCCCTGCTCAGGCACAGGAGATGACGGACGAGGACCTCAAGTTCAAGAGGGACATGCTCCTGATCCAGCTGAGCCAGCACCGCACCGACGGACGAGACACCAGCCTCTGGCGCATCGGTGCCTCGCTCCTCAACCGCGGGGTGGACGAGCAGTACATGTCCGAGAAGATCCGCGAAGCGGGTCTCCGCTGGGGTGTCGACGAGCACACGCTCGACAACAAGATCATCCCCAACATCAAGAGCTACGCCCGCCGTAGCTAGACAGGAGAGAGCATGAAGAAGTTCCGTCACGTCCGCGAGGGCTACAACGCGGACGGCACCAAGCAGGAGATCAACAGCCCGCCGGTCCACGAGTACCCGGTCGACCGCGGCGAGAGGATCAGCCGAGGTCTGACCGAGCAGGACAGCAACCACACCTGCGGTGTGTCGTACGCCGAGCACAAGCTCAACGACAACGACGAGATCGTCTGCCCCGTCGAGCGCGCCGGCACCCTGGGCGAGGTCATCGACCGCCGTGTCCAGGTGTACGGCAACCCGGTTCACGGGTTCGCCGAGATCGCCGAGCTCTGGACCACCTACCTCGGCTTCCCGGTGCAGGCGCACCAGGTGCCGATCATGATGATCCTGCTCAAGATCCAGCGCAGCAAGACCAGCCCGGACTACTCCGACCACAGCGACGACATCGAGGGCTACCTCGACATCTTCCGCCAGGTCATCGGCGAGGACATGATCGAGGCCAAGTCGGTCAACGAGTACATCGCCAAGAAGTGGCCGGGTGAGGCGTCGTGATCCGGCGCTGGCGAGAGCTCTGCCGCATGTGCGGCGGGGCGATCGGCCTCGACTGCAGGTGTCACACGCCGTGAAGCTCGACGACCCTGAGTGCGACCACTGCCAGTGGCCGCCGAAGTACGAGGTGTTCCGCGGTTCGTCCGGACGCAAGGTGGCGGAGGTGTGC
>JACCDR010097562.1_pt1 | contig 29361 bp, 26 predicted proteins | sample 7446431 | NCBI WGS metagenome assembly JACCDR01 (sample SAMN15323443, study PRJNA562643) | freshwater metagenome | isolation source: river surface water | place: USA:Blue River Watershed | collected 2017-08-17
CACTAAATCGTTGGCGAATCGCTTGATTACCTTTAGTTCTGCGACCCCAAACTTTGTAGTATTTGCCAACTCGACGCAAACTGCACTGACTGATGCTAATGGTGTCGCCGTGATGCCAATTAAAGTCGGCACTGCCAGTGGGATTAGCCAAGTCACTGCAGCTCTAGATGAGAGCACTAAAGCGACAGTGTTAGTTGATTCTAAAGGCGACGCGGGCAATACCGTGACAGAATTGCAAGTTGCGCTAGAACTTCTCGATCGCGATACCAACCAAGTGGTAACGCCAGCGACCATTAGCCGCGCGAAAAAACTGCGTGCCAAAGCCACAGTGACATCACGTAGTGGTGAGTTACAAGTTGGCAAAATTGTAAAATTTGCTATCGATACACCTAAGCTGGTGGTATTTGGCAACGATACCGCCTCTGCGGAAACTGGAACTGGCGCTGATGCTGGTATCGCTTATTTGGATATAAATGTCGGTACTGTCAGTGGTACTGGTTATTTAACGGCGAGCCTTGCCGATAATGCTGAAATCAATGTGAAAAAAGCAATTACCTCTGCCGGTGATGGTGCAGTTGTAGATGCACAACCTATTGGTTCAATTGTACTTTACGCAGATAAATTATCTTTGCTCACCGGGACAGCTGATAGAGTTGAGCTTACAGCCTTAGTGCGTGACAAAAATGGCATCTTGATGCCTGATGTCAAAGTGCAGTTTTCTGTGCCTGAGTCGGATGATGCGGTATTACAGGTACAAAACAATGTTACCGGCAAGGATGGTTTGGCAAAAGCTAGCCTCAGTACGCCGACTAATCGTATGAACCGTTCTATTACAGTTTCTGCTATTGCAGGGAGTAATAACCTTACGAAAGATATCAAAATTGATGTTGATGGCACGGACATTGTTGCTGTCATCCCAAGCGCTGTTGTAATCAATAGTAAATCGCAGTTGCTATTCAGTCTTTTAGATTCGCGTAAGGAAGGCATTCCTAATCAGCCACTGGTTGTAACCTCCAAAGCCGGGAATACTCTAACAGCACCAAATTTTAACACCAATATCAACACTGGTTCGCTTGCTGTGGATTACACCGCGGTAAAAAGTGGTACAGATGAGGTTACAGTATCATGGTCGCAAGCTGGAAAAACCTTAACTAAAACCTTTTCAATTCAAATTAGTGCCGACCAATATGCATTTGTGAACTCATCAGGGGTACCGGTGTCGAGTGATTCCGTGACGGAAATCCAATTGGATGATGTGAATTCAGGGAAAATTGATCTGCTGTGGAAGAGCAATGGTGCAGCTGTTACAAATAACAATGTTGAATTTTCAACAACGCGTGGTTCATTGTTACTGACCCCGACAGATACATCGCCTGCAGTCACTAAGACGGCGCAGACCAATGCTCAGGGTATTGCATCAGTATTTGCCAAATCTAATTTTGCAGGTTTTGCAACCTTATCTGCAAATTCAACATCCGTTGTTAATGGGCAAAATACCGAACGAACCACTTTACGATTTATTGAGTTCATTTCAACCAAACCAACGAAGATTGAAACTCAGGCGTTTCCTTCTCAGATTGGCCTTGGCGATAAGTCGACCATCACAGCGACAGTTCGAGACAAAGACAATAACCCTGTTAAAAATCAAGTTGTTGTATTCTCCATTCAAAATTCTGCTGGAGGCCAATTAAACCCTGTAACTGCGAAGACAAATTCGTTTGGTCAAGCAACAACGGTATTTACGGCAGATATTACAACTGCAGGCTCAGGTGGTGCTAGCAACCCAACAGGCTTGTTTGTCAAGGCGGCGCTTGCCAATAAAAATGAAGTTGCAGGTCAGACAGAGCTTACCGTGGGAAGGCAAACGCTATTTTTCCGCTTAGGTACAAGTAATATCATTTCTACGCCGCAAACTTCTTTGTTCTCAAAGCAGTTCGCAATTGTAGTTACCGATGCTGCAGGCAACCCAGTGCCGGGTCAGCAATTGAATTTAGCGGTATACCCAATTCGGTATCGTCTTGGCTATTGGTATCGTCAATACTCACCGAGTGGCGGTTTCTTATATTGGGCCAATACGGTTACATCGTATTCAAGTATTCACCCTGATTATGCACACTGTAATTCTGAAGACAGCAACAGAAATGGTATTTTGGATGATGGCGAAGATAGAGATTCAAGTGGTGAGTTAACTCCTGGTAATGTTGTGACTGTACCAAGAACTGTGACAGTGGGTGCTGATGGTGTTGTGCTTTTTGACATGGTTTATCCACGTGATTTTGCGCCGTGGGTGGATGTTGAAATTGTGATTCGCGGGACTGCGGCAGGTACTGAAAACACCTATTCTCGTGATTTTTCGTTAACGTCTTCACCATACGACAAAGCGACCGAAGTACCACCTGAAAACCCGTTTGGCTATGGTTTTACCGTGACTCCTGATGTTGATGTTACACGAGGTGAGCGGTTACCTTATTCTGGTTCTACGGTGAGTTGTGCGCGCCGTATAAAATAAACTCAAGCAGAACGCCTAAACAAAAACCAGCAACTTTTAGTTGCTGGTTTTTTTTGTAGCGTACTTTGTAGTAACGTTAGTGTTTAGATAAGGATCTTGAGTTTGAGGCGACCCACTCAATCGAGTTGAGGTTAACAAAGAGGATAAGCCTATACGTGCTGAGAAATATCAATCTATAGTCAATTAGCATATGAAAAAGATGAATATGATGATGTTAAAACAAAATGAGCCATAAGGGGATGTCAAGCCTAACCCAAGCAATGACGCAAACTTTCGGAATATGTGTGTTAGCTAAGACAAACTTGACCTAGATGTGACAAGGCGTCATTGAATGTATCTAGAGCTTTTTTATCGCACGTAAATCTACAAGCGGTGAACAATTTTGCGGTGTTGAACTTAGCAACAATAAATTTAACTCACAAACCTCTACTTAAACTTGCCTTCATCTCTCAAAATCTAAACTTGAGTCCACTTGACGTTATCGTGCTTGAACGCAATAAGTCATTTCTAGGATTTTTATATGAATCATAAGATTGTTAACCTCAGCATTTTCCATTTTTGTATGGAGAAAATGAGTCAGGAGTGAGGCAAACGACAGCACTCAAAGCTCAAGTGTAGGCTTGAGCAAATGAGTGCTAAAAAATAATGATTAACGTTGGAACCGATACACCGAACCAAGTTGCAGAATTTGGGTAAGTTCATCCAGAGCTTGCCGTGACTCGACCAACAACTGTGGATCAGCTAAATCGGCTTCACTGATTTGATCACGATAATGCTGATCTACCCATTGGTTTAACCGCTGGAAAAGTTTATCCGTCAACAGCACGGCTGGGTTCATGGCTTGGCGTTCGGCGGTGCTCATTGCCACACGCAAGCGAAGACAGGCGGGGCCGCCTCCATTTTGCATGCTTTGTTTTACATCAAAATAGCACACCTGCCGGATAGGCGTACCACGGCCGGTGAGTGAGGCCAAGTATGCGGATACCTCTGGGTGGTCCCGACATTCGGTTGGTGCAATGATGGCCATAGTGCCATCAGGCAGAGTGATAATTTGCGTATTAAACAGATAAGTTTTAACTGCCGCAGACACTGAAACTTCATCTCGTAACACTTCAATCAAATATAACGGTGAATCACCGAATTTTTGCTGAATTTCAGCCATTTTTGCCGAGCTATCGACAAAAGCATCTTGATGATAAAACAGCACGTTTTGGTTACCAACCGCGATCACATCGTTATGAAACACCCCTTGGTCAATCACCGCTGGGTTTTGTTGCATAAACACCACATGCGATGGATCCAATTGATGCAGTCGGGTCACCGCTTGGCAGGCTTCAAAGGTGTGGCGTGCAGGAAATACCTGTGGTGCAGGTTTTTGATTATCAAAAGCGTAACGGCCATAAACAAATAGCTCTAGGCCTTTTTTATCGTATTGTGCGCATAGTCTGGTATGGTTGGCTGCACCTTCGTCGCCAAAATGATCGTTATCTGGCAAATGTTGATGATGGGCAAAATGCCGCTCATCGGCAAACATGGCGCGTAAAATACGACCTGTGGTTTCGGGTTCTAATGATCGGTGAAATTTGTTTGTCAAATTTGCCGGGGTAAAATGCAATCGGCCATCATGGGTATCCGCGCTGGGGGAGACCGTGGCGGCGTTTGCCGTCCACATGCTTGACGCAGAACATACCGCCCGTAAAATTTCAGGTGCTTGTTTTGCCGCTTGCTGGATCACCTCAGCATCTGAACCGGTGAAACCTAGCCGGCGTAACGCATAGACATCCGGTCGCTCTTGTGGTGCTAACACACCCTGAACCATCCCCATGTCAGCTAGCGCTTTCATTTTTTGCAGGCCTTGCTTGGCGGCCTGCTTCGGATTAGAGATATTGCGGGCGTTATTTAATGAGGCAACATTACCTACAGATAAGCCTGCGTAGTTATGGGTTGGCCCGACAAGGCCATCGAAATTTGCTTCTAAATAGCTCATTTTTGCATTATTCCTTCAAGTTGGAAGGGGCACTGTTATTATTTTTATTACGGCCGTTTTAAGTTTGCTTCATTGTTTTTGCGGCGATTTATTCGCCCAACAGCCCGAAAATACGGGCTTCAAGGCATAATAATGAGTTTATTTACTTGTCACAACTTGAGTTTACGGATATACGTTAAAAACACGTGTAGAATGCGCGGCATTGTTTAAGGGATCTCTAGAGAAAGATGGCGAAATCACTGGTTATAGTCGAATCACCGGCAAAGGCAAAAACGATTAATAAATATCTGGGTAATGATTTTATCGTTAAATCCAGCGTTGGGCATATCCGCGATTTACCGGCTGGGAGTAGCAAAGATAAAACTAAACCTGCTGCCACCTTAACCAAGGCACAAAAAGAGTATTTAGCTTTGGTTGAACGGATGGGGATCGATCCCGAAAATGGTTGGAAGGCGCGATATGAAATCCTTGAAGGCAAGGAAAAAGTCGTAAAAGAGCTGAAAACTCTTGCCGAAAAAGCCGATACCGTCTACCTCGCAACCGACTTGGACCGCGAAGGGGAAGCTATTGCCTGGCATTTACAGGAAATTATTGGTGGCCCTGCGGAAAAATTTAAGCGTGTTGTATTTAATGAAATTACCCAAAATGCCATTAAAAATGCGTTTGTTGAACCCGGAGATGTGAATATCGACCGTGTGAACGCACAGCAAGCTCGTCGCTTTTTGGATCGTGTGGTTGGCTTTATGGTGTCGCCGCTACTTTGGAAAAAAGTGGCGCGCGGCTTATCGGCTGGCCGTGTGCAATCTGTTGCAGTGCGGTTAGTGGTTGAACGTGAGCGTGAAATAAAAGCATTTGTACCGGAAGAGTTTTGGACGATTCAAGCGCAAACTCATACCGCAAATGCACTACCGTTACTATTAGATGTCGCCAAACAGCAGGGCAAAGCGTTTCGTCCGGTCAATCAATCACAAGCGATGGCTGCCGTTGCTCAGCTTCAAGGCGCAAATTACAGCGTGACTGAGCGCGAGGATAAACCCTCCAGCAGCAAACCTTCAGCACCATTTATTACTTCAACATTGCAACAAGCGGCTAGTACACGGCTGGGTTATGGCGTGAAAAAAACCATGATGCTTGCCCAGCGTCTGTATGAGGCAGGTTATATTACCTACATGCGTACGGATTCAACCAACCTGTCACAAGATGCAATCAGTGCGGTACGCGGTTATATCGAACAACACTTTGGTGCCGCCTATTTACCAGATACTGCAGTGAGTTATGGTAGTAAAGCCAATGCACAAGAAGCACACGAAGCTATCCGACCATCCGATGTGAATACGCTAGCCTCTGCGTTGGCAGATATGGAAGCTGATGCTCGCAAGCTGTATGAGCTTATTTGGCGGCAATTTGTTGCCTGTCAAATGCCAGCCGCATTGTACGATGTAACGAATATCACAGTGCAGGCTGGTGATTTTGAATTAAAAGCCAAAGGGCGTGTACTTCGTTTTGACGGTTGGACGCGGGTGCAGCCGCAAATGAAGCGCAAAGATGATGATGATGCTGAACTACCCAACTTGCAGGTGGGAGATCAGTTATCCTTGCAAGAGTTATTACCTGCGCAGCACTTTACCAAACCACCGGCACGTTATGGCGAAGCAAGCCTTGTTAAAGAACTCGAAAAACGTGGTATTGGTCGACCATCGACGTACGCAGCTATCATTTCCACCATTCAAGATCGCGGCTATGTGAAGGTCGAGAATAAACGCTTTTACGCCGAAAAAATGGGTGAAATCGTCACCGATCGTTTGGTTGAAAATTTCAAAGATCTCCTGAGTTACGATTTTACCGCCAATATGGAGCTCAAGCTCGATGATATCGCGCATGGCGAGTTGTCTTGGCGTCAAGTGTTGGATCAGTTTTATGCCGACTTTTCTGGCCAACTACGAACGGCGGAAGGTGATGTTGCCGACGGCGGCATGCGGCTGAATCAGTTCGTATTAACCGATATTGCTTGCCCGACCTGTAGCCGCCCCATGGGGATCCGGACGGCTACCACCGGGGTATTTTTGGGGTGCTCTGGTTATAACTTACCGCCGAAAGAGCGTTGCACCACCACTATGAATTTGGCGCCTGGTGATGAAGCGGTCGCCTTAGTCGATGATGACGAATTAGAGACTGAAGTCCTACGTCACAAAAAACGCTGTCACAAGTGTGGAACCGCCATGGATCCGTATTTGCTGGATGAGCAGCGTAAACTCTACGTCTGTGGTAATAATCCAGAGTGTGACGGTTACGTTGTAGAGCAGGGCGTCTTCAAGCTTAAGGGGTATGATGGTCCTGTCGTTGATTGCGACAAATGTGGCTCACAGATGCAACTGAAATCTGGTCGGTTTGGCAAGTACTTTGGTTGTACCAATTCGGACTGTAAAAATACCCGTAAGCTGTTGAAAAATGGCGAAGCTGCACCACCAAAAGAAGATCCTGTGCATCTGCCTGAGCTACGTTGTGAAAAATCGGATGCATATTTTGTACTTCGTGATGGCGCCGCCGGTTTGTTCCTTGCCGCATCAACCTTCCCGAAATCACGCGAGACGCGGGCACCCTTAGTGGCGGAGTTAAAACAATTCCGTGACCGTTTACAGCCGAAGTTTTATTATCTGGCTGATGCGCCAGCGCAAGATCCAGATGGACATCCCGCCATTATTCGCTGGAGCCGAAAAACCAAACAGCAATATGTGATGTCGGAAAAAGCAGACGGCAAAGCGTCGGGATGGTCGTTATGGTTCCGTGATGGCAAGTGGCAAGCTGGGCAGCCTGATAGTTAAGACTAGTTTTGCAGCTGATATCTGCGTTTACGCCGATGATTGAAGCTACGTTTTGAAATTTGTAAGCCACATCAATTCGCATTGATGTGGCTTTTTGCATTTGATGCTTGATCTTCGTGATGATTTTAGTCTGCAGCCGTATATAACTGCTCAGCTCGTTATGGCAGGTCGTCGGCTTCCAAACCAAAGTGTAGATCTTCATGGCGGGAAATAATCGTGACGAGCGTGGTAACTCGCGAGCCGATACTCAGAGTGTTGGCAGATGCTATGCGTAAACCGCCATTCTCAGCGAGTCCCTGAGAACTCACTGGTGAGCTCCGCTAAAGGTGAACTTAAGTGATGTGGTTAAAGCGTATAAGGCGACTGGCTTTATGAATCGCAGGGATGTTCATATCACATCATAGGTGATGAAGAACCAACGCTATAGATTTGTGTTGTGATACAAAATAGAGTGTCAGTCGGCTTCGGCAAGGCTACCATTTACGTTTTGGTGCGAACAATACGTCCAAATCGTTGCTTTCTTCCTCGGCTTTTTTCTGCCGATCGCGCAGGTTGCCTTCTTTTAATTCTTCGGCAATTTCAGCCAAGATGGCATGCACTTCTGCAGTGCGAGAGTTCACATAATCATCGGCATTGGGGGCATTTGCCAGTGTAGCTAATGCTTTCTCATAACACTGTCGAGCCGAGCCCAGCATATGGTTTGAACGGGCTTGATTGCCACGTTTGACCTGACTTTCAACATTTATTTTAAGCTGCATCCCTTCCAAGCGACGATCTTCGTGCACCACCAGTTGCGTATCGATATTGCCGCGCGCATGTTCGGCGCGTAGTATAGTGCGAAGACGTTTGATGCCTTGGATCATGCTAATAATTTGCTTGTCATTATCGGGCAGTGAAATATTGTCGGAGCTACTTGGCTGAACTGTGCCCATGTCATCCAGCCGCTTTTGGGTATCAGCCAGTCGTGTTTTCAGATCACGAGAGCCGGGTTCCAGCTCAACCATTGCTTTTAGGGTATAGGCAATACGCCGCAACAGCATCTGGGTGATGCCTGCAGACAATGGAACGTTCGCCGCGTTGAGCAAAATTTCCTCTGTATCTTCCAGCATAGTTCTGAGTTTGGTAAATTCGGCGCGTTTTAATGACGCTAACCTTTCCTTGTGTTGCTGCACCGCGTTTGCGATGACGGCAATAATAATCAGAACAATAACTGCGACTATGATCCCGGTAAAAAGCATTGATACCTCAGATAAATAACTCGCATTTTATCTTACAAGTAAATCGAATAAAAAACCATGCTGAAGCGTGCTTTCACCCAAATCTCAGCACGTTAAGCGATAAAACATCCCCATTATGTTTCGATCTAGTGAGGACAGCGGCTATAAATCGCTTAAGGTAACCATAAGCGAAACACTCCACCACCAAATGCGCCACCGTTAGACAACTCAATTCGGCCCATTAAACCTTTATTGCGGTGTGCCTTGGCAATAAGGTGTGCAAAAAACAGGCCTAAACCCGTGCGTCCGGCCGTTAAATTGAGCTGATTCATCGGATCCATATCGCGATCGAGCATTTGTTCTGGAAAACCATCACCATCATCATGCAGTTCAATACAAAGTTCTTCCCCACGAATGCTGGCTTTAAGTTTCAATTTTGAACGACTATAACGCAGTGCATTTACAAACATGTCGTTGATAAGGTTCGTAATTAAATCACTATCATAAAACCAACATAAATGTGAAGGGCAGTCGAGTTCGATCTGAATATTGCGCTGCTTACTGTAAATTTCGTTGCGAAGCATCACCTCTTCACAGAGATCATCAACGAAGTATTCATCAATGTGCAGCGGTAGCTGTTGCCGTTCAATTCGGTACAACGACAACAACTGCAATAAATTGCTATTTAAGCGACTGGCTTCGTAGTGAATTCTTGCCAGCTCTTCACTGGCAGAGCTCGACACAGTGGCAATTTCTTGCTGCAGGGTGTCCATAGATTGCAACAGCATGCACAATGAGTTCTTCATGTCGTGCACGGAGGAGGCCAATACCGTAGAAAAATCGATGTCGTTGGGTTCTTGCATCATGGCTCCGACCAGCTTTTTAGAATTGTTCTTGGGTTTTTATTGGCTTTTAGCTACTATTTGTTATAGAAAAAAGCCAGTTCATGGTGAATTGGTATAACTAATCCGTCTGCATATTGCCAATAATATGCCAAATACAGGTCCTCGGCACATGAAATTACAACAGCTGCGTTATATTGTCGAAGTGTTAAATCATAATCTTAACGTATCTGCCACGGCAGAGAGTTTGTATACCTCGCAACCTGGGATCAGTAAGCAGGTCCGGATGCTGGAGGATGAGCTCGGTATTCAAGTGTTTGGCCGCAGTGGCAAACATTTAACTCACGTCACTCCGGCAGGTCGGGACGTTATTGAAATAGCACAACAAATTTTAGCAAAGGTCGATAGCATTAAAGCTGTGGCACGTGAGCATACCTTACCAGACCAGGGTAAATTAAATATTGCCACTACCCATACCCAAGCGCGTTACGCTTTGCCGTCGGTGATTAGCGGTTTTATGCAGCGTTTTCCTAAAGTCTCATTGCATATGCATCAAGGCACACCGTCGCAAATATCAGAAGCTGCTTCGCGCGGTGATGCTGATTTTGCGATCGCCACTGAAGCTATGCACTTATTCTCCGATTTAATCATGCTGCCTTGCTATCATTGGAATCGCAGCATTATTGTGCGTACGGATCACCCATTGGCCAGCTTAACACGGCCAGTCACTATTGATGATGTGGCAACACAGCCTATCGTGACCTATGTGTTTGGTTTTACTGGCCGTTCAGAGCTAGACAAAGCGTTCGGTGAGAAGGGGTTAGAGCCGAAAATTGTCTTTACTGCCACAGATGCTGATGTGATCAAAACCTATGTTCGGTTAGGGCTTGGCGTTGGGGTAATTGCATCGATGGCAATGGATCCTGTGCTTGATAAAGATCTGATAGCGCTGGATGCCAGTCATTTGTTTGCCGCCTCGACGACGAAGATTGGTTTTAGAAAAGGCACATTTTTAAGAACCTATATGTATGATTTTATTGAGCGTTTCGCGCCGCATCTAACTAAAGATGTGGTCGAGCGCGCCAATATGCTGCGTAGCCAAGAAGAAATTGACCATATGTTCAGCAAATTTGAGTTACCGGTACGTTAAGTGTGAGTATGGTGCGGTGCTGCTGATCCTAGCCTTCGTTATGTGGGTACAGCGCTGCGTATCCTACGCTTAGTAACCTTGTACTCGACGCTGAGTGATTCAGCATCGGAGTCATTGTCTTGGTGAGGCCATTTGTCATTGTCTAAGCGCTGGGTGATGTTGCCCAACGCAAGTACATGCGTGCGAGGCAAAAAGTGGCACATCTTGATGGCATATTTTTGCCAAAAGCGGCAGGTTTTGGCGATAGGTGATGATCGTTATGAAAGATCTTCGTGGCAGGGCGTAGTTGATTACACAAGAAACTATGTTTGATTGCGGATCAACTACGGGATCGCTGTCGCAGCAAAAGTGCAGCTGTACGGGGTAAATTAATTAGTTTGTGCTTGCCGCTTCGTAGGGCAGTGGATCATGCGCCTGATTCAGTGCAAACGCCTCGAGTCGTTCTTGACAAGAACCGCATTTGCCACAGGCTTTGGCGCGGCCGTTATAGCAGGTCCAAGTTTTACTGTAATCGAGCCCCATCGCTAATCCATCACGCAGGATATCGATTTTGGTTTGTTGTAAATAGGGGCTGATAATATCGATTGGCTCATAGTTAGCGATCTGGCAAACATCGTGCATTTTTTGCACAAACTCTGGCCGGCAATCTGGATAAATAAAATGATCGCCAGAGTGTGCGCCATAGTAAACGGCATTGGCGTTCAACGACACCGCATAACCGACCGCCAGCGATAACAAAATCATGTTTCGATTTGGCACTATGGTCGATTTCATATTATCTGCTGCATAATGCCCTTCCGGAACTTCGATGTCGGACGTTAACGAAGAGCCACTCAGCAGCTGGTTAATAGCCGAAATATCAACTACTTTGTGATTAATGTTGAGCTCAGCACACACCTGACGCGCACATTCAAGTTCACGGACGTGACGTTGTCCATAGTTAAATGACAAGGCATAGACCTCGTGGCCCGCTTGAATAGCTTTGTGTAATACTGTGTAGGAGTCCATTCCACCGGAATAGATCACAACAACTTTTTGCGGCATGGCGACGGCTCCCGTTATAATACAGCCAAAATGAGGGCGCGAATTGTACTGTAATTTCACGCAATGCTAAAGGAAATCCATACGCAGTGTATAAAGTAAACGAAATTTTCGAAACCATCCAAGGTGAGGGCAATTATACCGGTACCCCTGCTATTTTTGTGCGCTTGCAGGGTTGCCCGGTCGGCTGTTCATGGTGTGATACCAAACATACTTGGGAGATCCCCGCCGATTTATCGATCGATTTATGGCAAGCTACCCAAAAAAAAGCCGATTCCGAGCATTGGGCTGATGCGACGGCGGATGATTTATTGGCATTGTTCTCGGCGCGTGGTTACCGTGCGCAGCATGTAGTGATCACCGGAGGTGAGCCCTGCATGTATGATTTAAATCCGTTGTGTGAGCTTTTACATCACCATGGTATGAGCACCCAGATCGAAACCTCGGGCACTTTTGAAATCCTAGCACCTGAGCAAACTTGGGTGACTGTATCTCCCAAAGTGAATATGCGCGGTGGTTACGCGGTGCTGCGTAGCACTTTGCAGCGGGCCAATGAAATAAAGCACCCGGTCGCGATGGAAAAGCATGTCGATGAATTAAAAGCTCTGTTGCAAGATATTGATGTTTCAGGAAAACTTATTTATCTACAGCCGATTAGCCAAAAAGCAAAAGCGACGCAATTGGCTATCGAATTTTGCAAAGCCAATAACTGGCGACTGTCGGTACAGGTTCACAAATACTTAGGCATCAATTAATGTAGTTTGCTTACCATGTCGAAGCGAAGGCCGTTTAGTTCGGCCGCGCTTCGTCTTCATCATGACTTTCTGATTGAAACCATTCATGCAGCGCTTCTAAGGTTGCGTTTGCATCTGGCGCCGCAATCAGCTGATGTTTGAGTGGTGGCTGCATGGTCAGAATTTCTAACCAACGCTGGCTCAACCACCCGGCATCCTGCCATTTGGGGGCTTGGTACAATTCGCCAAGTTCAGGATATTGCGCATATATCTGCTGTAACTGTTTACCCAAGTAAGCATAATTTTCGGGGACGGCTTGCGTTGGCCATGCTGTCATCAATTCGGTGTCGGCGACATGCAACATATCGCTTTCTTGCCAACGTTTGACAATACGACGTCGATACAGACCTTCAATGGTGATGCCAAGCAAACCATCATCAAGTTGACAAAAATCGATAACCCTGACTTCGGTCACGATTGGAAAAATTCGATCAGGATGATCCGCCGCAACATAGGGGTTGAGCAATGCGCTGGCAAAAGCTCGTTTGCCGGAGGTTGCTTCTCGAACCAGCCGTTGATAACGCGGTTCAAAAATACGTAAGCGCATTTGCCCTTCGGGCAATACAATTTGGCTTAATGGAAATAACGCCAAGCTGTTTGACATAAACACATAATCCTTCAACACTGCAATATGTTACTTTACGCAGTGATGCTGAATTTGGTTTAAATCAATTTGGTGAAAACCTGTGCGGCCGATGAATGCCAGTCAAGGTGACTGGCGTACCGGATCATCTTTGAGTTTTGGAATTTTTAGGCCGAGTTCTCGACCACGATTACGGGCATAGTAAGTACAGCCAATAAACATCACGCAAGATGCGAATAATTCAATCAATGCCACGATGAATTTCATACCATCACTGACGTATAAGTGGGTTGAGCTATGCACGAAATAAATCATTACAATAAAATTGGCCCACGCAAAAGTATAAGGTTTGCCGTTGATGATGCCGATCAGAGGTAACCACAACGGGAACCACAACAATGCCAATAAAACCCGTGGACTGCCCATATCTGGTGGTGTTAACCACAGCACTGATACTGGAATGAGCACAAACAACATGGCAAAACCGAGACGGCCCAACCATAAAAATTGTTTTGTACTTTTTGCCATCGGAATATCGTTGGCATGCGCTTCCGCGGTGCGGTTGTCGGGGGTTGGCGATACATGTGGAGCGTTCATAGGTACGGGCTCTTGGTAAACAATCGGAGTTATTAAAATATCAAAATTTTAAGGATGTAAACGTCATCATCAAATCAAAACAAACCATCCTTTGCTATGAAAACTTAGCGATATAGCTGTTGCGCCATGCGTGTTAAACGCTCGCCCAATCGCCTTGCAATGGCGATTTCATGCATACTGAGCGGCTGTAACGTGTTTTGCCCTGAACGGCGCGCGGCTTCAACATGGCTGGCACCATAAGGTGTACCACCGCTTTGGGTTTGGTGCAGCGCGGGAGTGTCATAGGGAACCCCTAGTATGACCATACCGTGATGAAGTAGGGGTAACATCATTCCGAGCAGCGTCGCTTCGTTACCGCCATGCATGCTGGAGGACGAGGTAAACACGGCTGCCGGTTTGTCAATCAAGTGGCCTTTCAGCCACGAGGCGCTGGTTGTATCCCAAAACGCTTTCAACGGCGCCGCCATCATACCAAACCGCACAGGGCTGCCCATGGCTAAGGCATGGCATTGTGTTAATTCATCCATGGTAACAAACGGATAAAGCTGAGGTTCGTGCCTCCGCTGTGATGTTTCCAAACTTGCCTGGCCTTGTGATACAGAGCCTGCGGCATTGTGGGCGTCCGGTAGTATCAGTTCTGGTACTGTGCGAAGTATGGCCTCGCCGCCTGCAGCTTGAACACCAAAGGCGATTTGTTCTGCAACCGCTTGCACGCTGCCATGGCGGGAATAAAACAATACCAATACCTGCACTGCAGCTTTATCCAGTGGCATAGCGTTAGGTGTGGTCACAAGCATAACCTTGTTGAATGAGCCAACTGGATAGTGATTCTGTCGATCGTGCGATACAAGCACTGTGTTGGTTGGCAACGATAGGGCGTTGCAATAATGCTGGCGTGCTTTCGATGGCGGCGAGTAATTGCTGTTGCGTTACACTGGGTTCGGCAAAACCTAACTGTATAAAGAGTTCATCGGTACGTCGCATCATGTCTCGAACATCATGCAGGCCCGTCCCTGCAAGTAACGCAGCTAGCTCTTGCAAGGACAGTGGCTGATCAAGATATAGCCGTATCTGATGTGGCAGCTGTTGCTGTTCAAGGTATGCAAACGCTTGACGGCTCTTGGAACAGCGAGGGTTATGATACACAGTCAACATATTAGTTTAATTTCCGCAGACGATTAAATTCAGTTTGCCAAAGCTTTTTCTTTGCCTCTATGCGTCTGTTTTCTAACGAATCTTCGCTATCAACATGGTTGAGCGCTTCGTTTAAATCATCAATAGCACCAGGATAATTGGCAACTTGATATTTTAGATCGGCGCGCGCCTCAAAATAACGAGCATTGTCGTTTAAGCCTTTATAAACATCAATGATCATTTGGTAGGCAAGGAAATTATCAGGCTTGTAATACAGTAAGTTTTTTAGTAAGTGCAGTGCTAAACGATAGGATTTTGCCTGCAAGGCCGCATTGGCATAGTTGAGGGTAATGACTTGATTATTCGGCCGCAGCAGATACTGCTGCTCTAGCATATTGAGCGCTTTATCGTATTGTTTTTGTGCAAGTAATACATCGGTATATGCATCAAGGACATATAGATTATTGGTATCCAAGGCTCGTAACTTATCCAATATCACCTGCGCAGCTTTAGCATCGCCCAAATCCAACAAAGTCAGCGCCAAGCCATATTGGTTTGCTTTGGTATTGCCGCCAGGTTTGTTCAGCAGTTTCTCAAAGTGAGCTTTAGCATCCACGCTTGACAGTTGATAACGTGCCCAGATCCGTGCTTTGACCATGGCGAAATCCGCGCTATCGGCGACAAAACGTTTATCATACTGTTGAACTCGGATCCTGGTATCGGCAATACGCGCACTAGACAGTGGGTGAGTATATAAAAATGCCAAACGAGTATTACCATACCGGCTGCGCTCGTTCAATTTATGGAAAAAATCCGGCACGGCATAAGGATCAAAGCCGGCATTGACCAACAGTTGAATACCAATCCGATCTGCTTCTTGTTCATTGCCGCGGGTAAAATTGATGGCCGCCTGTTGCGCCGCCCCCTGCGATGCCATAATACCTGCCATACCCGCTTCCGCGTTAACAGTGGCCAGTAAAATGGAACCCAGCAACGACGCTAATGTTAGAGGTCCCGCCTGAGCCCGAGCTTCGGCAGCGCGGGCGATATGACGCTGCGTGACGTGCGTAATTTCATGCGCCATGACGGAGGCGAATTCACTTTCACTATCAGCGATGGCCAGCGTTCCGGTATTGGTCGCAATATGCCCACCTAAGGTGGCAAAAGCGTTGATTTCTTTCTCGTTGATCCAATAAAAGTTGAATGGAAAGCGAACCCCTTCAGCTTTACTGACCAAACGCTGTCCCAAATTATTCAGATACTCGTCTAGCAAAGGATCATGAACCATCGGCAACATGGCTTTGGCCTGGCGTATCATCACATCGCCGATATGTTTTTCTTTCTCCGGACTTAATGTCGAAAACGCATTACTGCCGAGTTCGGGGAGGGCCATACTACTAGTCTGCGCCATCGCGAGTGGGCTGAACTGCAAGAGTCCGATGGTCAATGCACTGTACAACAATATTTTCATAATTACCGTTTAAGTTCGTGAATGCCTGATTTTAATGCGGCCACTTGCAGGGCATCGGCATCGGCTTGTCCTAAGGCTTTTTCTTGGGTTTCAAAAAATTGACGTATGGTGACGCCATCAACTTTGACCACGTGCAAGTGCTCTTTCAAAAATTGGATCACCGAATGAACCGTTTTGTGCGCGTGCAAAATGAGTGCAAAATCAGCCTCATCACCGTGTTCAAAATAGTAACCGATGAATTTATGCAGTTGATTGATACGTAAAATCATCCGCATACTCAGTGGATCCCACACTATGAACTCCATCAGCCGATTATTTTTTACATATTGGTCAATTTCACTGTCTTTGGCATACGGAACGGCATGAAGTTCAAATCCGCGTTCAGTAAAAACCTGATAAAGTGCAATTCGAGGCTTTTGTTCACAATGAATATGGTTACTTTGGTCGATATAACCGCCCAGTAAATTGAGATTCCAGTTGCGTTTATCGGTAATTCGCTTTAATGCGTTATCAAAGCCGTGCGTGAAAAGCCCCTCTGATTCCCCAAGCGATTGGGCTACCATGTGATAGAACGGTGGCAATTCGCCCCAGTTAATTTGTTTTTTAAACCAATTAATATCTTTCAGGGTCGGATTTTCTGGCAGTTTGAAACGATTATTGTGCGTTGACATAACAGGATCCTCGTTATCGACCCTAACGTTTGGTTTGAGCTTGATTCACCGATGGTTGGCCTTCAGCGCTGCTTTGTGCCGGTAATGGTACCTGATAATGCAACCACAGCCGTTCGTACCAGCCTTGTCGGTATAACAATTGCAATTGTTGTTCAATGTCAGGTGCTTTGGCAAACCACGGTGATGCTTTACTTAGGCCTAAATACCCAAGAATTTGTTGTTCGACCGCGTAGGGCTGCCGCACTAAATCATCCATGGTTAATCCCGCATGCGCAAAAGCGCCCGCGGCGGTCCCTTCCACCATGACGGCGACATCGGCATGCTGTTGTTGTACCAAGTATAATGCATCCGACTCACTTGGAACTGCGACTTTATTAAGTTTGGCCTGGTCAAACAATGGGAAATAAGCTGCATCACGCATCACTGCAATGGTCAGCGTACTTAAATCGCTGAACTGACGCACCGGTTTTTTCAGCGATTTATGACCATAAAAAGCGAAGGATGAAGCAAATTGCATCATGGCAGGTTGCAAAAAATGGATACGCTCTGCGCGCACTGGGGTTTTGATGAGCCCAGGCATGATATCAATATCACCGTCCGTGAGCATTTTTAAGCATCGGGCAAAAGGGCAGGGAATAATTTCTAAGTTGGCATTAAATGCTTTTGCCACGGGCAACAGCAGATCCTTCGCTAACCCATAAGGTTCCACGACTTGCTCGGTATAATAAAACGGCGGATAGTGATAAAGCCCCAGCCGCAGGCTTGGTTTGTTAATCTGAACCGTTGCTGACGAAGATGATGCGGCAGTTGTGATGTCCGTGGGAGATGCCGTCATTGTGATGACTGAAACGATCGATGGCGACGCCTGTAAGGGCAGCACCCCAATACTCAGATACCAAAGTGCCCATCCCAAAAAACGAGCTATGGGTCGCCGGCGTGGCGATGGCTGTTCATCGTATCGATCGTATCTGACGCGAGACATCCTCGTGATAGCGGAAATCACCGGTGATAAACGACAATGAGGCGTAAGTTCAGGTTTCATGCATAGAGTGTTTGTTCGTTGCCGAGAGCCATGATGCCGATCCATCCATCGATCTGCAGCAAGCCGAACCCACTGTAAAACATGGCGTGAAACGCGTTGCAGCGGCCCGATATCCATGGCAATACTGTAGAACATTGGCTTCACCTGAACTCTACCTCGTCGGCTGAAGTGCACATCCGATTAGTTCGCTGTACTGGTCAGCAGCCCTTCTGCCATCAGCGACGCTTGTACGGCGGGGCGGGCTGCGACGCGGACTAAAAATGCCGAAAGTGCGGCATAATGTGATAGATCGATATTCACCAAATTGGCCCAACCGAGCACAACAAACAAGTAAATGTCTGCCACACTGTAATGGGCTAAAAGGTAGGGGTGGTCGCCTAACGCTTTATCCATCTGCGCCAAACGATAGTGTAAGCGTTGTTCCGCCTTTGGTCGTTCTTGTTCAGTGAGCCCTGTAAAAAACGGCGTGAAATTCTTGTGCAATTCAGTGGCAATAAAGTTCAAGCTTGCCTGCAATTTATAGCGGGCAAAACTACCGTTTGCTGGCGCTAAATTCGCAGCTGGCGCTTGATCGGCAATGTACTGCAATATCGCCGTACCTTCGGTTAATATATCACCATTTTTTAGTTGCAGTGCCGGTACATAACCTTGCGGATGGATTTGCCAATAGTCGAGACCGTCGCCGTAACGCTTCTCACGAATATTGACGTGCACCAATTCAGGTGTAATTCCAGCTTCGCGTAAGGCAATATGCGCGGCCAACGAGCAAGCCCCTGGGCTGTAAAACAACTTCATTGCGGAACTCCTTTCATGCATGTTGAATTTATCGCACTTATTTAATATGACGGCTTTAAAACGACGGTTTAAAAATGACGGCGTCCATCATCCCGGTGAAGCGCGAAGATGATGGGCGCAGCGCTATTATGCACCCAAGGCATCAAGGACAACTTGGTGGTGGTTGGATGTTTTGAAACTATCAAATACCTGTACGACGGTGCCATCCTGTGCCAGTAGGAAACTGATGCGATGAATACCATCGTATACTTTTCCCATAAATTTCTTACTACCCCATACACCAAAGGCATCAGCAACTTGATGATCCTCGTCGGAAAGCAATATAAAGGGTAATTGGTCCCGTTCGGCAAATTTGGCCAAACTTTTTACTGGATCCGGACTGATGGCAACGACGGACACATGGTTGGCTTGAAATTTGTCGAAATTATCACGGATGCCACAGGCTTGAACGGTACAGCCCGGCGTCATCGCCTTGGGATAAAAATAGACCAATACTTGGCCTTGTTCGAGCAGTGACGCCAAACTCACACTCTGCCCATGTTGGTTGTTCAAGGTAAACATGGGAGCTTTACTGCCAACCGTTAACGTTTGCATTTTAAATTCCTTTATAACTTAACCACAGCAACAACCTGGTTGCATCAATTTAGTGGATGGTTTGGACCCAAACCATATCATGTCAGCCAACTAAACTCGACAATTAGACGAGGCCTTGCGAGCTTAGTACCGAGAACTGCCCCTGCAGTGACATGCTTGCCAGCTTATCCATGAGCAATTGTTTCAGCCATTCAGGCGCCACCTCTGCAGGCAGATGAACCGTCATCACCGTATGCGTTTGTGGTCCCGCCGCACTGGGCAAGGTTTCGGAGCGTAGTGAACCAATATCTACATTGTGCTGCGCTAACAGACTTGAAATGGCACCTAAGGTTCCGACACGGTCGTTCCCGCGGTACTCAAGTACATAGGGGACACTGATCGGCAACTGCTGACAGGCGGTAGTACGTTTACTCATTGTCAACAGATCAAGCTCTAATCCTAGGCTTGGGAGTAAGACCTCAATTTTGCTGATGGCCAAGCCATCACCCGCCAGCAACATGATAAAAGTGAACTCATTGCCAAAAATAGCCATGCGGCTGTCAAGAATATTGCAATTACAATCAGACACTAAGCGTGCCAGCTGACTAACGATACCCACGCGATCTGCACCAATCGCTGTCACTACCAAGTGTTGTGCCATATCCACCTAAACTGCCATGTTGCAAACGCTCGAAGTCTATCACAATTCGTTGAAATGTGAGCATAGTCGCTGGTCGTTACTTGTGTTTGTGGCGGTGCCTCATTACCATAGGCGCTTATTTTGATCTGGAGTAGATGTTATGTTTCGAGGAAGTCTGGTTGCCTTGATTACGCCGATGTTGGCGGATGGCCAGATCGATTTTGTTAGTTTGGCTCGTATGGTGGATTATCAAGTTGATAATGGCACTGATGGGTTGATCATTATGGGAACCACCGGAGAGGCGGCGACTCTGACTCTCGATGAGCAACTCATTGTATTGCAAGCCGTGATTGATCAGCTTAAATCCAAAGGTGTGAGTGACCGCGTCAGTGTGATAGCTGGTAATGGTTCCAACTCAACCGCGGATGCGGTGGCTAAAACCAAACGTTTCGATATCCCGGGCGTTGCTGGTTTTTTAACCGTAACGCCTTATTACAATAAACCTACGCAAAAGGGCATGATTGCGCACTTTACCGCTGTGGCTGCGGCAACTGCCAAACCAATTTTGTTATACAACGTCCCAGGTCGGACGGGTGTGGATTTGAAAGCAGCGACGGTTGCTGAACTGAGCCACGTCGGCAACATTATTGGCATTAAAGAAGCCACAGGTTCACTGGAGCGTTTAGCGGAGTTAAAAGCGTTGTGCCCTGCGGAGTTTTTGTTGCTAAGTGGTGATGACGCTAGCGCTGCCGATTTTTTATTACAAGGGGGCCATGGGGTGATTTCGGTCACTACCAATGTGGCGCCAGCTGCCATGCGTGCGATGATCTCGGCAGCATTGCAAGGTGATACTGCCGCCGCCCATGCCGCTGATGCACCGCTACGAGCCTTGCATACCGACTTATTTATCGAACCCAACCCGATTCCGGCGAAGTGGGCATTACGTCGACTTGGCATCATTACTGATGATTTTGCACGTTTACCGCTTACATTGTTGGAACCAAATCACCATATTGTTATCGAACAAGCACTTAGCCAAGCCAAATTTACCCTTTAGGAGTTTTCAGTGCAGTATTGGATCCCCGGCGCTTTTGTCGCCAGTTTCGTGTTAAGTGGATGTTCGATGTGGTCCTCATCCGATGTTAAAACCGAACAACCCTATAAATCTCAGCCGGCATTGCAAGTTCCGGCTGAACTTACCGCGCCTAAACAGCCTGCCAATTATGTTATTCCACCCCAAGTGAGTCAGGGCGCTCTTGGCGATGCGGTGGCGCTGGAAGCTCCGATGCAAGTGCTAGCCGTGGCGGCGCATAGCAGTATTGATGAAGAAGAAAAAGAGGTTCGTGTTTGGTTCGAGCGGACCGAATATACCGGTGATTTGACGCCCTACTTGCAACAACAGTTACAAGCATTTTTGCAAAAAAGTGGTATTGCGCTGCAAAAAAATGACGGTCTTCGCATTGAAACTGGGGTGGTGCAGCAATACGAAGAAACGGGCTGGTGGTTATGGAAAGATCGTGAATTAAGCCAAGAAAGTCGCTTTGCGGTAACCCTACAGCCAAAACCGCACGGTCGGTCAGTGGCCATGCAGGTTTCCTTACTGGAACATAAGTATGTGGACCCGAATCGACAACTCAATCCGATTACGCAACGTCGGGAAGAGGTTAACTTCTTAAACCGTGTGATTGATCATATGGCGACGGTAGAGCTGGTACACCTCAAAGCTGCCAAAGCTAAGCAAAAACAAGTGAGCCTCGCGTCTATCTTGGATAGCAACCAAGTTCCAGTGTTGGTCAGTAATCTTGCGATTGGTCAGGTTTGGACACAATTAGAATTAATCTTTGAACAAAGTTCTTTGGCTGTGACGGATATCAACCAAACTGATTACCGCTATTTTGTGCGTTATACCAAACCAGATAATGGCTTCTGGGATAGTCTGTGGGGCGAGGAGCCCTTGCCGGAGCTACAAATCGCCGAAGCGGAGTATATTGTTTCGCTGCGTAAATCAGCTCAAGGGACAGAAATCGTATGGACAACCGTTGATGGTAAGCCGTTAAAACAGGCTGAAATTGATAGTATTTTCCAAACGTGGCTCGCGGCTGCAAATCGCGCAAAAATCGAAATTTAACTAGAAGTTTAACTAAGTGTTGACTGCACTGTATTAACTGCACTGTATTGACTGCAACTCGGCTTCGAAGCGTGTCGAAGCCGATGCACGATATGCGCGTGCGCACAATGCCCGTGATCATGCCAAAGTGTTCGCCACAACCGCATGATGACGGGCTTTTTTGATGACAGCCATCCCTGCAATGAAGTGCTCACCCGACCGTGCCCGTCCGAATACTGGTGTGGTGACGAAACCATGCTTAGGGCTTGGATAGATAACTAAGGCTCCGCAGAAGGCATGTTGCTTTAGCAAAAAGTTCGCGCTAACAATGCCGATGAACTTCACGCCCTGATGCCACCATTGGTCTTATTTTATCGATAACTTGCCGCAATCAAGGTCTACCGATACACTGTGATAAAGCCGTATATAAGGAGCTCGCAGTGCTGGAAGTTCAAGATTATCTTAAGATTTTTATCGGTATTCTCGCTATTTTAAATCCGCTAGGGGCGCTGCCCATGTATTTGTCGTTGACGCAACATCATAGCGAGCAGGACAAAAAATATGTGGCGATGACGGCCGCAAAAGGTGCGGTGATTATCCTGTTAATTACCTTGTTTTTTGGCGAGCTCATATTGAGTTTTTTTGGTATTTCCGTGAATTCGTTTCGGGTGGGTGGCGGCATTCTCATTCTACTGATGGCGATTTCTATGTTGCATGCGCAGACCAGTGGCGCGAAAAATACCGAGGCGGAGCGCTTGGAGGCCGCCAAACGTGAGTCTATTGCCATTGTTCCGCTCGCCATGCCGATGTTGGCGGGGCCCGGCGCTATCAGTTCGATCATTTTATATGGCAATCGTGCCAGTGGCTGGCAGCATTATGTGATTGTTTCGCTTGAAATCATTGTGGTTGGGATAATTATTGCCATCTTATTGCGGTTATCGAGTAAAATAGCGCGCAAACTGGGGCAGACTGGGATGAATATCATTACACGGGTAATGGGTTTGATTTTGGCTGCCATTGCGATTGAATTTATTAGCTTAGGATTGAAAGGTTTATTTCCCGTCCTGGCGCGTTAGAGGTTTGAGTGCATGCAGCGGCAAGTTGTGATCCATTTTCTGCAGAAACATCGCTATGTTGAGCTTGATAAGTTAACTTCGATGTTCGCCAAGGTATCATCCATACATCTGGGTAAGCGCGGCTGTTGGCATCCATCTCGAGTCTCGACGCGGCAGCTGGGAGCTATGCTGAAATGGCTACGCAGCTTGTTGGGTTATGGGCTTGGCCTATGCTTCATGGCGAGCTTGATGGTCAGCACCAGCATGGCGGCGACCATAACCGATTTATATCAAACCCATGTCGATGGCAAGCAGTCGCCCGCCGTGTGGCAACAACAGGCGATGCGTGCTGTATTGTTGAAGTTGGTTGGCGATCCGGCGTTATTGCAATCTGATGCGATGAAAGCCGAACTCAAACGCAGCCGAGACTACATTCAACAGTTTGAACAAGTACAGTGGCATGGCGAAACCATGTTAAAAGTGTCGCTGGATGAGGCGAAAATCACACAATTGTTACAGCAACAACAAATTAAAATGTGGGGAGCCCAGCGCCCTGACGTGCTGATATGGTTGGTGGAAAAAACCGGCGATACGCCGCAGTTTATCATCAATAGCGAGCATCCTTTACGATTGGCCTTGCAACGGGAAGCCGCTCACTATGGCTTGAGTTTGCAATTTCCGCTGTATGATGTGGAAGAACAATCGATGCTCAGCAGTGAAGCGGCGTGGCAGTCAGATGCAGCCGCGATTGCCAATGTTAGCAGCCGCTACCAAAGCCCAGAAGTGATTTTATTAAAATTAGACGTGGTACAAAACAACCAAGGGATCAGTCAGTTCCGATTAACAAGCCAACAGCTTGCCTCTTTAGCTGCAGGCGATGGCAGCGTTGCATCGTCATTGCCTCCTGCGTTTAGCACCAATCAACAGTGGTTCGCAGAGGATAACCTTGGGTTAGCCACGTCCTTTGCGCAGGATTTACTAAAACAACTGGCGCCCAAATATGCGGTGCAATTGGCAGTGCAAGGGGTTGCGCTGCAACGAATTGAATTAAAGATTGATGGTTTACAGTCGCTGAGTGATGTAGTGCAGCTGGAGCGAATGTTAACGGCGATGCTGACGGTAAAGCAGGTAAAACTGTTGGCATTTCGCCATACAACTGCGCACTACGCCGTTGATCTTACTGCGTCTGCTGCCGATTTTACCAACGCACTTGCGCTGGAACGGCGTCTGCAGGCGGTGTCCGCGACCGAACAACTGCCGGTGAGTGCTGGTGTTCAGCCTGATGATGAGCTCGGTGCTGAAGAGGCGGCGCTTGAATCTATGCTATCCGGTGCGGAAGCTGACACCCCAGCGCCGATGACAGCACCAACCACAGCACAGGCCCAGGGACATAACGAGCCAAATACAGCTATTACGGCACTGCATTATCGCTACTTGGGGCAATAATGCAGCCGCTACAGTTTACCCTAGCTGTCACACTGCCAGATGACGAAACCTTAGAAAGCTTTTACGGTGCCGACAGCAGCGATGCAGTTCAGCATATTCGGGCGTATTTACAACCATCCGTGGCGAGTGAACCAGCGCCGCTGGCGCCATTAGCACCTATGTATCTTTTTGGTGCGGCAGGGTCGGGCAAATCACACTTACTCTATGCTGCGTGCGTGTATGCGCAAGAATTAGGCCTGACCAGTCAGTTAATCGCCTTGGCAGATTTCCGGCACTACCACCCCCGCTTATTGGATGATTTAGAGCAGCTTGACTTGGTATGTTTGGATCAAATTGATGCGATTGCTGCCGATTTGCATTGGCAAGTGGCGCTGTTTGATTTGTACAATCGACTGCAAGAGCAGGGTAAAAAACTCATCATGGTGGGTGCGACGGCTCCATCTCAGCTTGGATTTACACTGCCCGATCTGGCATCTCGCGTCAGTGCCTGTACTGCGTTTCAGCTTCGTCTGCTCAGTGATGAGGATAAACAGCGTTTATTGCAGCAAAAAGCGCGGCTACGTGGTATGGAGTTACCCGATGAAGTGGCGCGATTTCTTTTTAATCGTCAGCAGCGTGACATCCGATCGCTGGTTGCGATGCTTGATCAGCTAGATAAGCTCAGTATCGTGCATCAGCGCAAGCTGACTATCCCCTTTGTGAAAGATGTCCTAAACCTACAGAATTAATACTATCTCCACGGTTTTATTAAAAAAAGCGCCTGCCTGAGCGCGAGAATTACGGATTTTTGGTGTATGATTGCCGGTTTAATCCATCACGGTTCACTCGGCTGATTTGAGGATAATAATGAACTTATCTGCCATCTTAGAAAATGCACTTGCAGCGGTTGCCAAGGCTGCGGATATCAATGCGCTCGATGACGTGCGCGTTGAATTTATGGGTAAAAAGGGCAGTATCACCGAATTGCTAAAATCACTCGGTGCTATGGATCCTGAAAGCCGCAAAATCGCGGGTCAGCAAATTAACGATGTGAAACAGCAAGTACAAGATGCCCTGAATGCTCGCCGTGACAGTATGTTACAAGCCGAGCTGGCGCAAAAATTAGCCAAAGAGCAAATTGATGTGACCTTGCCTGGTCGCAGTTTAGAGCAAGGCGGGCTGCACCCAGTCACCCGGACTATTCGCCGCATTGAAAGCTTTTTTGGTGAATTAGGCTTTGAGGTCAAGCATGGCCCAGAAATTGAAGACGATTTCCACAATTTTGATGCCTTAAACATTCCAGAGCATCACCCGGCACGGGCGGATCACGATACTTTTTATTTTAATCCCAAGCTCATGTTACGGACGCAGACCTCAGGTGTGCAGATCCGGACCATGGAAACCGAACAACCGCCACTGCGCATTATCTCGCCAGGCCGCGTGTATCGGAACGATTACGACATGACCCACACGCCAATGTTCCACCAAGTGGAAGGTTTGATGGTGGATAAGAACGTCAGTTTTACCGAGTTAAAAGGCATTCTGCACGATTTCCTGCATAACTTCTTTGAAGAAGATTTACAGATCCGTTTCCGGCCATCATTTTTCCCGTTTACCGAACCTTCGGCGGAAGTGGATGTGATGGGTAAAAATGGCAAATGGTTAGAAGTTTTGGGCTGTGGCATGGTACACCCAAATGTACTGCGCTCTGTCGGCATTGATCCGGAAGTTTATAGCGGTTTTGCTTTTGGTATGGGCGTTGAGCGCTTAACCATGTTGCGTTATGGCGTAACCGATCTACGTGCCTTCTTTGAGAACGATTTACGGTTCTTAAAACAGTTTAAATAAGCGGGAATAGACAACAATGAAATTCAGTGAAGCCTGGTTACGTGAGTGGGTCAATCCTGCCTTAACGACCGAACAATTATCCGAGCAAATTTCCATGGCCGGCCTTGAAGTGGACGGCGTTGACGCCGTCGCCGGTGCATTTACCGGTGTGGTTGTGGGTAAGGTTGTTGAATGTGCACGCCATCCTGAAGCCGATAAATTACAAGTGACGAAAGTAGATATTGGCCGTGGTGAACTGCTTGATATCGTCTGTGGTGCGGCGAATTGCCGGGCTGGCTTAACGGTTGCGGTGGCAACGGTAGGTGCAGTGTTACCTGGCGATTTTAAAATTAAAGCGGCCAAGTTACGTGGCCAACCGTCAAACGGCATGTTGTGTTCATTATCCGAACTTGGGATGGCTGACAGTTCAGACGGTATTATTGAATTACCATCGGATGCCCCATTAGGCCAAGATATTCGTCAATATCTGCAGCTGGATGACGTCAGTATTGAAGTTGATTTAACACCTAACCGTATGGATTGCTTAGGCATCATGGGGTTAGCGCGTGAAGTTGGCGTTTTAAACCAATTGGATGTGGCTGTTCCAACGATTCACGACGTAACGCCAACCATTATTGATCAGCGCGCTATTACACTGCTGGCACCGCAGGCATGCCCACGTTACTTAGGCCGTGTGATCCGCAATATCAACCCAGCCGCCATGACACCGCTGTGGATGGTTGAAAAACTACGTCGCAGTGGTATTCGTTCGATTGATCCTGTGGTGGATGTGACCAACTTTGTATTACTTGAATTAGGTCATCCAATGCATGCATTTGATTTAGCAAGTATTGAGGGTGGCATTCAAGTTCGTATGGCAAACGCCGACGAAAAGCTCGTGCTACTTGATGGCAATGAAGTTACGTTGAAATCCGATACGTTATTGATTGCAGATGAGCAAAAAGCGCTTGCCATGGCGGGTATTTTTGGCGGTCTGCACAGTGGTGTTACCGCCAAAACCACGGATATTTTCCTCGAAAGTGCATTTTTTGCTCCGCTAGAAATGGCTGGCCGCGCGCGTCAGTATGGCCTGCATACCGATGCATCACATCGTTATGAGCGTGGTGTTGATCCTGAACTGCAGCGCAAAGCGATGGAGCGTGCAACCGCCTTGTTATTGGCGATTGTCGGTGGTGAAGCCGGCCCAGTGGTCGAAGCAAAATCGGATGCGCATTTGCCAAAACCTGCGCAAATACAGCTGAGTCGCACCAAGCTTGATCGCATTTTGGGGATCCATATTGCGACTGCCACTGTGACTGAAATTTTCACGCGCTTGGGTTTTGCCGTTCAAGCGCAAGATAGCGGCTGGCAAGTGACAGTACCGACCTATCGCTTTGATATCAGCATTAGTGAAGATTTAATCGAGGAAGTGGCGCGGGTCTACGGTTATAACAATATTCCGAATGTGGCTCCGGTTGCCAGCTTGTCGATGCGTAAGCATCATGAAGCCGCCATCAGTGTGCATAGTTTGCGTGATGTGTTAGTCACGCGTGGTTACCAAGAAGCTATTACCTATAGTTTTGTTGATCCAAAAGTGCAGCAGGTGTTATTCCCCGAGCAATCGGCATTAGTGCTGCCTAATCCGATTTCTGCGGATATGTCCGCTATGCGGCTGAATTTATGGCCTGGTCTACTGCAAGCCGTGCAGTACAACCAAAATCGTCAGCAACAGCGGATCCGTTTGTTTGAATATGGTTTAAAGTTTATTCCAGATGCCCAAGCCGAAGGTGGCGTGCGTCAAGTCCCAGTGATTGGCGGTGTCATTTTAGGTAGTTATGGACATGAACATTGGGCGATGCCTGAGCGTGTGATGGATTTTTATGATGCCAAAGGTGATGTCGAGGCATTGTTAGCCATGACATCGGCGCCACTGGACTTTACGTTTACGCCAGCCCAGCATAGTGCCTTACACCCAGGCCAGACGGCACAGATCCAGCGTCAAGGTCAGAATGTAGGGTGGTTAGGCGCGCTGCACCCCGAAGCCGAACGAAAGTTAGGTATTAAAGGGAAAGCCTATTTATTTGAGCTAGAATTAGCAGCATTGGGTGATAAGTATATTGTTTCTGCTGAGGAAGTTTCAAAGTATCCTGCAAACCGCCGTGATTTAGCAATTGTTGTTAAAGCTGACGTGCGTTTTGCAGATATCCTTGCTACTATTAGAAAAGTTGGCGGAAATCAACTAGTTGACCTAAAGTTGTTTGATGTGTACACAGGGCAAGGCGTGGCGGACGGCATGAAGTCTTTGGCTATCGCTCTGACCTTGCAGGATAAGGCGCGAACCTTGGAAGATAAAGATATCCAACAGGTGATAACTTCCGTGGTTACAGCGCTTGGTGAAGAGTTCAACGCAACGTTGAGGGATTGAGAATGGCGCTTACCAAAGCCGATTTAGCAGAACGTCTATTTACCAAATTTGGCATTAGCAAACGCGATGCTAAGTTGTTAGTCGAGGCTTTTTTTGAAGAAATCCGAATGGCTTTAGAAGCGGGCGACCAGGTGAAGCTATCGGGTTTTGGTAACTTTGACTTACGCGTGAAAAACCAGCGACCGGGTCGTAACCCGAAAACGGGTGAGGATATCCCTATCTCTGCACGCTGCGTCGTCACTTTCCGTCCTGGCCAAAAATTAAAGAGCCGTGTTGAAGTCGGTACTGCCAAAAAAGCAGGATCGGCATAACACCTTACTGGCAAGCCGCGATAGCAATTCTGTTGTATCGCGCCTTTGCTTTATCATCTTGCTCCATTCTCGATTTATTGCACTCCTGATTGGCTCTTGCCACATCTTGTAATTGCGTTATCGTTTCGCCTATCCCGTTGATGACTCTGCGTTATCACCTCAGATTTTGCGCGTTGCCCACGCCATGGCGCCAACGGAATTGGTGTTTATTGGTCTATTCGTTCATGGTTACGCCGCATCGTAACATCGTTTAGATCCTAGGGAACTCGCGGAGCAACCGCTTTTTCTAGCATTTCCCCTTTCGACCTTGGTTGTGATTGTTATTTTTACGGTGTGTGCTTGG
>JACCDR011633495.1_pt1 | contig 29352 bp, 30 predicted proteins | sample 7446431 | NCBI WGS metagenome assembly JACCDR01 (sample SAMN15323443, study PRJNA562643) | freshwater metagenome | isolation source: river surface water | place: USA:Blue River Watershed | collected 2017-08-17
GATTACGCAGAAACAACTAGATGCAGTGGTTCATCTTATGAATCATACGGAACGGAAGAGTCTAGGTTGGAAGACACCTTGCTCTATCTACGGAAGAGAGTGTTGCATCTCAGATTAGAATTCAGCAATAACACTACGACTCAAACAACGATCCGGGAGTAAAAACTGCAATTTTCGTCACCCGTTACTTAGCTTAATCCTCCGCTCTGCTTGGATTCTGCTAAGTACTTGCAACCCCTCTTTCGTCACAAGTCCTCAAAAATATATTCGCAAGCTCATTATTTTCGGCTCGTGACCACACCTCACTTGTTCGTAAACTCACATCGTTCCGTTTCGGAAAAAGATACATACTGTGCGCAGGCCAGTACTAAATCAAAAAACCTACGCTTAACGCGTAGGTTTTTTGATTTATCTTTTTCCGCCCATTAGCCTTCCTGGCTTACGTCTTTCGACAATAAACACATTGGAGTACTTACGTGGGGAGCGAGTCTTTTGTCCCTTTCCAGTTGGACGACCTTGCTTCGTGCGTGCACGACGGTGTCCTCTTGGAGCACGACCTTCACCTCCTCCATGTGGGTGGTCAACGGCGTTTCGCGCTGAACCACGGTTCTTCGGACGAAGTCCGCGATGACGAGCACGACCAGCCTTACCTAGTTCCACCAAACGGTACTCTTCGTTAGAGACCGCTCCGACCGAAGCCCAAGCTGTTGAAATAACTTTTCGGATTTCCGTTGACGGCATTTTGAGTAGTGTGTATCCACCATCATGGGCAACTACTTCGACATAGTTACCAGCGGAACGAGCAATCTTAGCTCCCGCTCCTGGCTTTATCTCAACGTTATACACAAAGGTACCAATTGGGATCTGTGCCAAAGGAAGACGGTTTCCTGGCTTTATTTTGGCTGTAGCCGAGACAATCACTTCATCATTCTGACTTAGGCTTTGTGGAGCAAGGATATATCGTCTTTCACCGTCTTTATAGACAATAAGAGCGATGAACCCAGAACGATTTGGATCATATTCAACTGATTCAACTCGAGCAGGAACATCTTTCTTATTGTACTTAAAGTCGACTAAACGATAAGTTCGCTTATTACCACTACCACGATAATGATTGGTGATACGTCCTTGATTATTTCGTCCACCAGTACTCTTCTTCCCCTTAGTCAGGGACTTGAGCGGACGACTGTCGGTCGAAGTAAGTTTTTTCTTATACTCGATGACAGTACCGACGCGTCGTCCTGCTGATGTTGGTTTGTATTTTTTCATAGACTAGACGAGATTAATGGTGTCACCTTTCTTAAGATAAACATACGCTTTCTTTAGACCAGATTCCTTGATCAAACGATTCTTAGAACCAGAAAGTCGCTTTGCGGGTTTTTTATTAACGATGTTTACCCTCACCGGCGTCACGCCATAGATAGCCTTAACCGCATCAGCCACCAGATACTTGGTACTATCACGCTTCACATTGAAGGTGTAGACGTTTTTATCACCAAGTCCAACCGCTTTTTCGGTAATACGTGGGCCAGCAATAACACGAGTAAGGTCATAGTCAGTTGACTTGGCTTTACTCACATTCTTAACTGGAACCACTACTTCAGACTTATCTGTGGCTTTTTCTTTTCGACTAAAAAGTGCCATAAATAATTTACTTAGTAGCAGAAACCTCCCCAACAATTCGCTTGCTTATGATAGCAATTGAATCTTCTGGCTTAGTCATCACTACGTACTTATAAGTTAGTAGATCCACTGGATTTACATCTTTAGCTTGAAGCACAGCAAAATTTCCAAAATTGCGGAAACTCTTCTCTACCGCTTCGTTACGTGCTGGCAGAATGACCGCAGCGGTATTCTTGCGCTTAGTGACTAAGTCACCGTAGCCTGTACCAGCCGCAATCTTCTTTAGACTCGCTTTTACATCAGCTGATTTTGGTTCAGTAAACGAAAGGGCTTCTAGGAGAATTACTTCCGAATCAGTAAGTTTTTGGGTAAGAACCATTGCTAAAGCTTTGGCCTTTACTTTCTTATTGATCTTTACCGAATAATCCTTTTCGTTACGTGGACCATGTGCCACTCCTCCCTTAGTCCAAATCGGTGAACGAGAAGAACCATGTCGCGCGCGACCTGTTCCTTTTTGTCGCCAGGGCTTCTTACCTCCTCCGCTAACCTCACTTCGATCTTTAGTGTGGGCGCTTGAAGTACGGGCATTGGCTTGCATACCAATTACCACTTCGTGTACTAAGTCAGCATTCCACTTCACACCAAAAATCGCTTCAGGAAGAGTAAACTTCCCGACCTCGACTCCTTCAACGGAATAAATTTTTGTGTCCATATATTCTAACTTAGATGCCATGCACCTCGACTAAAGTACCTTTTCGACCAGGAACGGCACCAGAAACCAAGAGAAGGTTTTCGGCAACGTTAACTTGTATAACTTTTAGGTTTTTAACAGTCACCGTATCGCTACCCATACGACCAGCCATACGTGTTCCTTTAACGACACGCATGAAGCCAGTTGCACCGATCGAACCTGGTTCGCGTTCTGAGTGCTTTTGTCCGTGAGTACGTTGACCGCCACGGAAACCATGACGCTTAACTACTCCCTGGAAACCTTTACCCTTTGAGACCGCTGTTACAGCCACTGTATCGCCAGGAGTAAATAAGGAAGCATCCACCATCGCATCTTTTGCAAGTGAAGCCACACTTTCTTCCTGACCAGACTTAGGACGAAACTCTTTGACAAAGCGTACACCAGATCCAAAGTGACCTTTTTCCGCTTTACTGATGTTTGCTCCAGTTCTAGTTCCAGTTGCTAACTGTGCCGCCACATAACCATCTTTCTCAACATTTTTTACCTGTGAGATTTTGGCTGGCTCCACCTTTAGAACAGTAACCGCCTTACAAACACCATTTTCGTCAAAGACTTGAGTCATCCCCGCCTTTGTACCAATAATGAATTTCATTAGGTGAATTCTAATCTAATAAATGTTCTATTGACCGTAATAACAAACCGCGCTTTTGGCGCGGACACAAGTCCGCACGCCAAAAGCGCGGTTTGTGCCCATTGGTTCGGGAGCTTTCGCTACTTTAAAGCCGAACTTAGGTCTTTAGAAACTGGGGTTAGTATACTGATTTTCTAAAAATAAGCAACCTTTGGTAAAGATTCGGTCGAAAAACGGCTCCTTAAACTAAAAGCCGGACCCTTAGGGGTCCGGCTTTTAGTTTAGTTTGGCTTGATACTACTACATCATCTTCACATCAATATTCACACCTGATGGCAATGAAAGATTGGTGAGAGCTTCGATTACTTTGGCGCTCGGATTAAGAATGTCAATCACACGCTTGTGCATTCGCATCTCGAATTGTTCTCGCGCGTCTTTATACACGAATGTTGAACGATTGACGGTATATTTCTTAATCTCGGTCGGAAGTGGAATCGGACCGACTACTTTGGCGTCGAAACGCAAAGCAGTGTCAATGATTTGTTTAGTACTAGCATCGAGGATCTTGTTTTCGTAAGCACGTACGCGAATACGAAGCTTGTTGATCTCAAGTCCCCCTGCCTTACTGTCTTTTTTTGTAGTATCGGTAGCCATATTTCTTTACTTAGTTTTTAAACTTAAGCGATAATTTTGGTTACCACACCAGCACCTACAGTCTTACCACCTTCACGAATCGCAAAATTTTGCTGATCCTCAAGAGCAACTGGAGCTACTAGCTTTACTTTAAACTTAGCAGTATCACCTGGCATAACCATTTCTACTCCTTCCGCTAGAGTCACATCTCCGGTAACGTCAGTAGTACGGATGTAGAACTGTGGCTTGTATCCAGAGAAGAATGGAGTGTGACGTCCACCCTCATCCTTAGACAGTACGTAGACTTCAGCTTCAAACTCAGTATGAGGAGTTACAGAACCCTTCTTTGCCAAAACCTGTCCACGGTGAACATCTTCCTTCTTAGTACCACGGAGCAAGATACCAGCGTTATCTCCAGCTTGTGCGGCATCAAGTTGCTTATTGAACATTTCCACTCCAGTAACGGTAGTGTTAGCAGTATCCTTGATACCAACAATTTCAACTTCCTCTCCTACCTTAACTGCTCCACGCTCCACACGACCAGTTACTACTGTACCGCGACCTTCAATTGAGAAGATGTCTTCGATCGGCATAAGGAAGGCCTTGTCTAGATCACGCACTGGAGTTGGGAAGTAGGTATCCATTGCATTTACTAGTTCCATCACTTTATCTCCCCATGTTCCAGCAGGATCATTAAGAGCTTGTAGTCCAGAACCCTTAATGATTGGGGCGTTAGCACCATCAAATCCATTCTTGGTAAGAAGTTCACGAAGTTCTTCTTCCACAAGCATGATCATTTCCTCATCGTCGACCATGTCGCACTTGTTAAGGAAAACAATGATACGTGGTACACCCACTTGCTTAGCGAGAAGTACGTGCTCTTTAGTCTGTGGCATTGCTCCATCAGTAGCCGCTACTACGAGTACCGCACCGTCCATCTGGGCAGCACCAGTAATCATGTTTTTGATGTAGTCAGCGTGTCCTGGCGCATCAATGTGTGCGTAGTGACGAGACGGAGTTGTATACTCAGAGTGAGAAAGAGAAATAGTAATACCACGAGCCTTTTCTTCTGGGGCCTTATCGATATCATCCACTCCCTTTACAGTAGCGGAGTATCCGTTACCTCGAGCGTGTAGAGTATTAAGAATTGCAGCTGTAAGAGTGGTCTTACCGTGGTCAACGTGACCAATGGTACCAACGTTTACGTGCGGCTTTGAACGATCAAATGTTTCTGCCATATTAATTAATGATTATTTATAAACCGCATTTAGCTTACGCTGGGCCTCGGCGTTCATTCTACGCGGCGCGAGAACAATCGCGCTTAGAATGGACACCAAAGAGGTGTGAAAGAGCAATAAATATTTACGCTCCACCCACAGAAAAAGACTGCGTGCGGTCCGGCAATAGTACCAAACCTAGCAATATTTGCAATGCAACCGCACTTGACATTATCATTTTTAGTTATATATTTCTCAAGGATTCGGCGACCTATAGGAGTCATCATGGCCATTATGCCAACACGTTACATTCACGACTACCCACTACCGTACTGTCTAAGTCTATTTATAGAAAGAGATTTTGGTTACCTGCAACTCATGGACAAATTGAGTTCGCGGAGGAGATTACTATGTGAACACCCTTTCCGACTCGACACGCCAGTAGGAGATAGACGTTCCGGTGCAGGAGAAATCGATTACTACGGCGGTATATCTTCATCAGATTCGGCCTTGGCCATGAAAGCAAACATCTTATTTGTTTTGTCTGGGGTTCGAAGAGAATGCCTCCTGAAAACACGCATAATCTACGCACAATGTGATGCTCGACAACCTAATCACCATGCTGTCTTTTGTGAAATCTGGACAGATATGGGTGTAGTGATATCGGGCGAGTACTCTGATTGTAGCGGAGCGGGAGGGAAAGCGGCTTCAGACATACTTGGTATGTTTAAAGTACTTGAACTGACCCACGGGATCGTCCCAGAAAAAGTCGAAATACCATATCGGGAAACACTGATTTTCGGGGAAAGATTCAACTACAACTACGGGATACGACTTTTGTAGAAAGTTCTCAGCTCCAACAGGAAAGACAGCTTCGTCTTCACTGTTGGAGCTGTTTTTCATTACTAATACTGGTTACCGACCGGTCTCAGTATCCCAGGTACTTATCTATAAATATCCTTTCGGTTTTTTATACTTAAAACCATCAGTTACATACTCAATTTTATTCTGAATTTTGTTCTTAAATCGTTAAACCCGGCAAACATATTGCCTGCAGCCTACGCTATGTACCAGAACTCCATGTAGACAATCTTAGTCTCTGTGGGTTTTTTATATTTACTTTGCATTTTTCATAACTTCTCTATGAATAAATTGCTAAAAAAATAGCAAATTATTAATAATTAGTTTTAAACCTTATTTCAAGCCTTATTTTCACAGTGCAATTTGCGGCAACTATAGGCTAGGTCTTAAATTGAGCAAAAAAAAGACACCGTTCGGGTGTCTTTTTTCAACATTAAGGCTGTGTTCTACGCCTCCTCCACCACGTCCTTCAAAACTTACAGTTTCAGTCCACTTTGTGGCTATCTTATTTCACTTCGTTCATAAGATAGCTCACAAAGTCCGTGAAGGACGTAGTCGGCTACGCCTCCTCCACCACGTCCTTCACGCCTCTCACCTTCTTGATTTCATTGGCCACATTTGGTGGAACGACGTCATAGTGATCAAATTCCATCATCATCGAAGCGCGACCTTGAGTCATTGAACGAAGCATGTTGGTGTACCCAAACATTTCGGAAAGTGGCACCTTAGCAGTAATCACCTTCTTGTCACCAATATCATCCATTCCTTCTACCTGTCCACGCTTACTTGAGATGTTTCCGTTTACGTCACCCATGAACTGCTCAGGAGTACGCACTTCTACCTTCATAACTGGTTCGAGTAGAACCGCACCAGCTCTTGAAGCAGCATCCTTAAAGGCGTGGATCGCGGCTAGTTTGAAAGCGATTTCTGAGGAGTCAACATCGTGGAAACTACCATCGAAGAGTTCGACTGATACGTCTTCCATCTTGTATCCCGCAACGTATCCTCTGGCCATCGCCTCCTTACATCCCTTCATTACCGCTGGAATGTACTCGCCAGGGATTACTCCTCCCTTAATACTGTTAATAAACTCGAAATGATCTTCACGAGTGATGTTCTTAGCCAATTTCGCTTCGGGATCCAGTGGTTGCATTGGGCGAATCTTAATCTTCACGTGACCGTATTGTCCACGACCACCAGACTGCTTAACATACTTATGTTCCGCTTCCGCTTCTCTTTGAATCGTTTCGCGGTAGGCCACTTGTGGTGCACCAACATTAGCTTCAACGTTAAACTCACGCTTCATGCGGTCAACCAAAATTTCCAAGTGTAGCTCACCCATACCAGCAATGATGGTTTCGAGCGTCTCCTCGTCGGTCGAAACCTTGAAAGTTGGATCTTCATCGGATAACTTCTTAAGCGCCACACCCATTCTCTCTTGGTCTCCTTTAGTCTTTGGCTCAACCCGCAAAGCTACTACCGGTTCAGGGAATTTGATTTGCTCAAGAATAATTGGATTAGCTTCATCACATAGAGTGTGTGAGGTCTTTACCTCTTTTAATCCTACCCCAGCAGCGATTTCTCCGGCGTAGACTTCTTCAATTTCGGTTCGCTTATCCGCCTGCAAACGTACAATGCGTCCTAGGCGTTCTTTTTCACCAGTAGTTGAATTGTATATATAACTTCCCGCCTTAACGACTCCGGAGTAGACACGGAAGAAGGTAAGTTGACCGACGAAGGGGTCAGTCTGAAGCTTGAAAGCTAGCGCACAGAAAGGTTGACTATCATCTGGTAAACGACTGATCTCACTTTCATCCTTTGGATTTATACCTTTAGTAGGTGGTAGGTCAGTCGGGGCTGGTAGATAATCAACTACCGCATCAAGTACCAATTGCACACCAATATTCTTGAGTGCTGAACCAGTCAAAACTGGGAAAATCTCGTTAGCAATAACTGCTTTACGTAGCGTAACCATTAATTGTTCAACACTTGGTTCCTCTCCAGCTAAGAAAGCTTCCATTAGTGCATCATCATGTTCAACAATACGTTCAACTAACTCGGCTCGATACTTCACAGCATCAGCCATCAATTCTTCAGGGATTGCGACCGGCTTTACCTCCATACCCATTTCACCTTCAAAGACATAGGCTTGCATCTTCATGAGATCGATCACTCCTTTGAACTGATCTTCTGCTCCCCAAGGAATTTGGTAACGAACCGCTTTTTTAGACAAGCGATCCTGAATGCTCTTGTATGACTTTTCAAAACTAGCACCAAGACGGTCCATCTTATTTACAAAACAGATTCGTGGTACTCCGGCTTCATCGGCATAACCCCAGTTAGTTTCTGACTGTGGCTCTACTCCCGCTACAGAGTCAAACACTACTACCGCCCCATCGAGTACGCGCATCGAGCGCTTTACCTCAGCGGTGAAGTCAATGTGTCCAGGAGTATCAATGATGTTGAAAGTATACATCTGTGAACGATCTTTGCGATCAGCCACATTGGTCTTTGACCAGTTACAAGAAATCGCCGCGGCGGTAATTGTGATACCACGTTCACGCTCTTGTTCCATCCAGTCAGTCACGGTGGCACCATCATGCACTTCACCGATCTTGTGACTCATTCCTGTATAAAAAAGTACTCGCTCTGAGGTAGTGGTTTTACCCGCATCAACGTGCGCCACAATCCCAAAGTTACGCATTCTATCTACTCCAAATTCACGTGCCATATTATTCTTAATTAACTAATTTTTTATAAATTTGATACTCCCTTTCATACCGACGAACTACTACTAATCGAGTAGGCATGGAGAAAAGAAAAAGCCTTCTGGCTCAACGCCGATACTATACGGTATTTAGCTAAAAACAGCAACCACCACATATGAGAATCCCCCGCAAGGCGCGGGGGAAGAAACATTGTACAAACCAATTTTAGATTGGTTGTTTTTTGGTAATCAGATACTCGCTTTGAACTCCATTTTCCCAAGCTCTTAGTAACTGATTCCTTTCATTAACAATCGTGTCCATAACGACCGGAACAACAGGTAAGTGGCTTTTATCATTACCATCGTAGATACCGAACTTTCCATTCAAACCTACCACTCTAAAGTAATCACTTACCTCGTAGCAAACAGCGCGATACAAGGCCGGTATGACAATGGCTTTGAGCCGAGCGTTAAAAAGTCCGACCAGCGCCTCCTTCCCTTTACCACTCATCAGGAAGAAATACGGTCCCGTAAAATGCCTAATTTCCGAATAAGCAAACCCCGTCAACAACCTATCGGTAGAAAGATCGAGAATACCGTATAATCCATGATGACTTTCTACAACCCGTAGATCGCGAAACTCCTGATACCAATCGTTTTGAAAAGCAGCTGATCGTTGTATCAAAGTCCGCATGTTTTTATGCCCATAAGTATGCTTGGTGCGAGTATTAATGAGCAATACTCGCCCATCCCCTGATCGCACCAAACGAAGGACATCCTCGTCATGTATATGAACTTGATCAAAATCATTCGAATATGACACGAGAACTCCCGTATACATACATTTCTCCTGTGGCTCTTTGCACTTTGTATCCTAAAGTGCAGAAATAGTAAAGAGTTAGTCTAACATCAACACATCTTCATAAAAGCTTTGTCTTTTATTCTGACTTCTGTTGCACTTTTATATCTGACCTTCTTCCTCCTTTGGCCACCATCACAAACAAGATAATGAGTACCAGGCCAGCAAGGCCGATCCCGACCCAAGGTATCCATAAATGTTTTTCGGTGAAGCGACTTTCTTCCCCGTCACAAACGTCCCCCAAACCATCACCGTCAGTATCGTCTTGCCAACCGTTGGTTAAATTAGGACAATTATCAACGACATTCATCACTCCATCGCGATCAAAATCTTCACAGACATCACCAATTCGGTTTTGATTGATATCGAGCTGATCGGCATTGTGCTGAGAAGGACAATTATCAAGACGATCAATGATTAGATCATGATCCTGGTCAGACTCAATATAAAGCTGGTTAGCTCTAGTGGCTTGTTTCCCAATCGTCACTTCACTTTTTCCTCCTCTTTGATTTATAGACTCCAGTGTAGGTACCGACACTGACCGATCCGGATCAGCAAAGATTTGGTAACTGGTGTTGGGTTGGGTTAAAAATTGCAGAGTAGTAGCTACGCTTTCGGGAGTATTCTTGGTCTCGGCAAAAGTAATTTCTTTAATACGTAGTGGTTGATCGTGCATTAAACTCAATGTCCAAGCCCGACTAGTAACAGCGGGAAAATAAATTGTTTCATCATTTACTTCGTTACTAGAAAAAACTTTTTGCCATTGACCATTGATATCGGCTTCGAGCTTAATTTGGTTTGGTAAAGCAACATAACGATCAAGCCAGAGGGTTAGTGAGTTGGCTTCGATAGGTTCCTTTATCATCAAATGAATCACTGTCTCGGTAAGGGAATCCGGTCGCGGAAAAAACTCAGCTCCGGTCTCCCAATTATTATCGGAAAGACCCATTTCCACCACTGAGTTTACCACCGCATCAATACCGATCGGTGGATTTAGATAGGTGGTTTGCAGTTCATATGGAACGTATTGATTGGTGTTAACTTCATAGACCAAATACTTTCCTCGTGACACCGATAATTCAGGTACTTCAACTGTAACCAAAGTTGGAACAACTGTACTAGTGGTAAATTCCGAAACAATTTGTCGGTAAGCGGACCGTGGGTCTTCCCCCACTTCAGCTTGAGCTAAAGTACCAAAAAACACTAAACAAAAACTCAAGATAAATATAATTCGCATAGATTTATTTTGAACGTTTGTTGATAAACGCGGTTGAAATGAGGAGGAGTCCGATAACCACAAAAGTAATCACACGACCCAAAAGATCCATTGACCAGACATCGACCAAAAGAAGGCGACCAACCACAAAGGCAAGCAAGGCTCCTCCACCAACTCGCAACAACTGTTTATCTTCGTGCACACCACGGACATAAAGAACAATGCCGCATAAAGTGTATATGATTAGCGAAAACATAACCGCCAAATCATACGAAGCCAAGGAAGCAACGTTCACATTCCAGATTAAAGCCATTGTGTAAAGTGAAGCGACAATGACTAGCGCTCGTGCTAAGTAATCATCACCGACTTCATCTCTTCTCAGAGCCAAAAACCCAGAGACAAAGAGAGCTAATATCAACACCACTAAAGTCACAAAATCACTCTGCCAAATACCATCATACCAACGAGCAGGATCGAGACTTTGAAGTGCTAAGAAACACGGTAAAATAAACACCCAGCCAATATGCTTCTTAACCTCCCTATCCATATCAATCGTTTGCGCTAATAGGTAAATGACGGTTGCTTCTAATATGTAGGCAATAGTGAGAGCTGGACCAGAAAATTCTGCCGCGGTGGCCACACCAATCAAGATCAGTCCGGAAGCACCATAGACATAGAAAGGAGTCTGTGAACCAGTAGTAACGTAAGCGAAATAAGAACCAAAACCAAAAACCAATGCCCAAGCCACCAGGATAAGGCTTTGGACTTCTGGCGGAGCAACATTTAAGACCCAGATCACTAGATAAAGCACTGTACCCAAAGCCGTGTAGGCATGGACGCGCGTTAGCTGCATTCCGGCTTGGCGCCACAAACTAACCAAATTAGCCACAAAGAAGATCGCCGTAAACATGAATGCCCACAGTAACCCAATTTCATTTTCGTAACCTGAGATGTAAGGGAACGTATGAAAGTAAGTAATGATAAGAGCGGTAAAAGTGAGAGTGCGCCAGCCTGTATAGTAGACCACCCAGAGAGTTCCCAGGACAACAACCAAGAGATAACTCATCGACAACGCAAATGACGGTGCCGAATCTACTAAATACGGCGCGAAGCCAGCCAACAGTAAGCTACCCAGAGCCAACGAACTACGACTATAGGTTAGACTTACAAAAGTCACAAAGACAATTGATAAAAACATTACCCCTAAAGCTGTCTCAGGAGTAAACATGTCGTATATCGATCGTGCCGCAAACATCGTAAGCATAATCGTCGATGAACCCAAGACAGTAAACAAAGCACCTTCACTTTCATAGAGTCGAATCCGCCACAAACCAAGAATCAGAAAGACGACTCCAGCTAACAGCCCTAGAGTGATCCGTCCTACCGGTCCAATCCAGTTGTTAGCAAAAGCGTAACTAACAAACCAACCAATACCAATCAAAAACAAGAAGGCTCCGACCTTTACTAAAGGATCTTTTTTAAGCCACTTTGAGAATTCTGACTCGATCGCCACCTCGACCTGGCTACTGGCTGGGCGGTAAGTGAGTGGTGATGGTGTCTCAGGCTGCGGTATTGTTGTAGGTTGAGTATCCGACAGCGCGACGCTAGTTTGCGGCACTTCAACACCTAACAACTTCTTCTCTAATCGAGTGACCCGGTTTATTAAATTAAAGTGTGAATAGATCAACCAAAATATAAAACCAATAATTAGTAAGCCTCCTAACATAAAACAAAAAGTTTAGTAATAATATTTAAAGTATAGCGCGACTAAACAGCAAATTAGTGCTTTTTTATGCACTGCTTCAATGTAAAGGATGTTTGACGTCACCATTGTCTACTTGTATCATCTGTTCATGTCAGAAATCCTGAACAACCGACTACTAGAGATGCGCAAAGCTAAAAATTTGACCCAAATCGAGTTAGCTGAAGCGGTATCAGTTACCCGTCAAACGATAATTTCGATCGAGAAGGGTAACTACGTACCCTCAGTCCTTTTAGCAATCCGGCTATCCCGAGTCCTAGAAGTAGAGGTGGAGAAACTATTTTTTATCAATAACTTAAAGTAACTATGTCGATACAACTTATTTTCCAAATCATCATCTTTCTTTCAGCCTTTGCCTTCCTTGATCCCTTTATGATCTTGATGCCTACACCAATGCAATACCTTGCTCTCGGTCTTTTAGTAATTGCCACCAGTCTCTACGGACTAGTCTTGTTTAAAGAGCAAATACTCGACGAGCGCGATGAAAAAATTCGTGCTTTCACTCACCGGGTCAGCTACCTCATCGCCGTTATCGGTCTAGTTGCAATCATCACTTTCCACCTCATAAAAAGCGGTCATGTCTATCCCGAAATGATTGTCCTCCTCCTTATTATCTTAATCGCTAAGGGTCTGGCTCACTGGTACGCCAACCGTAATTTCTAAACTCTATGAACAAACAAGACTTTGACGTCGTAGTAGTCGGGGCTGGTTCTGGTGGCCTAACTTCAGCCGTTGGTTTGGCAAAGGTTGGTAAAAAAGTCCTCCTAATCGAGCGAGACAAAATGGGTGGTGAGTGTACCAACTCTGGCTGTATCCCCAGCAAAGCTCTTTTGCATCACGCCAAAAATTACGCCCTCGCGAAGCAGATAAGTGGTGTCACCCAAAAGAATGAAGATTACCGAAAGGCAGCACTTCTTTATGTCCAGAACAAAATTACCGAAATTCTCAAGGAAGAAACACCAGAACATTTCGAGAAAATTGGTATAAAGGTAAAAGCGGGGGAAGCGATTTTTAAAAACCAACACCAAGTACAAGTCGGGGACGAGATAATTAATTTTCGTAAAGCTATAATCGCCACCGGTTCGAGTCCGCGACTGGTAGAAATTCCCGGACTAAGGAAAGAACAACTCCTAACCAATCAGAATCTCTTTAACCTTACGACTATTCCGGAAAAACTTTTGGTAGTCGGCGGGGGCCCGATTGGTCTTGAGATGGGGCAAGCTTTTGCTCTCCTGGGGTCGGCCGTGACTATCCTTGAAAACAGCAATCGCTTCGCTCGTCTAGAGGATGAAGAAGTGAGCGGGATTTTGGCCGAGCAGTTTAAAGCTGAAGGTATCAATCTAATCCTTAACACTAGCATAAAGGAAGTGGCAGAAGATGTCGCTAAAGTTGAAGTTAAAGAAACCGGAAACGAAGCTCCCCAATTGCTAGACATCCCCTTCACTCACCTACTCTTAGCCATCGGTCGTACTCCAAATCTCCCCCAAGGACTCAAAGAGGCAGGAATTGAATCTAACCAAAACGGAATTGTTATAAATAACCAATATCAAACTAGCCAGAAAAATATCTACGCCCTTGGTGACGTGGCGGCTAGACTCAAATTCACTCACGTAGCCGATGATGCAGGAAGACAAGTCGTTGCCAAAATCGCTAGCCGCGGACTCATTAGAATCAAAAGTGACAAAGCGGTACCAAAAGTTACCTACACTTCCCCTGAAGTATCCCAGGTTGGCATGCTCTATACCGAGGCAGTTGCGGAGTATAACGAAAAGCAAGTCGTTCGCCTAGCCGTCCCTTACCACAAAAGCGACCGTGCCAAAACCGACGAAGAAACTTCCGGACTTATGGTAGTAGTAGCGGAAAGATTATCCGGTAAAGTCCTAGGGGCTAACATCATTGGTGAAGGGGCGGGTGAAATGATTGCCCTGTTTACTTTAGCGATAGACCAAAAAATCTCACTTTATAAACTACAAAAGTTAATTTTTGCTTACCCGACCTATTCACTACTTATTAAAAAAGCCGGCGATCAATTTTTGGCTTGGCAGATAGCCAACCTGAAGTCCGACCTAATCAACCGCCTCAAGCGTCTGACCCCAAAATTGATCGCCGGCTTTTTCTGGCTTTCCTTAATTAGCAGTTTTCACTTCTATAGAGTTAGTAACGGACTATCCTATAACGACGTTCTCTTTAGTCTGATCGATTTTTTCACCCACAACACAATGGGACCAATTATCTATATGGGTCTCTACGCCTTACGGCCCTTAATCTTTTTCCCTGCCACCATCTTAACCGCCCTCTCCGGCGCCCTCTTTGGCTTCTGGTGGGGAACCCTCTTTACCATTCTTGGCGAAAATGCTTCCGCGAACTTAGCTTACGCCATTGGTCGCTTTTTCGGGAAAGATCTTCACCTAGAAAAAAGTATCCTTGGTCGCTTTGTTACCGCCCTAAAAGAAAAGACTTTTGCCACCGTGCTTCTCATGCGACTATTTTATGTCCCCTTCGACCTCACTAACTATGGCGCAGGGGTAGTTAGAGCTAACTGGCGTGAATACTTTTACGCCACCTTGATTGGCATCATGCCTGGTCTCACTACCTTTGTGGCTCTTGGTGCTGCTTTAGACCTTCAAACTTTACGTACCGAAGGCTTATCCTTCAATGCCTTCGCTCCCGAATTCCTCGCTCTTTCCGTCGTCATCTTCATTGTCTCCCTATACCTTTCCAAGTGGCTTAAGAAGAAACATATCGACCAGGGCATGTCTTAAGAAAAACAAAAGAGGCAGGTGAGTGAAGTAAATCAATCTCCTGCCTCAAAACGTGAAAGGAACATATCTGTTTCTTCACTTACGTCAGGAACTTCGTACGGGAGGTCTTTCGCCAAGAACAATCGACCTTGCGGCGGCTGATCTTTTCCTATCCGTAAAAGTTTGTCGGCGTTATAGTAGTGTCCAGAGGGAATGCCGAACTGACAATCATCCGCCAACACACAACGTCCACACGTCCTATCGTAAGCTCTTATCTGTTCCGGAGTCCACACTACCGGTACTGGGACACGCAGTTTACGACCATCTTCTCGAACTATTTCCGTAGTCCGATTGTGGGGCGCCCGCTTGCAGAGCCGCAGCGACCACAACCACACGATGTTTCCATACTCTACCTGGGGCAATCCGTTTGTTCTCTGAAGATACTCGGCGATCTTGATTCCGTGTTGAAAGATCTTTTCGTAACTCACAGACTCTCCATCGAAATCAATCATCCTTGTAGCCAAATAGACACGGAGATGATGAAAGTCGACAGGAGCCGAGAGGGGGTTTGATCCGATCAAACCGGCGTCCTCGAGAAAGTAGCTGAGCATGCTCGTCATCTTCTCGCGGAAACCCCTTAATCCCTCATAGCGAGACTTTGGAGACCTTCTTCCTTTCCTCACGTTAGGGCGTCGATACTGCGCACCCATCACTCTTCGATACAGAGCCTCCTTGGTTCTCACACCACTAAAGATGTTACGAGGATCACCATTCCATGACTCATCGAGGATTCGCGCGTTGTTAGACCAGTGTCTACCGATCTCGGCGTGCTTCCATTCGATCTGCTCCTTGAGAAGCAATCCAATCTCCTCAGGACTAGCGTGTAATACCTCCTTGGTAAAGAGCCAGGATTCTTTATCGTGCAGACGGGCAAGTACCTTGAAGGCATGCCTACTTTCCACTGTTCCCCTCATGTACAAACACGAGAAGCACAGAAACCGAGCATGAACCTCAGGGTCGTCCTTGACCCGTTCCGGCACCAAGGTCTGCGGAAGATATCTTTCCATACTCTCGTACGGAAAAGCTCTCTTCCGGTAGCGTTCGAGCATCAAGGCAAAAACCTCTGAAGCTCGCCGATAGTTGATATCTATCATCTCTTCAACCTTTATTTGTTGATTAGTCGTTTAAGATCTCGTCTGTGACGTCTGGTCTTAGGCACTAGAGACCCAGCGACTCCTATAGCAGCTTCTACCAGTTTGGGAATCAACCCTGCTGGTGACTCAACCGAGTATTGTCCTGGGACATCTTCATCGCCAAACAATCCAGCCTCGTCTAAGTCTCTGATTGTATGCAAATAACCCAGACCCTGATGAACAGCTCCTACCACCTCCCCCGCCGCTACCTTCCTTATGTGACGTCGGGTTGGTGTTATGAGTCCAAACATATCTCCCTGACCACTGCGGAGCTCATCGATTCGTCTTCTTACCTCCTCACTAAACGAAGCGGTACTTTGACGACTAACAATCACTTGCATGGCCATTCCGATAAGCACCTCTTCACTGAGTTTTTGTCCACACTCCTCGTGTACGCGAGCCAGACGCGCCAACTCGACCAGAACCGTGTATGAGACCTTACCGGATTTGGACTTTGGATCCATCATGTTTTGTAGTCTGACCGGCAAACTACTAAACAACAACATTTCCCGAATCGCATCGGGCGAACGCCCTACCATCCTGGCATAGGCCGAAACAGTCAACGTTCCGTCTTGATTGTAGTACCGAAAACCACGCAAGAGAGCATCCAGCTCATCAAGCTTCGAGATTGGCTCGTGAGTATTCTCCATGATCTGCAGAGGAAAAACTTCTTCCAGAGTCAAATCATAGTAGATATCACAAAGATAGGTTCCCGGAAATCTTTCCGAGTCAATCTTCATAGCCAACTTACAAGCCGCCAAACGACGGTGACCGTAGATGACGAACAAGTAGTACAACTTTCCATCAAGCCGGCAAGACTTGAGTTTCTTGAAATCGTGCTTTTTATCCCAAAAGCGATTGATTTCAGAAACATACCGTCGAGCCAGCTTGGATTCAAGAGCCACCACTCGACCAGCATTCAACTGTCCCCTCGCCAAGATTCCCTCGGCCAGGTCCTTTAGTGAATCCTGATCCATTCGGGTCCTTGGTTGAGCAAGGACATTCAGACAATCAGGTTCGATCGGCAATGAGACATTTCTGTCTACTCGCCCCGGAACCTTCTTCTGAAGATCCCTTACTTGGTACGAGACCACCATCTCTTTCCCCTCAATTATTAACGAGCTACCCCGGCTATTCTAATCAATTACCACCTCGATACAATTGACTAACAGTTAGTTGTGTCGCGTTAAAAACCTCTCCATATACCCCCTATATATTGAAAAACTGCTTAGGGTTTAAATCAATTTAATAAAGAAAGTGACTAAGTCCCCCACTTCGATTTCTTCCAACTTCCTGACCTTAGCTTTAACTGACAAAAAATAGCTACGACATTCGAACAGGAGAAAGTGGAATGTTAGATTAACGATGATACTAGTTTAATAATAAACTGATCTTAGACCGAACGGAATTTAGACTCTCCCCCGAGACTCGGGTCAAGAACTTTACTTTTCTAGCTTTCCAATCTAGAGATCGTAGTTGATCAGCTAACACTACTCCAGAAATGGACTTGCTATCAATTTGTACCTCAAACGGATAACCCTTTATTTGGGAAGTTATCAGACAAACAATTACCAGCGAGGTTTTACGATTATATGCCTTTGGGGAAAGTACTAATGCAGGACGAACCCTGGCTTGCTCATGCCCACGAGTCGGATTGAAATCAACGTAAACAATATCACCCGCTTCGGGTACATATGTCGTTACCATATTTCTTTCCCTACCCGATCACCCCAGTTCACTTCGTTTGGTAAATTACTCTTGTTGATAGACTTCAATAAATCATCGAGGGTGACTTCCTGTTTCGGTTGTTTAAAAACCAACAATCCCTTCTTGCTAAGTGAGACTGTAACAATAGTACCTTCACTAATCCCAGTCTTCTGTGCGAGGTCCTTTGGTAATCTGACTCCCAAACTATTCCCCCACTTTTGAATTTTTGTCTCCATATGTATAAGTATATACATAGTATATACTATAGTCAACCACTGTCATCCTGTGCGGCTAGATGAGCTTGATCGTAAAGGTAACCAAGTCCCCCACTTCGATTTCTTCCAACTTCCTGACCTTAGCTTTAACTGGCAAAAAATAGCTACCCGATATTCGGTCCGGAAAAATTGACGTCTGCCAAGTAGTTTTACCGATAGTCACCTCAACACGCAATGAGCCGAAACCCCTCGCTCCCTTGCCAAAGTTTTCCTTAATCTCCTTACCAACACTTTTTGTTAGAGTAATAAAATGCCAAGCCGCCATATCACCGGGATAAAGCCAAATCTTCTCCGTCATTTTGTATTTAGTCTTTTTCATCTACTTAATTATGAACCTAAAGTGACAAAAGACAATATGTTAGAATAGCTAATATGAAAAAACATCAAGGAGGTTGTCATTGTGGCGCTGTATCTTACGAAGTAGAAGCTGAATTTACTGAAGGTATGAAGTGTAACTGTTCACACTGTGCCAACAAGGGTCTACTTTTAGCCTTTGTGCCCGAAGAAGCCTTCACTCTCACCAGTGGCGAAGAGAATCTCACTACCTACCAGTTTAACAAAAAGCGGATCGATCACCGTTTTTGTAAGACCTGCGGAGTACAATCCTTCGCTCGGGGCCACGACGGTAATGGTAAGTATATGATCGCGATCAATCTTAACTGTGTGGCCGATCTAGATACCGAAACACTACCAATCAAAAAGGTTGACGGCAAAAATTACTAATCCTTTAGATCTTCTCAATTACGAGTAGGTTGGTAGCTCCCTTATTACCGAAAGACATACCCGCTCCTAAAACAAAAGTATCACCAACCTTCCCAATACGTAAAGCGATCAATTCCTGTCTTGCTAACTTTAGTGCTTCTGTTAGGTTCTTTACCGACGAAGCAAGGACCGGGTAACAGCCGTGTACCAAGAGCAGTTGATTAAAAGTTGTCTGGTGCGGGGTAAGGACAACAATCTTTTCTTGCGGACGATGTCGGGCAACCAACTTCGCTGTCCTACCCGTCTCGGTTAGTACCACAATCGCTTTTGCCTTAACTCCCGAAGCTTCTTTGGCAATGGCGGCTGTAATCGCCTCTTCACTTGTACTATTAAAAAATTCTACCGGATGAGACCAAACCTCAATTGATTTATTTTCTTCAACGGTGTGGGCGATCTGTGCCATAGTAAGAACCGCCTGTACTGGATACTTACCGATCGTCGTTTCATCGGACAACATTACAGCATCAGTCCCATCAATAATGGCGTTAGCAACATCATTTACTTCCGCTCTGGTTGGAACTGCCTGTTCACGCATTGAGTCGAGCATCTGGGTCGCTGTAATAACCGGCTTCCCTAACTGGTTACACTTATAAATAATCCTTTTCTGAATTAGCGGAACTAAAGCCCGCGGAACCTCAATCGCAAGATCACCCCGCGCCACCATAATCCCATCGGCTTCACTAATGATTTCATCAATATTCTCAACCGCTTCTTTGGTTTCAATTTTCGCAATAATCCCCGCGGTCGAGCCTTGCTTTTTTATCAATTTTCGCAATTGTCGTACCTCTTCTGCTCGACGCACAAAAGATAAGGTGACAAAATCTACTCCTTCACTAAGACCGAAAACTAGGTCCTTTTTGTCTTTAGCCGTAATCGCACTAATGGAAAGATTGGCCCCCGGAACATTTACTCCTCTACGTCCCCGAATCGTCCCACCGATCACTACCTCACAAACTACATCCGTTAAATTAGTCCGAACGACAGTTAGTTGAAGCTTACCGTCATTAATCATGATCGTATCTCCCTTCTTCACTTCTTTCGGTAGAGGATGGTAGTTAACAAAGACTCGCTTCTCATCACCAATGATCTTTTCCGTAGTTAAGGTAAATTTCTGCCCGGCTACGAGAGTAACGGTTTCGGTAGAAAAATTACCAATCCGAATCTTTGGTCCTCCTAGATCCTGAAGGAGAGCCACGGGTAAGCCGGTAGCTTTAGATGCCTTACGCACATTTGCTATCGCCGCCTTGTGTTCAGCATGATCACCATGAGAAAAGTTAAGGCGCGCGACATTCATACCAGCTTTAAGTAGCTCTTCGAGAACCGAAACTTCACGAACACTTGGTCCAAGTGTTGCAACAATCTTTGTTTTTGGAAAATTAGTGATTTCGTTTTTCATAGAACATAAACTTTCGCACGCTCGGTTCAAATAGTCAACAACAAACCAGCCGGGGACCTAAAGGTCCCCGGCTGGTTTTCTTCACCCCTCTCAACTTATCCTTAAGCCGGAAAAGCCGAACTCTTTATTCCTGTCTCTCTACTCCATTTTTGATAGAGAGCACAGGTAGATTACGTTGGATTATTTTTTCCTAACAACATCTTAGTTGAAAGTATTTTTACAACTCCATTATCTGCATCAACTTCTACTTCATCACCATCTTTCAAAAGTTCGGTCGCAAACTTGGTTCCAATAACACATGGTTTATTTAGTTCACGAGCAACAATTGCGGCGTGGCAAGTAATACCACCCTCGTCAGTAATAATTGCAGCTGCTTTTTGCATTGCAGGAACGAAATCAGGAGTCGTCATGGTCGAAACGATAACATCGCCATCTTGCGCTTCACTGATTTGCTCTTTTCGCTTCATAATACGTACCTTTCCTATGACATACCCTTTGTTTCCAATCTGTCCGACAAGCGTTGAACTGTCGACAGGAGGAATTTCTATATGGAAATGATATTCAGGATGTATTGAGAGGTATTTACGGAGCGTTATGTCTTCTGCATATTGTTCGCCAATAACAACAAAACTTTGTTTTCGTACTTTCAGAAGTTCAATAGACTGTGGGTTACTAACCTCACTCTTTAAGATACATTGTTCGTATCCTTTTAAGTCCGGATACATAGCAATAAGGCTTGCACGCATTAATTTATCATTGGAATCAAAATAAGTGTCCACATCGCGAAGTTTGAGTGTTCGAGATCTAATATATTCTGGGGTTCGTTCGTCAATTGATGGGAAATACATACAAGCAAACCCTTTCATGACTTCATGCACTCGATCAACATAATGAGCAAATTCTTCAGCGTCGGTGATTGGACCCCTCTCCCAGTATTCCTTTATCTCTATAAGGTCTTTTTCATACTGATCAATAAGTGAAATAATTTTTGACTCATCATTCTTGATAAGTTCCTGTACGGAATCCAGTATCCATTGAGTGGCTTTTTTATTTTCCCAAACTTCAATAACCCCATCATTCATATAATGGATAACTGGTGGTAAATGTGGATTTAGGTTACCTGAATAAAAAGGACTTGTAACACACTCATTCCAAGCCTGCTGAATGATAAGTGTTGTGTCACGTGTATATGATTTTTCAAAATCAATTTTTTGATTTGACTGTGATAGTGTCGTAATCGGCCTACTCTGTACAATATAGAACTTTCCATTTTCATACGCCCACTCAATGTCACATGGAAATCCATAATGATTTTCAATAGTAATAATAATGTTAGAAAGGTTAAGAATTTCATCCTGATTCAATACCTGTTCCTTTCCTACATCTCCAAGATTTTGCCACCCGTTTCCTCCTCCATCCTTTCGATACAAAGCACTTTTTTGATAGTTAACGTTGATATCAAGAATATTTCTCGGTTCTTTTTCAACAACATAACTATCTGGCGTAACTGATCCAGATACAATCGCCTCACCAAGACCAAGTCCTGCTTCAATAATGATTTGGTTTCTGTCTTCTGTTACCGGGTGTACTGAAAAGGCAATTCCTGATTTTTCAGAATTAACCATTTTCTGTACCACAACAGCAACAGAAATATTTGTGTTATGTAAACCTTTCTCAAAGCGATAGAAAATAGCTCGAGGGGTGAATAGGGATGCCCAACAATGTTGCACTTTCTCAAGAAGAACATCTTGCGTCGTATTCAAATATGATTCAAGTTGTCCTGCCCACGCATGATCAGTTCCGTCTTCTGCGGTAGCACTTGAGCGCACTGCCACGAACCCACAATCGAGAGATGCGAATTGTGATTCAATTTCCGCTTTAATATCTTCAGGCATTGTTGCGTATTTTATAAGTTCCTGGATCTTCACAGAAGCAGATTCTACCGATGAAATAGTTCTATGATCTACTGAAGTCAAAATCGTATCAATTTCTTGTACAAGATCAGCTTTTTGAAGAAACTCATCAAAAGTAGTTGATAGAACGACAAAGCCGTCTGGTACAGGAATGCCAGCGTTTAGCATTTCGCCAAGAGAAGCTCCCTTACCACCTGCTATCTCGGCATCTGTTTTTCCAAGATTTTGGAATTTTTTTGTGAACATAGTGTGTTAATGAAATTAATTAGTAATGCTATGAAGTTGTTGAGAAAAGCGGAGCGAGCTTCATGTATTCATAGTATAGCTTTGCAATTTGGTCGAACTCAGTAGTTATAACATCCTTATGGTAGCCAAGCTTGAGTTCTTTACTTCGTTTGTATGATATTTTTATCATACAAAGAGTCTAACACTCCTTCATTAATAACTCATTTTTTATGTAGTATAGTGACCTAAAGTAAACTTTTTGTTTACTTATACCCTGCTCAGCGCTATACTTAGGGCATGATTTTTAGTCAAAAAAGTCTAATTGAAGAGTACGTCGTTGAGATTCTTGACCGCGGCCCCCAAAGCGGTCCAGATATACATAATGAAATTAATGCTAACTTACGAATCGTAACCAAACAAGCCATCTATCGCGCGCTACGAGGATTAATTCAAGAAGAGGTAATTATTAAGCAAAGTTCTAAATATTCCTTGAGTCGCATTTGGCTACAAAAAATCAAACAATTCTCAAACCGACATCTATCTGAACAAACTGTAACGGAGACAACCAATATCTTAGAGTTTGAAAATGGAGAAAGTGTCACCTATTCTTTTAAAAATCCTTTTCTTCTTGATATAACCTGGGGCCACATCTACGACCTTGTTTACGAATCTATCCCTACCCATTGGGCAAACTTAAACTACCACCCTCATGAATGGCTATTCATGTCACGCCCAGAAAGTGAACGATTCTGGCTTAATCGCTTTGTGGAAGACAAAAAAATGATTTGTTTCTCCATCGGTGGTACTTCCTTTTTAGACAAAACTTTCCAAAAGGAATTTTCTTCGGATTATGTAAAAATAAACTTAGGGGAATCTTATGGATTAAAGCCCAATCAATACTTAGCCGTTGTCGGTGACTTTGTCTTCGAAGTAACTACAGCAGAAGCTTTTGAACTCAAGGTACAGGAATTTTTTGGTCAAGTAGACTCGCTTAAGTCCGTCGACCAAGAAAGAATTACCGCCATTTCAAAGATGCGTTACCGTTCTAAGTTAAAAATTAGTCGCAATAAGAAGAAGGCGGAAATGTGGCGTAAAAAATTCAAACAAGACTTCTACATCCCAAAACCCTACTATTTATTCAATTCAGTCGACTAATCATACCCCGATTGACTACTTATAATCGTACTAAATAATGTTTCACCTCATAAACCACTCAATAAGTTGTATCTTGACATTTACGTGAAAGATAGTATGATTTAACAAAAGTTCACACACCTAGGAGGCTCCCTTGGAGTCATTGCTGGTTCTTCAAATTCTGACCTCATTGTGCATGTTTGCATACAAGGTCATGGTCTACGCGGGAAGGAAAACTGGGTGGATCCTTGGTTCTGTCTCGGCAGTTCTGGGAACCATCTACTTCTACCTTCTAGACATGTACGTCTATACCGTCCTGGATGTGGGGCTGGTCGTATTGCTGGCATATGCTTTCTTTAAGAAAGATACCGTCAGCAAAGATGTACAGACCTGGGTACGTGTCCTTACCGGGACGGTCATGCTGATCATTTCCGCAGCCGCCTTCAACGGAATGTTGACGGTTGTAGAAACAGTGAGTACTTTTGGTCTCCTCATCGGGACTGTTTTGCTCACCCACGGTCGAGAGTCTCTCGGTTGGGTGCTACATGCAATGGCACACCTGCTCGCAGCCTACCTAGGCTACGAAAAAGAACAAGCGTTCTTTGCCGACCTCCAGATCGCGTCAGCGATCGTGTCGATCCTGGGGGCAATCAAAGGTAAAACAACCTGAGAGGACCCTTTTTAGAAAGCCGCTTAGTAGGAAACGAAAAGCGGTTTTACCTTTTCTTCCCTAGATCTAGCACTTCATCAATGCGAATCTCCGCCACGAAGTCAGGTACGTGCGAAACGAGAATCATCGCTCCCTTATATTCATTCAAAGCCTTAGCAATAACTGGTATGTGACGGAAGTTTATGTGGTTCGTGGGCTCATCGAGAATCAGAAGCCCAGGCTTTTCCATGGAAAGTTTGGCAAAGGCCACTAGACCCTTTTGTCCTTCTGATAAATGTCCGACTTTAGTTTTCATTACGTCCCCATAGAGTAGGAAACCAGCCGCAATTGAACGCATATCTTCTTCGAGCTTGCGTTGCATTGAATCCATTAGTGTCTCAAACACCGTTTTTTCAAAATCCAGATTAGAGAAGTCCTGACGGTAATAACCAATCTTTACCCCCACCGTGACATGTTCGCCTTTAGCATGACCAGAAGCTAACTTTTCTAGTAGCGTAGTCTTACCGATTCCATTTGGACCAACAATCTGAAGGTGCATACCACGCTTAAGAACCAAGTCACACTCTACTTCTTTTGGTTCGTGATTTTTAATCACCTGGTAGGAAGTGAGACGTACCACTTCAAGCGGGACGTCCTCATGGGGCTCGATCGTGAAAGGGCGAATGGTTTTGTCTTCGCGCCTGACATCTACCTTGTTCTCTTCCGCTTCTTCAATCTCGTCACGCATACGCTTGGCCACTAGACGCATCTTCCCCCCTTTACTAGCAAAGTAGTTCACCTTGTCTTTGTTGGCTTGGATCTCTTTTGCGAGACGAGCATTTTCTCTTTGTTCCTTTTCTACTTGAGCAGCAATGTCACGCACTACCGCATGGTAGTTACCGTTATACTGTTCAACCTGTCGTCTTTGCGTGTTTAGGTAGAGAACACCGTGGGTAAAAGCATTTAAAAAGTCCGCATCATGAGAAATGACCAAAACCGTCTTCTTGTACTCCTTAAGAAACAAGGTTAGATGTTCAATTCCCGCTACATCAAGATTATTTGTCGGTTCGTCGAGGAGAAGGATATCAGGATTTTGAATTAGGGCCTGGGCCAAAAGTAAACGTGCCTGTTGCCCACCAGAAAAACTTCCAATGATCCGTTCCTTGAAGATGGTTTTTTGTTTTTCGGTTGGTGTTAAATTGACCACCTCCAAGACAGCGTCGATTTTAGGGTCAAGATCGTAGACCTTCTCAGGGAAGCAGGTCGCAAAAAACTCGCGTACCGTTAGCTCTAGTTCCGGACGAGGGATAATTTGCCTAGCAATGGCGATAGTCGTCTTTGGTTCAATATTAATATCCCCTTCCTCCGGTCGGAGCTCGCCCCGAATCAAACCGAAGATTGTACTCTTACCCGCGCCATTCTGCCCCATCAAGGTAAGTTTGGCACCACGACGCACAACAAAACTTGCCTCCTTGAGGATTGGTCTAGTAGGATTGTATTCGAAAGTTACATCCTTAAAAACAATGATTCCGTCGCCACGACTCATAGGGTATTAACATACACTATTTTGGGGAAATAATAAATGGGTGGGGAAGCCAAAGGCTTCCCCACCCATTTATTCTGCCCACTACCTCCCCTACTTCTTCACTACCTTATCCTTCTTTGGTTTCTTCTTCTCTTTTCTCATTCCTGTTCCTTTAGCCATATTTAAAAAGTTTACTACTTCTAATACTTGAATTATAGCAGTCCCTCCGTAAAAAATCGAAAATGACTTATCCACCAGGACAAACAAACTCGCACTTCGGACCAGAGCGCCCAACCACCGTACCGTCCGGACACTCCATCGCGTCCTCGGTACAGGCAAAACCACCATTATCGAAGTGATCGCTACCCCCATCATCAGGACTCAGATTAACTGGCGGTATCTCTGTTAGACCAGGACTACTGGGAACCCCTCCTGCTTTCGGGTCAGTGACTTCGTGGTTATTACCTGTTTGAATCGGAGTAACTCCCACCTCGGGACAAATAAACTCACAGTTAGGTCCCGTCCTCCCCACATAACTACCATCTGGACACTGCATTGCATCTCTGGTACAAGCAACAACTTTAATCTCTTCTACCGGCGCTGCGACTTCTTTAGGAGCTTGAGTAACAACCAAGATCGACAATACTACAGCGACAATTGGCACTAGGTAAATTAATTTATGCATACCTGAGAATTATAACGCCGAGACCTTTTGCAAAGCAACCACGTATAAACTCTCTGCCCAGAGTAAGGGGGTATTTTCATTTGGTCGATCAGAGTTTGAATAATACAGTTCTGGAATTAAACCTTCAGCAGTAACAGTCTTCTTTGCCTTTCTTAGATAGTAGAAGGCTTTTTCCTTATCGCCGCGTTCAGCGTAGATAATAGCAAGCCAAGACAAGCCGAAACACCATTCCGCCTCTTCGCTATAGCCATCGGAATTGTTGTTGTAGTAACGGTCAAGCTTGTAGCGGATAACACCCTTATCCCGAGTCAGATGATACTCTACATTACGTAAGATTTGTTTGGTTTCTTCTTCAGTTGTAACGGCAAAAGGATAGATAAGAGACAAAAGACCCAAGTCCGCAAACTTACTCTTCGACTCCCGGGGGAGTAGGTTACGTAACGCTTGCTCCCCTTCCAAGATAGCGACTTCAGGCACCCTGAGCCACTCTACTTGACTCGCTTTTCTAAGGGCGGCCACACATGAGCCAATCGACGAAGCATGGACCTCCATATTTTCTTCCCAGATACCATTATCCTCATCCTGCCAGTACTCAAGTCGAACTAGGTAGTCAATGAGCATCTGCACCATGCGCTTTTCATCGACACTCTCAACCACTCCTTGACCACGAAGCTCAAGTTCAATAATCAGATTTAGAATCTCTCCCACGGCATCGTTTTGACTATTACCCCACTCTTCCCAGTATTCCTCAAAAGTCTCCGGATGGAAGCGAGCGTGGATATACTGCCAAGCATAGTGTGGCTTGTGTTCAATTGCCCAATTGATCTTATCTTTGTGTTTAACAAAAACTTGAAGCAAGGCCTTCGCCGTCCTCCGCACAATCTCGTACTCGCCAGTCTCAAGGAAACCTAGGACGGTAAAGTAGTTATCCCGTAACCAAGCTTTGTCGTAACCGGTAGGGACATCAAAAGCCGAAGCGGTAAAAACGCCAGAAGGCTTCTGCAGAGAACGAATGACGGAAAGATGTTCGGTGATTTCTTTAGAAAAATCAATTGATGACATGAAGAACGAAAAGAACTAAATAAAATTTTAAACAACCCTACCCATTAACAACAAGTTCAATCTCGTTCAGTTTTTTGGCTAAAGCCTCAGCCAAATAACGAGATTTATTGTATTCTTCATACCTTACAGGATCGTCCAACTCTGACCTGTGGGCTTCAAAGATTTTTAATTCAAATAGTAAAACTTGTCTTAAATGTTCGAGATCGGGATATTCTTTTTCTAGGTTTTTTACATACAAATCAGCCTCATCAATCAACCTCCCTCTTTCCATATCTATAGATACCTTTTTATCAAACCGTTCGATTGAATTTTCCGGAAACTCCGTATTATTAAGTCGTCCTAGCATAAAAGATTCCCTACTCATATGATTATTTATGTCTGTAGTATATCACACCGTGACAATTTTCTGAAAATATGATTAATTAGAAGGTAGCAAGAGAACACCAAGGGGGATTTTTACAATGGAATTTCAATCTGAGATGGGGGAAGTTGGCTTCTGGCTAACGATTGCCCTAATTATCCTACCAATACTTTTACTCCTTTTGATGAAAGCTAACAACAACAAAAACATTCTGCAGGGACGGCGGAACAGAAATGTGCCAGTCGAGGGTGAAAAAAGAGTTGGTGAGCGTAGACGATCGAGGGGTATACCTTAACCCTTTCTTGGACAAATGATCCGCACAATGAGTGCGGATCTTTCATTTATTCACTCCCGTCACTAAGACTAACTTTAAGAAACATTCTAAAAAACACTTGTATTCTGAATGATTTTAAAGCACAGCACCAAGTGTGCTGGCTGAATTTTTACCTACCACTAAACTCTCTTTCTAGTCCAAGAACTTTTGCGTAAGTACTACTAAAATACTGAATTTGTTCTACGAACTCCCTATCTGTACGATGTTTCTTCGTGTATTCGGTAACCAGCTGAGATATTTCCCTTTGCTCAAAAATCCTCGACCAAGCTTTCACCTTCGTATAATGGGTGTCAAATAACACATTCATATTCTGCCCTTTTGTTCGTAATAACTTATCTAAATACATTTGTTCAAAGTGTATGCCGGTAACAAACTCTAAAAAGCTCAAAGCCTCTACGACATCCATGGCTTTTTGATTTCCTTGTAGCGCTCGATTAACAAACATAGTATCAATACTTATTATTGATTGCGCGCCACCTATTACATAGGTTGGTTTATTTGGCTGATCCGAATCTTCAGGCGTTTTGTAATACTTGAGAAGTAAAACTCGTTCCGCATCTTTTGCCATCTTTTCATTTGCATAATTACGTGGCTCATGTAATCCACCAGACTGAATCCAACTAAGTAGATTTCTTGCGTCGTCAGATCCAAATGAAGCTAAAAAATCCAAATGTCTCTTAATTCTTTCGATCTTTTTTTCGATACCCATCGGCCTCACTTCCCCATACTCAGTGTCTATTCTTTGACGACCTTTTATATCTTTTTGATATATAGTTATATCAAGCGTCGCCCGAGCGGGTAATGAACCACGTTTAGGGTCAGCTACCAAATCTGCTCCATGCTTAAAATCATCATATAAATTTGCCCCTCTAAAGGTGATATACTTCCCTGCCTGTCCATTCATAAGGAGTGAGTGGATCAAAGCCTCCGCTATGCGTCCTAGACTTTCTTCAGGAGTATCCCTATTGTACTGAATTTGTAGGTCTTCGACCAAATTAAGGTCGTTTTGATAATTACCTCCGTAGAGATTCTCAAATGACGAGTCTCCTGGAATACGTTTCGCTTCAAAGAATTTTTGTATAGCTTCTACATTTAACACTTCTGTAGGTTTTTTTACTTTTTCTTGCATACACTTATTATCTAACAATCAGGAGGAAAAGTAAAAGCCGGCCGGTCCTTAAGGACCGGCC
>JACCDR011305163.1_pt1 | contig 29346 bp, 18 predicted proteins | sample 7446431 | NCBI WGS metagenome assembly JACCDR01 (sample SAMN15323443, study PRJNA562643) | freshwater metagenome | isolation source: river surface water | place: USA:Blue River Watershed | collected 2017-08-17
GTTCTGAATGAGTGACGAGGTCGCAAAACGAACAGGTCCAGCTGGCATCACGTCTACCCCACCAGTAACCAAAATATCGTTATTGGGGGACTCTATCGACACCGATAAAGTATCGCCATCAAGAGCTGCTTCAAGCACGTCCATCACCACGTAGACACACATTGCCTGAGTCGGTGAAATGCTGACCAACCCAGAAAAGCTAGCGGTACCGTCGGCTCCAGAAAAGCCGTTTGTATCAGTAAGACCATACTGCGACTCGCTGCCGCTATATGTTTCCCCGACACAATCGTATGGTGCAGTGGTGTCAAGATCGTAGAGTAAGCGGACATTTTGCACAGCAGAGTTGGCAGCAATAGTTCCACGTTCATTGACCACTACATCAGTCACATTTCGACTCGTCTGACTCTCACGAATGGCAAAAGAACCACCGACATGCACATTATTAGTGCCAGCAGTGATAGTAGTAACTGGAGTACCGTTGGCGTAGACCTTTGTAATTGGCGCAATATCAGCAATTGTCTCACCAAAGAGTTCATCAGGGTCAGTACCAGGATCGACCCAGGACGCATATATGCGTTCATCACTCATCAGATTAAAATCGAGACCTCGAATGTCAGCCGCTACACTATTCACTGGTCCGCGCTCTGCACTCCAGCTCGACATCGCAGCCGTCGAAGTTGCCCAGTAGACGTTACCGGTTGTGGCAGTTGCTGGGGTCGTGCGTAACACGTAGCCAACATAGACTGTACTGGTGTTAGTATCAAGTGCAATTGCAACATTATGAAGACCTCGTGTACTGTTGGTGAATACGTTGGTGGTATTTGTCCATGATCCTGATGAAAACTTCGCAGTTCGGACATCGTGATCTAGAGTCGTATAGTTATCATGATCAGCACCATAGGCGAGATAGACGTCCCCTGAGCCATGATCAACCACCGCCGCCATACTGACGTCATACGTCGCACTTTCGGGAGCTGAGGTATCAATATTGAGCCAACTTGCAGACCAGGAGGAACCGTTCCACACGCGTGAACGGATGTCATCAAGACTAATATCACGGTTGATCAATAAGATATTTCCGTTAGTAAGCGGAACGAGCAGATTCCAATCATTATCAAGATCAAGAAATGGCGGTCCAGCCTCACTCCAGTTTGCGAGCAAGTCACAATTAGTACCACATCTGAGTACAAAAGAATCAGTTGCTGCGTCGGATATAGCAACAAAAATTTCTCCACCAGTACTCTTTGTGATAGTCACCGCATTAACACCAGCGGTAAATGTCCCCCCTTGATTAGTACTGGTAATATTGACCGGTGTAGTACCCATGAGACGAGTGTCAGAGGTGGTATCAAGACGGTTGTACCACAGATCGTCTGGATTCTCGTCCATGGTAACAATATGAATCATCGTACCAAAGTCATTTGGTGTCCACTGGTCATACCAGACAGCGATACTCGCACAGTCAGTTTGTGCATCAACCGTCACCGCTGCTCCCCATGAGCCTCCACCATTAGTTGTTTTGCTATAGACACAACTACCGTTAGCATCCCGGTAAAATTTGTAGCCAACTTGATCAGAAATAAAGACCGTTTGTGAGCCACCGAAGAAAAATGAGTTTGCATTCGTACTTACTGTGCCGTCAATTGTTACCACCGCTGCCTCTGCCCGACTCGGCCAGACCACAAACTCAAGAAATGAGAGGTTGAGTGTGATGGTAGCAACAAGGAGAAAGCTCGCGACAATTTGTCGCCATCCATAGCAAAAAAACGCTGGATACCTCCACATGCTTCTATTTTGCCATGATTATGTATCTTCACCTACTCACTCTCTGTGTAGAGAAACTATTCGACCACAGGTAATACATCTGGTGAAGCATTACTGTCAAATGGAGGCACAACCAGGTCAGGAATCGCTACCGGCAACACCTCAGCAGCAGTAGCAGTTGGTGTGGTCGAAGACAAATCGAGTGTTAAGTCCGTAGCTACAGAGATTGTTCCAGTCGCTACCTGAGGTTCGTTACCCGTATCTAAACCTGAGTCACTATCGTCTGATACATCACCATCTTGTTGCTCTGATTTGGTTGTAAGAAGGGCACGTGTCTCACCGGTTGCTTCTGGTTCTGGTATCTCGTCAGGGAGTGGTGTTGGTTCTGAAGCAAATGAAGTAATCTCCCCCGTCACGAGGTCATAGCCACGAGTAACGACTTCACCATTATCCATAGCCGCATCGTAAACAAGCACCATGCGAGGATTACTAATTGTACCCCCTTCTGTGTCTCTAATAGTCATATACGACTTTGCCTTGATGTCATATACCTCGATGGTTTTTTCACCGTACATGACACGATGCCACACTACCAGGTTATTTCTGATCACTGGAGCCAAATTGTGCTCAACAGTAGCCGTAAGTTGTTGTATCTCTGATCCATCAAAAAGCATTATCTGCCAGGCGTCATTGTCCCAGTGCTGCCAGACTATCATGTTATCTGCTCGGAAGGGCTCCATGTTATTGGTACTGGTATCGGTGAGTTGCACCTCTTCACCCGAAGCCACATCGTAGACGACTATCTGGTAGCGTTCGTCAATCATGCGGTGCCAAACGATACTATCAGACGCTGGATCATAATAAGGGGAAGCGTCATCAATAGTGTTAAAGGTAATCTGCTTCATCTCGTCACCATTTTTTATATAAATTTCAAGGTCTCCATCACTGTCAGGTAGTGCAAACAAGCCACGTTCAACCGTTGGTGTAGTAGAAGCAACCTGACAGTAAAAAGACCCATCTTCGACAGCCAAACAATTGTCTTTGTTAAATTGGATCATTGCATCACTCTCAACAGTCAACATCGGTATTGACACATCAGTGGTAGTCGCTGTCGATGATGAAACCACTTCAACATCGATAGCATCTAGATCTGTAGTGGTGACATCTTGCAGTAGCGAGGTAGTTGTCGCTTCTGTATCAGTCGTGCCAATAGCTGTTGACACGCTCCCACTCACCTCTCCTTCAGGAGTTGGTAATGCTCCAGTTTCAACAAGAGGAACATCGGAATTGACATGAACTGTTGCATCGTTTTCGGGTTCATGGTCGGTTCTCGCTTCATACTCAGTCTCGATAGTTGAAACCATCTCATCGGTAATAGTAATCAGTGATGATGCTTCTTCTGGTGGTGCTACTAGCTCGGAAGCAAAAGCCCGTTCTATAGTTTGGAGGAAAAGAGAAGACAAGAGCACAACGACAAAGACCCGTGCGAGTGCATGGGTAAACACGAACCGATACATAAACAGTGTCGGCGGTGAATGATTAATGTTGGCTGGTTGTTTTTTCATTGAAAAGGGGGCCTTGGTGTAAGGCTTGATTTTCCCCCATCAGATATATGATAACAGTCCGATGTCAATACCGTTTTTTCTTATCAACAGTTGCTATGAGTTATCCGCTCGAAAAAGATTGGCCAAAAGTATTGAAAAATCCTTAAACGACATTGCTCCGTCATTGTTAAAATCATAACGATTATTTTGTTTTGTCCATTCCATCATGAAATTGGTAACGTCAGTGAGGGTTACCACACCATCACCGTCGGTATCGACAACCACGGCGAGAGCTACTTCGCCTCGGAGCGCCTGCGGAGCAACCTCATAAACAACCAAATCTTGACTCCCAGAGCGAGTTACATTGGTACTCACGGTAGTCCCCCGCCCATCACCAGCAAGTAAGTTGGCTTGTTTGGTAAGGATGGTGGTCTCGCCCGTTTCTTTGGCTCTAGCTCGTATAGTTGCAATTAAATGCCTTCCCACAAAACCCTTTCGATACGTACCTCCTTCAAGGATCACGCTGTCACCTTCAACTCGAGGATCTGTTGTCCAAAGCGTAATGACAGATTCACCTTTATCAATACCAAGTACTTCAATCGATTGACTTGGAACGAGAATTTCAAGTGAAACGGCGTTCACTGGTGTCGTGGCAACTGCATAGACCGCAATTGAAAATGGGTCACCTTGCACAACCTTTTTCTGATCTACGACTATTTCTATACTTGATTGCTCGCTACCAATAACTGTCGCCATACCAACAATCGCAGCTACAAGAAACAATATTGAAAAGGCGTACCGTACAGTTGTACTATTATTAAAAAAATATGTCGGTAAAAAAGCGTGCTTTATTTTTTTAAACCACATCATCATATGGCAAGTAATTCACTCCGTGCGCTCTCTATTTGCTGAACTTGCACTGCCATGTTATTTCTGGTTTCTGTTACGGTTTTTAGGGTGGCACTAATTTCAGGCGAAGTGCTTGTTTTACCGGCTAGTAGGGCCATAATAATGTCTTCTTGTAGGTCTACCAATCGTGAAAAATCTTCTGCCAACTTGAGCTCACCATCAGCAACCCTACCCCACAGAGTAACTTGCTCCTGTATGTCTTTATCATCTCCGACGACGCGATTTCGTAAATTCACGTACTCTTCAAAAACAGCAACCTCACGAACAAGTCGCGCTGCCATTACTGCCTTTCGATCAGCAAAGAAACTACCACATGCAAGGAACAGTCGTTCGAGCTCTACTAATTCAGTACGTGTAATATTTGATGATAGTTTATCAAGGAGACTCTCAAAGCGCTGCCGTTCGTTCGCTGGACAATCGACAACAACACGCTTGGTGATTTCATCTGCGTCATTTTGCTTAGTCAAATCAGCGACTGTCCCTAAAACGAATTGTTGCTCGGCAATGTTAGCGTCAAGTGCCAATATAGCTTTCTCAAGTTCATCATTAATTCTGCTATTTGTGTAAAGGTGTATACCGTACAATACTACGACTACTACCACAACCACCAACGCAATTTGTTTTGTGTTATGAGACATACTTGATCACTTATTTAGTCAATGCCGTTACATCACTGGCTTCTTTCTCTATAACTGTTTCAGCTGATACTATCACTTCGCGCACTGCCTCCAATAACTCAGTCTCAGCTTGTGTAAGCTTTTTTGACTTTCGAGAAGCAATTGTTTCTGCTTCATGATCATCTAGTACTGTTTTGATTCGGAGGAACTCATTATGAAGACTCGTGATTACCTCTTTACTTTCTTTGGTAACTGCTGATCGGAAGAGTCGATAACGTCTGAGTGCGAAGATGCAGATAAATACCAAAAGAAAACTCAGGGCTACCAATGGAATAATAATCGAAAGTGCACTCACAAGCAATGTACCGATTTTAAGTAAACCTGCTGGTCGAACAACAAACGATACTTCAGCTGAAACTTGACTCTGTGCCCCAAACTCATCAACTGCTTGGGCGGTCATTCGGTACACACCTTCAGCAAGACGGGCGCTCGGTATGACCCGGAAGAGGCCGGCTTCATCACTTTCTGCACTGTAAATCAAAGGTTCCTGTCCAGTTGACTCAAGTGTCACAGTAACCGTTGCGCGTGGACGAGTAGATCCTAAAAAGACGGGTATAACACCTGTGTTAATTTCGGTTGGTACATCTTCAAAGCGTGGTGCATCAAATGACTCAATGTCAAAACTAAAAGTTGATACGACACTGTTACCCGCAGCATCAAAGGCTTCTACTACGACCGTCTGTCGACCAGGCTGAAGACCACTGAGTTTTATTTGGCCAGCTTCTGTATTCTTCATGGTTTGTTTCTCTCCACCATTAACCTGGATAACAAACCTATCAATTGGCGCCCCGGTGATGTCAGAGGTGGTTGCAATCAATACTTGTTCGGGATTCGCCAAGTTAGCATCAGTCGGTAAACTGAGCACTAAGTTATTCGGAGCAGTGGCATCAACAGCGATTCGATAGTGGGTGACTCTACCCCACCCGTCTTCATTACGAAATTGAATATGAAAGTAAGAAATACCATCTGGCAAGTCAGGTAGAGTAATTTCGCGAATTGGTGTTTCATAGACCTTGGTGGGGATTGAAGTCGGTGACTCATCGAGAAGTGTTCTAACTGCAGTTACATCTCCAGGGAGCGACCAAGTTAATCGAGCAGTGCGTTCTTTTGACCATGCATCACGAGGGTGTGTGTCAGATGATACCGATGGGGCGTTTGGTGTATTGGCTGGTGGTACAAATTCAATGATAGCTTCTGGTTCTGGTGATTCACTCACCGCAGACACGGTATAAGCTCCACTTCCCATACTGGTCAGGACATTAGTACCCCGTCCGTCTGCAGCCAGTACCGAACCACTGGTGAGTGTCACTCGTGGTGATCCTGCTCCGAGCGTTCTAAAGGTAGCAGTCATCACTGTGCCAGCACTACCAGTATAACCAGTTGGGGACCCTCCACTAAAGGTAATAGTACCAGCCCCGTTTGAGAATGTTGGCTCCGTTGTCCAAAGATTAAATATGGATGACGAACGCGACACTGATACTACCTGAAGCTCCTTCGGATTAAACGAGAGTGTACCATCGGCCGCGTTGATGGCCGCTCCTTTTGTATTGACGACCACGCGAACTGTAAAGGTACTCCCGGTGGTATAGACTCCCGTCGCTGGTGAAAGCGACAACGTTGAAGCAAATACCTGACCGATCGGTAAGAGAAACAGAACTGCAACTATACATGATAGATATCGCATATTACTTTTGGTCTTCATGACTTATTACCACAGACTCTTCGAGTGGTTCTTGTGGACGACGGCGACGAACCAGGAAGAAAATGCCAAGCAAAATCAATAGTACGAGAAGTACACCACCGGCGATAATCATGAGAGAAAGCCAGTCTGTCGCTTCAGCATTTTGTGGCTGAAGTGTTGCTACATACTCATTTCCGGCTTTGTCTATCGCCCGAACACGGATGATACTTCGTAACGATTGGTCTTTAAGAATGTACGGACTTCGTGTTTCTATCCATGGTGCCGTTGCAGCCCCGAAGTTGAATAGTCGTGCATCCTCTGGAAGTTCTTCAATTACTTCATAGTGACTCATGCCACTTTGTTTGTCAGTCGTATTAAATACGATGTAATACTGACCACCGAATTCGATTTCACCTCGTTCCAAACTAATCGAAAATTCTTCAGGTGGGAGTTCATCGGCAACGACTTCATCTCGCCATTCATCAACAATTTCTGCTCCAACTGTTGGTGCCAAGTTCAAGGTTGCACCCAATGTTGCAAGTGTTGCTTCAGTGCCAAAACCGTCGTTGAGGTAGGCCCTGGTTTCTGGCGCGAAGCTGACCTGTCCGGTGGTATTATCGCCACTCCCACCGACGGACAAACCTGGAGCCCGAAAGACGATTTCGAGAATAGTGTTGGTAAGACGTGGGTCTCCCTCGACCCGCCCGCAATAGCCATTTGGTATACCACCAGCAAATGTAATAGTACGTGTATCTCGATTAATCACTGGGAATTCAACCCATACCGGCAAAATTGATTGGCCTACAGAGATATCAACCGGATTAATTGCGTCGTTGTAGGTTATTACTCCATCAATGGCATTAATACATTCCCCAGCAGCTTCATCAGTATCTAAACGGACAGCCAAGGTTACCGCATCACCACGGTTCAAATTGGGATTAGCCGGATCAATGTATAACGTAGCGGCCGCAACAGGAAACGCATACCAAAAAAGAGCTAGCACGAATAGTGTTCGAAGAATCATACCCCTAGTATACGATAGAACTATAAATATCTTGTCTTGTTGTACACAAACAAACACCCTCCGTGGTGGGGAGGGTGTTTGTCGTATTACTCCAAGCTTGGACCAATATTCGTTAGAACACTGGCGTTGCTACGTATGTCAGCGTAGCAGTATAGTCATCACCGGCTTCTTGAAGCGGTGAAATTTCGATCTTATAGCCTACTCGGGTACGACCGATATGTGCAGTCGTTCCATCTGAAGGACCATTGTGTCGAAATACTTCAATCGGGGTAGTCGAGGCTGAAACAAAACGTTCACCTGTTCCCGCTGAATCAAATGGATCGGTCAATCCCGATGTAATAGATGAGTCCTCTGTGGTGAGACCCCAGTGTCCCCATGTATTTTCATCACTGATTGTACCGGATGGCGGCACCCACGCCACCGGAGTGTTCGTGTATGCACCGTTTATAAACCCATCAATATCAGCTCCCGACGAAGAGAGCAGCTGCTGATCTACCTGTACCGTAACAGCAAAACCGTAGCTGGCATTTGTCGCGACTGACAATTGCTGTGCTGAGGTAGTTGCTGATCCAGCTTCAAGTACTCCAAACGGAATAGTTGTTGCTGTACTAGTACCGGTGATTGGCTCTTGGTTAACCGTTCCAGTAGCGAGACCAGCTACTGTGAAAGTAAAGCTGGTATCAACTGCAGCGGTAACCACAACTGGTGAGATGATTGCGACTCGTGTAGCACCACTATCGGCTGTACCAGCTGTAATGTTGATCTCATATGAGCCAACACCAGGATTGGTGAGCTGAGCGTTACCAGTAGCACCAAAGGTGGCGTTGGTTCCGATCTCAATAGTGGTAGTACCGTTAGCCGGCAACGATGCGCCTGGACCCGCACAGAATTGTAGGGTAATGGTATTGGTACTTGTTGAGAAACCAACTTCACCTCCCGTACAACCGGCGGTTACAGACAAATCTGTACCATCATCGGTAATATCGATGTCATCGAACGCGACTGCCCCGAGAACAAAAGGTCCTTCAGAGAAATCGATGGTGATCGATTGACCGTTTGGAACACCGGTTGGTGTTACAAAACTAATAGTGTGGTTTGAGGGTACACTCGGCGCTGAGTCCGAGAGTGTATCACTCACCAGTCTGACACTTGCGGCTTCCGCAAAGCGGAATGTTGGTAGGCCAAGTGACCATAAAACGATCGCAAGACCAACAACAAAAGCCATCGCTTGGAGTAGTCCGAATTTAGTATTCGTGCTACTCATGAACTTCTACGTTGTATTAGCCTGGCACTGCATCAAGGACAAAAGTCAATGACGCAACGCACAGCGCGACCCTGCATCGCTCAGAGGTGTGGTCTCCACCCCACTTCCCCATAGTGAGTGACAGGCATACTAATGCTGTAACAGCGGCTGTTCTGTCCCAGCATTCCATTGTGGTGGGAGCTAGCAGTATCATTAAAGAGATACCTCCAACATTAGTACTCACTCATTGTAGCCTGTCTCCAAAATTAAAAATGAAACTTATACACAAAATTTTTATACCGAGTAACAACCACATCACTTATCAACACATACTACTGCTCATTATTTAGTATGCGTTGTACCGCCTCCAAAAATAGTTGCTCGCGCGGTGGAATATAATCACCTTCCCAATGCGTTGGTATACAGGTTTCAAGGAGCGTGATCGCTTCAGGTAACGGCACCCATAAAGTCACAAAATCACGGTCTTGTTCACTCGCTGTTAACTGAGGCAAGCCGTTACTGTCTCGTACATGAGCTATGTAACCATACGAAATTTGCTTCTCGTGATCTTCTTGCCAGTATTCCACTGTATAACCAATTGCCTGCCTAATGGTAATCGTAGAACCAATCTCCTCGAGACATTCTCGGTGCAGGGCTCTTTCAAACGTTTCGCCCGTTTCTACTCCTCCACCTGGTAACTTATAATAATTATCGCGACGAACATGCAGTAAGGCAATATGTTGTTCCTTATCAAAAACAACTGCACGTACCGCTTCTCGTAGGTTATAGGTTGTTACCACACTATCTACTACTCCTCGCGGATTGATGAGTCCCAATTGTTGCATACCAGTAGTATACCAGCCAACAGGCAGAGATAGAATGAGTCATTTGCTGGCTGTCTGGACGATGTTAGAAATTTTTTAAGTAAAAATTAACTAATTATATAATTAACGATTGATAGGGAGAGCAAGATCCATACGCACATCAGAACTCCAGTAAACATTAATACTATGAACTTATCATTATCTGTTGTGACATGTGTACGCCGAAATAGATGGTCTACAAATATGTCAGTAAATCCACTCGGGGAGTTTTTAAAAATTGTGCAATAAGCACTTACAAAAACTATTATTAGGCTAAGGGTTAAAACAACTTCAGCAGAAATGTTAGTGACTGTTCCTAAATAAAATAAGCTATAGAAAGGTATTCCCACTAGCACAATAAACATAAATTTTAGTAATCCAAGAGACACTTTTTGCTGAGGAAATTTGTTTTCCAATTGTAGATTTAAAAAAAGTAATATAGATATAATCAAATAAGCGAAACTGAATGCAATTTGAATCAACTGGTTAGGTAAATACAAATTAATAAAAATCGTTAGTAATGCTCCAATGATAAACAATAACGATATTTCAAATGTTAGTCGTGATATTTTTTGAATCATGATATAAAGTATATCAAATGAATTCTTTGTTTGATGCAAGCTGGCTGTATGGGACGATGTTAGAACTTTTTTGGTATCATCTTCTTGATTCCTATCTCTGGAAAATATGTTGATTCATCCATCTCAAGGATGAATTTAATAGTTTTTGCAACCTCATTAGTATCAAGGGCATCGTCCATGCTTTTATCTATACCCTGTTTCGAGAATAGCTCAGTTTTTAGTTTAGCTGGATAGAGTCCAGTTACTTTTATGTTGCATGGACTGAGCTCTTCTTGAAGTGATTTGGTAAAACCAGTGATCGCCCATTTACTAGCGTGATATACACTTCTTTCGTTCTTTCCATAAAGTCCGGACTGAGAATTAATTTGAATGATTGTTCCATTAGCCTGCTTTTTCATGTAAGAAATAACAGCTTTTGAACAATTTATGACACCAGTCACGTTCACATCTATCACTTGTTGAATTTGTGATGGGTCATTTGTATCAATGGAGCCTTCAATCCATAAGCCAGCATTATTTATAAGGACATCAATTCTTTCTGCTTCTGTAGTAATTTCTGAAAATACCTTCTCTACTTCTTCATAGATCGAAACATCACACACTTTGAACTTACATCCAATTTCAATGGATGTCCTCGCTACTTTTTCTTGTGTCCTCGCTAGAATGTATACATTGTAAGTTTTACTCAAGTACTCGGCGATAGTTCGACCAAGACCTTCACTACCCCCGGTGATAACGACTGTTTTCATATTTAAAAGTATACCAGAATCCTTGGACTCAATCCTTTACATGTTATCTGTATAGTTAAACGTTGTAGCTGGCTGTCTGGGACGATGTTAGAACTTTTTTTAACTGTTAATTGAACCTTAATTCACTATTTTGTTCATTTCGCATAGGTGGCCAGTTAGAGAATTCATAGTATTCAAAAATCTTCTCCGCCAGGTATTCGATTGGTTCCTGTGTTTTTAGCTCATCAAGATCAACCACAACCTGACCATCAGGATGCACTGTATAAGAGTTAGGAGGTAAATCACTTATGTCCCACTCATAGATAAAAACTGGCATCTTAGGATCAAATTTTTTCGGATCAATAAACTCCAAAGAATTACCAGCTTTGTTCTGGGTTGACGACCGCACGCCACCACCCTCACCTCTCGGTCGAGCTCCAGCTAAAAGAGCAAATGCAAAATCCGTTGTCAGGTAAATAGCATTCCTAGTTTCGTGTTCTGGTAAATGTTCACCGGTATTAGATTGTCTTCGCTCCAATACTTTTATACTGCCATTTGGTGAGCCATGATAAACCTTCATAGGTAAAGTATATCAAAGTTCTGGCGTCTCTGACGGGTATAGAAAATTATATTGGAAAATATGCTTCAAATTTGTTGCTGCCCGACAAGGTCTCGAACATCTGGTAAGTGGTAACCGCTGTTGCAACAGTGACGAATCAAAATGCTTCATACCGTGAATATGAATAAAAAGACCTGGTCATTTTGCTACACAGCCAGTATTTTAAGAAATTTGCAGAACTTTAGGTGAATATCGGAAATAGTGACTCAGACGGAAAATTTTCCTGACAAAGAGCATAAATGAGGTGGAGTGATACGTACATTAGATACGATGAACAACATCGATTGCCGTACAACAAAGTCAGGGAGAATTTAGTCTGGTTCTAACCGGTCCAGTTAAAGAGGAGAATCGAAAAGTCTTCAAGGCCAACTCGACCATTACTATTGATATCAGCTGGTGGGTTGGAGTCACCACCATTGGTCTGCCACCAGAAAATGAGAATCGAGAAGTCAGTAAGGTTCACTTTACCATCCCGACTCAGATCGGAATTGTTACTCGGAGCACCGTCAACACCCAACAGCATCTGAACGACTGTACTGTAGCCACTTTGTGTAAGGAGTGGCGGTGTACCAGTAATTGATCTCGCTTTGATGGGATACGTCGCATTACGGAGCGAAGCAGTGGCAAGTGAGAACGTATACCGCCCGCTACTATCACTCGTTGTTCGTTCAGTACGAAGACTGCTGTTCCCTACCTGAATCTCAATCTGCGCATTCGGCACCGCTTGACCACTGATTGTCACGGTTGAGCCAGGACTGACTCTAGTGCTCGAAAGTGAGAGCGTTGGTGGTAACAAGAGACCGCTGACGTTCGTTATTGCCCCTTGAGTCACATCAAAGGTGCTGTTTAGGGTGATTGATCGTACACCAGTGCTGTCATTTGCCCAGACACCGAGCGTGGCTGTCCCTGGCGAAGCACGTGTGGAAAATTCAAACCGACCAGTGCTATTGGCACGGACGGAGCCTACTGCCCGGGTATCGAGCAAAAAATTCACCTGTTGGTTTGGATAGGCGATACCGGTGATACTAATCGAAGAGTCACCGAGATCACGTGTACCACCGCCTCCTCCCCCACCACCACCGGAGGATCCACCACCTCCAGAACCAGCCGGCTCTATCGTACAGGTAGCCGAACAGAAGTCACCGCTATCATTGTTGGCGTCGTCGCATTCCTCACCAAAAGTGGTTTGGAGAATACCATCACCACAGTAAGGACCGAAGTCACATTGTAAATTACACTGCCTTCCAGCAATAGTAGTACTATACAATCCTGTTTCCCCGGGCACATCACACTGCTCTCCCACGTCAACGAGTGAGTTACCACAGATACTGAGATCAATGGTTGTGGTTGCGGTATAGATAGTTGCCGCATATACCGACGAACCCTGCGACAGCAGTACCGTCACCATGAAAAGAAAGAGCACGAGTCGCATAGCGCTAACTCCGACGTGAACGTCGATTATGGATAATGAAAAGGATAACAATGAGGAGAGCGAATACTGGGAGCGCTAATGACAGCTTATGAGCGATCGAGAGCCCCATGAAGCCGTAACCGGCAGCTTGTAATGTGCCATAGGGCAGAATACTGAGATTCAACTCACCTTCTTGCTTTACTTCTTCGCCATTATAGATAGAATAGCGAGCCATATAGCTTCCTGCTGGAAGTCTCGTTGGGAGTGAAGCTGTTATTTCCTCTATCGCATAGGGTTTGATTTTCTTTAGTCTTCCGGTGTGTGTAGTCTCTTCAAGGAGTACTGAGCCCGCGCGATCAAAAATACGGAACTTAACCTCAGACGGTGCAATGTCCACATTACCGGTGTTCTCGATCAACATACCGAAATTAATCTTACCCGGGAAATACAACCACCCAACTTTCTTACCTTCATTTAGGTCATTAATAGTGATTTTACGGACACGAAAATCCTCGATAACACGATCAATGACAGAAAGATCAATATCAACCTGCGCACCAAGTGAGATACTAACAACGCCTTCAGCCACCTGATCATCAGTTGGCAAAGTACGGATACGAATCTTACCGGTGTAGTCAGCGAAGTCAGCATCTGGTGGCACGGTGACCCTGACTGTCATTGGTACTTTTTGCTCCCCTCGTGGTAGAGGGATGCTAGTCCCCTCAACAATCTCTATCCAGTCAGCAATCTCTGGCGCATCAACAGTAACTTCAGCACGGAGTGGCTCATTCGGATTACCACGAACAAGAAGAATCTGTTGTTCGTAGGTTGAGTTACGAGTAAGGCTTGTATTTCGAACATACGGAGGGGTAATACCAAAACTAGCATACGAGAAAGCTGGCCAAAAAACTATTGTTGCAACAACAAACAGTATTAAAGAACGTGCTAAAAACGTTGGCAGAATTACCTTCATGCAGTATGTACTATTATCGAAAAAAACTGACAAAAAAGCAATAACCACTGCTAGGATAACAGTGGTTATTGTGTAGAATTTGTTGAATGTTGTTTACCAAGCACTTGGCGTAGAGACTGCACCACTGAAGGTGTTTTGTCCCGTATATGCACCGGCTAAGCTAATCGTACCAGGCACACGGATTCCCCAGAAGGTTGTCCCGTTTGGATGCGGGGTACCAGCAGTTGAAGTACTCGTAGGCTTTGGAATTTGACTAAGGAGCGTCGCTGGTGAGGTGGTCGGCTGAAGTGAGAATCCGCTTCCGTAGGCCACAGATGAAGTAGCGTAGCGTTGCTCACTCTGTGGAATGGTTGATGTAGCAGAAACTGGACATGGGTTAGTTAAACTAAAGTTTGTACACATAGACTCACCACCCAACATCTGATTGAGACCGGTATTACCGAGGACGCGTAGTGTTGATGAAGAAGTAAGGTTTGGCATGTTAGTTCCTGGTTCGAGCTGATCGTAGGCAATAGTCCCTGTCAGGAGATCAAGTGCTACGAGACTTTGGAGTTCACGGCCGGCTGTTGAAGTGGCCATGGTACCAGTGGCATTATCATCATCGACACCAGCAACACCTGCTACCCAGACTTGAGAGTCAAATGGAGTGCCTGATACTGTCGGGTCAGCAATGAACCAGAGTGGGAATGTACATGAATACGTAATAGTATCGTCAGTTGCTCCAGTACATGAGGTAGAGGAAGCCGTACAGTTTAGATTCCATACCGATGTCGGAACTCCACTCGGATAACAGTTGTTTGCATTGTAGCTACCAGCAGTACCGTTACAAGTTGTGGTACCAATACCGCTACGCAAAACCGATACCACTGGTCGAATTATCTCATCAGCCGAACCACCACCCACGGCATCACAACTATTAGCATCAGCAATCGTGAAATCGAGCGTGAATCCAGTTGTTTCCGCTCCAGGATTCGTGAGGATAATGTCAAGACCACCATTAAGACTGATAGTACCTCCAGCTACTGTCGGAGCTACGTTGTTTACAGTAAAAGTGACGTTTGTGCCCTGAGCACCGCCGATCGCTTCGTGTCCGTGTTGGTCGTAGATGTATCCGAAAGCATTGTATGCAGTGTCCTGAATAATAGCGGGAACGGTGTAGGTTGCAGATGGATTAGCTAGCTGACCAATGGTCGTGGTGGCGAGTACATCCCCTGGGGCACATGTGTTTGTTGAAGTACTATAGGTTGCATTACGACAAACAACCAAGAAAATGGTGTCCTCTGCTGGATCAATGTCTGGGTCAGTAGAGGTAGAGAGAAATGTCAGAGTACCACCAGGGTTAACGGGTCCATTATTACCAAAGCTCGAGAAAACTGGTCGACGATTCACATTAAATGGTGAACTATTAGTTGCTGAAAGACCCTGTGATGGTGAGTTCACAGTACTACAGCGTGGGTTAACCGGATCATCGTCACACACCCAAGCGTACCAATCATTAGACTCTGCGAACAGCCCTCCTTCTACTGTTGTCGTCGCAGCACGAGCTTGTACACCACTGGCAGTACCAGTTGAAACCGCCCAGCGAGTACCGCCACCACTACAAATTGGGGCTGCGGTGCCGAGAGTGGTAGTTGATTGTTGTGCAGTTGGAGTGGCACTGTTGCTACAAACAATGAGGAAGTATGGTGCGCCGTTAGCATCTGACGCTGTCCCTACCCATGACACCACATCACCAGAGTTAGTTGGTGTGGTAGTCGATGATTCAAACTCTTCGCGTCCTTCCTGCCCTGGCACCCACTGTGGTGGTGTGTTAAGTACTGTCAAGGTAGTGGTTGCAGTACTTGTTGCTTCTGCTCGCTCGAGTTCACTTTTTCCAATATTGAGGATAAAGATAAATGCAAAAATGAGCATTCCTGATAATGCTGATAAAATGGTGATTTTTCCAGCGGTCTCTACATACCGCGGAAGGTTATTTTTGTTGTACTTCATACATGTATACTTTTATATTGTAACGAATTGTGCACCAGTTATGCACTAGTTATGCACAGAAATGTAAAGTTGTGACAGTTGCTGTTTTTCAATATAAAGACGTTGATAGAAAGTTAAGGTGGGAAAACGTGAGGCAATTTCGTAAGACTCAGATGAGTAGACAGTTTCTGTAAGAAATAGGCCCAACTCACGGCACCAAGGCATACCGATTTTTATAGTCGTTAACACTCCTTAAAAATTCATAAAATTCGCCATACCGAGCCTAAAGAGAGTACCAGGTAGTCGAGAGACGCGGACAAAGGCATGAGGAATAGCCTTTGCTCGCGGAAATTCGCCATAGTCGGCGCAAGCACCTCGTTAGCTCATTTCATTCGTAGCGAATTGCGTCTAGCGGATTTAGGGATGAAGCACGGCGAGCTGGGAAAATACCAGTGAGGTAACCAACAGCAGCTGAAAACAGCGCAATAAAAACAAGAAATCCAATCGGGAATGAGAAGAGTTGGACCGCTTGTCCACCAAATTGTCCGGCGACAATATTCAAAAACACATTAATAGTCACTCCGAGACCAACCCCCATCACAATACCGCTAATTCCCCCAAGGAAGCCTACCACCACTGATTCGGACACGAAGAGATACTTCACATCGTTTGGGGAAGCGCCAATCGTGCGCATAATACCAATTTCCTTGGTACGCTCGAGGAGTGTCACCGTCATTGTATTGAACATACCAATCGCAGACACCACGAGTGCAATCCCGCCGAAAGTAGCGAGCACCACCTGGATACCCTGGAAGATCTTAGACGCCTGCTCTACTGTCTTTGATAGAGCTGTCACGCGATAACCTTCCTCGATCAACTTCTCTTCGACAATCGGGAGGTTCTCATTGGTATCGACACGTACCTGGATACGTTCAAATTCTTCTACACCCACATAGTTACGAAGTTCTGGGAGCATCATCATGGCGTTGAGGACGCCCTCTTCTTTGGTAATGCCCCGTACTGTATATTCCTTATCTATAATTACTTCAGTATTGTTATTAGTTCCGTCATTGGCTGGAATCAAAATTCGAAACGATACTTTTTGACCAACAAAAGATTCCGGATCATCAATACCGAAAAGCTTTAAAACGGCTGGAGAGAGCATGACTGATCCAGTATCGCCCGCATCGGCATCTGTAAAGACATTACCAGCAGTCGCAGATACACCAGCGTACCGTAGATATGGTGGCTCTACGCCTTGAATAAATACATTCCCCGTGAGACCCTTATATGTCACCAGAGCTGGAAAGCGAGCCAGCGGAGCGGCGTCAAGTACTTCGGGCATTTCTTCAAATTGAGCCACTGTTTCTGTTGTAAGCTTTAAATTTTGGGCGCCGGTAGCAGAGACCCCTAGAGAAAGAAGCGTTTCTCCGAACACAATTTGCTCGAGAATGATCTGTTGTAGACCAAACCCTAATCCTACCAAGATTACCACCGCCCCAGTACCCACTCCCATACCCAAAATCGTCAACCACGTACGCAGTGGATTGGTTTTGAACATACGTGTAGAAAGCTGCGCTAGATCCTGCACTCGCATAATAAATATATTATGACACAACCAATTTTAAAAAGTGCCAGATAACCCCATCTTTAAGTTGATTGAGAAGTGAACATATAAAAGATAGATGGGTTTTGCTTGCGGAAATTCGCCATACCGAGCCTAAAGAGAGTGTCAGGTAGCCGAGAGACGCGGACAAAGGCATGAGGTGAGAAATGGGATGGGACCCATTTCGCAAGACTCATCCAGAGTCTTTGAGAGTGGAACGAAAAAAGACTCGGATGAGTAGACAGTTTCTGTAAGAAATAGGCCCAACTCACGGAAATTCGCCATACCGAGTATAAAGAGAGAGCCAGGTAGCTCTGAGACGCGGACAAAGGCATTAGGAATAGCCTTTGCTCGCGGAAATTCGCCATAGTCGGCGCAAGCGCCTCGTTGGCTCATTTCATATCAGTTCTTGTAAGAGACATCGACACCTTGCGCAATCAATTTCTCAAAGTGGCGGGTCATATCGTCGGCTTCACGTTCAGAAAGTCCAAGTCCTTTACTTCGCACCCCATCCATAAGACGAGTATTAAAATCAGTTTGTTCAATAACACCAGTCACTCGGTCGGCAACCAATTCGACAAGATTGTCGTCCTGCTCTTTGGACAATTTTAATCGATACGAGTCAAGCAAGTGGTCACGGAGACGCTCGGCGAGTTTGTGCTGACTAAAGAATACGCCGGCGTTATCCTTTTTGGCGCGGAAGCGTCGAATATCGTCTGATTGGAGGATGAGTTTCTCACTCCGTTTTGCCATTTCACGAGCAACTTTTTCTTCGATCTCTACCCCACCCCGCTCTAATGGTAGTACAAGTGCGTTAATAAACGCATCACGATCGATTTTACCTTTCACAAAGAAGCCGATTGCACGCTCGAGTCGCTGGAGCTGGTCAAAGGTATAGTCTTGAGTGAGATAATTCACCATACTCTTGATACGAAGTGTATCAACTGAGTCATAGGGGAAGAGTCGCGCGAGCTGCTCGAGCTCAGTGACGATTGTCTCCCCTTCTCGCACCGGTTTGATTTGCTTACGTTGAGGATTCACCACTTCACGAACAATAAAGCCGTCTTTAAGGTAGTACACACGGTGCGCGTAAGACAAGTGTGCTGCGTTGTGAGACACCATAATGATAGTACGTCTATCAAACGTGTTGATCTCATCAATCTTATCCATTACTTGTTGAGTCGAAATAGAGTCAAGGTTACCCGTTGGTTCGTCTGCGAGTAGAATCTTGGGGTCATTCACCATACTCCGTGCTACCGATACACGCTGCTGCTGACCGCCAGAGAGCATGGCTGGGATTTTATGTGATACATGTCCTACTCCAAAACGATCAAGTAGTGATTGGGCACGACGATCACGCGCTTGTTTGTCCGCATTACAAAAAATCATCGGGAGTGCGACATTATCGAGCACTGATAGTGAACCAATGAGGTTAAATGATTGGAAGATAATACCCATCACATAACGTTGAAAGTATACACGTTCTGAGGGTGGGTAGGAGTAAATATCATCACCACGAATCAGGAGCGTGCCGTCTCCTGGCGGTAAAGAACCCTGAATAGAATACATCAAGGTAGACTTACCAGAACCTGATGCACCGAAGAGAATGATATACTCCCCTTCGTAGATATCCGTGTTCACGTTTTGGAGCGCACGAAATTCATTACTCTTGCCTTTATTATAAATAATCGACAAGTCACGACAAACAATAAGAGGCTTCGCCATACGTATCTACATTATGACACACCGTTGTCGTACCGTGTGGCTACCCTATCCCCATTATAAAACTATCAGACTTAGATGATGCTGAAGTGACGTCGACATATGGTAAGGTTTCAAAAATCTTTGTAATTCGAGGCGCACAAGGTAATTACTTTGAGACGTACTTGTTGTGCGTTGATAAGTAATTAACCGCAGTGCAACAAAGAAGTACGCGAGTTTTGGAAGCTTAATTTGTTATGTTCTTGACCCATCCGAATGTCGACTCAAAGTTCTCCAAGATCAAATCGATAATGTTTTTTTCTTGAATTGGAGTAAAGAGTACAAAGTTTTCTGACTGTATGGCATTTCCGGCTTCATCTGTACAGTTGAGCCAGAATTGATAGACAGTAGCTGGTGAAAAGTCAGTGATTACTTCAACATGATTGGTATTATACTCAACCACTTCTTTTTCGAGTACGATTGGATCAACACCCCCCGCCACCCCTTCTCGATAGGTCATCGTACAGGAAGCTGGCTCATCAGTATTCCACTCGACAATCGTTTGAATACGTGACTCACCGCCTGGGAAAATTGTTGACTCGTTAGTGACGTTCGAAATAAATGGCGGAGCGGTGTCTTTGACCGTAATAAACTGAATCGGTTGACTACGGACTCGATCACCACCTGAGTTTTCAGCAACCACAAACGCCACATATCGCGTCCCGAGAGTCAGATCAGTCAACCGCATTTGGTGAGTCGTGGCGAGTGTCGGTCGACCAACTGAGTTTTGACCGCCAGTTGTTAGGTCTTGATACTCGATCAAAGCCTTGGCAGGCACTGTGGTGTCCCAGGCTAAGGTTGCAGCGTTCTCTTCAACCTTAACAATTCGTAGATTACGTATGTCTGGTAATGATGCTTTTGTACGGAAGGTGAAGTTCTTACTCTCGCCAGTAATCTGATATTCGTCTGTCGATCGCACCTGGAAACTGTATTCCGTGAATGGTTCAAGACCAATAAGGCGTATCTCGTGATCAGTCACCGTTCCCCCACTCGAAGACTGGACGAACTCATAATCGCCATTAAAACCACTAGATCGCGAAAATCGTACTTCGGAGCTCGCTGGACGATCAGTTGTCCAAGATACGAGGGCTGAGGTAGTTTCCGGGACAACAGTTGGTGGACCAACAATGGTCAAGTCTTCGGTAATACCTTGGATTGCCTTCACTGTTTCATTGAGAATTTCTTGAAGTTGTTGTGGGTTTTGAATTTGTTGAATTTGCTCAACAATCTCTTGTGGGGTGTTGGTTTGCCCTGGCCCGACACCGGTACCCTGACCACTATTTTCGGTCTTTGTTTCACTTTCGACATCAATCTTGTAGTCAGCAGAGATTCCTTGATTACCAGCCTCATCGGCTGAAATCACACGAAAATAGTATGTCCGACCGGGCTCTAGGTTTTCGAGCGTGACCGAGTGTGCGGTACGATTAGCTACCGGAACACGCACCATACCGAGGTCGGGATTAAGGCTATAGTTAACCGCTGAGTCAGCATTCTCATTTGTTTTCCAAGTAATAGTGACGCTCGTTTCAGATGAAGAAGCAACCTTCACTTCAGTGATCTCTGGAGCTCGTAAGTCACTCGATTGCGCGATGACAGCCAATGGCCACGACGACACAATCACTGTTCCCATGAGAATAATTGCCACTAAAGATCGCATAAACGTAGTCATAGTATATCACTTCACTATGGTGACACTGGTGTAAAGACGTTGATACCGGAGTGCGGCGCACTATTAACTCCAAACGGTACCGCAACACCCCAATAAATGGCGGTAGCCACTGGTGGTGTTGGTACGGTTGGCTTGGCTAGATTGACCGCCAATTCAACTGGCGTCGAACTCGATAGTAAGGCACAGGTCGCACATGCACTATAGGTGAAAGTCGAGGTCGCAAACTTCTGCTGATCAGCTGGAATAACAGACGTACCACCATCACTGAGATCAGTTCCTTCAACTTCGATGTCAAACGGTACGTTTCCAATATTCGCAACAGTGGTAGTGGCATTGTACGATCCTGTATTATCACTTGGAGCTAAAGATCCATAGTTGATGCCGCTATCAACAGTAAGTGCTCGCAGGGTGAGTAATTCGACACCCAGAGCTGAGGCAAAGTCATAGCCAGCACTCGTATCTTCTACTTCGAGGTACGCCAACCATTCTTCCCCCTCGTATGAACCGGCGTCAGTTGGATCAGCATGGAAGTAGATGTCAGCTCGACACTCAAGTGTACACGTACTACCACTACAGTTGGTGAACGAACAGCCATTTCCGGTCGTGGAGATATAACAGTTATTATTATCAGCTGTACAAGCCGCCCCGGCTCCACTACGGTAAATAGTAGAGGTGCCAGCAACGATATCCGCATAACCGTTAAAGTCAGTGACCGTACCGGTAGCAAACACCGTTGTCGTGGCGTTTGGTGTGAGTACAATCGGCATACCATTATTGAGCGTTACCGGACCAAAGGTTGGATCAAATTGGAGACCAAGCTCTGCTATATTCTCGTAGTAATCAAGTGGAGCACCATTGTTTGTAACACGCAAACAATAGGCATCGGAAGCATTATTAGTCGCTTCGATGACATACTCAAGTTCAGTATAGAAGCGTTGGTTAATATTTAACGCACTCGTGATAGACGATGGACTTTCAACCACCCGACCGGTAGTAAAGGTACCAGACAGCACATCAAGTAAGTCAGTCGTATTATCATTATCTCCAACATTACTCGAAAGCTCCATACAGATTGGCGAAGAGCCACAGCTCGCTTGATTTGGTACTACGGCATAGGCTCCACTACTGACCGCTTCACAACTTGGGGCTGTTCCCTTGGCTGCATATTCAAGGCGGAACTGCTGCCCGGTAATATCAAGTCCGCTGTTTTCGATACCAATACGCAAGCGACGTACTTCACTCGGAATCGCTCCGCCTTGGGCATTTTGCGCAGCAGCCCAACCAGCACCACCGTCAGTTTGTTCGGCTCCAAAGTAGACGGTTGGACGTCGTGGACCGAGTTCACGAACAGTATAGCTGTCCCACGAGCCATTTTGGAACCAGAAGGTGAAGCCCATACCACCACTGGTGTAGCTACTATCAACAACTGTGGTACTCGCCACCAGTGATCCAGCAGTATTGTATACAAACGCACTGATTCGATTGTTAGTCTGCCAATCGACCTCTACTTCATACCAGCCGGTTGCATACGTAATAGTTGATGAGGCCAGCACCGTACCAGAGACATCGTTATCATCAACATCTTTTGAAATGGCAATACGATCAACACCGAACTGTTCGAGACAGAGTGCGTAGTTCTGGTTGGCGTTTTGGACACCAAAGAGGGTACACGCTTCATCCCCTGATCCCGCTGTCGTATCAATGTACTGCATCCAACGAATCGTTTGACCTTGTGCTGTTTGTGTACCAGTCTGATAGATACCATCAGTAGTACGACCACTCTTGTTAGACGCTTCAAGCGCGTACGTACCACCATAAACTGGCGCAGTGTCTGTTTGGAAGAGTGAAGTATTACCAGTGTACTCAGTAATATTGTTATCTTCAAAAGTATCTACGAAGAGGAAGGTATTGGCGGCATTACTGGTTGTTGTGGCGGTACCGTTACCATAGTACATGAACACCGTGGCAAATGAGTTGGCCGGTACCGATGGTACCCGTACCCACACGACCGCCTCGGTACTCGCTACCACGCGCTCGATCCAATACGGGACCGGTGTTATGCCGTTAGCTTGAGTAAACCGCAAATCGTCAAAGTCAGACTGCATACTGCTATCGTACGGTACAACCACCTTAAGTGACGTGGTACTGAAAGTCGTACCTGTTGTATTCTCGATACGGACACGCTGACGATAATCCCAGTTCGTATCAAACCACTCACTTGACGGAGCTCCCTCCCCACCATTATCAAGACGCCAGCGGTAGTCAGATTGTGTCGTCAACAAACAGGCACTGTCATCAAAACGAATTGAACCACAAGCATCAAGACCATCAATGTCGAAGCCTTCTCCACCAATCGAGCCACTCGTGTTAGTAAAGCGCCAAGCATTTGAAGATGAACCTACTAGTTCAATGTTAAAGCCGCTAACAGTGCCAGCACTGAACACGTTGGCATCGTAAATTTCTGAGGCGTTGGCATCAATCACAGTATTCTGTACTGTCAGGAGTGAGCCTGTGGCTACTGAGAGTGTCAGTTGATTATTTGCAAAGTTACTGAGGTTCATACTACCCGATAGTGAAATACCATCGATCCACATGTTGGTAACCGAAGCATACTGCATACCAAATGTACCTCCGCTAGCAAGCAAAGCATACGTAGTACCAGGGGTAATAGCCGCCATAGTCGTCGTTGCGCCAAGTGCACCAACGACTGAGAGTGCCCCACTGGTAACAGTAGTGGTGGCGTTTGGTGCAAATCGCACATTAACCGCTCGTCTTGCTCCGCCAACCAGCACAGTTCCGTCAAAGTCAGTTGCATAACTCCAATGCTCTGTACTGGTACTGATAGTGAAGTTTCCAAATAGATTGAGAGCTCCATCAACTGCGTTATGATCTTGTGAGTAGACAGAAGCGAACGTGCCAGTAGTAGTGGTAGTAGCGGCACTACTGTTCCAGAAACGAACAGCACTGTTAGTGACAAGAAGTGTCCCATATGTATCACCACCAGCACTCTTCGTATTTACGGTATAGCCAGTGGTACCATAGAGAGACAAGATGCTATTTGTCCATGTGGTCGCTACTCCCCCTACGAGATTTGTGAACACCCCTCCAATAGCGAGTGTTGTACCTGACTCTTTAGTAAACGAATTCGCACTACTGAGTGTCACATTATTAGTAGCAGTGGCATTACCCTGCCATGTCCATCCACCTGAGGCTGATCCGAATTGTACATTGTAGAACGGACTCGTACTGGCATTTATTGTCTCACCGCCAGTAGTAGCATTGAAGAGTACAGTACCGGTCGCGTGAGCAAATGAACCACCAGTGACTAGCAGTGATCCGCCAATTGCTGTCGTATTTGTCGCCATAATGAAGTTACCGGCAGTAATCTCAAGATCATCGCGCAGCGTGATTGAGTTATCAAGCACCGTGAGTGTACCAGTACCCACCTGACGAACCGCAAACAGATCAGAGTTTCGTGCTTGTAATGTGAGCGCTCCGCCACCGGTAAAGCGTAAATCAGACGTATTGTGCGTCACTGTACCACTGGCGTTAATAAATGAACCACCGAGTGCCAACACACCACTTGGTAAGGTCACGGTATTAGTAGCACTGAGGAGTATACCGCCAGTAGTAGTGGCATTGGTATCAGTCATTGTCCATCCACCATTGATACCACTAAAGGTGATACCAGGCACTAATGAATCATCAAATCGTACAACATTACCGGTTGAAGTACTGGTGAAAACAAGTGCGGTACCGGGCATTGAGAAGCTTCCACCAGTTGCATTAAAGGAAGCACCAATAGTCGTAGTACCCGCACCAAAGGTCAGTGTACCAGCACTCTGTGTAAATGATCGATTCGTCGTGAAGGTTGCGCCACTGACAGTCCAACTACCGCTGCCGGTGAAAGCTACATTGTGGAAGGCTCCTTCGTTAACATCAATAGTGCGTCCAGCGGCCGTACTCGTGAAGGTAGTAGTCGATTGTCCGGCGGTAAAGGTAGCACCAGTACCAAAGATCAAGCTACCACCAATTGTATGTTGTTCGGTACCCGCTGCTCTAAAGACAGCATTAGTTCCTGCTTCGAGCGTACCATCAACGGCACTTCCACTACCACCACCAGATACGGTAACGTTTCCACCTGGTGCAAACGTTCTACCAGACCAGATAAGGAGCTTACGATTGGCTGGAATAGTGAGTGTATCAGTTCCGGCATTAATGGCCGTGTATTGAACTTCTGCATCATCAGCAGAACTCCATTCTGCCATTCGTTCAATCGTAAGCGGATCAGTCGCTTCGTGTCGAACGATCACACGATTTTCGTACAGATGGAAGTTACTAATTGAAGAAATTGGGTTAGTGGTGACAGTTGTTGCCTTTTCAGTTTCTCCAACAATGTAAACGACGAGGGCGTCATTGGTACTGTAGTCAACGTTAGGAATGCTGTAGGCGCCAGTTCCCGCTGCACATGTAGTGTTATAGATATCATCACTCGTTGGGTTCGCAACAACGAGGCGAATATTGTTGGTTACGCCGTCACAGACACTTGATACGGTAACACCCTCATCGCTGTACACATTACCTGCAACAGTAATCAAAGCCGCCGAGTCTTCCCATGTAAGATACCCAGGATCGCCAGCCGGATCATTATCAAACGCCTCACCACCAATTGCACCAATATAATTTGTGAAGCGCCATGAACTAACTGAGGTACCGGTCGCAGTCACGTTAAAGGCAGTCGAAACTCCTGATGAAGTCGCAAAGACATTACCAGTGAAACTTCTGGCTTCATTGGCATTAATAACTGAGCCTCCGACAGTTAACGCACTGGCACCATTAGACGTAACCAAGTAGTCAATGTTTGAAAGATTGGTAACAGTTGGTGCACCAGTGAGGACAATACCACTGTTACTGATGTTACGAACGACGGCGCGGTTCCAATTAGTGGTTGCATTACCACCGATAATCAACTGATAGGTACCAGTACCTTGATTTTGGACAGTGGTGCTCGCAGTCGTACTACCGAGGACTGAGAGTGAGCCACCCGTCCACGAAACAACCGAACTTGAGGCGATCGCTACCGTCACAGCACGCTCGCTACCGGTGAGTGCAGTCCCGTCAAAGTCAGTGTCGTAACTCCAATGATCATTCATGCTGGTCTCGGTAAAGGTGCCGTAAATATGGAGTAGTCCGTTCGTATTATTGTGATCTTGAGAATAGACCCCTCCAGCCCCGGTGTATGAACCAGCCGTACTATTCCACATACGTACCCGAGTGTCGAGCGCAGTGACAATTGCATTATATGTGTCACTCGTGAGCTTGCTATTGATACTCATACTGGTACCACCATAGAACGAGAGTGTACCGGCAAAGTTAGTCGATGTACCAGCGAGACCGTTATCAAACTGCCCCGCCAGTGCAAGTGTCGTACCCGTTGCGACCGTAAAGAGTGTGTGGTTTGCGAGCACGAGACTCTGTGAAGTGGTGGCTGATTCATTTATGGTAAAGCTGCCTGTTCCAGCGATACGCACCCGAGCAAATGGTGATACTCCAGCCGCAATGATATGCGAACCACTACCGGTAAAGGCAATGAGTCCACCGTTGGCTAGTAAGCGGCCGTTATTATCATAACTACCGGCAATTGTAGTGGTCGCCACATCACTCTGACTGAGTGTTGACGAGGCATTGATGAGTACATCGCCACCGATAGTGAGCACTGGGTCACTGGTGGTGAGATTGAACGTACTACTGGCGGTACCATTACCAATGGTGAGATTACGATTGACGAGGATACCAACGCCTGTGCCTGTGTAGGTTGAGCTACCGACGAGCGCGCCGACTGAAAGATCGTAGTATGTCGTACCAAGTACTGAAGCATTAGTACCACTGTAGCGGACAAGTCCAGTACCTGGAGCAAACGTTCCATTCGTCACAAAAACCGTACCACTGCCAGTGAAATCAATAGGCATGCTACCGACACTGAGATTATGCACGTTCGCTACTGTCAGTCTTCCACTGATAGTTGTCGTAGCACTCGACGCTGGGGTCGTCGTACCGACGGTTACTCCGTCACCGAGCTGAAGGTTTGCTAGTGTCCACGGTGTCGTTCCGCCAAAAGTATTGCTACGAGCAATGGTGGTAGTACCTGCCCCAAGAGATAACGTCCCGTTACCAGTCAATTGTCCATTAAGGAGGGTGATGTTACTCGTACCCGTGACTGTCCCAGTTGCAACTGTCATATCACCAGTCAATGACAATGGCGCAGTCATGTTCCAGGCACCACCGACACCAGTAAAGCTCACGTGGTGGAGATTGATAGTAGTTGAGGCAGTAATACTCTTGCCGGTCGTCGTCGCAATAAAGGCAAAGGTAGAGGACGCTGGCGTAATAGAGGCATTTGATCCTAACACGAGTCGTCCAGCGAGACTGTGGGTTTGTGTGCCTTCAGCCACAAAGCGAGATGAAGTCGCAAGTGTCAGACTACCCTCGAAGGCACTTGAAGATGCGTTACCAGCAAGCGTCACAGGACCACCCGGGGTGAAAGTACTCGAAGCCCAGAGGAAGAGTCCACTCCCTGGGAGGACGGTAAGTGTGCTACTTGGGGTAGTCGTTGCGGTAAAGCGCATATCCGTATCAGAAGCAGTGTTAAAGAGCGTGAGATCAGCAATCGTCATCGGAGCCACTCCTTCATGACGTAACATGACCTGGAAGGTATAGAGATCGAGGTTGGTAATGTTACCAGTCGGCGTCTTTGTAATCACCGCCCCCGGTGTGCCACCGTTAGTGTTGAGATAGACCGAAATCTTTGGATCACCAGTGAAGGCAACGTTATTGAAGGTATAGGCGCCAGTAGTACCATTACATGATGTAGAAGCAACGAACGTTCCATCGTTAACCACCAAACGAACATTCGGTGTCGTACCGTTACACACCGGTGCACCTTGTACCGCCGAACCATTATTAGTGAGCACGCGACCAGAGACTGTGATAAGGTAGGAACTATCATCAAACCGAATGGCTCCTGGATTAAGGTCACCAGCATCAAACGCTTCCCCGTAGAGATTACCACTACCGCTCGTGAACCAGACAAATGTGGTCGATGTACCGGTAAAGGTAACGTTAGAGGCACTACCAGCCGTTGTCGTTGCAAAAGTGATTCGTGGCAGCTGCTTGGCTGGATTCGTGCCGACAGTACTACCATCAATCCGTATACCCGTTCGTCCTGGAGTCACTTCAAAGTACCCATCTTCGAGAACACTAAGGGTCGTCGAAGCATAGAAACCAAAGCCAGACGCATCGGTATTTGCGACACTAAAGCGACGAGCGGTGACGGTCGTGTTCGTAGCATTAAGTGAGTACGCTCCACTGATAGCCGCTACCGTAGTAGTGGCTGATGTCGTACCAGTGAGATTAAGTGAACTACTCGCAAAACCGATAACTGAGCCGGTCGCAATACGGACATCCACCTGGCGACTTGAGGTCGCACCAAGCACGACACCGTCAAAGTCAGTGCCAAACGCCCAATGTTCAGTCCCAGTGGTTCGCACGTAGTTACCATAGATATTGAGATCCCCGTCTACACCAGCATGGTCCTGCGAATAGATAGACGAAGTATTGTTTGTTACATAGGCTGTGCCAGAAGAATTCCACATGGCGACATCAGTATCATTTTGGGTTTCAAGGGTACCGTAGATGTCTCCACCAAAGGTCTTCGCATGCATGGTATGGTCAGTTCCAATAAGTCGGAGGATTGAACCAGTCCAGGTGGTGACCCCTCCAGACATACTCTGTGAGAACGTGCCACTCGCTGTCAGTGATAGGCCGCTGTTGAGAGTAAACTGTGACGCATTGACGAGATTGACCGCAACGGTTGCTGTGGCGTGTTCAGTGATAGTGAAATCACCGCTCGTAGCATTAAATTCCAAAGTAGCAAAAGTCGATGAGCCAGCAGCAATGGTCTCACTACCACCTGTTGAGTTGAAACGTACTGTACCGTTATTGGCATCAAAGAGGCTGTTGTTATCAAACGATCCACCGACAGACAATACACCACTCGGGAAACGAGCTTCACCGCCTGAATCTATAACCAAATTACCCAATATGTTGGTATTTACATCAGTAAATATTCGAGTTTGACGTATCTCCTCTGGAGCTACACTGTAGAAGGTGGTTGAACTAGCTTGATTTGTATGCTCAGCTGCAATCCAACCAGCACTACGAACCACCGACGCAATGCGGAATTCGTCAATTCGCCCGTCGTGATATTGTCCGGCTCCGAGACTACCAAGAGAGAAGTTGGTCAAGGTAGAACTTGGATCACTAGCA